>Ga0070675_100003673_pt1 | contig 11664 bp, 9 predicted proteins | sample KBSM43metaG_FD_65343 | JGI IMG/M metagenome (GOLD analysis project Ga0070675, IMG submission 65343) | Miscanthus rhizosphere microbial communities from Kellogg Biological Station, Michigan, USA - KBS M4-3 metaG | ecosystem: Host-associated > Plants > Roots > Rhizosphere > Soil ...
GCTCGACGATACCTTCCCGGTCTGGCACGAGGGCCTCTCGCGCGACGCCTATTCGAAGTGGAGCCGCGCCCAGCTGCGCACGCCGTGGGGCCGCGAGCACCTGCAGCGCTTCGCGCTGCTCGACGATGCCGGGGCCCATGTGGCGTCGCTCAAGCGCTACCGGCACCCGGTGCGCGTGGACGGACGTGACGGCTGGATGTGCGGTATCGGCGCTGTCCTGACGGCGCCCGAACACCGCGGCGAGGGGCACGCGTCGCGTCTCGTCGAGCACGTCATCGAGCAGTCGCGGCAGGAGGGCGCCCTGCTCGCGGGACTCTTCTCCGAAATCGGCACCACGTTTTACGAGCGCCTCGGCTTTTCGACGGTGGCGCTCGACGAGGTCTCGGTGCAGGTGTCGCGCCGCGCCGGCTCTGCGATGATGCTGGTCCGCTTCGGCGACGATCGCGACCTGCCGGCGATCGCCGCGATGCACGCGGTCCGATCCGCGGACGCGCGTTTGGCGCTGCGGCGCGATACCCCGCTCGTGCACTACGCGATCGCCAAGAAGCGTCTGTTCGCTGGTCTCAGCTCCCCCGGCACCCGGCAGCTCGAATTCTTCGTGGCGGAGGAAGGGGCGAGCGCCGTGGCCTACGCGGTGTTGTCGCAGAACCAGTACGGGTGGACGCTCGAGGAAGCCGGCGATCGCGATCCCGCCGGCGCACGGCTCGGCGCGATGTTCGAAGTGCTGCTGGCGCGCGAGCCCTCGCTCGGCGATCCGATTGTCCGCGCCTGGTGGCCGCGCGGATTCCCCACGCCGCCGCAACTCACGCTGTCGAACCGCGCCGACTCGAAGGACGTCTTCATGGTGCGGCCGCTCGCCGGCGGCATCGAGGTGCCGCCGGGCCCCGAGGGCGTGTTCTGGTGGCGGAGCGACTACTTCTGAACCTGGAAGGCTCATGGCTCAAGGCATGGTTTGGCTTGAGCCTGACGGGCATGAGCCCTGAGCCGTGAGCCCTGAGCCTATTGGGGCGGCTCGATCTTCAGCACCGCCCCAAAGGTCTCGTCGGTCAGCGCGTAGAGATAGCCATCCGGCCCGGGCTTGATCTCGCGGATGCGCTGCTTCAGCTCGGCGAGCATGATCTCGCGGCCGATCGGCTGCCCCTTGGGGTTGAACCACACGCGCTGTATGTGTTGGCCGGTGTTGTTGCGCATGCCGCCGACGAACGCGCTGCCCTTCCAGTTCGGGAACTTGTCGCCGTTGTAGATCGACAGCCCCGAGATCGCGATGGCCGGCACCCAGTAGACGATCGGCTCTTCGTAGCCGGGCGCCGTGAAGCCTTTGCCGACGATGGTGCCGTCGTAGTTGCGGCCGAGCGACACCTCCGGCCAGCCGTAATTCTTGCCCTTCTCGATCAGGTTCAGCTCGTCGCCGCCTTGAGGTCCTTCTTCTGTCTCCCACAGCTTGCCGTCGATCGGATTGACGTAGAGGCCGAGCGGGTTGCGGTGGCCGAGCGTCCAGATCTCAGGCTTGTAGCCCGCCCTGCCGACGAACGGGTTGTCCGTTGGCACGCCGCCGTCGGTCGTGATGCGCACGATCTTGCCGATGTGCGAGTTGGGATCCTGCGCCTTGACGCCGATGTTGCGATCGCCGAGCGAGACGAACAGGTTGCCGGCGGGATCCCACGCGAAGCGGGTACCGTAACTGCCGGTCGCCGGCCCCAGGACGCCCGGGAGCTTCTCGGTGCCGGGAGCGCCGTGATACGCGTCGGCCACCCAGATGTCCTTGCCCTCCGTCAGCATCGAGCCGCCGTCCCAGCGCGCGCGATAGACGGCCGTGGTGGCGTCGTTGCCGCCGCCGGTGCCCGGCTTCGCATAGGCGAGGTAGATGCGGCGGTTGGTGGCGAACTGCGGGTCGAGGGTGACGTCGAGGAACCCACCGAGGCCCACGGCAAGCGACTGCGGCCCCGGCGCGAGGGGCATCGGATCGACGACGCCGTTGCGGATGACGCGCAGGCGGCCCGGTCGCTCGGTGACGAGAGCGTTCAGACCGCCTGCCCCGGGCGCAGTCGAGGAGGCCGGCACGAACGCGATGCCCCACGGATGGTCGAGCCCCTTGATGGCGGTGACGTGAAGGCGTCCGCGGCCCGCCCCGACATCCCACGGCCCGACGCCCAGCGTGTCAGTAGGCGCCGGCCCGCGCCCGCGCGCCGCCTGCGGCGCCGGAGCGCCCGCCGCGCCCGCCGCGCCGGCCGGCGCCTGCTGCGCCAGGGGCGCCGAAGTCCACACGAGCACGGCAAAGACCGCCAGCGCCGTCAGCCACGCGGCGGCCACCGTCGTCGAAGAAGCCTGCTTGAGCATGAGACGGATTTTACGCGATGTGCTTCAGCGCGCGAGGAGCTGCAAGCCGACCGTCTTCGCCTCGCCGTCGCGGAGGGTGACGCGCGTTGCCGCCTCACGCAACCGTTCGAGGAACTCGGGGTCCTGCCATTCGCCTTCTTCGAGGTAGTCCACCGCGGCCACGAGATAGGTCTCGCCGGGGAGACCCCGCAGAGAGAAGCCGCCTTGCGCATTGGCGCGGGCCATGCGCACGAAGCGGGTCGGGAAGCTCCACCGCGCGGCGTCCTCGGCGAAGACGATCACGCTCGAGTCCTTCGCTTCCTGATTGCGCACGGTCACGGTGCCATTCAGCTCGCTGACGCGATCCGTCAGCACGACGCGCGCGTTGGTCACCTGCTCGGTGCCGCGGAGCTCGAACGCGCCGTCGGTGACGTCGGTCGGGCCCACGACGATCGACTTGACCATCCATTGCGGTGGAACGTTCTCGAGGCGGAGGGCCACGGTGCCGGTGAGCGTGGACAGCTGAAAGCTGCCGGTGGCGCTGACGCCCGATGCACTGAACGCCTGGCCCGCCGTGTCGCGTATCTGCCGTGCGGAGACGCGCAGGCTCGACAGGGTGATCGGCGACGTGCCCTCGGTGACCACCGTCCCCGCAATCGAGGCACCGCGTGTCAGGCTGATCGTCACGCCGGTCACGTCGCTGTCGGCGACCACGACGGGCAACGAGCCGATCTCGAGAGCGGTCGCTTCGATCGGGCCGCCGCGCCCGCGCCCGGCTCGCGCTCCGGATCGTGCGTTCAGCACGTACGAGCCTGGCGCAACGTTCGCGATCGTGAAGCTGCCGTCGCTCTGGATCCCGCCGCCGAGCGTGACGAGTGACCCCTCCCCAGAGTCGCCCGCGCCCACGAGCTGCACCATCCCGCCCCCGAGGTCGCCGCTCTGGCTGACCACCGTGCCCGAGATGCGGACGAGGCGCACCGGCAGCAGCGCGAAGCCGATCGAGACTTCTTCCCCCGCGCCGACGGCGACGCGCTGCGCCTCGTTGGCGCTGCCCGTGCCAGGGAAATAGGTAGGTGCGTAGCCCGACGCGTCGCCCGGCTGCTCGAGCGGGTTCGCGCGCAGGACGGCGCTGACGTAGTACTCGCCGGGCGCAAGGCCGTAGAGGCGGAAGGCGCCGGTGTCGTCGGTCTCGTCGGTCACGCCCACGTTGATCATCCGCCGGCGGCCCTCGATCATCTGGCGGCGCTGAACCGTCACGCGCACGTTGGCGACCGGGTCGCCCAGGTCGTCCTGCACGCGGCCGTTGATGACGCCGCCGCGGAGCAGCGAGAAGTTCGCGTCCACGCGCCCCCCGTCGGCCAGCTCGATCGGTACGACGGTCTCGAAGGGGCGGCGCTGGCCGTAGCGCTGGGTCACGAAGCCCGGCTTCGAGGCCGACACGGTCCAGCGACCGGCTGGGAGCTCCCTCAACTCGAAGCGGCCCTGGGCGTCCGTGGACGTGACGCGTGCGCCCGGCATGCCGCTCACGTTGGCCCTGACCTGCGCGCGGCGCACGGGCGCGCCGGCGTCGGAGGTGACGACGCCCCGGATCACCGACGTGCCGGCGGGAAGATCGAACCGCCCTCCGCGCCGGAAGTCGCCGATGCCGATGCGTCCGCCACGGCCGCCGGGCTGGATAGCCGGGCCGGCCTGTGCCCCGTCTGCGGCGCCGCCACGTTGGCCGAGCACCGGAATCGGGCTGGCGAACGCGAGGGCGAAGAGCAGTGCGGCGGCGGCCGTGCGAAACGCGGCGCTCACGACTTGAGTATAGACGTGGCAACTGGGCCGCCGGTTGTCGGCGTCTGCAGTCCGGACGGAGGTTCCGAACGGCCCGCTGGCCGGATAGAATCCCGCCACCATTCAGGAGGCCACGTGATTCCAGAGCGCTACGCCCCGTACACCTACGCCCTGTTCCGCATTGTGTTTGGACTGGTGTTCTTCTTCTTCGGGTTGCAGAAGGTGGCCGGGTGGTTCGGCGGGCAGGCCGTACCGCTCATGTCGCAGGCCGGCGCCGCTGGTCTCATCGAGACGGTTTGCGGTTTTCTCATCCTGGTCGGCTTGTTCACGCGATTTGCGGCGTTCCTGGCCAGTGGCGAGATGGCGGTGGCGTTCTGGCAGATCCACGTCTCTACGATTGGGTTGGGGAAGGGGCTTGGTATTCCCGCTCTTCTCGTGCCGCACATGAACGGCGGCGTGGACTCGGTGCTGTTCTGCTTTGCGTTCCTATACATTTGTTCGCGTGGCGCCGGACTGCTGAGCGTCGACGGGGCGATGGGGAGGAAGTGAACCGAAGGTTCCAGGCCCCCGGCTCCCGGCCTAAAGACACTTGAGGACATCACCATGAAACTCGCCGTCACATTCGCCGTCGTCCTCGCGCTGGGGGTGACGGTCTCGGCGCAGGTGCGGATTGTTCAGACCAACTCCGGCAAGACGAACAACATCCACCTGATCGATCCGGCCACCAACCGGATTGCCGGCGAAGTGGCCGACGTGCCGATCAATCACGGCGCGGCGGCGTCGCCCGACGGGCGCTGGTTGTACTTCAGCAGCGAGGCCGAGCAGACCCTGCACGTCGTGGATGCGAAAACGCTGCAGACGACCAGGAAGATTCCGCTCTCCGGCCGGCCCAACAACATCTCGATCGGGCGTGACGGCCGCCGGGTGTATGTCGGCATCGTGTCGGCGCCTGGCGCCGTCGACGTCATCGACACGACGTCACTCGAGAAGGTGAAGTCCATTCCGACCAAGGGCGGCATCCACAACACCTACGTGACGCCGGACGGGAAGTTCGTGCTCGCCGGGTCGATTGCCGGGCGTGTCATGACCGTGATCGACGCCGCGACCGAGGAGCCGTCGTGGACGCTCTTCAACGAGGGCGTGCGGCCGATTGCCATCGAGGTCAACCCGGATCGCTCGACCAAGCGTCTGTTCGTGCAGTTGTCGGACTTCCATGGCTTCGCGATCGTGGACTTCGCCGAGCGCAAGGAGGTGGGCCGCGTCACGCTGCCGAACGACATTCCGCCGGAAAAGGTGGACAAAGGCCCGTTCAACGCGTCGCCATCGCACGGCATCGGCGTGGCGCCGGACGGCAGGACGCTGTGGGTGACCAGCCGCCCCAACGCGCGCGTCTACGTCTACTCCCTGCCGGAGATGACGCTGCTCGGCCATGAAGACCTGGGCGGCCGTCCCGACTGGGTCACGTTCACACCCGACAGCAAGACCGTCTACATCGCCACCGAGAACACCGATTCGGTGATTGCCGTCGACGTCGCCTCCCGTAAGAAGGTCGCGGCGATCGCCGTCGGCGACGCGCCGAAGCGGAACATAACGTTGGTGATGAAGTAGGCTCAGGGCTCACGGCTCGTGCCTGAAGGCAACGGCGTGGCTCATGGCTTCGGGCTCATGGTCTGTAGCAGCGCCTGAAGGCCGGCTGCGAGCGTCCTGTATTCCGCGGCAAGACCGACGCCAATTTCATCGGCCAGCAGGCCCAGTCGTCTCGAGATGTCGATCAGCTACTCCGTTTCGGCGGCCGAGCTTGCAGCCCTGAGCCTTGAGGCTCCCGTTACTCCTTCTTCCCCAACGCCGCGAACAAGTATTCAACGAGCGGCTCCATCTCCGCCTCGTCCAGCGCCGCTCCGTAGTCCCGCATCGTCACCACGATGTCCTTCCACTGCGCCCGCGTGTAGTAGCCCTTGAACTTCGTGACCTCGTCGAGGTCGTGACAGGTCGTGCACGCGCGCAGCAGCACCTTCTTGCCGGGGCCATCCGGGAGTTCATCGCCGGGCGCGGCGGCACGTGGAGCCGACGAGGACGACGCGATGGCAGCCGCCAGCGCTGCGCAGGCGGCGAGCAGCGTGCCGCGTTCCCGCCAGAGGCGAGCGTTCACAGCTTGATGACGATCTTCCCGAGATAGCTGCCGTTGTCCATCAGGTCGAAGGCCTGAGGAGCTTCCTCGAACGGGAACACCTTGTCGATGAGCGGCCGGATCTTGTGCTCGGCGATGAAGCGGTTCATTGCTTCGAAGTCCGCGCGCGATCCGACGTAGATCCCGGTTACCCGCGCGCCCATGCCGAGCAGGCGGCCCGCCGGCACGTCGCTCGCAAACCCGGTCAGGCCGCCGATGAGGGCGATGTGGCCGTCGTAGGCCAGGGCTTCGAGCGCGCGCGGCAGCGTGTCGCGCCCACCGACCTCGAGCACGTGATCGACGCCCGCGTCGCCGGTGAGCTTCCGCACGTCTTTCTGCCAGTCCACGTTGGTTCGGTAGTTGACGGTGCCGAAGGCGCCCATGCTCTTGACCTTGGCGATCTTGTCGTCGCTCGAGCTCGTGATGATCGGCCGTGCGCCCGCGGCTGCCGCAAACTGCAGCCCGAAGGTCGACACGCCGCCGGTGCCTTCGAGCAGGACGAACTCGCCCTTCTTCAGCCGGCCTTCGACGAACAACGCGCGATAGGCCGTGACGCCGGCGCACGGCAGCGTGGCCGCTTCCTCGAAGCTGAGGTAGTCCGGAATCTTCACGAAGCCGTTTTCGTCGCCGGCCACGAACTCCGACAACATGCCGTCCATGCCGGCGCCGCCGCGCGCCGACGCCATGGTGTCGGCGGAGCGATGCCCGTCGATCCATCGCGCGAAGAAGATACCGGCGACGCGGTCGCCGACGCGGAAGCGCGTGGCGCCGGTGCCGACGGCCACCACCTCGCCGGCGCCATCGGAGAGCGGTACCTTGCCCACCATGCTGCCGCCGCCGGTGCCGCCGTATTGGGCGCGCGTGACGGCCAGGTCCCGCTGGTTCAGCGACACGGCGCGCACCCGCACCAGCACCTGCCCAGGTCCCGGGGTGGGGCGAGCGACCGTCTTCATCTCCAGCTTGTAGGCCTTGCCGTCTGGCACGAGCTGAAACTGGCGCCCGGTCGGCTGCTGCGCGTGTGTCGTGGTGAGACCCATGAGCAGGGCGCAGGTGGCGGCGGCGAAGCGGGAAGTCATAGGCGCATTGTAGACGCGCGCGAAGTCCGGCCGCGAGGTCTAGGCCTAGACGTTCTCGCGCGGAATCAGCAGCCGCGCCTCGTGCGCGGCCATCGACATCTCGGGGCTGTCGATGTAGTCCTGCGACGACGTCGCGGCGTTCATGTTGTCCGCAATGAACTCGTCGAGGAACTGCGGCTGGTAGCGCGCATAGACGCGGGCGCCGAACCGGAACAGATCGTAGGCGAGCGGCCGGAAGTGCGGCACGCCGCGCTGTTCCCAGCTGCGCACCAGATTGAGGCCGTCGTCCACCGCGTCGGTCGCTTCGTGCACCTCGTCGGGCATCTCTTCGTCGGCGGCCTGCGACAGGGTGTGCGCGCACAGGCGGCACAACAGGTGGCGCGCCTGCAGCCCCGCCGCGGCGGCGTTGGCCTCTCCGGTTTCGAGCCCGGCGACCGCGTCGAGCGCGTGGCGCGCAGCGTCCCGTGCGGTCGCATGTGCCTCGTCCGACCCGCGGGCCGTGTGAAGGTTGGCCAGGTTCAGCCACACGACGGCGCGGAGGTAGGGGAGGTCCTCGATGGCGCGCGAGCCGTCCTCGTCGAGTACGGCCAGCGCCTCGCCGTACGATGCCGTGGCCAGCTCGGTGTCGCTTTCGCGCCCTCTTGCCTGAAGCGCGAGCGCGCGATTCTGGAGACCGAGCGCGAGCCGGCGTGGATAGCGGGTGTCCTCGGCCAGCGGGAGCCCTCGCAGCACGGAAATGCCTTCGTCGTACGAGCCGATGGCGGCCGCGATCGGGCCGACGTCGTTCATCCGCACCAGGGCATCGGCGCGATTGAGCAGGCAGGCCGCGAGCAGGTAGCCCTGAAACGGCGAGTGATCCTCCGGGACGCGCCGGCGGATTTCGAGCGCCTCGTCGAAGCAGTGCAGCGCGTCGATCGCCGCCTCGCGCCGCGGCTCGTCCAGAAAGGCGATGCCGCGCTTCATCAGCACGGACGCTTCGGCGTTGAGGGCTTCGACTTCAGCTTCTGTCACGCGTTGATCCTAGTCGGGAGCCGGGAGCCGGGAGCCTTCACGAGTCGATATCCAGCCCGACGGCCCGCATCAGTGCGAGGGCGTTGCTCTTGGTCACCGGGCCCGGCTTGACGCGGTAGTCGAAGTGCATCTCATGGCCGTCGAACGAGTCTTCGAAGTGTACGTTCGCCGCGCGCGCGCCGAGTGCCTCGACGATCGCCGCGAGCGACAGGTCGTGTGTCGTGACCAGCCCGATGGCGCCGCGGTCGATCAGGCTGCGCAGCACGCCCGACGCGCCCACGAGGCGGTCGTGTGAATTGGTGCCGTGAAACAGCTCGTCGAGCAGGAACAGCAGTGGAGCGGGCCCGCGCGTGAGCCCTGCCAGTTCGCGAATGCGCGTGATCTCGGCAAAGAAGCGCGAGCGGCCCTCCTGCAACGAGTCCTGGATGCGCAAGGTGGCGCCGACGGTGAGCGCGCTGAGGCGGAGCGACTGGGCACGCACGGGGGCCCCCGCCTGCGCCAGGACGGCGTTGATGCCCACGGTGCGCAGGAACGTGCTCTTGCCCGACATGTTGGAGCCGCTGACCACAAGGAGCTGGCGTCCGGGCGTCAGACTGATGTCGTTGGCCTGCATGCGCGCGGCGGGCACCAGCGGATGGCCGAGCCCGGTGCCTTCGAAACACGCTCCAGCCTGCGCGCCGGTGAAGGTAGGAAACGGGTCGGCGGGGTGCTCGAAGGCGTACGCCGACAGCGACGCCAGCGCCTCGAACTCGCCGATGACGCGCAGCCACACGCGGACGTGCGCGCCGTGCGTCCGCCGCCACGACTCGAGCGCCCATGCCAGGTGGATGCCCCACATCAGCAACGCAGCGACCGGCGCAAAGACCATGTTGTGCTGCCAGTCGTGCATCTCGAGGATGCGGCGCAGGCGCGCGATGGCGGTCGAGGCCTGGGGCCCGGTTTCACGGAGCTGCCGCTGCAGGAGCCCCAGGCGGCCGGACGAGAACCGGCCGCGCTCGAGCAGGGCGACCGCCTGCGAGAGAGCGGTCAGATCGCGCGTGGGGCCGTCGGCGGCGTGCAGGATCGGTTCGACCTTCCGGGAGTAGGGCCAGCCGAACGCCAACTGCGCCGCGAGCGCGAGAAAGAACGCCACGTCGTTGCCACCGCGCCACACGTAGACCACCGAGGCCAGCGTCAGCAGCGTGAGGCCGAGCGCCACGTATCGAAACGCCTCGGGCGACAGGCGCGGGGGCGCTTCGGCCCAGGCCGCGAGGGCGCCCGCATCCACGCTCGCCCCGGAACGGCCGACGGCAAGCGACAGCGCCTCGCGCACGTCGAGGGCCGCCGTCAGCTCCCGCACGGCCGCCTGCCGTTCCATGACCACCTCGGGCGGCGCCGCGCCCGTCAGCCACGCCGCCAGCGTGTCCTCACCGGTCCGGGTGCGGGCCAGCGACAGCAGCTCGAACAGCGAGCCGGGGCCGAACAGGTCGAGATCGTTCGCGTACGGATGGTGGTCGCTGCGATAGCGGTCGCCCGGCGAGCCGGTGCCGGCCCAGCGGTCTTCGATACGCGCCAGCCCCCGCTCGTAAAAGGCCACGAGCGAGGCGCTGCGATCCCGATCGCGAATCACCCGATCGTGGCGCACGGCCAGCGCGATGAACGCGACGACGGGCGCGAGCAGCAGCCAGGCGATCCACGGCGTCCGCCACTGGAGATAGGCGAGGACGAGGGCCACTGCGGCCACGAAGACGATCAGCCGCACCGCCGCGAGCCGTGCGTCGAGCGCCGACGCGGCGGCCAGCCGATCGCGCCAGCGCGCCAGGCGTGCGTGATACTCCACCGAGGGATCAGCCGGCATTCTGGCGCGACAGGATCGGTGCCGGAGTGACGCCTTCGACGATGGCGGTGTTCAGGAAGCGGATGAGAGGTGTGAGCGCCTTGAACGTGCGAAGGAGCTCGGGGTAGAAGCGGTCGCTGGTGGCGAACGCCGGCGCGAATTCGCGGAACCCGAGGAACTGTTTGTAGCGGAGGTAGGCGGCGGCCGGGTGATCTTTGAGATAGCCGCGCGGGACTCGCGTGAGCTGGTCGCCCTGCAGCTCGCCGAGCACCGCGCGGAATTCGCGCGCGCTGACGAGGCGGTGCAGCTTCGGGTGCGAGCCGGCAATCCGTTCGCGAATCGCGTAGAGCGACTTCGGCGGCGGCATGTAGAGCCCGCCGCCCATCCACACCCACCCTGGCGCGATCTCGACGTAGAGCCCGGCGCCTTCGTGGCGGGGAAAGCCGCGCGGGGGAAACACCGCGGCGGCGTTCGTCTTGAGCGGCGTCTTGTCGTCGCTGAAGCGGGTGTCGCGATAGATCCGGTACAGCGAGCGCTTGGGATCGGCCACCAGTTCCGGCGCGAACGCCCTCAGATCGCCGGCCAGGCGCTCGATGAGCGTCAGCATCGGACCGCGCACGTGGCGGTCGTAGTCGTCCTTGCGGGCGCGGAACCACTCGCGATCGTTGTTGCGTTTGAGCGCGCGGAGGAACGACAGGGTCTTGGCGGTGAAGGGGGACGCCATACGGGCAGTTCGAATAATACAATCCGGAGCACCATGCCCTCGGTTCTCACCGCGGAGCGCCGCGCGGCGCTCGTGCGCGACCTCACGGAAATCCTCGGCGATCGCTGCAGCACCAACGAGACGCAGCTCGAGCATCACGGACACGGCGAATCGTGGCACACACCCGGACAGCCCGACGCCGTGGTCTTTCCGCTCTCGACCGACGAGGTAAGCGCGGTCGTGCGCGCTGCCGCCCGTCACGGCTCGCCCATCGTGCCGTTCGGTGCCGGCAGCTCGCTCGAGGGCCACGTGAACCCGGTGCGCGGCGGCGTGTCGATCGACCTGTCACGGATGAACCGCGTGGTGCGCGTGAGCGCTGAGGACCTCGATGCGACGGTCGAGGCCGGCGTCACCCACCGCCAGTTGAACAAGGCGCTGGCCAACACGGGCACGGCGTTCTGGGTGGACCCGGGCGCCGACGCCACGATTGGCGGGATGGCGGCGACGCGTGCGTCCGGCACCACCGCCGTCCGCTACGGCACCATGCGTGAGGTGGTGCTGGGGCTCACCGTGGTGCTCGCCGACGGCCGCGTCATCCGTACCGGCGGCCGGGCGCGGAAGTCGTCGGCGGGCTACGACCTGACGCGGCTGTTCGTCGGATCTGAAGGCACGCTCGGCGTCATCACCGAGATCACCGTCCGGCTGTTCGGGCGGCCGGAAGCGGTGTCGGCCGCGGTCTGCGCCTTCGAGTCGATCGAAAACGCCGTGCGCGCGGTGATCCAGACGATCCAGTTCGGCA
>Ga0070675_100003677_pt1 | contig 11655 bp, 7 predicted proteins | sample KBSM43metaG_FD_65343 | JGI IMG/M metagenome (GOLD analysis project Ga0070675, IMG submission 65343) | Miscanthus rhizosphere microbial communities from Kellogg Biological Station, Michigan, USA - KBS M4-3 metaG | ecosystem: Host-associated > Plants > Roots > Rhizosphere > Soil ...
TCACGTTTAGGCAAAACAGCCTTATGGGCAGGTGCTAATGACAAGCGCTTTGCAATCGTCATTTCTAATGATTCAGGAGAAGGAGGCGCAGCATTATCGAAAAGAATTTTTGGAGAAACGGTTGATCTTATCAATAGAGTAAACCCGCACTGGTGTATAGATAAGTATAAAACTTACAACTTTGCACCCGAGAAGTTGCCCGTTGACCAGCATATGCTTGTAGCGTTGGACGCACCGAGACCTGTTTATATAGCCAGTGCAATCCTTGATACAGCCGCAGACCCGAAGGGAGAATTTTTAAGCGGGAAGTTTGCATCCCCGGTATATCGGCTTTACGGGAAAGCAGGTATAGAAGTGGAAAATCAGCCTCCCGTTGATACACCGGTAGGTGACTATATAGGCTATCATGTCAGGAGCGGCGGCCATGATATTTTGATTTATGACTGGAAGCAGTTTATACGCTTTGCCAACAGGCATTTCAACTATTACGTTAAATAGGGCAGAAGGATTTGCTATAATTAAGAATCGATAAACAAAACCTGGATTACCCTTTTACCAAACATCAGCTCAAAACTGACCATCTTTAATAGCCGCAATTTCACCAAACCAGTCTTGTAGTGCTATTTAATATGCTGAATTATTTTATCGGATTATCCATTTAAGCCGCATGAAAGAATATAAAAGCTTTTCAAGCATGTTATAGCGTGGATTTGGAAAAAGTGGGTCATAAATTTGCATACCAGACCCAGAGGCATTTGCGTTCCAATGAACAAATCCATTATTGGATAAGGGCGGTAAATACACCATTCTTAATTGGTGCTATCTCGTTAACCCAATCTATGGTTGTACCGCTAAAGAGGCCCTTTACAATTCTTGTTGACGGGTCATAATCAGTAACCTTTATGATGACGGTTGCCCCGGCAGAAATAGGTATTAATCCCCCACCCGCACAATTTCCGCAAGGTTCACTGAAAGTTCGGAATACGATTCCATTCGGGGGATCATCGGTTGAATAAGTGCCCGGTGTTACACTTCCTGTTGGAAAAGAAATATTCATCGTGAATGTTGAATCACCGGGACCTTGTGCATCTCGTGTAGAAAGGACCAGTACCGTGAGGGGTCCCAATTTAAGAATATAATTGTTTTCAAATATGCCCTTGTAAGTTTGACCTCTTTTGGAGTCGGTAAATTGCCAGTTGTAGGCTGGCAACGAATCTTGTGGAGTATTTTGATGAAGCGTAGCACTGTCATGTACATTTACCGTTAGTGAACAAACACTGGTATCAAAGCTGATTTTAAAATGGGTAGGAACATGTTCAACCGGTGTACCAATTGGTTTAAGATCGATAGTATTGATTCCAACACTGGTAAAAGTACCGGAATTAGAAAATCCAAAACCATTTTGCGTATCTGTAGAAATTGAATAGCTGCCGACTTTAGTAACATTTACTAATATTGTAATGAAGGACGTATCAGTACCAGGTGTTATTCCATTGTAAAACGTTCCGTGTAATGTTTGTGGAAAGCAAATTCCGGATGAGTCTTTTAATGTACCTTTTGCTGCATGGTCTTCAATACTGTACTCCTTCCAGCAGCCAGATATAATAATAATAAGAAAAACAAAAGCAAAAATCTGCAATGGATGTAAAGCAGCCTTCATAACCCTTTTTTAGCCGGTGTCGCTGAACGTAATTTCTTTTTTAAAGGTAAACCAATTAAATGGAGTTAATACCAGCCGTATACAATAAGCCAGCTACTTGGTTTTCAGTTTTTATTAACCGCCTTTTTGCTTTGAACTCTTAGAAGGTATAGTTTTGTTTGCTCCTTATAGATACTTATTAAATGAGTGCGGATCAGATCAGGTGTTGACTTGGCTTTATCCTCTACTTCCAAAAATATTTTTTTTGATGGCAAAGCCGGCATGTGACAATCGATACAATTAGCTTTGAGCACAAGGCCCGGCATTGCTGGTTGCGTGCAAAAATTATGATTGTCGTTATTATGACAATTCATGCACCGCAGTGAAAACAATCCAGGATTATTAGCTTCATTTACATGCACATTGTGACACGACGAACAGTCCATCTTACTCATTTTAAAACATTTACTTGCTGTGAGCAAGCCATATTGATTGCCATGTACATCAAGTTGTGCTACGGTATCAGCCTTATAGTCCGGTGTAGAATAATCGTCCAGCTTATCTCCTGTAACAAATGAAAAAGAAGGCTTGCTGTTTTCCCGCAAACCGGAATGGCAAAGCGCACAGTTATCTAATTTCTGTTGCCGGCTTAACAGTGCGGGGTTAATTATAAATTTTGCCTTTTTTTCATCGGGATGTGCTTTCTGAAAAGCCACATGCTCTGCCGCCGGCCCATGACAGCGTTCGCAATCAACACCATACATTACCTGGGTTCTATCAAATTCATCCACCCCATTAATGGCTTCGGTTTTTTTGAAATTGGTAGTATGACACTCAAGACAACGCACAGGAATAGTTCGGTTAATCATGATCTTATCGGTTGGGTAACCCGGGCTATTGCACCAGGCATTCAAAGGCGCGTAATAAGAAACGGGCAGTTGAAATAGTTTCTTACCGGCCCAGGACAAATAGGTTTGCCCTTTTGTACCAGACCCGATCACTATGTCCATGGGCTGACGTATTACTTCCTTCCCATTTATATAAATTACCTGCAACAATCCTTCGGCGTTTCTTTCCATCATGACTTTCACGTGGGGATTGAGTTCAAAAACATTTTTGCCGTTATCAAAACTCCCCTTTATAGAGGTGGTACTACCTGGTCGTGAGGTGTTTGAATGAGCAGTTAGTCCATGTGATTCAAAAATGTGTTTATGACAACTTTTACAAGTTTCGGAACCGGCAAATTGTTTACCATTTGGATGAATGATACCAATGAAATTTTTTGTATTATTATTACAGGAATTGCAAATTATTAAAGATGACCATACAAATGCTATCAGTAAAAAGATTACCAGTTTATACCTTGCAATATGATAAAACTTTAAATTCAATTTAAAAATTGATCGTATAACACTAATTTATCATTTCCCTGTTACTTCAACAGAACCCTGTAAGTATTTATTTGTTGGGCTTCAAAATTAAGTTGCAATTCATTTCTTATGTGAGTTATCGTTTTTTCATTTGTCTCAATATGCGACGTTTGCCACGCACTTTTTATCATTTTATTAAAAGTAACAACCAGCTGCGCTTTGGTATTGTTGATATTCCAGAACCTTGCGATCACACCTTGGTCAATGCCTTCTTCTGATGGCTTTAAGCTCCATAATAATACATTTGGAACGCTTAACTTCATTAAAGAATAAAATGGTTCAGGATAAACTGCTTTCTTTCCCGTGACCATTCCGGTAATTAAAGGATTCTGGTGCTCCAATGAAAATTTCATAGCATGGACCGGGTTGAATTTTGTGTGATTGGCAATAAGTGCGAACTGGTAACGAAAATCTTTTTGGCCATGCTGGTTATTTATGCCCAGCACAACAGAATCCTTTTGGTTTATAATATATCTGTCAATTTGCCCACCGGCAAGTGCACGTAGTTGAGTTGAGTTCTCATCTAACGAATCCGGAGTACTGTTGCCTAACTTAAAAAAGCTGCAATCAATGTTAGAAAGAGTTATACCATAGTCCTCTTCGCTCATGTTTGCAAAGTGGTTAAACGTTTGCCAGTCGTATCTTGCATTTTGTTCAGCATAATTGCCTCCGTTACTTTGCTTTTTTACCTTTATTATGCACCCCAGTTCCTCATGACGGGTATTATGATTCTTAAGACCGAACGAAAAAGTCCAGTCTTTTACATCGCCAAAATTTTCCTGAATGCTATCTTCTATTTCCACCCGTCGCGATTGCGAGAATAAAGTTATCCTGGCAGTATGCTTCAAAGGATCCCCAGAAATTGCCTTCATGGTTACGGAAACAGGCCCTGCGTTTTCCATCGAAAGCGCCGCACCCGCTTCAAGATTTTTAGTTCCGAGGTCATTTGCAAATTTGCCATTCAAACTTCTAATCAATTGTCGACCTGTTTTCTTATCATAGAACTCTGTGATGACACCAGATTTCTTCAGGCATATTTTATAATACTTATTAATAAAATATTCTCCATGCACCTCCGCAGCCATGGGCCTGCTCATTGAATTAGCTATCCTGATTTCAAAAATTCTGTAGCCGACTGAAGGGATATTTTTAGCCCATATCCGTATAGCCGTTTTGCCTTGTTTAATGATGACCTGGCTTATCATTTCTTTATTAGTGCCAACTTCAAATACCCGAACGGGCAATTTGCCATTATAATAGACATCAGCCACATCGTCACGTTCCCAACTCAATGGGTTAAAAACATAGAACCTTGGATTTTCTTTCGCCTGAAAATAATTTCCAAATTCTTTCTGTGCAGTAGTAAATAGTGAATCAGTATATGCGGCGATCTGTCCCGATATTTTTATTTGCCAATCTGCCCGTTCGCTGCGTGACGTGGGTCCATCTGCTGTCCAGTCATGTTCCCAGTACATTCCATAAGATTCCCAGGCAAGCCGCCTGATATCATCGAGAGCGGTTGCAAAGTTTTTATCTTTCAGCGCAATCAAAGTATATAACGCCTCTGCTCCACGCAATTGCTCAAGTGCCCGGCGCACCCTGGCAGTAGTTTCATTCATTGAAGGACTATATAAATCCCATTCATTCCCGTATGTTACTGACTCAGCCGGGAGGTTGGGATAATTCGTCTCCACGTCTTTAAAAAAATCTTCTTCATTCGAAACCCTCACCTTTCGTTGATTGTTCGAATTTGCTTTGGCGGCGTTAATAAAATAAGGAGAAACATAAGTAGCAAGATCGTCCCACCCAAAACCAAAGGCTGCGGCGGTACTGTAGGGATAATTGCTATTGGCTGAAATCGTATCTACCATTTTTTCGAGATGGTTAATCGCCGATTCTAATCCAGCCAATGTATCCTTAGGTTTGTATTCCCCGCGGGTTTCTGCATATCCGCCGGGCAAAGCGTTATTCTCTGCAAGGTTATACCATTTCATAATAACACTTCTTTTGTCTACCCCTGTATACCTGTACAACTGGTGTTTCCTGTGCATAAGACTTTTATTGGATAAACGGCTAACACATCCACAAACACCTCTCCAACTATATTTTGCACCGGATCCCGCCCACAGGGAACTTAAACCGAGAGGGAGAGTTTGATTTTCCATGCAAACAGCCAGTGGAAAACGGAGGTTGAACTCTCTTTCCAATTTTCCTGCAGGATACATTCCGCGTATAACTGCTTCGGTAGGCTGAGCACCATAGGTACTAACGAGTAAGTTCAGTGGGCTACTGATATGACCGCTGCGTATGCTGTTTATAAGTCTTTCAAATTGTGGTTTAGTTCTGAATTTTTGATAAGCCCTTAGCCAGTAACTGCCGTCGCAATTAAACCGTGCCTGGAAATCCGGAGGATAGGTCTTCGTTGAATCAATCTGATCGAGGTAGTAATCCAGCATCTTTACAAATGCAGAATCGTATTGTGCTTCATTGGCCGTCCACATATAATCGGTGTGGTCATCATTTGCAAGATAAATGCGCTTGATCGCCTGGGCAATTGTAGAAAAATGCCACATGAAAACCATTAGAAAAATAAATACAAGTTTCAATATCTTATGGATGTAGCGATGAGCTCCGGATCAATTATAATTCATTAATCATGACCAGCAGCGTTTCAATGATTGCTTTTTCCGCCCCGGACTTAGCCCTCGTTGAATTTACTTCATACCCGCCTTCAGCATAAGCTGCGTCCGTAATAAGATAACCGCTGCTCCCATTGCAATGTGTGATCATAAATGTATAAGCATATGGTGATTGATTTCGCATTTTCACACCTATCTCATTAAACACTTCGCCGGAAACCCCGGTTAAAACAATATTACCAATTTTAAGCACCGATAGCCGAACCTTTAGTGAATCATTTTCCAGGCCATTGACATTTTGCAATTTCCTGGGATCGGGCTCCTCGGCTTTTGCAGGCAGCGTTATAACCCGCTGTGAAGCATTAATGATTGCGGAGGAAAAAGTTTTTATTTTTTTTGCTACACGCAAGGATTCTTTGCCCAAATCCTCACCGATTGCATCTTTTCCAAAAGCATAATCATTATTACTTTCAAAATCAATATGCGGACCGTAAAGGGGATTTATGTCACCTGAAGCTCCTATTGTAACAAGCGCCATAAGATTCTCAGCAGATAACTTTTCAATATAGCCGGATGCAGCTCCGGGCCAATCGCCTGAAATGAGATAATTTTTAGGACCCAATACCACTGCATGACATGGCCAGTTCATGATAACCGAAACCGGCTTTCCGGCTTTATCATCCACCCGAATCACACCGACTTCATGATCACAAGCACCATAGGGATTCATCCCAAGGGTAATGTTGCCTTTGCCATCCTGCGCCCTGCGGTTTATATTCATTTTGCACTCACCTTTGCCAACGCCAATACTAACAGCCACCATATTTTGCGTAGCGGTGATTGTTGCAGCAATAATTTTATTCTTTAATTCTTCAATGTAGGTTAATACGTCCGGGGAGTTACTTTCATTGTAGACATTGGTAACTGGTCCATCATGATTATGAACTGCTGACAATAACACAAATTCTTTTTTGATCCCGCTTTTCTTCTCCACGGCTTCCGTAACATCCTTCCAAAATGCATTTGAAACTCCAATAGTCTCCATAGAAATTAGAGCTGCCTTATTCTTACCATCATCAAATACAACTACCCGGGCAAATATCTCATCGTGAACTCCCTTAAATGGATCATCTCTGCCGCCATAGCCACTCATCGGGATGGGTGTTCGCGGAGTAATATTAATTTTTGCCGTGCCCGCCCTGAGTGTATTTTTAAGTGCAGGAAATTTTTCAATGGTATTTGCTAAAGAAATTGAACAGGCAAAAAAAGCAAGGAATACAAGCAACAGGTTTTTCCACTTTTTCATAATTAATATTAAAAGGTATAGAAGGAGGATAGCATAACCAAATTTACCGATATTCTTTTAAGAAGATCCGGCCAAAGCCAACAAACGAACGGTGAATTTAGCTTTTGATCGGTAAAAAATAAAATGGTACCAATGTGAAAAATATTTGAAATTTACATTGTCAGTTCCCATCCTGTATATTGTACTTTAGTAGTTAATTTAGCTGAAGTGTTTCTAAGCATGAACATGATATGTTATGGTCAATAAAAAAAATGTTTCACGAAGAAATTTTATCAGACAATCCTCACTTGGCTTGAGTGCAAGCTCTCTTGGTTTTGGCGCTGGAATAGTGAGTTCATCTGTCGTTTCCACGATAGATGATGTTCATGGGGATAAAAAATTGCCCAGGGAGATTTGTGTAGCCAGTGTAGATTTAAAAGGACTTTGGCCTGAGACTAGAAGGGAATTGAGAATAAAACGGATTCTCGAGAGAATGGATGAAGTTACGGGGATGAAGCCCGACCTTGTTTGTCTGCCTGAATTGTTTGATACATCATGGGTTGAAGAAGAAATACCACTTAACAAGTTAGCGGAAGATGAGAAAATTCCGGGGCAAGTGACAACCAGGATAGCAGCTTTTGCAAAGAAAAATAATTGTTACGTCGTATGCCCGCTGTTTACAAAAAAGGATGGGAACTTTTACAATAGTAGTTTGCTCCTTGACCGGGCGGGGAGCATTGCAGGTGTGTATCATAAAACCCACCCTACTGAAACGGAAATCTTCCCCAACCAGGCTTTTAAAGGAGGGGGCACTGTGCCTGGTGCAATTGACCAGCCCCTCATTGAAACAGACTTTGGAAAACTGGGTATGCAGATATGTTATGATGCAAACTGGGCTGACGGATGGGATAATCTTAAGAAGAAAGGAGCAGACATCGTATTATTCTCGTCGCAGTTTCCAGGTGGAAGGATGCTCAATTATTATGCACTGAAAAACGAATATTACATAGTATCAAGTACCGGCCAGGATGCAAGGATTGTTGATATTTCAGGCAACGATCTTGATTGCACCAGTGAATTTGTGCGATATGCATGGGCTACGATCAATCTTGATAAGGTGAATGTAACTACATGGCCAACCCGGGACAAACTTCCTGGTGTGTTTAAAAAGTATGGAGATAGATTGCGGATCAAAGTATGGGGCAATACAGATGTAATCACCATTGAAAGCCGTGATCCCTTGTTAAAGGTTTTAAATGTCTTAAAAGAGTTTGAAATTCCGACCTATGCTGACTTATTAAAAAATGAAACAGATGTTCAGAACAAGCACAGGTTATGAATTATCAAAATAGGTGACAAGCGAAAACAGATTTAAATGAATGGAATAGTAAAAAAGGAAAATCGTCTTCCCCGTGAGGTTTGGGTTGCCGGCATTAGCCTGAAAGGACTTTGGCCCGTAGAGACTACGGAGAAAAGAATGAAAGATGTTCTTGAAAGAATGGAAAGTGTTTATGCTTTTGAGCCCGATATTATCTGCCTGCCTGAAACCATTAATATATCGTGGGTGAACGAATCAAAAACAATCCAGGAAGTTGCGGAGGATGAAGCAAATCCCGGTCCGATTACTAGTATGCTGGCAGAAGTTGCCAGAAAGCAGAATTGTTATATTACATGCCCGATTGTTACAAAGAAGGATGGCCGCCTTTATAACAGTTCAATTCTTCTGAACCGCCAGGGGAAAATAGATGGCGTTTTTCACAAAGTTCATCCCGTTTCGACTGAAATAATTCCTGAAACATACTACAAGGGTGGTGGGATTACGCCCGGAACAGTTAAACCTGCGATTTACAAAACTGATTTCGGATCAGTAGGCATGCAGATATGCATGGATGCTGAGTGGATTGACGGCTGGCACTCTCTAAAAGAAGATGGGGCCGAAATTGTTTGCTTTCCTTCCCAGGGACCTTATTCGAACACGCTACGGAATCATGCGTGGGTTAATCATTACTACATAGTATCAGCAACGGGCGAGGATGCTCAGGTAATTGATATTACCGGCGATCTGATTGCCACTGACGGAGAATTTGCGAGGTGGGTTTGTGTCCCGGTGAATCTTGAAAAGGAGTTTCTTCACATATGGCCACACATTAAAAAGTTTGATTCTATTCAGAAAAAATACGGGAGGAAAATCCGCTTCAAAATATATCATCCGGAAAACTGGGCGACGCTGGAGAGTCTTGATCCTGATATTAAAGTAAGGAATATTCTGACGGAATTTGAAATTCCTACATACGATGAGCAAATCAGGCAATCTGCCAGTACACAGAATAAATATCGATTAAAACCATGATACTTTTCAAACCTTGAGGAAATAATGATTGTCAAAGAAGACATAAAGCGACCTCGATTATCCAAGCCTTTTCGATCCACCTTTAATTAATATTACCTTGACAAAATATGCACTCATTATTTTTTTGATAGCATTGGTTAACCTGCGATCTTACTCACAGACCACAAACCTTTCAGAACTGGACCCTTGGCTTAAGAAATCTATCACGTGGAAATCGTCAACGCTTAATAAAAGGGTACCCCTTAAAATATATTTTTTCGGAACCCGAACAGAAAATCCGGATGGGGATGAGGTTATTGTCTATCTCAAAAATAAAGCATGGGACAGGATCGGGCAGGAATCGGACCTCTCTATTTTACGTGATTACATTCAAAAAAAATTTATCGTTATCACTGTTGACTATGGAAAGGAGACGCATGCTGTTTCTCCTCATTTCGATAAAGACTTGCATGATCTCCTGAAAGGTGTTTACGGTTTCAAAACTGAGTCTTTGTTAAAGGACATAAACCTGATGCCAAAGGATTTTCGCTGCTTTTTTCTTCCGGAAGGTTACAGGGTTGCAACGAATCTTGTCTACTGGGAAATAGACAAGCATGGTGTTTACGGTACCCTGGAATTTATAATGAAATCTTATAATGACGGGATAGTTCCCAAATATCCCGGGTTAAAGTCTGTTACATCACCCGCAGAAATGGTGGACAGAAAGGGAAATCCTTTCGACTATAAAATTAAAATGGATATTGTTTTTCCATCGCACCCAAAGAAGAAGCTACCAGTCATCTTTCTTTCAGAAACCATGTCAACGCGTAATCCAAACGACCAGCCCAGTAATTATGTTCCACATTTTGCAGGCTTCACCACCCGTGGATACGTTTATGTTACAATGGGACATTGCTTTAATCCCTGTGTGACACACTTCTTTCACTTTGGCCCATTCACACTCGACCATGAGAACGGTTACGCATGTTATACTGCGGCCATGCGCTATCTCCATGCCAATGCCGACAAATACAGTATGAACACAGACTATATAGGCGGTATCGGATATTCCAAAGGGGAATATGCAATCACCCGACTTTCTGACCCAAACCACGAATCAAGAAAAGAAGAGGTGCAAAAATTTAAAGGCTTTCCCGACGGAACTCCCGAACCACAACCATGGCAAGGATATTCATCCAAAATAACGGCGGGAATGCAAGGCATGGGGATGGGGCTTTTCGAAACAGAATATATCACGTCGGATTACATGCCGAATTTAATTGTATGCGGTGAACAGGATCGCGAAGTAATTACGGAAGCCCATCACGTTTTCGTAAAAAGGTGCGAGGAGCTTGGAGTGAACCACCTTGGTCTTTTTATGCAAGGGTTGGGCCACGCACTTCCTTATGGATATGACGATAGAATGGGAGTGGACCGGTATCAACTGGTACACGATTTCTTTGACAGGTATCTGAAAGTGGAAGAGAAGCTTCCTCCCGTTGTTTTGGTGGTTTCTCCATTTAATAATAAAAATGATGTTGCTGATTCATCTGTAATTTCAGTACAGTTCGCCCCTGTTATGGATGAAAAGAGTGTTCTCGAAAAAAATGGAATCAGAATTATCCGCACAAATACTAATAAATACGTTAAGGGGAGTTGGAAAGTATCACACGGAGGAACAAAGTTTACGTTTACACCCGAGCAGCCACTTCAAAAGAATGAGCTTTATCAAATCGATATAACTTCTCTGGTGAAAGACAAAGCAGGAACAAGGCTCGATAAGGAAAAGATTATAAAATTTAAAGTTGCGGGCGATTAAAAAATCAACCCGATTTTGGAAAGATATGATCAAAAATCAAAGACTGTCAAAAAGAAAGAACATCGGGGGAAAATCAAACAGAATTAGTCTGTTATTATTGCTCGCCATTTTTCTCTTTCGTGACCAAGCTTCTTATGGTCAAAAAAACGACAAGGAAATTTACAAGACCGTACAAATTGACAATCAGGTATGGATGCTCGAGAATTTGAACGTTGGCAATTTTAGAAATGGCGATTCCATACCCGAAGCTAAAACAGATGAAGAATGGGTGAGTGCTGGAAAAGAAGGTAAACCCGCCTGGTGTTACTATGAAAACAAAATCGAAAATGGGTCCAAGTATGGAAAGTTATATAACTGGTATGCTATAAACGATCCCCGCGGATTAGCTCCAAACGGTTGGCATGTACCCAGCGATTCAGAGTGGCGAATGGTTACACTTTTCTTAGGCGGAGAAGATGCAGCGGGAACAAAAATGAAAAGTCCCCAGGGATGGACGCACGATGGCAATGGAAAT
>Ga0070675_100003682_pt1 | contig 11649 bp, 6 predicted proteins | sample KBSM43metaG_FD_65343 | JGI IMG/M metagenome (GOLD analysis project Ga0070675, IMG submission 65343) | Miscanthus rhizosphere microbial communities from Kellogg Biological Station, Michigan, USA - KBS M4-3 metaG | ecosystem: Host-associated > Plants > Roots > Rhizosphere > Soil ...
GATGCCGATCGGCGAGTGGTTCGAATCGACGATGCCGATGATCGGAATGCCGAGCTTCTTCGCCTCAGCGACCGCAATCTTGTGGAAGCCCACGTCGATGACGAACATCGCGTCGGGCAGAGCGTTCATGTCCTGGATGCCGCCGATGTCCTTCTCGAGCTTGACGAGCTCGCGCTGGAACATCAGCGCTTCCTTCTTGATGCGAATTTCGGTGCCGGCCTCGATCTGCGCTTTCATTTCCTTCAGGCGCTTCAGCGAGCCCTTCACGGTCTTGAAGTTGGTCAGCATGCCGCCCAGCCAGCGCTGGTCGACGTAGGGCATGCCGCAACGCTTGGCTTCGGCGGCGATCACGTCGCGCGCCTGGCGCTTGGTGCCGATCATCAGGATCGTGCCGCGGCGGGACGCCAGCTGGCGGATGAATTTCATCGCGTCGATGAAGAGCGGTTGCGTCTTCTCGAGGTTGATGATGTGAATCTTGTTCCGATGGCCGTAGATATACGGAGCCATCTTCGGGTTCCAGAAGCGGGTTTGGTGTCCGAAGTGGACGCCGGCTTCCAGCATTTCGCGCATCGTCGTGATCATCGAGTTTTCCAAAAGGTTGGTTCTAGAATCCGGCTCGAATCGAAGCGAAGGCGTTCCGTGGAAGCTTCGCTGCAACACCTTGAGAGAACCGGTTCGGGATTTGTCTTTCCGCAGCGGCGTGGCACGCGGCCCAGCCAGGAGAAAAACCTGTCGATTGTAGCATCCCGATGACGGCCCGTGACCTGGTCGGCGTGCGTACCGAGCTTGCGGCCGGGCGCGAAACCGCCGTGAGTCTGATCGAGCGATCGATCGAAGCCGCCGGCACTCCGGCGTGCCGCGGTGCCTTTTTGCTTCCTACTTTCGACGCTGCCCGCGACGCCGCGCGCCGGGCCGACGAAGATACGCGACGCACCGGTACGCCGGCGCCCCTCGGCGGTCTCGCCGTCTCGATCAAGGACCTTTTCGACGTTGCCGGCGAAACCACCGCCGCCGCCTCAAAGGTCCTCGCCGACGAAGCGCCGGCCGCTACCGATTGCCCGGCCGTGGCGCGACTGCGCGCCGCGGGTGCCGCATTAATCGGCCGCACGAACATGAGCGAATTCGCCTTCTCCGGCGTCGGCATCAACCCGCACCACGGCACACCGGTCAATGCGGCTGCTGCGGCGCTCGGCTCGACGGCACGGGCACCCGGCGGCTCGACGTCGGGCGGCGCAACGTCGGTCGCGGCCGGCGGCGCCTGGGCCGCGCTCGGATCCGATACCGGCGGCTCAATCCGAATCCCCGCTGCTCTGCAAGGGCTCGTCGGCTTCAAGAACACCGCGCGATTGACACCGGCCGAAGGGACGATCCCGCTGTCGCCGACGCTCGACACAGTGTCTGCGATCACGCTGTCCGTCAGCGACGCCGTGCTGCTGCACGAGACGCTGGCCGCCCGCACGGTCAGCCTATCGGGACGGCCGCTCAGCGTCCGTCGCTTTCTGGTCCCTCAAACACTAATGCTGGATGCGCTCGAGCCTTCCGTCGCGACGGCCTTCGAAGTGGCACTGAGCACGCTGAGCCGTGCCGGTGCACAGGTGGTGAGGCGCCCGCTGCCGCTGCTCGCCGAGGTCGCGAGCATCAACGCCACCGGCGGCTTTGCGCCGGCCGAGAGCTGGGCCTGGCACCGCGCACGCCTCGCCACCAACGAAGCGCGCTACGACCCACGGGTCGCGCTGCGGATCCGGCGCGGCGAGTCGATGAGCGCCGCCGACTACATCGACCTGCTGGCGGCGCGGCGCGCGTGGATCACCAAGATGGAATCCGCGCTCGAAGGCTTCGACGCGCTCCTCAGCCCGACAGTGCCGTGCGTGGCGCCCGAGCTCGCGCCGCTGGTCGAGAGCGACGAGCGGTTCTTCGCGACCAATGGCCTGCTGCTCCGCAACCCGTCGGTCGTGAATCTGCTCGACGGTTGCGCGCTGTCCTTGCCATGTCAGCAACCCGGCCAGTTGCCGGTGGGACTGACTGTGTGGAGCAGTGCGCTCCGCGATGACGCCGTCCTCGATGCCGGGCTGGCGATCGAGTCCGCATTGACCGCCCGCGACCGCTGAGCATGCGGATCGCAGTCGTCGGCGCCGGCATCGTCGGCGTCACCACCGCCTACGAGCTGAGCGTCGAGGGCCACGCCGTCACGGTGTTCGAACGGCGGGCCGGGGTGGCGGCCGAAACGAGCTTTGCCAATGCCGGACTCGTCGCGCCGGGCTACGTGACACCGTGGGCCGCGCCGGGCATGCCGGGCAAGGTGTTGCGCCATCTGTTCAGCCGGCATGCGCCGGTTCGGTTGCATGCGAACCTCGATCCACGCTGGGGCCTGGCGTGGTGGCGCGCCTGCCGACCCGAGATCCACCACGCCAATCGCCTGCGCATGCAACGTCTCGCGTTCTTCAGCCGCGATCGACTGCAGGACGTCACTCGGCACTTGCGACTCGAGTACGAGCACCGCTCCGGCTACCTCGTGCTGCTGCGCACTCGCAAGGACCTCGCGATGGTCGAGCCGGGACTGGCGACCCTGTCGGCGCTCGGCATCCGCTTCGAGCAGATCGACGCGGCGCGCTGCCTCGACATCGAACCGGGCCTTTGCACCGACACCGCGCTGCATGCCGGCGTCCACCTGCCGGACGACGAGGTCGGGAATTGCCGCCAGTTCGCGATGCTGTTGCGCAAGCAGGCCGAGCGCATCGGCGCGCGCTTTCGTTTCAACACGACGGTCGAGCGGATCGAACCGGCGTCGAAGCCACGGCTGGTGCTGCGGCGCGCGCCGCACACACCGTCGACACGCACCGCCACTGCGTCGCCGAGTGACGGCGCGGACGACTGGCCCGACACCGAGCCGCTGGTGCCGGATTCGGCGCCTGAGGAATTCGACGCGGTCGTCCTCTGCGCGGCGCTCGGCGCCGTGCCGCTGCTGCGGCCGCTCGGCCTGCGCTTGCCGCTGCAGGCGGTCTATGGGTACTCGATCACCGCGCCGCTGCGCCGCGAGGACGATCCGAACTTCGGCCCGCGCTCGGCCCTGATGGACGAACGCTACAAGGTCGCGATCAGCCGGATCGGCAATCGCATCCGCGTTGCCGGCAGTGCGGAGCTTGGCGGGTCGCCGACGGAGCACCATCCGGGCGCGCTGGCGACGCTGCACAAGGTGCTGAACGACTGGTTCCCGGGGAGCGCGCGGATGACGCAAGCGCAGACCTGGAAAGGCGCCCGTCCCATGCTGCCGGACGGTCCACCGGTGCTCGGCGCAAGCGGCTTGCCCGGCATCTGGTTGAACCTCGGGCACGGTTCGAGTGGCTGGGCGTTGTCCTGTGGTTCAGCACGCATTGTTGCCGATGCGATGGCCGGGCGGCCCTCGCCGATCGATACCGAAGGGCTCGGTCTGGAACGACTGCGCCGCTAAGTAAGAGCGGCTCTCGGCCTCCCCGCGCGCCACACCGCAACGTGCCGCCAGAGCATCGGCGAGGCGATCACGAGACCCAGCGCGGTGCTCACAATGCCGGGTGCCACCATCAGCAGCGCAGCGACCACGCAGAGGCCCTGCTCCCACGCCGTCATCTCGACCAGGAACCATCGACTGAAACCGGCGCCGAGGATCGTGATGCCGAGAACGCAACCGACGAAGGTCACGGTGAATTCGGACCACGAGAAGCCCTGCGTCACCAGCAGCAGCGAGGGCGAGAACACAAACACGAACGGCACCAGGACCTTGCCGAGGCCGAGCCGGAACGCCGTGTTGCCGGTCTTGAACGGGTCGCTGCCGGCCATGCCCGCCGCCGCATAAGCCGCCAGCGCCACGGGTGGCGTGATGTCGGCGAGGACGCCGTAATAGAACACGAAGAAGTGCGCGACCAAGGGCTGCACGCCGAGTTGCACCAGGGTCGGCGCCGCGACCGTGACCATGATGATGTAGTTCGCGGTGGTCGGGATGCCGCAACCCATCAGCACGCAGACCAGCGCCGTCATCGTCAGCGCCGCGAACAAGGTCAGCGACTGGGTGCTCGCGAAGCCTTGCGGAATGATCGTGCCCAGCCCGCCGGCGATCGCCTGCGCCGCTGTGGTGATGATGTAGCTGATCTTGAAGCCGACACCGGTCAGGGTGACGACCCCGATCACGATGCCGACGGTCGCGGCGGCCGCACCCACGGCCAGTGCATACTTCGCGCCGGTCTCGAACGCCTCGACCAGATCGGCGCCGCTGATGCGGCCGATGATCCTCAGTGCGCGCAGCACGAAGGGAGTCGCCACCAGCACCGCCGCGAAGATGCCGACTCGCAGCTCCGTGCTCTCGAGCCCGCCGAAGGTCAGCAGCAGCAGGACCGCGTGCAGCAGCGCCAGCATGATCCAGTTGGCCGCGGTGTTGCCGCGCACCGAGGTCGTCATGCCGACGATCGCGCAGGAGCTGATGCCCGAGAACGCGGCGAGATACGGGGTGCGTCCGCTCACCAGGATTCCGATCAAGAAGACGAGAGGAATCAGCGTCGGCCAGCGCGCCTTGAAGGACGCGCGCAGCTTCGGCATCTCTGCTTCGGTCAGGCCGCGCAGGCCGCGCCGCTTGGCCTCGAAGTGGACCTGCATGAAGACGCCGTAGAAGTGCATGAACGCCGGCACGATCGCAGCGACGACGATCATCTGGTACGGAACCGAGAGGAACTCGACCATCAGAAAGGCAGCAGCCCCCATGATCGGCGGCGTGATCTGGCCGCCAGTCGAAGCCGCGGCCTCGACCCCGGCCGCGAAGTGGCGCGGATAGCCGACGCGGATCATCGCCGGGATCGTCAGCGAGCCGACCGTCACTGCATTGGCGACTGAAGAACCGCTCAGCATGCCGAACATCGCCGAGCCGAACACGCTGACCTTGGCCGGTCCGCCGGCGTAACGGCCGGCGACGCTCGACGCGATGTCGAGGAACAGCTGGCCGAGTCCGATGCGGGTCGCCAGCACGCCGAACAGCACGAAGTGAAAGACATAGGTCGCGACGACGCCGACCGCGATCCCGTAAATGCCCTGGCTGGTCAGATAGAGGTGATTGACGAGCTGCGGCCAGCTCGCTCCAGCATGCTTCAGCAAGCCCGGAAAGATCGGGCCGGCCATGGCGTAGGCCATGAACACCAGTGCGATTACCGGCAGCGGCCAGCCCATACTGCGCCGAGTCGCTTCGAGCAAGGCGACGACCAGCACCGTGCCCATCGCGACGTCGATCAGCAGCGGATTGCCAACCCGGAATGCCATGTCGTCGAAGATGTACGGGATGTAGAGCACCGAGGCGGCGACGCCGAGGGCGAGCAGCCAGTCGATCAGCGGCACGCCGCCGGGTCGGAGCACCGATGTGCGCGGCGCCTGCTGCGACTTCGAGCCGGCGAAGACGAGGAAGATCAGCCCGAGCACGAACGCCAGGTGAACACCACGGTGGGTGGTCTCGCGCAGCAGGCCGAAGCCGGCCGTGTAGTAGTGAAAGCACGAGAGGACGATCAGCAGCCATTTGACGATCACGGTCGCCGGCGGCAGGGTCGGCCGGAATCGCATCTCCGGGTCGAACTTCTCCTCCAGCTGCGCGAGCGCGCGCGGATCAATCTCGGTGGCTGTGCTCATTGGGTCGTCGGAGTCGGCAAATCAAAACGGGCGGTTCGCGACCGCCCGTCCATGCTTTCAGCGGCGTGCCGCTACTTCATCAGGCCGGCTTCGCGGTAGAACTTCTCGGCACCGGGGTGGAACGGAATCCCGGCGCTCTTCACCGCGTTTTCCTTGGTGATGAACTTGCCCTTCGCGTGACCGGCGGCGAGCGCCTTCTGCGTCGCGTCGCTGAACAGCGCCTTGGTGATCTCGTAGACGGTCTGCGGATCGGCCTTTGCGCTGGTCACCCACTGTGCGCCGAGTGCGAGCGTATTCACCTGGGCCACGCCCTTGTACGTCTCAGCCGCAATCACGTCGGGCGAGAAGAACGGACTCCCCGCGCGCAGCTTCTCTGCGGGTGCACCTTCGATCGGCACGAGCTCGATCCCGGCGCCGCTCGAGGCGAGCTCGGCGATCGCGCCGGCCGGCGCGCCGCCGACGAAGAAGAACGCGTCGAGCGCGCCATCCTTCATCTTGTCGCCGGCGTGGTTCGGCTTCACGTACTCGGGCTTGATATCGGCTTCGCTCAGGCCGTAGGCGGCAAGGATCAGCTTCGCATCGACCAGCGTGCCCGAGCCCGGCTCATCGAGCGCCACGCGCTTGCCCTTGAGGTCGGCGACGGTCTTGATGCCGGCACCCTTGCGTGCCACCAGGTGCACGCTTTCGGGATAGAGGTTCGCGATCAGACGCAGGTCCGCGACCTTGGGCTTGCCTTCGTAGACGCCGGTACCGGTCTGGGCCCACGTCGCGACGTCGGCCTGCGTGAACCCCGACTCGAGCGCGCCACCGGAGATTGCCGTGACGTTTGCGACCGACCCGTTGCTGGCCTGTGCCGTGACGATGATCTTGCCGGGCTGTGAGACCGCGTTGGCGATCATCCCGCCGACCGGGTAGTAGGTGCCTGCCGTGCCGCCGGTGCCGATCCGGAAAAACTGCTGCGCCTCGGCGGCGCCGGTCATTGCCACGGCCGCCAATGCGGCCACCCAAAGTCGCTTCATGCAGTTGCTCCTGGTGCAGTGAGAAATCGAGTCTCAGTGAACCACAATCGGCGACCCCGTTCAAACCCGGAAACCCGGTCCCCCGACATAGCAAGATGCCGGCCATCCAGCGCATCGACTCCTCGACCCGACCCGTCGCGCTGTTCGGCAGCACCGGCACGCGCGTGATCGAACTTCGCGCGACTGCCGCGCTGCCTTCTCACACGCTCATGCGACGCGCCGGCGAGGCCACGGGGCAGTTGGCGCTCGCGCTGGCGCCGCATTCGCGGACCGTGTGGGTCGCCGCCGGCCCAGGCAACAACGGCGGCGATGGCTTCGAAGCCGCGAGTTGGCTGCAGCAGCAGGGCAAGCGCTGCGTCGTGACCTTGACCGGCGATCCTTCGAAAGCGCCGGCCGATGCGAAGGATGCATTCGAACGCGCGCGGGCAGCCGGCGTCTCCTTTGACAGCGAAGCGCCGAAGCTCGCGTCGCACGACGTCGCGATCGACGGTCTGCTCGGCATCGGCGGCTCAAGGGCGCCGCAGAACCACCTGGCCGACGATGTGCGCCGCCTCAACGCCCTCTCCTGCCCGGTGCTCGCGATCGACGTGCCTTCGGGCTTAAACGCGGACACCGGGCAGGCCTACGGCGCAGACTGCGTCCGAGCGACGCACACACTGACGCTGCTGACACTGAAGCCGGGCCTTTTCACCGGGGCCGGGCGCGATCAAGCCGGGCAGGTTTGGTTTGACCCGCTCGGCGTCGACGCGACGCCCGAGCACGCACCCGATGCGTGGCTGCGCGGGCGCCCTGCTCGCATCGAAGGAGTCGCGCGTCGGCACGCCGCCCACAAGGGCACGTTTGGCGATGTCGCCGTGGTCGGCGGTGCCGCGGGGATGACCGGCGCGGCCATCCTCGCCGCGCGCGCCGCCCATGCGGCCGGTGCCGGGCGGGTCTTCGTCGCACTGCTGCGCGAACCCCACCACGACATCGACCCGCTGCGACCGGAGCTGATGTTCCCCAGCGACTGGTGCGAGAGCCCGCCGGCCGTGCTGATGCAGACGACGGTGGTTTGCGGCTGTGGCGGGGGCGATGCGATCCGGGGCCCGCTGCCGCGCCTGATCAGCCTGGCCGCGCGGCTCGTGCTGGATGCCGACGCACTCAATGTCATTGCCGCTGATCGAGGCCTGCGCGCGGCGTTGCTTGCGCGCCGGACGCGTCGTCTGCAGACGGTACTGACGCCGCATCCACTCGAAGCGGCGCGACTGCTCGACGGGCGGACCGCCGAAGTGCAAGGCGACCGGATCGGGGCTGCGCGCGAACTCGCCGATCGCTATGGCTGCGTCGTGGTCCTGAAGGGTTCAGGCAGCGTGATCGCGGCACCCGATACGGTACCGGTGATCAACTCGACCGGCAATGCCGCATTGGCAAGCGCAGGTACTGGCGATGTGCTGGCCGGCTGGATCGGCGGCCGATGGGCTCAAGCTGCAGAGCCTGCAACGCCGGCTGCGGTCTTCGAAGTTGCGGCAGGCGCGGTGGCCGAGCACGGCGCGGCGGCCGAACCCCTCGCACCGGGCGCCTTGCGGGCGAACGATCTGATCGAGGTGCTCTACGCCCGCGAAAGGGCGCGTCCCTGACAGCGTCGCTTCAGCCGAGTGTCCGCATCGCGCGGCCGACTTCCAAGGTGCCCTGTGCGCTGCCGCTTTCGGGGACGCTCTCGCCGGTGCGATCGGAGATTTCGCCGAATCGCGCGACGACCTGCTCGACCGCATCGGCCGGCTGGCCGACGAAGATCCCCTCGGTCAGCGTCACGTGCGCGCGCTCGAACGAGCCTGCCCCAGCACACAGGATTGCCCGCGTCGGCGCGTCTTCCGATACCAGCGCGAGCAGACCGGGCGTCACCGCGCTCGGCTCCAGTTGCTTCAGCACCGGTTCCGGCATCAGGTTCTCGGTCATCCGGGTCGCCGCCGTCGGCGCCAGGCAGTTGACGCGGATGTTGTTCTTGGCGCCTTCGATCGACAGCGTCTGCATCAGTCCGACCAGCGCCATCTTCGCCGCGCCGTAGTTCGACTGGCCGAAGTTGCCGTACAGCCCGCTCGATGACGTCGTCATCACGATCCTGCCGTAGTTCTGCGCGCGCATGATGTCCCAGACCGCCTTGCAGCAGTGGACCGCGCCCATCAGGTGCACGTCCATCACGAGCTTGAAATCGGCGAGTTCCATCTTCGTGAAGCTCTTGTCGCGCAGGATGCCGGCATTGTTGACGAGGATGTCGACGCGCCCCCAGCGCTGCATCGCTTCGCCGACCATCGTCTGCACAGCGGCGAAGTCGGTCACCGAGGCCCCGCTCGCGATCGCGTCGCCGCCGGCTGTCCGAATTTCGTCGACGACCGCCTGAGCCGCGCTGGGCGTGCCGCCGCTGCCATCGAGCGTGCCGCCGAGGTCGTTGACCACTACCTTGGCGCCACGCGCCGCGAGGCCAAGTGCATGCAGGCGACCCAGACCGCCGCCCGCGCCGGTGACGATGGCCACGCGGCCGTCGAATCGAACTGTCATCTGTTGCTCCATCGATTGAAGAAAGGAAAAAATGAACTGCGTGGCACGCAGCGGCGCGGCGTCGCCTGAAACGACGTCGCGCTGATCACAAGGTCAGCGGCGGCCCGAAGCCTTGACGGGTGAGCGCGGGCCCGACTTGCCGGCCGCCGACTTTGCCGGCCGGCCCGCCCTCCCGGTGCCGCCAGAACTGCCGGCGCGCGCCTTCGAGGCCTTGCGGACCGCGCGATCGGCCTCCTTGACGGCAGCGAGTTCCTTGGCTGCCGCCGACGTCTTGTCGCCGCCGCGTTCCCGTCGCGTGCGCGTCGCAAGAGCCGGGTCCTCGCCGTCGCGGACGAGGCGGAAGTCGATCTTGCGACCATCGAGGTCGACCCGGCTGACCTGCACGCGCACTCGCGATCCGACTGCATAGCGCACGCCGCTGCGCTCGCCGCGCAATTCCTGGCGCACCTCGTCGAAGCGGTAGTACTCGCCGCCAAGTTCGGTGATGTGGACGAGGCCTTCGACGTACAGGCCGTCGAGCGTCACGAACAAGCCGAAGCTGGTGACCGCGCTGACCGTGCCGCCATATTCCTCGCCGAGGTGCTCGCGCATGTAGCGGCACTTGAGCCACGCCTCGACGTCGCGCGACGCCTCGTCGGCGCGGCGCTCGTTCGCGCTGCAGTGGATGCCGGCGGTCTCCCACTGTTTCTCGTCAGCGGTGCTGGCCTTCGGCGCCGTAGGGCTGCTGCCTTTGCGCGAAGCCGGCCCGGGGTTGCTCGGCCCGGTCAGCAGCGTGTAGCGCTTGCCCTGCAGCAAGGCCTTGATCACACGGTGCACCAGCAGATCGGGATAGCGCCGGATCGGGCTCGTGAAGTGGGTATAGGCCTCGTACGCGAGGCCGAAGTGGCCGCTGTTGACGCCCGTGTAGATCGCCTGCTGCATCGAGCGCAGCAGCATCGTGTGGATCTGGACGGCGTCGGGCCGGTCCTTCGTCGCGGCGGCAATGGCCTGGAACTCCGCCGGCTCCGGATCGTCTCCGATCGAGAGCCCGAGGCCGAGCGCGCGCAGGTAGTTCTGCAGCAGCGTGCGCTTCTCCGGTGTCGGCCCCTCGTGCACGCGGTACAGCGAAGGGTGCTTGGCGCGCGCGATGAAGTCGGCGGCGCAAACGTTGGCCGCCAACATCGTCTCCTCGATCAGCTTGTGCGCCTCGGTACGCGTGCGCGGCACGATCTTCTCGATCCGCCCGTTCTCGTCGCAGACGATCTGCGTCTCGGTGGTCTCGAAGTCGACGGCACCGCGCCGGCCGCGCTCCTTCAGCAGCGCGCGATAGACCTCATGGAGGTTGAGCAGGTCGGGCACAAGGTCGTCTCGGCGCACCGCTTCGGGTCCACGCGTGTTAGCAAGGATCGCGGCGACCTCGGTGTAGGTCAGGCGTGCCTGCGAGCAGATGACCGCCGGGAAGAACTGGTACGCGTGGATCTCTCCGGTCGCGGTGATCAGCATGTCGCAGACCATCGCAAGGCGCTCGACATTCGGGTTCAGCGAGCACAGGCCGTTCGAGAGCTTCTCCGGCAGCATCGGGATCACGCGGCGCGGGAAGTAGACCGAGGTCGCGCGTTCGTAGGCGTCGGCATCGAGCGGCTCGCCCGGCTTCACGTAGTGGCTGACATCGGCGATCGCGACGATCAGGCGCCAACCGTTGTTCGACTTGACCTTGCCGATGCGCGCCGGCTCGCAATAGACCGCGTCGTCGAAGTCGCGCGCGTCCTCGCCGTCGATCGTGACCAGCGCGACATCGGTCAGGTCGATCCGGTTCTTGCGGTCGACCGGCCGGATCTTGTCGGGCAGCGCTGCGGCCTCCGCCAGCGTCTGCGGCGAGAACAGGTGCGGCACCTCGTACTTGCGCACCGCGATCTCGATCTCCATGCCCGGATCGTCGATCTCGCCGAGCACCTCGGTGACGCGGCCGACCGGCTGCGAATACATGGAGGGCGGCTCGGTCAGCTCGATCGCGACGACCTGGCCCGCAGCGGCGTTGGCGATCGCGTTCTTCGGGATCAGGATGTCCTGTCCGTAGCGCTTGTCTTCGGGCGCGACGAGCCAGACGCCGCTCTCGTGCAACAGGCGCCCGATGATCGGTGCGCGCTTCCTTTCGAGGATCTCGAGGATGCGTCCTTCGGGACGGCCCTTGCGGTCGTAGCGGATCACACGGGCCTTGACCCGGTCGCGGTGCAGAACCGCGCGCATTTCCTGTTGGGACAAGTAGAGGTCAGGGCCGCGGTCGTCGCGGACCACAAAGCCGTGGCCGTCGCGATGTCCTTGCACGACGCCCTCGACTTCACTCATCAGCTCGGCGCCTACGGTGGGAGGATTCTTCAATAGAGTTGTTTTGATGATAAAGTCCAAGGCTTCCTGAAATGCCCAGGTGGCGGAATTGGTAGACGCACTAGTTTCAGGTACTAGCGGGTAACTCCGTGGG
>Ga0070675_100003687_pt1 | contig 11643 bp, 12 predicted proteins | sample KBSM43metaG_FD_65343 | JGI IMG/M metagenome (GOLD analysis project Ga0070675, IMG submission 65343) | Miscanthus rhizosphere microbial communities from Kellogg Biological Station, Michigan, USA - KBS M4-3 metaG | ecosystem: Host-associated > Plants > Roots > Rhizosphere > Soil ...
GAGGACTGTCATGGGCGGTCGCCAATGACCGCCCATGCATCAATCTGTTTTACTTCTTTCGGCTTCTCTGGCCGCCGCCGCCCCCATGACCGGTTTGACCCTGCTCGCCGCCTTGTTTTCCGGCTTGCTGCTTTCGCTCATCTTCTTGTCCACCCTGACGGCCTGTGCCCTGGTCACCTTGTCGACCTTGTCCGCTGCGGGCTCGATCCGATTGCTCTCTGTTTTCTCTATCGTCTTCTCTTCTTGCCATGACTTACTCCTTGGAACCTTTGGATTTCAATTCCTGGACATCCAGTCTTATGTGGGGCTGCACGTTCCGGCCCAAATGCGAGTTCTATACGCTACTGGCGATCATGGTCCCTGGCTTGCACGATCACCGACATCATCGATCAGTTTGGGAAGACCGATTGTGATTGACGATGAAACAAATGGACAGTTTTGGCCAATAACAACTCAAAGGAGAAATCATGCCCAAAAAACAGGCAAAGCAGACTGCGTTCGCCCTCCTGAAAGCGGACCACGATAAAGTCAAAAAGCTCTTCGACAAGTTTGAGAAGGCTGACGAATCGTCGAAGGGGGAGATTGTGGCGGAGGCCATTCAGGAACTGAAGGTCCACGCGGCAATCGAAGAACAGGTGTTCTACCCCGCGCTGCGGCACCAAATGGATGACGAAGAAGGTTTGATGGACGAAGCAGATGAAGAGCACCACGTGGCAAAATTCCTGATCGCGGAACTGGAACAAATGAAAGGTGACGAAGACCATTGGGAAGCCAAATTCACGGTCCTCTCTGAGAATGTGCGTCACCACATTAAGGAAGAGGAGCGCGAGATTTTCCCCAACGCAAAGAAGACGGATATCGACTTCGAAGCGTTGGGGGAGCAGCTCGCTGAAGCGAAAGAACGACTAAGGCTGGAGGGACCGCCTGTGGGGCCCGAGGAGAAAATGGTCAGTCAATTTGGCTTACGCGGCGATAGTCCGTCGAAGCTGGCGCAGGCGGAGTTTACACCGCCGATGAAGGCAGCGTAGAACGAGGCGCTCCTCAATGTATTAAAGCGAGGCATTTCCATGTGGGCATCCATCCCCTAAGTTAGGGCAGTAACATACTTACCTGACAGGAAAGCCGTGTAAGGATTTTGAAAATGAACGATCGGACAACTCAAACCCGAAATCGCAAAATCTCAAATTGGCCCGCCGGTCTTCTTCTGGCGCTGGTCCGATCTGAGATTTTGCGATTTCGGGTTTGAGTTGTCCGATCGTCCATTTTCAAAATCCCACTCCCTGTTGGCGGCAACCATATTCCTACCCTAATTAGGAGGGCAGGCGGCTGTCGTACCCCCCACTGCCTCGTTTACAACACCGCCGTAGAATGCGACACTAATAAGTCCGATGTCGCGTCTTGCCGTACTCCTTTTCCCCTTACTTTCTATCTTCGTCGGCCTGATTGCCGCCGAACATCCCGTCGAGTCCTTTCGCCAAACGGTTGGTCCGGCGATCATGATGGCGGCCGACACAAATCCGGCAGTACGGGATTCCACAGGAAGGCTGATTGTTGTTTCCTGGAACATCCACGTTGGAAACGGAGACGTTGTTTCGCTGATCGATAGAATCTCCAGTTTCGAGCACGCCCAGGGGAACGGCGACCCAGCCATTGTCCTGTTGCTCCAGGAGAGCGTCCGGCAGAGTTCCGACATTCCCAAGTCCAGCGGCTTTAGCGTTCCCGGCCGAATTGCGCGCTCGGAGGACAAACCGGACATCGCGGCACTTGCCCGCAAGCTGGGCTGGTGGATGTACTATGCACCATCGATGCGCAACGGCGACGGCGCTGGGGAACTTGCAGAAGACCGTGGCAACGCAATCCTGAGCAGTCTGCCTCTTCAATCTGTTGAGCCGGTCGAACTGCCGTTCTCAGTCCAGCGGCGCGTGGCGCTGGTTGCGACAGTGGCAGACCCCAGGATGCAACCGCTTCTGCGCGTTGCCGTCACGCATTTCGACACTCGCGCCCCACTCACGAAGGGATGGATCTTTGGTGGACCCCGGGCGCGAAACAAGCAGGCCAGTGCGCTACTTGCTTCCCTGGACGAATACGAGACCGATGGTTTGCCGCTGATTGTCGGTGGTGATCTAAATAGCTACCTTGGTTCGAAGAGCGTTATCCAGAATATGTCCACGGCGGCACCGCACATGGACTGCGGAGACAAGCCGACGCATACGATGGGTCTCACGCTGGATCATATGTTCGTCAACGTGCCTGCTGCCTGGGCTCATTCGTGTCGTCGAGAGGACGATAGCTTTGGTTCAGATCACTATCCCCTCGTGCTGTCCGTGAACATTCCCCGCTAGCCTTTGAAGTCAGTCCTGCTTGTCGAAGAACTGCGCGAACCGTTCAGCGAATCGCCATCGAGTCACTGCCCCGACTTCCCCTTCGGTATACAGCTTGTCAGGCGCTGTGCCCGCAGCGATGAAGAGGGCACCCAGGACAGTAAGTACGGAGATTGTGCCGATTATGAGCAGTGTGGTCTGCAACCAGCCATGGGTTTCTACAAATCTCCGAGCTTGATTGCGAATGTCGATGGTGTGGGTAAACGCAGACAGCGAAAAGCCTTGTCCTGCTCGATCGCGGAGTGAGGACAACTTCGATGACGCCATACCGTTACAAAATCTTAGATTGGACTGGCATCCATCGGGTCGGCCCGTCCAATCTAAGATTTTGTAATTTACAACCTGAGATCTCCAACTCGTCCAATTTCAAATTTCTTTTCAGGTACTCCCCCCGCTTTTCATCGGATGGTACTCCATGATAAAAGCCTTGGTGCAACAACGATGATTCGGCTCACACCCAAACTCCTATCTCTGCTGGTTTGCATTGTCCTCGCTTTGACCGCTCACAGCGCATTTGCACAGGACGACGAGGGAGAACGTATACGTGAACGAGAGCGCCAAATGGAGGAGGCCGAACGGCAACGCCAGGAAGAGGAACAACAGCGATTGATCCAGCAGCGGCGCGAAGAGTTCGTCAATTCCGACAGGGAGAATGCGAAAAAATCGGTGGAGGCCTTTTCACGCCCCATCTCAAGAGTCGAGCGCGAATTCATGCAGGCCGTGCCGCAGTTTCGCCAGGCAGTGACAACCTACAGAGACGCGATAGGCGCTGAGGGCGCGCTGAAGGAGTCCGTTAAAGGATTGGATCGCTTTGTTGATCTTTTCAAGGAGTACTTCAAGGTGACTCACGTCGATCTACCGGCCATCGACAAGACCGAGTTCAGTACCTTTTCAAAGAAAGATCTCGTCTGGGAAACCCTCACTACCGCGGAACGGATTGATGCAGACCTGCGTCTGGCCGTCAAGCATTTGCAGGAAGCGAACTCGACCAACACGCTTTCCATTGAGACCGTCGTCTTCATGCGCGATCTTCACGGCGAGGTTCTGCGTCTGGAGATGCTGCTCTCGAAGGTGAAGTAGCCTACCGTTCGGACTCCACCGCTGCGGGCTCGAGCGTCGGCGCCAGCAGGTGAATGAACAGCAGGGCAATCAGGTAGGCGGATCCCGCCAAAATGAAGATCGGAACGTAAGAGCCCGTCCACTCCAGAATGTATCCGACAACCTTTGCGATCACCATTCCGCCGATCGCGCCAAACATTCCGCCGAAACCGACCACGGACCCGACGGCACGCCGCGGGAACATATCGGAAACCAGGGTGAAGATATTGGCGGACCAGCCCTGGTGCGCTGCGGCAGCCAGGCCGATCAGAAGAACAGCGACCGTGAGGCTCGAGGCTCGCGCCGCGAAGACAACCGGAACCACAGCCACCGCGCTGATGAGCATCGCAGTCTTGCGGCCACCATTCACGCTCCATCCTCGGCGAATGAGAGTTGACGAAATCCAGCCACCCCCAACGCTTCCCACATCGGCCAGCAGGTAGATCGTGACGAGCGGCACGCCGATCTGAGACAGCGAAAGTCCGTAGGTGCGGTTAAGAAAATCGGGAATCCAGAACAGGTAAACCCACCAGATCGGATCCGTCAGCATTTTGCCGATGGCGAAAGCCCACGTCTGTCGATGTCGAATAATGGAAGACCACGGCACCGACTTTTCACTGACTTCAGCGTCGCTGCGAATATATGCGAGTTCCGCCGGCGAAAGGCGCGGGTGCTTTTCTGGAGGTGAGTAAAAAAGAGCCCACGCAATCAACCAGACAAATCCCAGAGCTCCAGTGGCGATAAACGCACCCCGCCAGCCATAGGAGGCCGTCAGCCATGGAACGAGAAGCGCCGCGACAATGATCCCGACATTGCTTCCCGCGTTGAAAATGCCTGTCGCCAGGGCGCGTTCTTTGCGGGGATGCCACTCCGCAACGGTCTTGATCGAAGCTGGAAAGTTTGCGGATTCACCAATCCCCAGCGCAAACCTGGCAAACTCAAAACCGAACACGGAGCGCGCGAGGGCATGTCCCATCGCGGCCAGGCTCCAGATCACGACGGCGAAAGAGAAACCCTTAAAGACACCGATTCGGTCCATGACCCGGCCAACCATGACCATTCCAGCGGCATAGGCCACCTGAAATGCAAAGACGATATTGCTGTAATCGATCTCCGTCCAGCCGAATTCCTTTTGCAGGTATTCGGCCTTCAGGAGTCCGATCACCTGCCGGTCTACATAGTTGATCGTTGTCGCGAAGAACAGGAGGGCGCAGATCGACCAGCGGCAATTCCCTGCTCGAGCGCTCACTGCCGTCCTGACAGTGGAATTCACTTCGCGAGAATCTCCGCCCTGGAGCCGAAGCCGGTTCGTGGTCCCTTGTTATCTCTCTCCAGCGTCTTCTCCGAGTTCGCAATGGAGAATCCCACTTCGTAAACGAGCTGAGCAATTCGAGTCATTTTCGGGAACTGGATCTTGTCCACGGTGTCCGTGATGCGGTGATAGTCCGGATGAAGCCCGGTTGTGAAGAATGCGATCGGAATTCCTTTGGCCGCATAACTGTAATGGTCGCTGCGCGTATACACACCCTCCGGATCGTTCGGGTCATTCATCTCGTAGTCGAGCGTCAGTGGCGTCCCGAGAGTTGCGTTCGTTTGAACGACAAGATTGTGGAGATCCGTACTGATCCGATCTGCACCGACAAGGAACACGGTGTTGGTAAAGTCACCTTCGATGTTGTCGCAGTCATCGCGTCCCACCATATCCATATTGAGCTGGGCCTGGATCTTCTCGAGCGGAACGATCGGGAAGTCGGCGTTGTAGCGTGACCCATACAGGCCGCTCTCTTCTCCTGCGTGCCACACAAAAACTACGGAACGCTTCGGCTTCGGTCCCGTTGCGAAAGCTTTCGCCACTCCAAGAATGGAGGCCGATCCTGAACCGTCATCATCAGCGCCATTACTGACAAGGTCGCGCTGGTCGAATGGAACTGGCGGAGCCGCTGCTCCTCTCGCCGGCTGTGGTCCACCGCCACCACGTGTTGTCGGGCGCTGCACAACCTTGCCTGCCGCGACAACGGCAGCCTGGGCAGCAGGGCCGCGGCGACGACAGCCATCGGTGCCTGAGCCTCGCCCGGTCCCGGTCTGGCTGTAACCCACATGATCGAGATGCGCGCCAACGAGAACATAGGTGTCTTTGAGCACAGGATCCGTACCTTCGACCATCCCGACAACATTGTGAGTGATCTGCTCAGAGATAACCTCGAACGTGTTGTCGATATTGATCGTGACTTTTGCCGGCAGCGATACCGGCGTGATGGGTTCCCCTCTTTCGGCCTTCGCGCGAGTATCGGCAAATGTCACTGGGCTTCCTGCAAAGAGGGTTTCAAAGAAGGTCTCGTCTCCCGTAAAGCTCGGCGTGACGATCAAATCCAAACGCTGAACTGTGCTGACGTCGGGTGTTTGTGCCCCGCGGGCGCCGGCTGCTGCGGCATTGCCGCCGCCACGATTTCCCTGCCCGCCACGTCCTCGAAGCGCCGCCTGCGCCTGCGTGACAGCAGCATTCGCCTGAGTCAGCGCTGTCAGAGCTTGAGCCAGCGCCTGTTCGGCGGCGGATGGCGCGGCCGCAGTGGGCGCGAATGTAATGGCTGCAGTGGCACCCTGTGTCAGTCCTGCTGCGGTACCACCCCGAGCTCCACGTGCTCCCGCCCCAGCTGCAGCAGGGGCTGCAGGTGCAACTTCCGGCACCGCGCCTCTCTGTGGGGCAGGGGCAAGATTGGGAACAGCAACAATCAATTTTCCTTTTAGATCACGTCCCTGGTAGTCGGCCGGCAGACCGTACCCGACAAACTCCACTCCATTGAATGCCAGCGTCTGCTTGCCGCCGGAGTTCGTGCCGAATGTCACGTGATCGCCATGTTTGAACGTGCGGGATTGTCCTCCGGCTTCGATAGTTACGGTCGAATTCCGCGTGACGCGATATCCCTTGTACTTCACCGGTTGAAAGTAGGTTCCCTTTTCGCCAAGCGGCTTGACGCCCAGGCTCTTCAGCTGGTCTGCAACATACTGCGTCGCGCGGCCGTAGCCTTCCGTGAAGACCTGCCGGCCCTGTAGCTCATCGGACGCGAGATAGGAGAGCCACTGCCGAAGGTCGTTCTCGCTGACTTGCGCGTAGCGCACGCCCGTCGCCGGCGCGGGCCCCTGAGCCAGAAGTCTCCATGGCTGCCCCCATGCCACGGCTAGAAAAATGCCAAAGGCGATGGACATGTCCCGGGCCGCCTGTTTGTAGCGAGACTTCCTCATTAGAAACCTCCGCAGATACGGTGATTCGTTTGCGCGAGCATCGTAACCCGTATGGGGAAGATTTCGAAATTGGAAAGTCCAGCATTGGAAAATCCAAAAGTGGAAGCTTAAATCGGACGAGCCGACTGGGAAGGGTTTGCACATGAATGTGATTTACGCGATAGTCAGCTGCCTTGCACGCCGGAGGCGTGCAGGGAGAATAGCCGGGGGTAAGCGAGTGAAACGAGCGCAACCCCTGAAAAACGGGGCGTAATGACGACGGCGCCCTGAAGGGGCGCCAGGAATCCGTCTGATGCCCTCAACGCACTTAAGCCTCCACTACCACATCGTTTCTCAACGAACCGCCACCGACGGATCATCGCCGAACCATGGCGCCAGGAACTGCACGCCTCCTGCGAACCAGCACCACCGCAAGCAAACGTTCGAAGAAGAACATGTAGATCTGTTGCGTTTAAGCGACGTCGAATTCGATGAAGAGTACCTGTGATGAAGCATCCTGGCGCCCCTTCAGGGCGCCGTTGTTTTTAGGCCCCGTTTTCCAGGGGTTGCGCTCGTTTCACTCGCTTACCCCCGGCTATTCTCCTTGCACGCCTCCGGCGTGCGAGACAGCAGTTTCGAAGCGTTTGCGCTGGTTGCGCTTCGCGCATACGCCCGGCTCATCTCCTTCCTTCGCCCCTTCGGGTGAGGATGAGCCATCAAGCCCGACAGTCCAATTTAAGATTTCCAACCTCCAATCTCCAATGCAGGACTTTCCATTTTCAAATCCTCGTTCCCGCCCCTTCCTTGACCACAAAATGTCCCGATGCTATCTCTGCCTTGACTGATGCTGACACTTTTGCTCGCCATACTCCTTCAGCACCCGGCTGGCCTTCCCTCTCCACAACGCATCTGGGAAGCGCAGCTACCGTCTCGCGCCTTTTCCCTTGCGATTGCGCCCGGTGGAACGTGCACGGCCGTACTCCTTCAGACATCGGCCGAAGTCCGCAACGAAGCAGGACAGCGAATGTGGGCGCAGCCCGTCGCCGTCGATCCGCAGGACGCGGGCTGGAGTCGAATCGCCGTTTCGACGCAATGCGATTGGACCGCGACGTCCGTCAACCGAACCGGGCGGCCACCGGTCCTTTATGTCTTCGGGAAGGACGGGTCTCGAGCCATATTGACTCTAGACGGAATGCTGGGGCTTCAGCCCAACGGCACCAACGTCAGTTCCCTTGCAATCAGTCCGGATGGGAAGCTTCTCGCCGTCGGCTTTGAAGGCGGACACGTGTGGATCCTGGGTAAAAACGGAGTTCTCCAGCATCGACTGGGCCCATTCTCTGTGCCACAGATCGATGCCGCATTCACTGCGGACAGCAAGCGACTGCTGATGAAAGGCTGGTTCGCTACCGGCGTACTGGACTTCAATGGAGAGTGGCTCTGGCAATCGAGCGCAAGAAACCTTGCAGCAAGCGACAGCCTTTCGGTGTTTGCAACGCTGACGGCTCCAATGCACGGACCGCAGGGCGGTGAGGTCTCAATTGTCGATTCGACGGGCAGGACCGTCTGGTCGGAAGTGGCGTGGAACGCCAGGATGGCAATCGCACCGGATGGCACATTTGTCGCGCTCTCAACGTCTGGTTCTAAACCACAGCATCGCGGCCCTTCGGCCGTTCCCGAATTGATGGACGCACCGGAAGTGTGGCTCCGCGACAGGTCAGGCAACGTCCTCGCGCATCGGTCGTTCAAAGGGAATGTCGTCGGCGTGTCCGCTGACAGCAGATGCATTGTGCTTCAGGCCGAAACAGATCTTGTGGGAGTGAACCGGGAACTGAAGGAGGTCTGGCGTATGAGAAATGCGAAGGCGCCTCAGTTCCAGGGCAGCATCATTCTTGAGAATCTGGGGAATTCTCTCCGCGCGTCAAGCGTACCGGCGTGTAAGTAGCACAGCGATACTATCGCCCCGCGGGCGCTCCGCCTCTTTCTCCGCGCTGTGGTTGCCCGGCGCGCGCAGCAACTTCTTCTGCAGGTCTTGTCTTCACACCGGGCTTTTCCCAGGAATCCCAAATCTCTGAACCAGTCGATGGTGTTCGGATTCTTTTGGCTGCAAGGGGATTCACGACGCAGTAGAATCCGAGCGCCGCTTAAGCGGCTCAGTTCTAAGGAGAATCCATAAACATCATGAAAGAATTCCAGATCTGCGGCCTTGGGAACGCCATCGTCGATATCTTCCTTGAAGTTTCAGAGGCCGAATTTGCCGAGCTCGGATTCGAGCGCGGCGGCATGCGACTCGTCGAACAGGCGGACCAGAAAGCACTGCTCGAACGCTATCAGAAACACGAACCGAAGCTCGTCAGCGGAGGCTCCGTCGCGAACTCGATCATTGCCTTCTCACAACTGGGAGGCCAGGCCGCCTTCATTGGATGCGTGGGCGACGATCGCTACGGTCTCTTTTACGCAAAAGAGTTCGAAGAACTCGGCATCGATATCGGCAATCCCATCATCGTTAACGAGGGCACCGGAACCTGCCTGTGCATCATCACACCGGATGCGGAACGAACAATGCGGACGAGCCTTGCCGTCTCCAGTCATCTGGCGGCTCGCCACGTGGATGCCAACCGCGTCAAGAAGTCAGACTGGCTGTTCATCGAAGGCTATGTATTCGCAAATCCCGACACCGGTCAGACCGCAATCCGCGAAGCGATCAAGGTCGCGAAGGCGAATGACACGAAAGTCGCGATTACGTGCTCAGATGCGTTCGTTGTTAACGTGTTTGGCGATGCGTTGCGGGACGCCTTGAAACAAACCGATCTGTTCTTCTGCAATGAGACCGAGGCGTGCGCCGTGACCGGCGCGTCAACTGCCGAAGACGCTTTCAACAAGCTGACCGCATCCATACCGTCGGTCGTCGTGACTAACGGTCCGCACGGCGCGTATGTTCGCCACGACGGCGTGAAGGCTCATGTCCCGGCATTTCCTTCCCAACCCAAAGATCTCACCGGTGCCGGCGATATGTTTGCCGGAGCATTTCTCTATGGGATCACGCATGGGGTTTCACCGGAGAAGGCAGCGCGCGGAGGGGCGTTCCTGTCGCATAAGGTCATCACTCAGATTGGTGCGCGTCTGCATCACGGGACGAAGAGCTTTTGGGACGAGGCACTCAGCAAGTAAGGGTGTATCCCTCCGTCGAAGATTTGCGGTGAAACCCATTGATGCGTCAAGTAACGTTAATGCCCGGGAAACAATGAAGCGTTTTCACGAACAGATCGTCGAAGCGTTCCCGATATCCGACCATCGAAACAAAAAGCTCCTTATGATCGTCCCCGACGGCACTCGCACGGCGCCTGTCGGCACGGTGTTCCAGGCTTTCTTTGAACATCTTGGCCCCGTGGCGGGCGCGATCGATGTGATGGTCGCGCTGGGGACGCATCCTCCGATGAGCGAAGAAGCCATTTGCCGGCGTCTTGAGATTTCTACAGTAGAGCGCGGTTCGACCTACCGCACGGTTCAGTTCTTCAATCATGAGTGGCACAATCCGTCGGCACTGAAGCGCATCGGCGTCATTCCGGCAGAGGAGATTCGCGAACTCTCGGACGGGTTGTTCTCGATGAACGTGCCCGTCGAGATCAACAAGCGTGTCTTTGAATACGACAAGATCGTGATCGTCGGGCCTGTTTTTCCGCACGAGGTCGTGGGCTTCTCGGGCGGGAACAAGTATCTGTTCCCCGGAATTTCCGGTCCGGAGCTTCTGAACTTCTTCCATTGGCTGGGCGCGGTGATCACGACGCCGAAAGTTATCGGAAGCAAATGGACTCCAGTGCGAAAAGTCGTGGACCGCGCCGCCGCCATGCTGGACATCGATAAGGTTTGTACGGCCATGGTTGTCCGGCCTGACAAATCTCTCGCGGGACTTTTTATTGGAACACCCGAACAGGCGTGGGATCAGGCGAGCGAACTTTCGAAGACAGTTCACATTACGTATAGGGACCGGCCCTTCCACACCATTCTCTCGTGCGCGCCGCCGATGTATGACGAGATATGGACAGCCGGCAAGGCGATGTACAAGCTGGAACCGGTGCTGGCCGACGGCGGCGAACTCATCCTTTACGCACCCCACGTTCGTGAGATCTCCGCGACACACGGGGAGACGATCCGTGAAGTGGGTTACCACTGCCGGGACTACTTCCTCAAGCAGTGGGAGAGATTCAGTCATCATCCCTGGGGAGTGCTCGCTCACTCTGCGCACGTTCACGGAATCGGCACCTGGGAAGACGGTGTCGAAACCTCACGCGCTCGCGTGACTCTGGCGACGGGGATTCCTCCCGAAGTGTGTCGTCAGATCAATCTCGGATATCGCGATCCGGCGACGATCAGGATGGAGGATTTCGCGAATCGGGAAGATGACGGAGTGTTGCTGGTGCCGCAGGCGGGAGAGATGTTGTACCAGCTCAAGAACCCACCGGCCTGGGCGTTCACCGATACGCCGTCGCCAGCGTCCAGATCCCAACCAAAATGAACGCAACCCCCGCCGCAATCTTCAGCGTGGACTCCGCCACAAACCTCGACACCACACCGCCCGCCACAACCGCAATCAACGTTGACGCCACCAGCGCGCCCGCCGCTGCAAGGAACACTCCTCCCTTGCTGACCTTCGAGTCCGTCGCGAAGAGCATTGTTGCCAGTTGAGTTTTATCTCCGACCTCCGCAACAAACACCGATATGAAGATGACCAGGAGTTCTTTCACAACAATCCCCTCACGGCGTAAGCCGATTCTTTCAGCCACGTTAATCCGCGTTCTTTGAATTTCGGCTCTTGTTCCAGACAGTCGTATTCGAGCAGCTTCTCGCACTCAAACGCCTTGAACAGCTCTCGAACCTCCGCCTCAGGGACAGTGAACGGCGGTCCGTGCATCTGCGAAGGATCGTACTCGAGTCCAATCACCAGCCC
>Ga0070675_100003693_pt1 | contig 11635 bp, 8 predicted proteins | sample KBSM43metaG_FD_65343 | JGI IMG/M metagenome (GOLD analysis project Ga0070675, IMG submission 65343) | Miscanthus rhizosphere microbial communities from Kellogg Biological Station, Michigan, USA - KBS M4-3 metaG | ecosystem: Host-associated > Plants > Roots > Rhizosphere > Soil ...
CGTCGATGCACCAGGGAAGATGCTTCGCCGTATACGTGCAGCTTCCAGCGTTGTGCTCCCCAAGTCGTCTCTTCACGTCTGACGTCAGTCAAATTCCGAGCGAGATCGCAACGGCGAAGCGGCTCTGTCGCCAAAACGTCGAACGGAACGGACGGCGAGCGTGAAAGAACTGCGGTCCACCTTCGCTCGCCGAATTCAGCGCGAGCTACGGTGGACATCCTTCGCCTGTTGGTGATGTGAGCTCGCTGGCTTGCCATCCGAAGCTCGCTCACATTTCAGGCGAGCGAAGGATGGTACCGGTACGGGGATTCGAACCCCGGTCCCGTGGCTGAGAACCACGTGTCCTGACCCCTAGACGATACCGGCAGGTCGAGGAAGAACCTCAAAATGGTACTAGATGCGCCTCGTACAGTAAAGCAGCGGGAGCCCACCTTGATGAGCCCCCGCTGTCCATCGGCCAGGCGCGCCGGAATACCCGGCTGTGCCCTGACTTCAGGTTTCGCGGCTAGCGACGCGCGTAGCCGCCGCGGAAGCCGTCTTGGTAGCCGTCGCGGAACCCGTCGCGGTAGCTGAGCGTGTAGCGCTCGCGCGAACCGAAGTCGCCGTTGTAGCCGGGCGCCGTGCCCTGACGCACTTCCTTGAACCGGTTCGGATCGAAGCGGCGGTCGGCGCGCCGATCCTCGACGCCCTTGCGGTAGCCGTCGCTGAAGCCGCGGGCCTGACCGGGATTGCGAACGGTGCCCCGGTTCCAGTCGCGATCGTTGCGGCTGTCACGCCGATCCAAGCGGTCGTCGCGATAGCCGTTCCGATAGCCCTCGGTGAAGCCGCGCCGGAACTCGTCGCGATACCGATCGCGCGACCCGTCGTTGCGGCCGTAACCGGCGTCGGCTTCGCGATACTCGCGATGGTTCTGCACGTTGAACGCACGACCACGACGGGCGTCTTCCACGCCGAGCCGTTGACCATCGTTGAAGCCGCGCTGAAATGCCTCGCCGCCGTTGCGGCTGTAGGCGCCGCGGTCGTCGCGTCCATCCCACTGGGCGGCAGCACTCGCTGGAAGCGCGAGCGTCGAGCACGCCACAGCGGCCATGACGAATCGTGTCAGAGATGCTGCGCGCATTGGTTGTCTCCTCCTGGCCCGCCTCGCGGGCCACGTGTTGATGCTCATGACTTGTGCAAGCGGCGGGCCACTCCCGAATGTGCAGGATTCGGCGTGAATCCGCGCGTCTATCGCGTCCGTAGAGAAGGAAGGTCCACCGCAGGGGACACCTGCGTGGCAAGCGTGGCAGGAGCGTCGCTCGTGCTAGCGTGCGGGTGTGATCGACCGGATGAAGAGCTTGGAATATCACGTCGGCGGCCAGCCGGTGCGAGTGATCGTGGAAGGTGTACCGTCGCCGCAGGGGCGCACGCAGGCGCAGAAGGCCGCGTGGTTCGCGCGCCACGCGGACCGCTATCGCCGCGGCCTCGTGCTGGCGCCGCGCGGACACATGGACATGAGCGCGGTGCTGCTCACCGAACCGTCGTCGGCCGGCGCGCACGCGGGACTGGTGTTCCTCGACGCGGCCGGCTGCCCGCGCTTCGCGATGCCGGCGGTGATCGCCGCCGCGACAGCGGCGGTCGAACACGGGCTGATTTCCACGGGCGACGGCGGCGCCAGCGGTACGCGGCTGACGCTCGACACGCCGGCGGGCGTGGTGACGGCGCAGGTCGGGTCGCCCGCTGCCGGTCACGCGCGCGTACGCGGCGTGCCGGCCTTCGTCCATGCGGCCGGCCTGCCGGTGACGCTGCCCGGCCGCACCGTGCCCGTGGACGTTGCCTTCAGCGGCGAGTTCTACGCGCTGGTGGACGGTGAATCGGCCGGCGTGCCGATCGACGACGCGCATCTGCCGGAGCTGCGCCGCATCGGGCAGGCGGTGTGCGCGGCGGTGAACCACGCCACCACGGTGGTGCACCCGGCCGACCGCACCATCGAGGGCGTGGCGGGCGTTCTGTTCACCGGGCCGCCGCGCGACGAGGCCGTGCACCTGCGCTCCGCGCTGGTGACGGCGCACGGCGCCGTGGACTGCTCGCCCGGAGGCAGCGCCACGGCGGCCGTGATGGCGGTGCTCGACGCGATGGGGCTGCTGGGCGATACCGTGTCGTTCACCCACGAAGGGTTGAGCGGCGCCCGTCTCACCGGATGGTTGTCGTCGCGCACGACGGTCGAGGACCGCCCGGCGCTGGTGGTGGACGTCGAGGCCAGGGCCTGGCCGACGGGCGAGGAGACCTGGATCCTCGACCACGACGACCCCTTCCATCAGGGGCTGCTAAGATCGGCGTTTTCATGATCCGGACGATCCGCGCGGCCCTGATGACGGCCGTCGTCGCCACGCTGCTCGCCGTGCCTCGGCCGGCGGTCGCGCACCCATCGCCCTTCAGTTACCTCGACGTCGTGTTCCGCAACGGCGGCATCGAAGGCACGCTCGTCGTGCACGTGATCGACGCCGCGCACGAGCTCGGCATCATGCCCGCGGAGCGCCTGCTCGAGAACGACGTGGCCGAACGCACCCGGGAGCAGCTCGGCGCCATCCTCAAGCCGCGGCTCACGCTGCGCAGCAGCGATCGCCGGCTGGACCTGCAGTGGATCAGTCTCGAAGTGCTGCGCGATGACGCGGCGCTGCGTCTCAAGTACCGGATCGTGAACGAGGAGCCCGGCGCGCTGACGGTGCTGACGCGCCTCTTTCCCTACGATCCCCTGCACCAGACGTTCGTCAACATCTACGAGGGCGGCGAGCTGAAGCAGCAGCTGATCTTCAACGCCGACAGCAAGGAATACGTCTACTACGCCGGCACCACGCAGGGCGCCATGGCGGTGATGCGCACGTTCACGGCGTCGGGCGTGCATCACATCATGATCGGCCCCGACCACATCCTGTTCCTGATCGGTCTGCTGCTCCTCGGCGGCCGCTGGACGGCGCTGCTCAAAATCGTGTCGTTCTTCACCATCGGCCACAGCATCACGCTGTCGCTGGCGGCGCTGAATCTGGTCACCCCGCCGCCGAGCATCATCGAGCCGGCCATCGCGCTCAGCATCGTCTTCGTGGGCGCCGACAACCTGGTGCGTGGCGACGGCCGCGACCTGCGGGCCTGGGTGGCGCTCGCGTTCGGGCTGGTGCACGGCTTTGGCTTCGCCAACGTGCTGCGCGAGTTCGGCCTGCCGCGCGAGGCCCTCGGCTGGTCGCTCTTCTCGTTCAACGTCGGCGTCGAGATCGGACAGCTCGCCATCGTGCTGCTCGTCGCCACGCTGCTCGAAGCCGTCCGGCGCCGCAGCAGCCTGGTGGGCGCGCGCGTCGCCACCGCCGGATCCATCGTCGTGATCGCGGCCGGCAGCTACTGGTTCGTGCAGAGGGTCTTTTTTCCGGTGTAGAGGCCGACCTTCAGGTCCGCCTGCAGGCGCACCTAAAGGTGCGCCTCTACGTCAGAACCAGCGCCTTGCCCACACGACGGACGCCATGGCCTGGTGCGAGAAGTCCTGCTGGGAGAAGAGACGGCGGGCGCGGTAGCTCACCCGAACCGTCACCTCCGGCGTGATGCGGAACCCCGCCGTTGCCTCCGTCCCCGCAAACGTCTGGCGCGGGCCCTGGGGCGCCGTGAGGAGCGGCGGCCCTTCGAGCCGCTCCACGCGTCCCGCCGCGAACCAGCGCGCCGTCAGCGTCTGCTGGCCCTGGAAGTACCACCCCGACTCGATCGCCTGTCCCGTATTGGTCTCGAGCCGATCGCGCGTCCACTCGCCCTGCAGCTTGGTGTAGCGGAACGCCCACTCCCCCTCGACGGTCACGACGGTGGCGATCCGATCGGAGGGGCTGAGGGGCAGCTCCTCGGCGGCGCGCCACGGGCCGCGCGTCATCGAGCCGCCGACGCGGAGCCCGACGATCGGCGTGATGCCGCCGCCGACCACTACGTTCGTGAATCGCGGCGGATTGGTGCCGAAGGTGCGTCGCGCGCGGACCGGTGAGGTGTCGATGACCGCGCCGCGGACATCCCAGTGCGTACCCGACACGGTGCTGCTGACGCCAAGCGGGTAGATGGCGCCGAGCAGCGTGATGCGCGGGCTCAGCGGCTCGGGGGACGGCAGCCCCTGAAAGAGCGTCGACGGCTGCGCGACGGTCGGGTTCAGGTGCGGCCGGAGCTGCAGGTTCGAGAGGCCGACGGGCGACGTGATCAGCCCGCCCTCCACGCGCACCCCCACCGGCCCCTTGTGCTCGTAGCGGACGGCGGCAAGCCAGATCTGGCGGTTCCACTCGCCGTTGGCCTGACGCTGCGCCCATGGGCGCGTGACGATCTCCAGCCCGGGCGCGACGCGCGCGGCGACGTAGGCGTCCAGAATGGCGCCGCCCGTCGTGGCACCGCTGGCATCCACGGCGCGGTCCACGTCGGCCGAGGTGTCGAGCGTCAGCCACGCCGGCGCCGTCAACCGCTGCGCGAACGACGGCCCCGGCCAGAGCAGGGCCGCGAGCCCCAGCGCCAGGGTGGGCAGGTGCCGCGCGCCGCCAACGCGGTCAGCTCGCCACATCGTGCAGTCCGCGTACTTCGGCGGGCGCCGCGCGCAGCGCCTCGTGCAGCGCGCGCACGCAATCGGGATCGAACTGCGTGCCCGCATAGAGATTGAGCTCCGCCATGGCCGCCGCCGGCGGACGCGCCGGGCGATAGGCGCGCGCGCTCGTCATCGCGTCGTACGCGTCGGCCACGTGGACGATGCGCGCCGCCATCGGGATGTCGTCGCCGCGGAGGCCGAAGGGGTAGCCATGACCGTCGGGGCGCTCGTGATGGAGCTCGACGATCGACAGGTGGGGCTCGAGAAAGGATACCTGCCGCAGGATTCGCGCGCCGAGCGCCGGATGGCGCTTGATCTGCTCGTACTCGTCGGCGGTGAGCGGATCGGGCTTCTGCAGGATGTCGTCGGCCAGCCCGATCTTGCCGATGTCGTGGAGCAGCGCGCCGAGGCGGATGACGGCGACGTCGGCTTCGAAGAGGCGCAGCTGCCGCGCGATGACGACCGCGGTCTGGCTCACGCGCTCCGAGTGGCCGGCGGTGTAGGGATCGCGCGCGTCGAGCGCCGCGGCGAGCGCCCGGATCGTGCCCAGGTACGCGGCGCGCGTCTCGGCCTCGGCCGCGGTGAGCCCGCCCATCAGCTCGTTGAAGCTGTCGGCCAGCGCGTCGAGCTCCCGGCTCTTGCCAGTGGGCTCGACGGTGCGGCTGAAATCACGCGCGGCCGTCATGGTGGCGATGGCGTGCGAGACGCGATGGATCGGATCGGCGAGCGTCCGCGCCAGCCACAGGCTGGCAAAGGCCGCGAGCACGAACGCCCAGAGCGCAATCGTCCCCAGCGCGATGAGCGCGCTGCGCGTGGCGCCGCGAGCCACGGCGTCGATCGACGACAGCATGTAGATGCGCACCGCCCCCAGGGCCATCAAGGTCCGGATGGCGTATTCCTCGCCGCCGAGCGCCATCGTCGATCGGAGTTCGCCCGTCGAGGCGACCACGGCCCGCGTGAGCGCCTCGCCAACCGTGCCGGCGACGGGGACGTCGTTCACGGTGATCACGATTCCCGCGTCCGCCAGCCGGCCGAGTTCCTCGGCGTACGCCGTATCGAGGCTGGTGGCCACGACCAGCGACCCCACCGACCGATCGCCATAGAGCAGCGGCGCGCTCGAATAGCGGAAGGCGCCGCTCGGCACAATCGCGACGCCGCTGCTGGCGGAGTTCGACGTCTGCCGCACCTGCAGTCCGGGCGGCCATCGGGCCGCCGCCGGGCCGCCGCTCGCAAACACCCGCCCCTCGGGGTCGAGCGCGGCCACGATGTTGGCGCCGAAGATCGACGCCAGCCGCTGCACCTCACGGGCCACGGTCTCCTGAAGGATGGCGTCCTCCCGAGCGGTCGCAACACTGGCAGGCTCGGTGAAGTAGGTGTCGAGCGCAGCCTTCAGGCTCGAGTTCTCCGACAGCGCCGAGATCGCCACCAGCTGATCGCGCTGCCGCTGCGCCTCGAACCGCGAAAACGCGCGCTCGCCGACCTGCAGCTTCTCCGCCTCGGACGCGCGCACGCGGTCCCGCGCGTCCACCAGGAGCACCGTGAAGACCACTGTCAGGATCACCGCGACCGTGATGAAGGTCACGCCCATGGTTCGCGTGACGAGGCGTGGCGGCTGCCTCACTGCGCCGGTACCGGAAGCACGAACTCCACCGAGGCCGCGCGCCCGCCCTCGGTGCGCACACGGATGGTGGTGTCGCCGAGGCGTTCGTGCCACGCGGTGATCTGCGGGTTGCCCGCGGGCAAACCACTGATCTCGAAATTGCCGTCGGCGTCCGGCACGGTGAACCACGGATGGTTGAACACCACCACCGAGGCCGCCATGTGCGAATGGATGTCGCAGAACACCTTGACGATGCCGGCCTTGTCGAACTTGACGGCACGCGACTCGCCACGCGGAAAGCGCCCCAGGTTGAAGGTGCGCGCGCGCGAGAGCGAGAAGACGTTGTGATAGATGGGGTCGTCGTTGGGGAAGTCCACCGTCGAGCCCACCGGCACCGCGACCACCCGCGGCACGAAGGTCTCGCCGCGCTGACGGATGGCCGCCCGGCGCGGCGGCACCGCACGCGGCGGCGCGTCCTTCAGGAACACGACGACATTCTCCACCTCGGACGGCGGCGCCAGCTGCGCCTGCGCCACCGCACGGGAGGGGTACGCGGATGAGGGACGTCGACCGCCGGGGGGAATGTCGATGACGACGTGGCCCCGCACCGTGGCTGTCTGCTGCGCGGCGGAGCGGCTTCCGGTGGGCAATCCGGCCGCCGCCAGCGCAAGCAGCAACGAGAGCCCGAACACTCGCACTGGGCCGAATTGTATGCGAAGAGCCGCGAGGCTCCGCGGCAATTCGGATGCGGTATCGTCACTCCATGATGGCGGCTGTACTGGCCATGATGCTGGCGTCCGGCGCCGTGCCGCCCGAGGCCGGCATCTCCGACGGGCTGGCGCGCGAGCGGGCGGCGGCGGTGCGGGATCTTCGCTACGAGCTCGAACTCGAGGTGCCGATTTCGCGCGGGGCGCCGGTGACCGGCCGCGTCATCGCGCGGTTTTCGCTGGCGGCGCTGGGGCGGGTCGTCTTCGACTTTGCCAGGCCGAGGGACGCCGTCCGCGGCGTCCGCCTCGACGGCCGCGAGGTGGCGTACGAGCTCGTCAACGGCCACCTCGTCATCGCGTCCGCCTCGGCCGGGTCGCATTACGTGGCGATCGATTTCGTGGCCGGCGACGAGGCGCTCAACCGCAGCGACGACTTCCTGTACTCGCTCTTCGTTCCCGCGCGGGCCCGCCTGACGTTTCCCTGCTTCGATCAGCCCGACCTGAAGGCGCGCTACTCGCTGACGCTCACGGTGCCCGCCGGCTGGCAGGCCGTGAGCAACGGCGGCGCGATCAGGACCGCGGACGCGGCGCGCGGCCCCGGTACCTCCACCGTCGTGTTTGCCGAGACGCAGCCGCTGCCGACCTATCTCTTCGCGTTCGCCGCCGGCCGCTTCTCGGTGGAGACGGCCGAGCGCAACGGTCGCCAGTTCCGGCTGTTCCACCGCGAGACCGACGCGGCCAAGGTGGCGCGCAACCGCGACGCCATCTTCGACCTGCACGCCGCAGCCCTCGCCTGGCTCGAAGACTACACGGCCATCCCGTACGCTTTCGGGAAGTTCGACATCGTGGCGATTCCGGCGTTCACCTTCGGCGGCATGGAGCACGCCGGCGCCATCTTCTACAACGCGTCGAGCCTGCTCCTCGACGAATCGGCCACGCAGAACCAGATGCTCGATCGCGCCAACGTGATCGCGCACGAGACCTCGCACATGTGGTTCGGCGACCTCGTGACGATGCGCTGGTTCAACGACGTGTGGATGAAGGAAGTGTTCGCCAACTTCATGGCGGACAAGATCGTGAACCCGTCGTTCCCCACCGTGAACCACGAGCTTCGCTTCCTGCTGGCGCACTATCCGTCGGCCTACGGCGTGGACCGCACCGCGGGCACCAACGCCATCCGTCAGGTGCTCGGCAATCTCGACGAGGCGGGGCAGATGTACGGGCCCATCATCTACGACAAGGCGCCGGTGGTGATGCGGCAGCTGGAGATGATCATGGGCGCCGGCCCGTTCCGCGACGGGCTGCGCGAATACCTCAAGACGTACCAGTTCGGAAACGCCACCTGGCTCGATCTCGTCCGCACGCTGGATGCGAAGACGCCGCGCGACCTGGCGGCGTGGAGCCGCGCCTGGGTGGAGGAGCGGGGCCGCCCCGCCATCACCACGCGCGTCCGCATGGCCGGCGATCGTGTCGCTTCCATCACGCTGGCGTCGCGCGATTCCATGGGCCGCGGGCTCGTGTGGCCGCAGCGCCTCACGGTCGTCGCCGGCTACGACGGCGACGTGAAGACCGTCCCGGTGGACATGCGGACGGCGACGGCCACGGTGCCGGGCGTCGAAGGGCGTGCGCGACCGCGATTCGTGCTGCCGAACGGCGGCGGCCTCGGCTACGGCCTGTTCGTGCTGGACGACGTGAGCCGCGCGTATCTCGTCGACCACATCGAGCAGCTGCTGGATCCGCTCACGCGAGGCAGTGCGTGGGTCACGTTGTGGGACAACCTGCTCGAGGGGGCGATCCCGCCGCCGGCACTGTTCGACTCCGCGCTGCGGGCGCTGCCGCCCGAGAGCGACGAGCAGAACGTCCAGCGCATCCTCGGCTATGCCGGCCGGATCTACTGGCGCTTCCTGTCGCCGGAGCAGCGGCAGGCCCGGGGCGTCCGGTTTGAGACCGTGCTCCGGGACGGCCTGTCGCGCGCGTCGACGCAGAGCCAGAAGTCCGCGTGGTTCAGCGCCTATCGCGACACCGTCCTGTCGGCCGAGGGGCTGGCGTGGCTCGAACGCGTGTGGCGGCGGGAAGAGCGGGTGCCGGGGCTCACGCTGGCCGAGCCGGACGAGATCACGCTGGCGATGGAGCTGGCTGTGCGTGAAGTGCCGCGGTGGAAGGAGATTCTCGAGGCGCAGCTCGCACGGACGCAGAACCCCGATCGCCGCGACCGGCTGGCGTTCGTGATGCCGGCCCTCTCGGCGGATCCCGCCGAGCGCGAGCGGTCGTTCGAACGCTTCCGCCTGCTCGAGAACCGCCGGCGTGAGGTGTGGGTGCAGGACAGCCTGCAGTATCTGAACCACCCGCTGCGCGCCGCGCACGGGCAGCGCTTCGTCCAGCCGGCGCTCGAGATGCTGCGGGAGATCCAGCGCACCGGGGACATCTTCTTCCCGACGCGCTGGATGGAGCGGACGCTGTGGGGCTATCGATCGCCCGAGGTGGCCGCGACCGTGCGCGGGTTCCTCGCGCGGCAGACGGAGTATCCCGAGCGCCTGCGGTGGACGATCCTCAGCACCGCCGACGAACTGTTCAGAGCGTCCCGCGTCGCAGCCGAGCCAGCAGCGGGCCAACGGGTGTCTCTCGACTGAACCCTTCGCTCACCGATTGATCGTCGAGGGTGGCCACTCCCTTGACCACCAGTGCGCCCGTCGTCCAGTGGGTGTAACGCTCGGCCTTGGCGTCCCAGTGGAGTGCGGCGACGCGTTCTTCTCCCTGTTTGTAACGCGAAGGCGTTCGAGACGGGACCAGGAGGCGCAGTTGCCGCGGCTTGCCCCCGAGTGAGTCGGCCAGCAGCGACGCTTCTACTTCGGTCGCTATGACGCAGCCGCGCTCGAGGCGCCATTCACGCGCCGGGCCGACGGAGTCGATTCGGATGTGCGCCAGGAGATCAGCATCGCGCGCTTCAGCGACGAAACCGCGCTGGACGACCAGGTCGACCTCGACACACGCGAGCCCGAGCACGATGTCGATCGGCGTGGTGCTGCCAGCCGCGATCTCCACCTGACGGCGCGTTGTCTCGAATCCGGGTAGAGCCGTCGTGAGCGTGTAGACGTGCGAGGTGGCGAGGAACGCTTCGATCTCGAACCGGCCGTTCGGGTCGGTCATCGCCGTCGCGGCCGTGTCCGGGCCGGTCAAGAGGACCGTGACCCCGGGCAACACCGAGCCGGACGCGTCGCGGACCACGCCCGCGACGTGACCCGAAGGCGGCGGAGGTCCCCCGAGGGTGCCGACCGTTCCGGCTCCGAACTGCCGTGCGCCTTCGAAATGCCAGCGCACCGCGCCGGACGGCAGCAGACGCAGGCTCGCCCCGCGGGCGATGGCGCGCGGCACCGGCCTGATCGGCCAGATGGACTCGCCGGGATAGTTTCGCAGGACCGCACCATCGGCTTGCGGCAGCCCCCAGGGAACGATTTCCATCACCTTCCATTCCAGGCGGCGTCCGGGCGCAGGGGTGCCGTCGGCAAGCAGCATCTGACGCCACAGGAAGAATTCGAGAAAGGTCGGCACGTACGGCGAACCCGGCGGCGCCGTGGCCCTGGCAATCCGAGGCGACACGATGATTTCGCCGCAGTCGGCGATCCAGAGGTCATCGTGTACGCCGCCGGCGTTGGTGAGCCGCACCCCGGTTCGGCTGAGCGTCAGTTGCGCCCCGCCACCAACATCGAGGGTTTGGGCTTTCACGCCGAATACCGGACACGCCGTCAGTCGCTCTGCCGCCGCGCGGTCGGCGACGTTCGCGCAGACGTCGTCGAGCGTTCGCTGCGTCCGAACGCGAAGCTGCGCGTCCTCCTGGAACATGTACTCCGTCGCCGCCACTGCGCTCTGTGCGAGCCCGCAACCGAACGCCGCATCGCGCTTGATGCCTTGCCCCTTCGCATACGCCCGGGCGAGCTCGATCTCGGCCTCGACCTCGGCTCTGGTTTGCGGATGCCCCGGGTTGGGCGTGGCGAAGACGACGCGGTGCAGTTCGACGGCCCGCGAGGACATTCTGTGAGCGCAGCTGGCGGAGCTGAACGCGGCGATCGCGACGGCGACCAGCACCGGGAGGCGCGAACGCATGATTCAGTGTGCGCGTCCTGCCGGGTCGCGATCAACGTGCACGGTTCGGCAGCTGAAGAGACGAGTAGTTTAGAGATGCGGGGCGATGCCTATCGAGCGACCAGGCGGAGCTGTCCGCGCTCGTCGTACTGCGCGACGCCCGCCGCGACCGCGCCTTCGACCGCGTCCGCCCAGTGGGCCGACACGCGGGGACGCACCGCTTCGTCGACGCCGAGAATCGCGCGATGAAACGCGGCCCGATAGCGATCGACGCGCTCTTTCAGCTCCGTCGCCGGCATCGGTGATACGGGTCGAGGAGGTCCGGCGTTCTTTGCCAGCACCAGGTGGTGCAGGTCGCGCGACTTGATGAAGACGGTGTCGAAGCCGTTCGCCTCGAGCGCCCGCATCAACGATCGCTGATCGAAGGTCTGCATGTGCAGCGGATTCAACGTGGCGAACATCGACTGGTTGCCGTCGAGGAACTCGACGTCGTCCGGCTCGCTGTGGAGGTAGATGTGCCCGCCCGGCGCCAGATAGCGCTTGATCTCGGCCAGGAGCCCCGACGGATCCACCGAGTGCGTCAGCATGTGATTGCAGATGATCAGGTCGAACGGACCGTCGAACGGAATGGCGAACCGCTCGAAGTCGATCAGCTCCGACGTCTCGATCTTCAGG
>Ga0070675_100003695_pt1 | contig 11633 bp, 9 predicted proteins | sample KBSM43metaG_FD_65343 | JGI IMG/M metagenome (GOLD analysis project Ga0070675, IMG submission 65343) | Miscanthus rhizosphere microbial communities from Kellogg Biological Station, Michigan, USA - KBS M4-3 metaG | ecosystem: Host-associated > Plants > Roots > Rhizosphere > Soil ...
CGCGTACGGGCACGAAAGCGCCAACGCCGCGCGGCAACAGGCCCTTCAGCTCGACTTCAAGGAGTGGGCTGGCCGGTACACCTCCGAGGAAGCCGAGATTCACGCCATCGTCGGCCGCTGCGGCGAGGCTCGGCGCCTGGCGCGGATGGCGCTCGAGTGGAGCCACGACACCCCCACGCTCGATATCAGTGCCCGCGCCCTCGGCTGGTGCGGCGACGCTCAGGTGCTCGACGTGACGCGTGAGCTGGCGCAGCGCTTCCCGAGCGCCAGCCTGCGGCTCCACGTCTCTGTCCCGATCGACACGGCCGCCTACCTGGTGCGCACCGGCAATCTCTCAGGGGCTCTCGCTCAGCTCGATCGCGTGAAGCCGTACGAGGATGCGACGATGGCCAAACTGTGGCCGGCGTTCCTGCGCGGACACATCTTCACCGCGCGCAAGGACCTGGCGCGCGCCGCCGCCGAATTCCAGCACGTGATCGACCACCGCTCGGAGTCGGCCGATTCGCTGCTCTACCCGATGGCGTTGCTCAGCCGGGCGCGAGTCGCGGTGGCCACCGGCGACGGCGCGGCGGCCGAGCAGTACTACCAGCAGTTGTTCACGGTGTGGCGCGACGCCGATAAAGATCTGGAGCCGCTCATCGAAGCCCGCCGCGAGGCCGCGCGGCTGCATTGACGACGGGGCTGAAGCCCCGCCCCACTGTTCGTAGCGTCAGGGCTGCGCGCGGGAGAGCTCGCGCTTGAGCCACGCCTTGGCGTGGGTCCACTCGCCTTCGACGGTGCGCACCGAGACGCCGAGCGCCTCGGCCACTTCCGGGACGGTCAGGCCGCCGAAGTAGCGCATCTCCACAATCGACGCCTGGCGTGCGTCCACCTCGGCGAGCTTGGTGAGCGCCGCGTCGAGTGCGAGGGCGTCCTCGACGTCGACCGGCTGGTCTTTCACCGCGTTCAGCCAGGTGTGGAGCGTAACGTGCGCCTCGCCGCCGCCGCGCTTCTGCCGGCGGCGCCCGCGGCCGTGATCGATGAGGACGCGGCGCATGGCTTGCGCCCCCACCGCCAGCACGTGGGTGCGCCCCTGCCAGTCCACGCGCCTCTGATCGCGCAGGCGCAGCCAGGCCTCGTTGACGAGCGCCGTGGGCTGCAGCGTGTGCTGCGCCCGCTCGCGTCCCAGGTAGTTGCGGGCCACCTTGCGCAACTCACCGTAGACAAGCGGGAACAACTCGGATGCCGCGGGATCGGACGAAGACTTCGACATCGAGTCAGGATGCAGGCGAGACGGTGCGCATCGTAGCACCGATCGGGCGGGACGGATCGTCGAACGGCGGTGTTGAGCCCGGTACTGCTACGATTCGGAACGCGGCGTTCCGGCCCGCGGAAGTGGGATGCGAGCACTAGGTACACAACTGTTCACAGCACTCCTTTTCCTGCTCGTGGCGTGCGCCGTTGCCGGCGCCGCCGACACGGGCAGCGCCTCGGGAGCGGTGTTCGCCCAGAACGGCGACCCGGTGCCAGGAGCCACGGTCCGCATCCAGGGCGCCGCGGTGCCGGTGGGCCGCGACACCGTCACCGACGCCAACGGGGTCTACCGTTTCGACTATCTGCTGCCGGGCGAATACATCATCGAGGTGGACGCGCCGGGGGTCAGGCGCACGACCCGAACCGCCATCGTCACCATCGGCCGCGACACGCAGGTGGACGTGCTGCTCGGCGTCGCGGTCAACGAAGCCGTCATCGTCCGGGCCGTGACCCCGATCGTGGACGTCCGTTCCACCGAGGCCAGCCTGACGTTCACCGACAACCGCTTCAACAGCCTGCCGCTGGAGCACACCTACCGCGGGCTCTTTCAGCTGTCGCCCGGTGTGCCCGACAACCGCAGCGCCGTCGGGCTCGCGGCCGGCGGCAGCCGTCAGGACAACACCTATCTCCTCGACGGCGCCAACATCACGAGCCCGGCCTTCGGCACCCTGGCGGTCCAGGTCAATCAGCTCGACATCGCCGAGGTCAACCTCAAGCGCGCCGGCGTCACCGCGGAGTTCGGCCGCACCGCCGGCACCGTGGCCAACGCCGTGAGCCGGAGCGGCTCGAACCGGTTCTCAGGGCTTGGCCGCGTCGACTGGCTGCCTGAGGGCCTGGTCGGCGCCTACGAACTGCCGGACGATCTCCAGGCCGCCGGCCTGCAGCCAGGCGCGTTCCGCGATCCGCTGCTTACCACGCAAGTCGAGCCCGCGGTGGGGTTCGGGGGGCCACTGGTCCGCGACCTGATGTTCTTCTACGGGTCCGCGCGCTACCAGCACGACGTCAAATGGGGCCGCATCAACAAGGTCAACGTTGCGCTGCCGGACGAAGTGCGCAACGGGCCGGAATACTTCGGCAAGCTCACGGCCAGCCCCTCGTCGCGCCATCAACTGACGTTCAGTCACCGCGACCACCCGCTCGACGCCGAGTACAACGGTCTCACCTCGGACTATGCGCCGAGCGTGGCCACCACGTCGGACCGCAGCAGCCGTGTCACCGCGCTCGACTGGGCGTATTTTCCGACCGCGCACCAATCGATCAACCTGCGCTACCAGCGCACCAGCGAGATCAACGAGGACGTGCCAATGACGGCGCTCGGCCTGCTGCCGCCGTTCGACCCCAGCCGCCTCGCCGAGATGGGCCAGTACACCGATCCGCTGCAGGCCAACCTGATTACCGGCGGGCGCGAATTCACCAACACGCAGAATTACCGGCGGCACGAGCTGCGCGCCACCGTCGGTCAGTTCTTCGATGCCGGCCGCACCAGCCATGTGCTCAAGGCCGGCATCGGTTACGAGTTCGCGGAGGAGACGCTCAGCCGCCTCGCCAACGGCTGGGGCATCATCGCGCCGGTCACCGTCAGCGGCGTTCCCGCCCTGCGCGCGCGCTACTTCACGCCACAGCCGCCGCAACTCGGGCAGGGCGACACCTATTCCCTCTTCGTCCAGGACGCGCTCACGCTGTCGAACCGGCTGTCGGTGAATGCGGGCGTGCTGCTGACGCGTGACTCCTTCGCGCAGCGCCTCGATGGCAGCGGCGGCTGCCCCGCCACGGCGACATTACGCGGCGGCGCCGCCGTCTACGAGTCGAAGGACGACACCTGCACCTTCCTGCGCTTCGGCTTCGGCGACGAGATCCAGCCGCGGCTGGGCGTCAGCTACCAGCTGCGGAGCGGCAAGGGGGACAAGGTCTACGGCGACTGGGGCCGGTACTACAACATGGACCAGAAATCGAGCGGCCGCAGCCTCGCTCCCAACCGCATCTTCCAGACCCAGACGGTCTTCGACTTGAACGGAACCGTGCTCTCGAGCGGGCCGCTCGCCTCCACCACGGGCAAGCTGATCGATCCCGCCATCGAGCCGATCTATATCGACGAAATCGTCGCGGGCTACGCGACCCCGCTCGGGGCCGCCTTCAGCCTCGACGTGTTCGTGATGTCGCGCACGATGCACAACTTCATCGAGGACATGCCGTCCGGCGGCGTGCCGTTCGTCGCCTCCAACCTGCCGTGCGTGGCGTTTGCGGCGTGCAGGGCTGCCGATGCCTCGCGCACGTATCGCGCAGTCACCGTCGACGTGCGCCGCCAGCTCGCGGGCCGGTGGCACGGCAGCGCGAGCTACACGTGGAGCCGTTTCGAGGGCAACTACGACCTCGACTACGCGACGGTCGGCGTGTTCAACACCTCGTCGGTCATCCAGGACGGTCCGGGCACCGACGTGCAGGATCCCAACCGGTTCGGGCCGCTGTCCGAGGACCGGCCGCACATCGGCAAGCTGTTCGGGTCGTATGCCGTGACCAGCCGCCTGATGGCGTCAGGCTACTTCCGGCTGCAGAGTGGCGCGCCGTGGGCGGCGCGGGCGCGCGACGCGGCGAACGGCACGCAGAACTATCTCGAGCCTGCGGGCAGCCACCGCAACCCCACCTGGACGAATCTCGACGTGATGGCGACCTACCGGCTGCTCAGCGGCGCCCGCGGCAGCATCACACTCGAGGCGCGCCTGCTCAACGTCTTCGACAACCAGACGCGGCTCTCGACCGACGCGCAGCAGTATCTCGACCTTCGCACCATCACCACGCCGCCGTTCATCGCGCCATACCAGCAGCCGAACCCGTTCTTCGGCTCCGGCAACGCGTTTGCGCCGCCGCGGCGGCTCTATCTGGGCGTCGGCGTCACGTTCTGAGGGTTCCGAGCTCCGAGAGGTTGGCCGGCACCGCCGGCGTGCCATTCATTGGCGCCGGGCGTACAATGCGGGCGCGCTGAACGCCATTCACAGCGCCCTGCATGAGGGCACGACCATGAGAACTGCCTGTGGACTCCTCTGCGGCCTCCTTGCCTGGACCGCCTCCCCGGCCGCGCACCATTCGTTTGCGGCGGAGTACGACGGCGGCAAGCCGGTCACCGTCACCGGCACGGTCGCCCGGGTCGACTGGCAGAACCCCCACTTCTACCTCTATGTCGACGTGAAGGACGAGAACGGCGCCGTGGCCCAGTGGAAGTTCGAAGGCTATCCGCCGAACATGCTGGTGCGGCAAGGGTGGAAGCGCGACGAAACGCTTAAGGTCGGCGACACGATCACCGTGTTCGGTTGGCGCGCCCGGCTCGATCCCCACCAGGGGGCCGCACGCGAGGTCACCTTCACCGACGGCCGCAAGCTGGCCGCGGGACCGCCCGCCGGCACGGGCGGCCAGTAGTCGCGGGAGGAGCCGGCACATGAACAGGCACGCCTTGCTGTCGCTCGCCTCCGCGCTGGCCGTGGCGGCCGCGCTGTCCGCCTCCCCGATCGCCCAGAGCGCGCCGCCGGCAGCAGGCGCCAAACCGGTGCCGCGTGCCGCCGATGGCAAGCCGGATCTCTCCGGTATATGGATCGCCGGTGGCATCGGGCTGCTCTTCGGCGAGGCCGAGGCCGACCGCATCCGCAAGGCCGACATCGCCGCCGGCCGCCCGGCGCCCCCGCCGCGCGAACCGCCCCCGTACAAGCCGGAGGCCGAAGCGAAGCGGCAGCAGTATCTCACCCGCCGGGGGATCGACGATCCGATGGCGCGCTGCCTGCTCACCGGCGTCCCGCGCATCACCGTGCGGCCGCTGCCGTTCGAGATCGTGCAGTTGCGCGATCGCGTGATCATTCTGTACGAGATCCACCACGCGTTCCGCATCATCCCGACCGACGGGCGGCCGCATCCCGAGGACCTCGAGCCGTCGTACCTCGGTGATTCGGTGGCACGGTGGGACGGCGACACGCTGGTGGTGGACGTCACCGGCTTCAACGACAAGACCTGGCTGGCGGGCGTGGGGACGATTCACAGCGAGAAGCTGCGGGTGACCGAGCGCTACCGCCGCGACACCTTCGACACCATCATCTACGACGTGACGATGGAGGACCCCGAGGTCTTCACCAAGCCGTGGCACCAGCAGGAGACGTTCCGGCTGCGGCCGAACGAGCGGATCCGCGAGTACGAGTGCATCGAGAACAACGAAGACATCCTCCGCTGGGAGAAGCTGCTGGAGAGCGAGTTCAAGACACCCGCGAAGTGACCGCCCCGGGCAGATCAACGCCGGTCGCGATCGAGCAGGTGTCGCTCCGCGACCCACATGGCGTTCGGCTCGAGGAGGTTCGGCGATTCACCGGGCGGCGGCGTCGAAGACGATGCGTCCGCCGACCATCGTCATCACCGGTGCCAGAGTCCTGATCTCGTCGGCCGGCACTGTGAGGTAGTCGCGGTCCAGCACCACCAGGTCGGCCAGCTTGCCCGGCTCGATCGAGCCGATCTCGCGCTCACGGAACACCAGCCGGGCATTCTGCCGCGTGTGGGCGACCAGGGCGTCCTTGCGGTCGATGGTCTGGCGCAGCACCGTCGTGCCGCCGACCATCTTCCCCGTCACCGCCCACCACAACGTGGTGAACGGCAGGATCTGATTGGCGCGGCTGCCATCGCTCCCCAGCCCCCACACGACCCCACTCTCCTGGATGGTCCGCAGCGGCGGCATGTCGGCGGCGCCGGCCCCGAACACCGAACGGTTGATGCCGCCGTTGATGATGGCCCAGGGGTGCACGGCCGCCTGCAGGTTCAGCCGCTTCATGCGCGCGAGGTGCGAGGCGTTGATCTGGTTCACGTGCGCGAGCGTCCACCGCAGCCCGTCGATCGGCTGCGCACGGTGAACGCTTTCGATCTGATCGAGAAAAGCGTCGAGGGTGCCAGTCAGATTGGCGTGCACGTGCAACGGCAGACCGGCCTTCGCGATCTCGTTGGCCATCCGCCGCCACTGTGCGAGGTCAGCGGCAGCCGGCGTGGAGGCCTTGAGGAACATCGGGTCGTGCAGCGGTCCGTACAGGCCCTCGCCGTACGCGATGTGATCGATGACCGCATCGCCCTGCCGCACCTGCATCTGGGGAATCTGCAGCAGCGCGCGCTCGACCTGCTCCGGGCTTCCGGCGGTCGCGCCGGTAATGCAGAACACGCGCACGTCGAGCTGCTTCTGCGCCGCCAGCCGGCGGTAGAGTGGCAGCACATCGGCTTCGCAGCCCGCGCTGCCGAACGCGGTCAGCCCGGCGCGGTTCATGTCGCGGATCATCAGGCGGGTGCTGCGTTCGAGCGCGTCGCCGGTGGCCGTCGGCAACCGCGCGGCCAGCGCCCGGATCCCCGCTTCTTCGATGGCACCGGTCGGCTGCCCCTTGGCGTCGCGGACGAGCCACGGCTCGCGCCTCGTCTCGTCGAGGCCGAGCGCCTGCATGGCCGCGGTGTTGACGAACGACTGGTAGTACGACGCCTGCAGCAGCAGGGGATGCCGCGGCGCCACGCGATCGAGCTCGTCGCGCGTGAACGGCCGGGAGTCGTCGGCGAACTGCTCCACGGCCCAGCCGCCAAGCGTGTAGATCCACTCCCCTGGCGGCGTCGCACGCACCCGGGCCCGCAGGAGTTCGAGCGCCTGCGCGCGCGATCCCACGCCATCGAGCCGCACCTCCCACTGCCATGTGGTGCCCGCGCGGAGCAGGTGCATGTGGTTGTCGATGAGCCCGGGGATGACGGCGCGGCCGGCCAGGTCGATGCGCCGCGTGGCCGGCCCGGCCAGCCGTGCGACGTCCTGCGTGGTGCCGACCAGCGCAATCCGCTCGCCGCGGATGGCCACTGCCTCAGCCATGGTGAAGCGGTCGTCCACCGTGATGATCCGGCCGTTGGAGAGGATCAGATCAGCAGGCGGCTCTTGTGCCGACAGACAGAGCGCGGCCCCCGTGAGCACAGCGCTCGCCGCGGCCGCGATGAGGTGCCGGCTCCTCATCCCGAGCCTTCACCGCGTCAGCGCGAACACGTACACCGCGCCGGCGGCCTCGGCCGAATTGTCGGCCGGGTTGGCTGGCACGGTGCCGCTGTCTTCGCCGGGGGCCGCCACCACGAGCAGGCTGCCAGACCGATCGAGCACTACTGATCCGCCGAACTCGTCGAAGGCTTCGGTGTTGGCCCCTTTGATGTACGCCTGCTGCCGCCACGCAGAACCGGTGCGGGTGAACAGGTACACCGCGCCGGCCTCGCTCGCGGTGTCGTTGTCCTGCCGCCCGTTGACGCCCTTAGCCGCGCCGTCCTCGAGCGAGGCGCCGATGGCCGCGATGCTGCCGTCGCCGCTGAGCGCGAGACGCGACCCGAACCAGTCGTTGGTCCCGGTGTTCGAGGCCTTGAGGAACGCCTGCTGCGACCAGTTCGTCCCGCTGCGCACGAACACGTACGCCGCGCCCATCGACAGGTCGTCGCGCCAGTCGTTGTCGCAGCCCGCGGCGTTGACACCGGTGGCCGTGCAGTCTTCGTCGAGCGAGCCGATGAGCAGCGTGCCGCCGTCGTCGCTCAAGGCCACGTCGACGCCGAACGAGTCCTGCGATTCGCCGTTCGAGGGCTTGATGTACGCCTGCTGCGACCAGTTGGTGCCCGCGCGGCTGAACACATAGGCCGCGCCGGCGCCATTGGTCCGGTTGTCGGGCGGGCCGTTGATCTGCCGGGTGGAGCCGTCTTCGTCGAAGGCGCCCACGGCCAGGGTGTTGCCGTCGGCACTGAGCGTAACGGCGTAGCCGAACATGTCGCCGGCATCGACGTTCGACGGCTTCACGTATGCCTGCTGCGACCAGGAGCCCCCGGCTCGGCTGAACACGTAGACCGCGCCCGCCGACGCCGCCGAGTTGTCGGCCTGGTTGCCGTTGATGCCGGCCGCGGCGCTGTCTTCGGTGAGCGCGCCCACCGCCAGCGTCGCGCCGTCGGCGCTGAGCGCCAGCGAGAACCCGAACTGATCGCCTTCGCCGAAGCTGTCGGCGGTGCCGGCTTCGCCGGTGTTGGAGGCCTTGATGTAGGCCTGCTGCCACCAGGCGCTGCCCCGCCGGGTAAACACGTAAGCGGCGCCGGCCTGCGGAATCGACTCGTCACGCTGGTTGCCGTCGATACCTTTGGCGTTACTCGATTCCCAGAACGCGGACACTGCCAGCGTCGCGCCGTCGGCGCTGAGCGCGACGTGGTGGCCGAAGCCGGCGCTCATCTGGGGATTCGACGCCTTGAGGTAGGCCTGCTGCGTCCAGCCGCTGCCGCTGCGGGTATAGACGTACACGGCGCCGGCATCGAACACCGAGTTGTCGCGCTGGTTGCCGTTGACGCCCGAGGCCGCGGAGGCTTCGTGCGGCGCTCCCACGGCCAAGGTCGTCCCGTCGGCGCTCAGCGCGACCCCACGCCCGGTGTGGCCCTGCAGCACGCCGCCGCAGCCGAAGTGGTCGGACGCCTCGGGATTCGACGCCTTGAGATACCCGGTCTGGGTGACTCGCAGGCTCGCGCCCGCCGCCGGTGACTGGGCCGCGCCCCGGATCGCGAGCGCAGCCAGCCCGAGCACCACCATACCGATCGCCGCCCGGCTTCCCATCACGTCCTTTCCGCTTCTCTGCGGGCTGCGTCCTAGTTCGCCAGCGTGCCCTTCGGCCCCTGCGGTGCCGGCTCGCCGAAGTTCGCGGTGCGGTAGATCTCCTTGCCGGTGTCGGTGACCACGATGTTCGCGCGCTCAGTGAGGTTGAGATAGGGCGCGCCGCTCTTCAACCGCCGGCCAATCATCGTGAGCTTCATGCCCTTCTTCAACGTCGCCGGCGTCCAGGCAAATTGTTTGATGAGCTGCTGTGGGCCGCCGAGCTCCGCCTGCCATCGCACGGTCTTGCCGCCTTCCTCGACGTCGAGCACGAGGTGCGCATGGGGGTTCACCATCTGCACCTCGACGACGGTACCGGTGACGGTGATCACGTCCTGGTTGTAACGGTCGGCGTCACCATGGTGCGCCGGAGCAGACGACGCGAGCAGCAGCCAGGCGCCCAGGGACACGACCGACACCAGGATTCGGGACATACCGGCCTCCAGTTCCGCGACAATCTGTCACTGTGACGCGAGGCTGTCAAATCGGCGACACTACGTCCCGATGCCGTCCAGATCGATTCGAACCATACTCGGTACCGCCGCTGGGGCATGGGCCTGCGTGCTGGCGGCCGCGACAGTGAACGGGCAGAACGCGCCCGCGCCGCGGCCGCTGATGGCGGAAGACGTCTTCAAGAACGTCCAGGTGCTGCGCGGGATTCCCGTGAACGACTTCATGGGGACCATGGGCATCTTCTCGGCCGCCCTGGGCATGTCGTGCGAGGACTGCCATCGCTCGGGCGACAGCAGTTGGGCCAACTACGCGGCCGACAGCCCGCGCAAGCAGGTGGCGCGCAGCATGGTGGTGATGATGGCCGCCATCAACAAGACGCACTTCGGCGGCCGCCAGGCGATAACGTGCTTCTCGTGTCATCGCGGCACCGACCGCCCGAAGGTCACGCCGAACCTCACCACGCTCTACGGCGCGGCCCCGCCCGAGGACCCGCGTGACGTCATCGAACAGGCGCCGTCGGCGCCGACGGCCGAGGCCGTGTTCGGCAAGTACCTGACAGCAGTCGGCGGAGTTACGCCCGCGGGGGCGCTCACGAGCTTTACGGCGACGGGTACCAGCGCGGGCTATGGGCCCGACAGCGAGCCGCGGCCGCTGGAGCTCTTTGCGCAGGCGCCCAACCGGCGGACGACCATCGTGCGCGATGCCGGCGGCGACAGCACCAGCGCCTTCGACGGTCGCGCCGGCTGGCTCGCCGCGCCGCACCGGCCCGTGCCCGTGCTCGGCCTGGCCGGTGCGGACCTCGACGGATTGCGCATCGACGCGGAGCTGGCCTTTCCGGCCCGGATCGCCCAGGTGGCCGGTCAGTGGCGCACCGGCCTGGCCACCGTCATCGACGATCGCGAGGTGCAGGTGGTGCAGGGCACCGGCAGCGGCGGCGCCCTGCTCTCGCTCTATTTCGACTCCGAGACGGGCCTGCTCGTCCGGCAAGTCCGCTCCGTGCCGTCGCCGGTGGGCCGGCTGCCGACACAGGTGGACTACGCCGACTACCGCGAGGTGGCCGGCGTGAAGCTGCCTTTCCGCTGGACGGTCACCTGGCTCGACGGCCGCAGCACCATCGAGCTCAAAGACGTCCGTCCCAACGCGGCCATCGATCCCGGCCGCTTCACCCGCCCGATACCGCCGGCACCGTAACGGCCTGGAACACGCTTGCTCATCCGGGATTGCGCTCGTGCGGCGCCGCCACCGACGCCAAGTGCCGCAATTTGTCCGGATTGCGCACCACGTACAACGCCCGAACGACGTCGCCCTCAATCTCGAACGCCGCCGTCTGCACCGGTCCCTCGGGTGCGTCCACAATGACACCCGGCAGGCCATTGATGGTCGCGAAGCGCAGCGTGAAGTCGTCGCGCCACCATGCACCTGGGCGTCTGCGCGTGGCCTCGACCAGGAACCGCGCCACCCGATCGGCGCCGTCGATCGCGTTCAGCGCCGACGCCACCTTGCCGCCGCCGTCCGTCACGACGCGCACGTCGCTCGCGAGCAACTCCGTCAGCGCATTGAGATCGCCCGAGCCCGTGGCCGCGAGGAACGCGGACATGAGCTGCGCATGTCTTGCATCGATCTCGTCCGAGCGCGCCGGCGGCTGCGTCGCGCCGTGCGGTCGGACGGCGCGCACGTGCGCCCGGGCGCGGGCGGCAAGCTGGCGGCACGCCGCGTCGCTCCGCTCCAGCGCGCTGGCCACTTCGCTGAACGAGAAATCGAACACGTCGTGCAGCAGGAAGGCAGCCCGCTCGAGCGGCGACAGCCGGTCGAGCGTCAGGAGCAGCGCAATGGACAAATCCTCGGCGAGCTCCGTGCGGCTGTCGGGCGCGAGCGCGGCCGTGTCGACAACCGGCTCCGGCAGCCAGGGACCGACGTACTCCTCACGCCGCGCGCGCGCCGATGCCAGCATGTCGAGGCACATTCGCGTCGTCGTGGTCATCAGAAACGCTCGCGGGTCAGCCACGTTGTTGCGATCGGCCCGATGCCAGCGCAAGTACGTCTCCTGCACCGCGTCTTCGGCGTCAGCCATCGAGCCAAGCATGCGGTATGCGAGACCGAGCAGGCGCCGGCGGTATGGCTCGAAGCTCGCGGCGGGATCGCTCGTGGAGTTCATGCCGTACACACCGCCGTCACGCGGTGCGGCGGGAGCGGCCCAGAGCCAGCCCGCCGAGTGCCATGCCAATCAGTCCCACGATCATGGCGA
>Ga0070675_100003696_pt1 | contig 11627 bp, 9 predicted proteins | sample KBSM43metaG_FD_65343 | JGI IMG/M metagenome (GOLD analysis project Ga0070675, IMG submission 65343) | Miscanthus rhizosphere microbial communities from Kellogg Biological Station, Michigan, USA - KBS M4-3 metaG | ecosystem: Host-associated > Plants > Roots > Rhizosphere > Soil ...
AGGATCTTGTTCATCCGCTGCATCTCGATAATGATGCCGCCCTCGGCCGCCATCGCGCCGCCACTGAGCCCGGTCCCCGACCCGCGAGGTAAGAACGGGATGGAGTATTGGTTGGCGACCTTGATGACATCCGACACCTGCTTTGCGTTTCGGGCAAAGACGACAGCGTCGGGCCGGTGCTTGAATACCGAGAGTGCGTCGCATTCGTAAACGAGCAACTGGGTCTCGTCAGCGACGACACCCTCCTTGCCCATGATCTGCTGCAGCTTGTGAATGACTTCGGCGTGCACTATTTTCGTCTCGTCATTTCTTCGACTTGCTTGATCTGATCCTTCACGATATTCAGTTCGGGAAGTTCGGGGTGCGTTTGGACGAGTTTATTCCACGCGGCAAGCGCGCCTTCACGATCGGTCTTACCCTCGAGCAGAGCGACGCCAAGGATATAGAGCGCCTGCGGATGCGTGGGGTCCTTCGACAGGACAGTATTCAGTTCGCCGATTGCATCATCGATGTGTCGGCCCTGCAGCAGCGCACCGCCGCGATCGGATCTTACATTCACATCGTCCGGCTTTACTTCAAGGGCCTTCGCATAGAGCGCCGCGGCTTCGTTGAAGTTGCGCTCGTCATACCGGATATTGCCAAGTTCCCGAAGGGCTTCAAAGTTTTTCGGATCCGTTTTAAGAGTGTCTTCCAGCTTGCGCACCACCGCGGGGTCCGCTTTCGGCGCGGGGGCAGCCGCAGTCCGCGGAGTGAACTGCGGTATCGGCCTCGAGATTTCAACCGCGTGAGGTGTTATGTATTTGTTCATGGCGAAGAATCCCACCCCAAACCCGAGGATGAGAAGCGCCGCTGAAACTGCCCGCATGCCGTGGATGATACTACAGGAATGGAGCGAACAGGGTTCGGCAGGAGCCCTCAGGCCGCTCCGGCAGACTGGCGCCGTGACACTCTGAGCGAAGGAGGTCGATGGCGGTGGCGGACGACCCGACGGGTCCTTCCACCCTCAGGGAAAGAACAACGCAAAACTCCGCGAACTGCCGCGCAAGACCTGCCAGTGCTGTGTGATCGACGCGCTCCAGAAAGACAACACGAACCTTTTGACGAGCATTCTCCAGCACGAGCGTTTTCGGATTGTCTTCCAGGACGCGCCAACCTCCCCGAAGCAGCACGTCGCGTGCCGCGAGAAGAATCGAAGCCGCGAACTCCGGATGAAGGACCGGCCTGTTCAGAAGTTCGTCGTACTCGCGGCGACGATTGGAATCTCCCAATACTTCCCACGCTTCGTTGATGGCGCGCATGAGGGACGCAGCCTCCGGTGCGGGGTTGCGGTCCGGGTGGTAGCGCAACGCCAAAGTGCGGTAGGCGTGCTGAATTTCTTCGAGAGGCGCTTCGCGCCGCACTTCTAGAACTTTGTAATGATCTCGTTTCATGACAACTCCCCTGCATAGCCGAAGCGATAAGCCTCATCGATGGTGATTGCTCCAGCCAGCGCAAGCGAGGCGGCCTGATGCTGAAGCGTGATCATGCCGGCGTCGATGGCGGCACGGCGAATCCGGCCTTCGTTGCCTTCAGCACACAGTTCCTGAATACGTCCCGTCATCTCGAGCAATTCGAACATGCCGGTGCGACCGCGGCTGCCCGAGAAGCCGCATTCAGGGCAGCCGGCGCTGCGGCGAAACCGCGCGGCTTCGGAACGGGGAATTCTCAGGCAGTCCATGTAGGCAACGTTTGGCGCATCGGTCTGCGCACACGAAGTGCAATTCAGCCGGACGAGCCGCTGCGCGACAACGCCGAGAATAACGCCGGCAGCTACAGTGCGCTCGACGCCGAGCTCTGTGAGCCGGCCGATGGCCGCGACGGAATCATTGGCGTGGAGCGTCGATAGAACGAGATGTCCCGTCATCGACGCGTGGACAGCAGTCTTCGCCGTCTCCGCGTCGCGAATCTCTCCAACCAGGATGACGTCAGGATCCTGCCGGAGGATGGCACGGAGCACACGCGCGAAGGTCAGGCCGGCGCGCTCGTGAGTCTGGATCTGCGTGATGCCGTCGATCTCGTACTCAATAGGATCCTCGATCGTTACGACGTTCAGGGGCTCGTTGCGCAGTTCGTGGATGAGCCCATAGAGAGTCGTTGTCTTGCCACTTCCGGTCGGTCCGACCACGAAGAGAATCCCCTGCGAACGGCGGGTCCACGCCCGGAGTGTGTCTTCGAAGGGTTGGGGGAATCCGATGTCGTGGAGAGACATCGCGGCTTGCGCGCGCTTGAGCAGGCGAATGACGATCTTCTCGCCCCAGCGAGAAGGCACGGTCGAGACTCGAGCGTCGTCGGTTCCGGTGGCTTCGGCGTTGATATGGCCGTCCTGGGGGACGCGGCGCTCGGCTACATCAAGGTTGGCGATCACCTTGATGCGAACAACCACGTTGTCGTGGAGCCAACGCGGCAACTCGGCGGTTTGCCGCAGCGCGCCGTGCACTCTGCACCGGATGCGGGTGGAACGGCGACCGGGCTCGATGTGGATGTCGCTTGCGCCGAGCGCGGCAGCCTCCTGGAAGATCGCTCTTTGAATCCGGACAATCGGAGAGAAATCCGTAGTCGGAGTGGATTGGCGCGGAGGTGTCCGCTCAATCAATGCGGGAAGTTGTGACATGGAAACACCCTGAAGGAAGGGGGCAAAGGGTGAGGGGATTATAGAGGATGTGCAGATTTACTGCTATCGTTAGAAACCTTGAGGTTGGAGAGAAACTGCGGATCCCTCACCCGGCCCTTCGGGCCACCCTCTCCCGGCGGGAGAGGGAAATACTTGCGCGTCGTCCTTCTCCCTCCGGGAGAAGGTGGCCTGAAGGGCCGGATGAGGGATCTTCAGTTCAGTACTAGTAAGGAGCACACACGTTGAAACTGGAGCCTCTCGAGCGTCTGGACCTGCGCAAGTGCACGACCGTCGGCGATATCGTTATCGCTATGGGCAAGTGCTCGTTCGGAGCGCGAATGCTCGGCGAAGTGGCTCAGAAAACCCTCGGCTGGATTCAGCAAGCCAAGGCGGTCCGCGTCGTCTACGACGGCAAAGAACTCCTGAGTTCCTTCAAGAGAATGCAGTCCAACGGCTGGATCCGCGAGATAGTCCGATCCGACGAAGTGGGCACCCTTGGCAGGGGATCTTTCGAGCATCTCGTGGTCGGACGCTATTCGGAAGCCGTCGATGCCGATATCAACAAGCTCGAAGGCGCAATCTTTATCAACAAGGAGGAACTCGCCAGGCCCGGTCAAATCCGTGATGGCTATTTTCCCGACGCGGTCTTCGGCAATCCTTCCTTCATCATCCCGGTTCTTGAAAGCGCACTCACTGAGTGGATCACCGGCCACCCGCAGGGTGTGACTAATCTTTTCGACGAACTCGATCATCATCCTTTCGGCAAAACCGTTTCCGAAGGGGCGCGGACGCTGCTGGCAATGATTGAAGATCCCGGTTGCACCGTATTCCTGACCTTGAGCGGCGCGATGACCATCGCCAAGATGGGGCTTCTCATCTGCGACATGGTCGATATGGATATGGTTCAGGTGGTCTCTTCGACCGGCGCGCTCATGGCTCACGGGCTGATCGAAGGCGTCGGCCTGAAACACTACAAACACAATCCCGCGCACCCGGATACGTTCCTCGCGGAACATCAGCTCAATCGCGTGACAGACACGCTGGAGCCCGAGGAAAACTTCAGCCACATCGAGGAGATCGTCGACAAGGTCCTCTGGACCTTCGACGCAAAGCAGCCGATCAGTCCCAGCATGTTTCACGATGCGGTCGGCAAGCTGCTCGCGGCCGAGTATCCCAATGACCGCGGCATCCTGAAATCCACGTTTGAGAAGAAAGTTCCCGTGCTGTGTCCCGCGTTTGTGGACTCCGAGATCGGCAACGATCTCTATGTTCATAATGAACGGCGGCGGCGCGAAGGGCAGCCCCCTCTGATCGTCTGGCCGGAACTCGATTCCGACCTGCTGCTTCGCAGGATGACAGCGGCCGAGCGCGCAGGTATCTTTTCTATTGGAGGCGGAGTTCCTCGTAACAATACGCAGAACGTCGCACCGCTGATTGAGATTGCTAATGAACGGCTCGATCTCGACATGCCGACTCGTATGTTTACCTACGGTTGCCGGATCGCGCCGGACGCAATGTACTACGGACATCTGTCGGGCTGCACTTATTCGGAAAATGGGTCCTGGCGTAAGATGGATATCCAGCACGGACGATTTACGGAGATTCGTGGGGATGCGACGCAGGTCTGGCCATTTCTCATGCGCTATGTGATGGAGCGGCGGGCATCATGATCTACGACGTTTCGGTTCCTATAGGTAACGGCATGCCGGTCTGGCCCTCAGACCCGGCCGTCAGTCTGCTGACAACAGCAATCCCGTCCATCGACAGGCGTCGGACCATCCGGGTCACATCGATACAGATGGGGTCTCACACGGGCACGCACATCGACGCGCCGAACCACTTCGTGGAAGGCGGGAAGAAACTTCACCAGATTCCGCTGCGGTTGCTCGTGGGAGAAGTGGCGGTGTTCCACATTGCTCACGTTCCTGCGATCACGCGCAGACATCTCGAGCTGCTGGATTGGGTGGGTGTCAAACGGGTTCTCTTCAAGACCGATAACTCCGATCACTGGAATGACGGAAAGTTCTACGAAGATTTCGTCTACCTCGAACCCGATGCGGCGCAATTCCTTGTGGAGCGCAGCCTGCGGCTCGTCGGCATCGACTATCTCTCGATCGATCGCTTTGGATCCGAGCACTACCCCACGCATCTGGTTCTGCTCCCGCACGACGTTGTGGTCCTGGAAGGCCTCAACCTGAGCGAGGTTGTGCCGGGCCGTTATCAAATGGTGGCGTTGCCGTTGAACCTTCAAGGCGCAGACGGCGCGCCAACACGCGTCATCCTCATGGATCAGCGGTAGGAGAGTTACGATGCGCATTCAGAAAATTCATGGCCGCGAGGTTCTCGATTCCCGCGGCAATCCCACAGTGGAAGTGGACTGCATTCTCGACAACGGCGCTGTAGGCCGCGCTATCGTTCCTTCAGGCGCGTCGACAGGAGAGCACGAAGCGCTGGAGATGCGCGACGGCGACAAGAAGCGCTATCTCGGCAAAGGCGTGCTCAAGGCCGTCTCCAACGTCAATGAGAAGATCGCTCCCGCGCTCGAAGGGAAAGACGCCGCACAGCAGTCGCAGATCGATACCCTGATGCAGTCGATGGACGGCACCCGCAACAAGTCGAAGCTGGGCGCGAACGCCATGCTTGGCGTGTCCATGGCCGTCGCCCGAGCGGGCGCGATTGCTCACGGGCTGTCGCTCTTTCGATATATCGGAGGCCTCAACGCGAATGTGCTTCCCGTCCCGATGATGAATATCCTGAATGGGGGCGCACACGCCGACAACAATCTCGACTTTCAGGAATTCATGATCATGCCGGTCGGGGCTTCCAGCTTTCCTGAAGCAGTCCGCATGGGAGCCGAAGTCTTTCACTCCCTCAAGAAGATTCTTCACGACAAGAGCTATGCGACTGCCGTGGGAGACGAAGGCGGCTTCGCTCCGAATGTGAAGTCCATTGAAGAGACGCTGGACCTGATTCTTCGGGCCATCGAAAGCGCCGGCTACACGCCCGGGCAGCAGGTCTCGATCGCCCTCGATGCCGCAGCCAGCGAGTTCTACGACAAGAAGGGTAACTACGTCTTCAAGAAATCGGACAACTCCGCGAGAGCGGCTGCCGACATGGTGAAGCTTTACAGCGAACTGTGCGCGAAATATCCCATCGTTTCCATCGAAGACGGGTTGGCCGAAGACGATTGGGACGGCTGGGCGCTGCTGACGAAGGAGCTTGGACGAAAAGTGCAGCTCGTTGGCGACGATCTATTCGTCACCAGCACCGAACGCCTGGGGCGAGGCATGGGAATGGGCATCGCCAACGCGATCCTGATCAAAGTAAATCAGATTGGGACCCTGTCCGAGACTCTCGATGCCATTGAGATGGCCCGAAAGGCGTCTTACGGCGTCGTTATCTCCCACCGCTCCGGGGAAAGCGAGGACGTCTTCATCGCCGATCTCGCTGTGGCGACCAATGCCGGACAGATCAAGACTGGGTCGATGTCGCGGACCGATCGTGTTGCCAAGTACAACCAACTCCTGCGCATCGCAGAGGAGCTTGGCAGCGAGGGAGTCTATCCGGGAATGAAGGCCTTCCCCAAACGCTAGCGCCCTGAGGATTAAACCGAATTAACGACCGGAAAGCTGTAGTCACTTTCGTGGCGCGAGCGTACTCCACTATACTGCTAAGGATTGGAGGACGGTTGTGATCGCAACAGTGTTGGCGCTTAGTCTGTTGCTTCAGGGGGAACCAATCGTTCCAGGAGCCGTATCCGGGCAACTTCGAACGATCGATGGGAGTCCTGCAGCAAATGTTCGCGTCGTCGCCTTCGCGGTACCCAGAGGCAGAGGCAATCCGGACGACAGCCTCAACTATTTTGAGATGTCTTCTCCGACAGACCGCACATTGACAGACAATCAAGGGAACTATCGACTTCAGGAACTCCTGCCCGGCAACTACTACATCATGGCGGGCGCAGCCGGACCGGGTCAGGCCACGTATTTCGCCGAGGCGGACAACATACGCGGGGCAGAAGTAATCGCCATTCAGTCAGGCATGGAGGTCGAAAACCTCAACTTTCAGCTCCTGAATCGTCTGGGCGGAAAATTGAGCGGCCGCGTCAATGCGGACATGAAAGTTCTTGGGCCCAGGACCGCAACGATCACCGGAGGAAAACTCGAAGAATTGATCGAAGTTCCGGTACGTCCGGATGGGACTTATACGTTCGGGTACATTCCGCCGGGGAAGTATTTGCTGAGCCTCTATCCCCCCACACCAGGCATTGCTTCCATGCCGATCACCATTGCCAATGAAGACCTGTCGGGACTCGAGCTGGTCCCTCTTCCGACAAACAAGGTGACAGGACGAATCATCGTGCGCAATGGGCCGATTCCGCACGGCATCCTGGGTTTTTACACCCTGAGGACGTATGTGAGCGGCACCATCCACGACGATGGAACCTTTGCTGTTGAACTCCATTCCGCGCAGCATCAAATCGATTTCGCCGGGTTACCTGTCGGGTATTCGCTGGCGTCGGTGAAGATAGACGGGCGAGACACAACGCAGCAGGGCGTTGTGGTTGGAAATGCCGATGTTTCGGAAGTCGTGATCACCGTGAACGCACCGAGGCATCTGGCCGTAGTGAAGGGAACGATTACGGGATTGCCCCAGGAACGCTTTGCATCAACCGCTGTCGTCCTGATAGGACCGACCTTTAACAAACTTCAGGCCGACGTTGAGCAAAGCGGCGCGTTCGAGTTCCCCGCGGTCGTTCCGGGGGTGTATCGATTGAGTTTGAGTGGAGTTCCGGAAGTTGCCCCGATCACCATTGTGGTGGACAGCTTTCGTACGTTTGAAGTACCTGTGGTTGTGCCCAGTCGCTGAGCGTTCCAAGGTATTGAAAAATCGAGTCGTTCAGCCGCCGTTTTGGATATACTACGGCGCTGATTAAACCGGCATTTTGCTTTCGATCTCATTAGGAGGAGTTGGTATGAAAACATCTACCCGTTCCAGGGCGCGCAATGCGTTCGCGCGTGGGGCATTGATCGGGCTGGTCCTGATAGCGGGCTTCGCGATCTACCCGCTGACCGCGCTGCAAACACAGCAGTCGGCAGACGGCTATATTCGAGGCGTCGTGCGAAGCTCGGCTGGCCCTGAGGCCGGTGTGTGGGTTATTGCTGAAACGAAAGATCTGCCCACGGGCTTGATCAAGAGCGTCGTCACCGACGATCAGGGACGTTACATGCTCCCCGAATTGCCGACGGCGAATTACAGCGTGTGGGTACGCGGTTATGGATTGGCTGACTCGAAGCCGATCACGGTAAGACCGGCTCCCGGCAACAATAACAACGCCCCTCAGACTAACCTCACCGCGATCATCGCCAAAGACGATGTCGAAGCCGCGAAGGTTTACCCTGGCAACTATTGGATGCAGATGCTCGAGCCTCCCGTCAAAAGCCAGTTTCCCCTCGGTACGGGAAATTCGCAGCAAAGTCTGGAAGGCTGGATGCACTCCTTCAAGTCGAGCTGCAATTTCTGTCACCAGCTCGGCAACCCCATTACCCGCACTCTGGATCACGTCTTCAAAGCAAAACCGGAACTCAAGACATCTCAGGAAGCATGGGACTATCGGTTACAGACGGGTGTGCGCGGCAGCGGTATGAGTGGCGCTGCAACCAGCCTGAACCGGCCCTATGCGTTGAAGATGTTCGCCGACTGGACGGACCGAATCGCCAAGGGGGAGACACCCAAGGTGAAGCCTCCTCGTCCTCAGGGCATCGAGCGCAATGTCGTCGTCACGCAGTGGGACTGGGGCACGGATCACTCCTTCATGCACGATCAGGTTGCGACCAGCCGTCACAATCCGACACTGAACGGCGGCGGACGTCTCTACGCCGTCTCCGCCGGTCACGGAACGCTGGTGATTCTCGATCCGAAAACGAACGAGACATCGGAAATCGAAATCCCGACCCGTCAGGATCGCGCACAGATTGGTTCGCGATTCCCTCCACCGAATCCGCCGTCGCTGTGGTGGGGCGATGCACGTCTTTGGAACGGACCGACCTATGATCCGTCGGATCCACACAACCCGATGATGGATAACAAAGGCCGAGTCTGGCTGACCTCGAAGATTCGCGCGAATCAGGGTCCGGCATGGTGTTCGGATACCGCGACCAACAAGTATGCCGCTTACTGGGGCGCCAAGAACGGCAGCCGCCAGGCTTCGTTCTACGATCCGAAGACCCAGAAGTTCCAGTTGATCGAAACCTGTTACAGCACTCACCATCTGCAGTTCGACAACGATGCGAACGAGACGGTCTACTTCAATGAACTGAGCGGACCGACTTTCGGCTGGGTCGACAGCAAGGTTTACGACGACACTTTGGCCGCTACCAAGGACGAAGTGAAGGCCGAGCAGGCTGCGGTCGGCTGGTGCAACCAGGTTATCGATACGAATGGCGACGGCAAGATCACGAAACCAGCCGCTGGATTCCAGACTGCGCCTCTAGGAGGCTTCGATAACCTGCTGTATTCAACCGATACGGCTGCTGTTGCGGCAGCCCCCGCACCGGCAGCACCCGCACCCGCGGCAGCCGCGCCTCAACCACCGACAGCACCGGCAGCCCCCGCAGCCGGCGCAGCTGCTGGACGCGGTGCAGGCCGAGGCGCCCCCGGTGGCGGCGGCCAGGCCGGAGCGGGTGGTGGACGTGGAGCAGGTCGTGGTGGCGGCGGCGGACCCGCTGCAGCTACAGCCGCAACGTTCGATCCCACTCAGGACACGCTTCTCGCCCGTGGTGGTTACAGCCTTTACTCGGTTATCCCGAGTCCGGTTGATGACTCCGTATGGGGCGTTGCAGAAACGTTCCCGGGGTATCTCGTTCGAATGAAGCGCGGCGCCAATCCTCCGGAAACCTGCACGACACAGATCTTTAAAGTGCCGTCACCAGGTCTCGATCCGCGCGGCGTCGATATCGACAGCAATGGCGTTGTCTGGACGGCTCTAGCCGCCAGCAGCCACCTGGCGAGCTTCGACGTCCGGAAGTGCACCGATCTGAACGGAGCGCCCGCGCAGAAGATGCTGGACGGCAGCCTGTGCGCCAACGGTTGGAAGCTCTTCCAGACAACCGGTCCCAAGTTCCAGGGAACGGATATGCCGACGGACTTCCATTACTTCAACTGGACCGACATGAAGGGCGCTTCGGGCTTCCCACCGAACACCCCAATGGCGACCGGGTCCAACTCTGATTCGATTCTTGTCCTGACCTCTCAGCAGGGAGCGGGACAGTGGGCCACGTTGACAGTTCCTTATCCGCTGGGCTTCTACTCTCGCGGTTTGGATGCGCGCAACGACGATGCTCGGTCGCCCTCTACCGGCTTCCAGGGCTGGAAGAGCCGCGCGATCTGGTCGAACTACGGAACCCACTTCGTATGGCACATCGAAGGTGGAAAGGGCGTCAAGGGCAAGGAAGTTAAATTCCAGGTCCGCCCGAATCCGCTGGCTCGGTAAGACCAAAAAGCAAAAAGCCCGGAGGAGAAATCCTCCGGGCTTTTTGTTTTGGGTGACTCGCGCGCGCGCGAGCTGTCCAGATTGCGAACGGCCCTTCGCGCCAAGGGGCCGGATGAGGGATTTACAGGCCTGAGGATCCCTCACCCGTCGCTTCGCGACACCCTCTCCCGGAGGGAGAGGGACGCACGCGAAAACTACGGGACTCCTACGCGATCAAAGGCTCGATAGCAGCCTTGGCCTTGGATGCGAGCTGGAACGGATCCAGATTCTGCGCAGCTGGCGTCGTTGCCTGGAACAACTCCATAGATGCCGGGCCCGAGTAGCCTTTCCGCTTGAGGATTTCAATCGTGCGCTTCAATGGCGCCGTGCCCTCACCGGGGAACAGCCGGTGTTGCTGGCTGCTGAGCTGCTCACGCGGCGGTTCGCTCGGAATGTCTTCGAAATGCAGATGAGCCAGTTCCCCATCGCGGAGCAGTTCGAGATCTTCGACCTTTCCGACGCCAGCGTAAAAGTGAAAGGTGTCCATCATGATCCGGGCGTTCGGATGATTGGCCTCGCGAACGATTTGCAGCGCTGTCTGCATGGAATTCGCAAGTCTTGATGTCTTTGCAAATTCCAGCATCAGCATGACGCCATATGTCTTCGCCAGTTCGGCACCTTTCACCATGTTCTCCGCACCGCGCTTGAAATCGTCCGGAGTCGCCTCCCGAGGCAAGGTGGACGGGCAGACAATACGATCGCAGCCGACAGCCTGGACGACTTCCAGCTTGGTCTTCAGCTGATCGAGCAGCATGGGGAACTGCTGCGCCGATGCATCGACGAATCCAAGATGGTTACTGGAGGACACGGCCCTGAGTCCCAGATCACCAAGCAACTGCTTCGCCTTCGGCAGCGACTCGGTCTGCGCGAACTGCTGGATCTTCGCGATATCGACTTCGACGGCCTTCACTCCGGCCTTCGCAATTCCCTCGCACGAAGTCTTGAAATCGAAGCGGGCCGTGCTGGCCTGATGAATCGATACGAACATGCCGGTTGCCGGGCGCGTTGCCGGCTCCTGGGCTCCTCTGCCCTGTAGCAGCAAGGGCATGGCAACGGCCGCGGCGAGGAACTCTCTTCGATTCTGTGGTTCCATGAACACCTTCCTTTTCGTGCGGAGAATATATCAGCAAAACGGGAAGCGACAAGTGTACACTTCCTCAAATCGCGAGGAGCAAACACATGAAAAAGCTGACCTTCATCGTTATAGTCTTGCTTGCCTGCGCAACCGGCCTTTCGCAGAGGCCGCAGGATCCGACGCTGCTGATCATGCAGGAAGGCCCTGCTCTCGACTACACCTCAGTGCCAAACGGCCTGACCTTTCCGGACGGTACGGCAATGGGCCTGCCTGGAGATCTCGAATTCGATTCCAGGGGACACCTGTGGGTGATTAGCCGGCCAGGCGCCCAGTTCAACACGCAGCCCGTCGTGGAATTCGACGAGAACGGA
>Ga0070675_100003698_pt1 | contig 11622 bp, 23 predicted proteins | sample KBSM43metaG_FD_65343 | JGI IMG/M metagenome (GOLD analysis project Ga0070675, IMG submission 65343) | Miscanthus rhizosphere microbial communities from Kellogg Biological Station, Michigan, USA - KBS M4-3 metaG | ecosystem: Host-associated > Plants > Roots > Rhizosphere > Soil ...
TCCGCGCCGAGTGCGGGTGCCGCTGTGCCGCCCGCTTTCGCCGTGGTGGCGAGCATAGATCCGTCGGGCAACATGGACGTCGCCAACAACCTTGTCGCCCACGGCGTGGTGACGGCTGGCGCGTTCCGCCAGGCGTATTACGTGGCGAGCACCCCCGGCGGCTACAACGTCCCCGCCTGGTCCTCGTTTGTGATCGTGACCAACCCCAGTACGGCGGTCTGGCTCCCGTCGGGCGGGGGCCGCGCTGGTGACTCGGTGATCATCAAGAACTGGTCTGGCGCGAATATCGCCGTCTACGCCCAGGCCGGCCAGGTGATCGGGCTGCCCGATGGCACGGCACCCACTGGCGTTACGTTGGGGCCGGGCAACGCGTACACCTTCATGTCCGATGGGGGTGCCGGCATGATGGTCGTTTCCCGCGCCCTCTGAAAGGAACACTCAATGACGCAACCAACGCCTCAGCCGCCCGCCACGATTGGCACCCAACCGCAGAACGCCAGCGAGGTAAACGCTCTGATCGGCAGCCATCTGCGGGACTTCATGAAGGTGCGCGCGACGATCAATCAGGACCAGAATTTCCTGGCTGGTGCCGATCTCAAGGGTGCCCCGTACTACTTCGCGGCGGCCCAGGAGACCCTGATGAAGTCCGCCGTGGCCGACCTCGACGCGGACCTGGACGCGGTCGACCTGACGTTTATCTCCCAGATCGTGGGGATGTAGCGGCCAGCTGTGAGCCTCCTCTCCTCGCGGCGGCGGCCGTACCCCTACCACATGCGCCTCGGCTCGATCATCGGCTCCGACCTGGACCGGATCGGGCTGATGCTGCTGGCCAAGGAAGGCTCGGGGATCCTGGTTGGCCGCAAACAACAGATGTTGGATGCGGTCGTGCCCAGCCAGCAGGAGTACGGCTCGGCCCCCGTCTACCGCGAGCGCACCTGGACTGGGCGGCCCACGGGCGGCTACGGCGAGCGGGTGCAGTCCAGCTACGGCGACCGCCGCTACTACTGGGGGGTCAACGTCCAGGTGAGCGGCGGCCTCTTTGGTCAGGGCCCCCTGGTCCACCCCCTCGTCCCGACGTCGCCAGCTGGCGGGATGGTCACCAAGTTCATCGACGCGCCCACTGCCACCGGCACCTTTCAGCAGCTGATCCTGGCGGGCACCAAGGTCTACCGCCGCCAGGACGACATGGACGCTGGGCAGCTGCTCGACAAGGACTTCGGCGCGGGTGTCTTCGTCACCGACGCCCAGGTCTATAAAGGCGGGTTCCCTGGGGCGGGGCCCAGCGTGTACGTCTCGACCTCGCCAGCTGGCGCGCTGTGGGAGCGCACTCCAGGCGGGACCTGGACCGCGTGCGCCCTGCCGACAGGCTTCGTCGCCAACTACCTGGAGGTGGTCGGCACCGAACTGTGGGCCGCCGACCGCGACAAGTGCGTCCTGCGCAAGGTCACCAGCGACCCCAAGGTGGCCGCGAACTGGTCGGGCCCCTTCTTCATCGGGGACCCCAGCGTTGCCATCACCGCCATCCGCGCCACCTCCAACCAGCTGGTCGTCTTCAAGGCCGATGGCACGCTGTACACGCTGAACGCGGACGGCACGGTCAACGACCTGTTCCCCGGCGTGGCCGTGCCAGTCGACGCCGACAACGCGCGCACGGCAGCTGCCTGGCTCGGCTCGCTGTGGTTCCGCGCGGGCCCCAGCTTCTATCGCCTGGACATGCCTGGGGCGCAGCTGATGCCGATGGGCCCAGGGCGCATCCTGGACAACGCCTCACCCGTTCGGGGTGAGAGCAGGGCCTTCTGTGGCTGGGGCGGCTACATGGCCTACCTGGGCCTCCACAACCCGGTCCACAACACCAGCTACCTGCTCAGCTACGGCAGCTGGGAGATGCGCGATACCGAGGACGGCAGCATGCAGTCCGTCTTCGACGACCAGTGGGACGGCGCGCTCGCAGCCTGGCCTGGCCGCAAGATCAGCTGCCTGGGCGTCTCGGGGGCCTCGGGCGCAGACCGGCTCTACATCGGCTTCACCGATGGGGGCTGGGACTGGCTCAAGCTGGTCCAGAACCCACTCGCCGCCAACAGCGGGGCCGAGTACACCACCCAGCCGGCCGAACTGGTCTTCCCCCTGCACCACGCCATGTTCCAGGCCGACCTCAAGCACTGGCTGGGCTTCTCGGTGTTCGGGCCGGTCCTCCAGGTCGGCAACGAGGCCACGCTCTACTACCGCGTCATGGCCTCAGCTGGCGCACCAGGTGACCCGCTGGGCGACTGGCTGCTCCTGGGCGAATTCGTCGCCAACGGGCAGCGCATCCCCGCCCCGCCCAACCTGGCTGGGCACGGGCTCAGTCTCAAGGTGGTCCTGACCAACGAGGACACGACGACGACGCCAGTGATCGAGACGGTGGCCATCCATGAGCGGGTCGTGCCCGCGTTCAAGCGGGACATCCAGGGCACCGTCGACGGCCGCTGGGTCACCTGCCGCCTGGACGGGGCCGCCTATCGGCCGAACGTCGAGCGGGTCCACCAGGCGATGATGAACGCAGCTGCCCTGCCTGGCTCGATGGCCATCGAACTGCCCGACGAGACGGTCAACGAGGTGGCCTTCTTCGACTACTCCGAGCGCCTGCTGCCCCTGGAGAACGGTGGCGGCCACAGCTGGCTGATCGACTTCTCGGCCACCCAGTTCCGCATCCTGACCCGCTACGGGATCATCCGTCGACTGCGCGGCACCCGCATCGGAGACTTGCGCGGGTTCACCGTCGCCAGCCTGAGGTACCTATGAGCAACTACACGCCCGAACTGAACCTGGTGGTGGCCGAGGACGACGACGACACCGCTGACTACCTGACCCTGACCGATGGCCTGGCGGGCTCGCTCAACATCCTGGACGGCCTGTTCAACCAGGCCACCGGTCACAGTCACGGCGGGGCTCACCAGGGCGGGGTGCTCGGGCCCAACGCCTTCCTGGACAACACCATCCCGGGGGCCAAGCTGGTCGACCACTCGGTCTACCCGGTCAAGATCGCCATCAACACGCTCAGCATCGACCAGCTGGTGACCGACATCCTGGAGAAGATCTTCACCGGCTCGGTCTATGTGGCGAGTACGCACTACACGGTGCCGCTGAATAGCCCGATCATGTGGGTCTGGTGCCCGTCTCCGATTCAGGTGACGCTGCCCACCGGAGCCAATCGCCCGATCACCGTGCGGGCCTACGGCGGCGACTGCAACGTCAACGCCACCAGTGGCGTGGTGGTTGGGGGGTCGCCCGACCTCGTCACGGGGACGGTCACCAACGGGCACGTCACCAATGGTGACGCCATCACCTTCAAGTGCGATGGGACGAACTGGGCCGCCGTATGACCTACATGGGTGGGACCGTCGCGGCGCTCGTCGCGGACCGCAACGCCTGGCACACGCGGGCGAACCAGGCGTGGGGGACTAGCCGCGTCTGGAATAGCGGGTCGTCGTTTGAGACCGACCTGGCGGCGATGACGGCCGACCGTAACGCCTGGCAGGCGTCGTCCAACACCTGGCAGGGGCGGGCGAACCAGGCGTGGGGTCCGTCGCGCAACTGGTCCAGCGGGGAGTCCTGGGAGGCGGCCTACAACCGCGTCCTGCCAGCTGGTTCGGGGGCCTCGCCGGTGATCCTCGACGTGACGTCTGGGTTCACCGAGAGCAACGCGAACAGCAGCTACAAGCAGTTCTTCGCCTGGACGATCCCGACGACGGGCTACTGGTCGATCCATCTGGAGTACAGCTACGACAACGGGGCCGGTCAGTCCGACCTGTACACCCGCTGGCAGGGGCCCGACGGTTCGCTCACGGTCGACACACCCTATGTCTGGACTTCGCGGACGGGCGTGCTGCAGGCGAACTACACCCTGGCCTGGGGAGCCGGGGGCATCGTCCGATACCAGGCCCGGTCAACCAATGGTGGCCCGTATCTGGCCCGCCACGGCTGCACCGCGACGTTCGTCCCCACCCCGACCTATCCCCACTGAGGAGCGCCCATGTCTGTCACTCTGCGACCCACGACCCTCAACCGACTGCGCCAGCTGTACGCCCAGGCCGAGGGAGCCAGGGCAGCTGCCCAGGCGGCGGTCGATGCGCACACCCAGCTGGCCCAGCGGCTGGACGCCCTGCTCACCGACGCCTGCGAGGACCAGGGCCTGACCATCCCAGCTGCTCGCCGCGAGGCCGTGCAGATCGACTGGGACACGGGCACGGTGTCGCTGCCGGAGTCGCAGTCGACCAACGGACACATCCCCCAGGAGGCCCTGGCATGACCGAGTACGCGATTGGACCTGGCGTCCAGAACGCGATTGCCGAGAACGGGGACGAACCCCGCAGCGATGAGCAGTACGTGATCCTCGACGATGGCCACAAGGTCAGCCAGACCTTCGGCCGCGACGCGATCTACTACTGGATCCAGGAGGACAATGCGGTTCGCCGCAGTCCCTTTTGAGGCGACCAGCGACGGGGGCTGGGCTCCCGAGGGGCCCTACTGGAACCAGGGGCTGTACATGGCCCCCCAGTACTACGACTGGACGTGCAGCTGCTGCGCCCTCGACTGGGTCCTGGAGGCGACGGGCTGCCGAGGCAGCGACCGCTACCTGACGACCATGGAGATCGGGTATCAGCACAACGTCAACCCGATGTACGGGCTGATGGATGGCTCGGGCTCGGCCCTCCGCGACGTCCTGTCCAACTACGGCCGCAGCAGCGACCAGGCTTGGCTGGGGTTCGACGAGGTCTACAACCTGGCTCAGGACACGACGGGGATGATGTCGGGGCAGGCTTGGTACCACTGGGTCGCCCTGCGCGGCGTGGATGGGCCCAATCTGTGGATCGCCAATTCCGCGCCTGGGTACAAGGGCATCCACGACTCGCTCAGTCGGAGCGACTTCAACCGGCTGGGCGGCTTCAGCGTCGTCTGGCTCAACTAGGAGGCACCGTGCAAATCAGCGCTCCCGTTATCACCATCGGTTGGATCCTGGCCGTGCTGGCCCTGCTCCTGGCCATTCTCGGGATGGTCGGGGCCATTCCGTTTAGCGCGCTCGTCGTGTTTGGAATGATTGGCCTGGTCGCGGCAGCCCGACTGTTGTGAGCCACGACAGCTGGCACGAAGCCGCGTCGGTCACGATCACGCGGATCGTCTGCCAGCTGGTGCTGTCGGTCGGCATCCTGGTGGTCTGCCTCTGGCTGGCCCTCGTCCACCCCGAATACAACGGGGCGGTCGGGCTGCTGGTGGGCACCATCCTGGGGGCCTGGTTCAGCTTGATGTCACCTCGATTGTCACCTTCAGGGTCATCCAGAGACGGGTAACGACAGGTGTCGACGTCCATCGTCTGAGATCAAATCGGCCCGTAAGAAGGGGCTGTACATTACACGGCTGGAAGTATGAGAAGGCCCCTCTCGCATCTCGCGGAGGGGCCTTCGGCTGCTGATTGTCACCTCGGTTGTTATCTACGCTCCTCTCTGAGCGTCGCTACCCGTCCTCGCCCGTCCCTCGCTGGTAACGAAACCAGCGGCTCACCAGCCAGGTCACCAGGACCGAGAGCAGGGCCCAGCCGAGGGCGAGCAGGCCGCACGTCATTCCCCTGGGTACACCAGGCCGTAGTAGAGGATGGTCCCCGCCTGCACGCCGATGACCGTGGCGATGAGGGCCATCAGGAGGGCCTCCCCGTTCATCCGAATAGCATCCGCGAGCCCTTCCTCGTCTGGAGGAATCTGTTGAATATGCGCCAGGTCTGGGTCTCCGTATGCTTTCGCTCGGCCTTGGTCATACGGTAGCCAGGGACGACGGCGACGACGTCGGCCAGGGCCTGCGGCAGGGCCTTGTCGAGCATGCGCTTGACGACCTGGTCGTTGAGGCGGCGTTCGATCAGGTCGGAGCACTCGGTGCAGGCGGTCCAGCCGCCCGAGGAGCCCCAGGCTAATTCGGCCACGTCGAACGACTCAGCTGGGTAGACCCACTTGGGGTCAATGGTGCTGCAGAAATCACACTTAGCGGTCATGGTCCTGTCCATCTGTCTGTCTTGCTATGGCGGGTCCTGGGATTTCGCCAGGCGCGCCAGGACGTCTTCCAGGGTCTCCAGTTCACTGGGCGGCCAGGCGAGATCCCAGCGGTCCAGGTAGCGGTGCAGCGTGCGCCGACTGATGCCCATGGCCTTGGCCAGATCGGCGCGGCTGCGCTGGTCGGGCGGTTGGGCACGGTAGCGCTCAAAGAGGTCCCTTGCGAATACCTGCTCATCGAAACGGGTGGAGCCGCGAGGTCGGCCGGTCCTCGCGGCTCCTGGGAATCTGCGGACTACGGCCAGGGAGGCCAGACCGTAAATCTTCGCCAGCCTCTTGCGAAGCATGGCGATCTCATCCTCCAACCGACGTATTTCAATTTCCAGTTCCTGTTCTCTTGGTGTCACTCTCGCCCTGCCTCCGGTCTTCTACTCAGACCGAGTAGACCGGCGATGGCTCAGTGGAGCCTTAGGCATCGGCGCACGATGGAGACCACCCCATCCGCCCGCCCGTCCAACATGTCGAGCGCGTGGAACCCGATTGGTACGGCCGCGATCAGCAGTCCATAGATGCCTCGTCGCCAGTCTGGGTCGTTCCCCCCGACCAACTTGCGCACCATTTCGTCGTGGCCTCGCAAGGCTTGCGCCTGGTTGATGTACAGCCAGGCGTCCAGGGGCTCGGGAGCCTCATCCTTCTTGCGGAAGAGGAGTGCGGAGGTCTCCCAGAGCGGCGGCGGCTCGGCCCCCGGCTCGCAGAATCCAAGGAACACGGTTATGACTTCAATGTCGCCCTCCTCTGCTTCCCAGGCTGAATTCTTGACGTGGCGACGCGAATCGCTCTCCATCCATTGAGACCACCGTCGCTCGTCTGGCTCGGGCTGCGGCCGGCCGCGCGCGTCAAGGATGTAGAAGTCCAACCCCGATCCCCCTTCGCTATCACGCGCGTTGCACCTGCGCGACGTCGATGTCCTCGCCGTGCTCCGCGCGGATGGTGCGGAGGGCCTCGTCGACAGAGGCAGCGGCGACAGTCACGGTGCGGGTGACCATGACGCTGAAGCTGACGGTCCACTGCCGCTCCTGGCTGGCGACGGGTGCGGCCAGGGAGGCCAGGACGGCCCGGTCCAGGCGCGGGGCGGCCACGGGCACGGCCGCTGCCTTGTTGTAGCGTTGAGGAACCCCGTGCTCGCGGAGGATGCGGTACAGACGGTTGTCGGTCAGGCTGTATGCGCTGCGGATCTCGCCCACGGGCATGGCGGGGTCCTGGTAGAGGCGGATGACCTCCGCGACTTCGTCGAGGGTCAGCACCCGAGCGGGTCGACGGCCTCGGCGGACTGGCTCCTGGTTGCGGGCCACCTGGGGCTTGCGCTTCCGCGTGTTGGGTCCCGACTCACCCTTGTACAGCCGCATGTACGCGGCGCGCTCGGGCGTGCCCCTCGGCGGGATGCCCTCCTGGCGGATCCGCTCGCGGGCAGCTGGCTTGTCTTCCTCGGGCAGCGTGCCCGCGCGCAGCTGGGTGAAGAGATCCGACAGGCTTGTCGCGGTCCCGTTCTGCTCGGCCACTGGCTCGATCACCGGCAATTCCTCCTGTATTGCAAGGGCCTCGCGGGTGGCACGCTGATCAGCAACGTGCGCCTCGACGGCCCGACGGAGAGCCCGACGCTCCTTGATATGTCGCCAGGACTCACGGATAGATGGCTTCGTCTCCTCCCAACAGCGCTTGCACAAATTCAAGCGCGCAATTTTGTGGCGGACCTGGCCGCAGCTGCGGCACTTGCCATGGGATGTCGTGACCAACGCTTGCTCCGTAAACCAAAAATGGGCCGGGGTTTCCCCCGGCCCGCGTGTCATGCCGCCTGCTCGGACTGCCGCAGCGCAGCCATGAAGGCTTGCAGCTTGTCGGCCGCCTGCGACTCGGCAGCGGTGGCGTGAAGGTAGTACTTGAAGAGGGTCTGCTTGTCCTTGTGCCGCGCCCGGTCCGAGACCTGGTCGGGCGGGACGCCCAGGTGGACCAGCGTCGAGATCATGTCGTGGCGGCCCTTGTGCAGGGTCATGTGCTCGGCCCCAGCTGCCTCGCGGATACGGCGGAACAGGAGGTCCAGGGTCGACGGGGCCATCATCAACCCGTCCAGGGTGAAGACCCAGTCGCCCGCCTGGCGACCACCGTTGCGGTGGAAGCGGTCGTGCCCCCACTTGGGCCCGCGCCTGAGGCGCGCCTCGTTCTGGGCCGCCTTCTGGGTGGCCAGGACGGCGGCCAGGTCAGGGTCGACCTGGAGGCGGCGCAGGGTGACCTCCTCGTCGTGCTCACCCTTCGGCTGGCGCACATGGTTGGCCTTGCCAGCATGCTGCCCCTGGCGGCGGATGTGGACCCAGCCAGGCTCGACGTCGAAGTCCGACCACTGCAGCCCGACCAGTTCCCCGCGCCGCAGGCCGAGGACCGTGGCCACGTTCCACAGGGCGCACATGGCTGGCGGCAGGACGGTGTTGCACGCCTCGATCAGGCGGCGCGTGACGTCGGGGTCGGAGACGTACTGCTTGACGCCCTGCCTGGTCTTGCTCGCCCCCTTGGGGTACTTGAGGTGCTCGGCCGGGTTGACCCGCATGCCCGAGCGGGACGGGTGCTCGATCATGGCCTTGCCCAGGGCGTGCATGAATTTGATGGCCGCCACCTGGGTCGGGCGCGGCACGCCCGCCTTGATCATGCGGCGCACCCACGCCTTCAGGTTCTCGTCGTTCAGCCGCTGGTCGGGCTGGCCCTTGGTCCCCAGGCGCAGCCAGCTGCAGCCGTAGTCCTTGTGGCAGACGTGCTTGCTGAAGGCCACTCGGTAGTTGGCCAGGGTCGCGGGCGAGCGCTCGCCGGCCAGGACCATGGTCTCCAGGACCTCGTCCAGGTACCACTGGCCGAATTCCAGGACGGTGGCCATCTCGCTGGCCTGGTTGGCCAGGCTCGGGTCCGGGTTGTCCAGGAACCACTGGTCGTAGGCATCGCGCAGCTTCTCGACGGTCTCGGCCCCGATGGCGACCTTGACGGCCTTGCCATCACGGTAGAAGGTGGGCGACCAGACCTGGTAGCTGGTGATCTTGCCCGTGACCTTGCTGACCCGAGGGCGGGGCTCAGGCATCGGGCGGCGGCCGGCAGCGGCACGCTTGCGGGAACTAGACTGACTGTGCATCGGTAGCTTGCTCCTATCGGTGTACGGGGGCCCGCTCTGGCAGGAGCGAGGTCCCCACTTTTGTGCCCGCAGTGGGGCGGGGCTGGGCGAGTATGGCGTGCGGGCCCGGTTGTTACCAACAAAGGCCCGGCCCCAGTTCAAACTGGGAAGTTTGGCAATCACGCTGCCACGTAGGTGAGGAAGCAGGTGGCGCGGCCGTTCGCACCACCCCGTAGGTCCTGATATGGGGGCGGATCCGAGGGCCCGAACGAGACCCCCAGCCGCACGCACGTCCGCTTCACGGTGCGCCGATCCATCCCCAGGCGGTCGCCCACGCTGCGATAGCTGGGCGGTCGGTCGGGCTCGTCTTCCTGCTCGTCCTGGTACGCCTGGCGCAGCTTCTGGCGGAACACCTCGGCGTCCTGCTCGTAGGGCTTGCGACCAGCATTGTTGGGCTTGGGCGGGATCCCTGCGGCCCGGTCAAGGACGTCCCACGCGGCTCGGTGGCACGCGCAACGGCCCTTGCACTTGTCTCCCATGGTTTCCGTTACATGCCCTTCTCTGTCGAGACTACGCCCATGGGCACCGGACAACAAGTGCGCTAGTTCTTCCGTCCAGTGATTGGGGTACAGCCAGTCTGCGCCTCCCCGCGCCGAGGTGCGCAGGGGGCACCTGTACCAAAATGTCTGGTCAGTAACATTTGTGTCCCAAACCCGCCTAGCGGGTCATCGGCTGACGGTCCCATGCTGGCCAGCGTGTCCTGGACAACGATGCAAATCCGACTGCGGCCGAGGGGATCTGCGCTGCTCTCTCTGATGAGCGAGCGGGAGCGCCGGCGTCCGCAGGATCAGGCAGCTGTGCTCGTCGAGCGCGCCCTCCAGGTGTGGTGGGACGAGCAGGGCCCTGAGACCCCCGAGGCCGAGGTCGTCGAGGTGAGCGACCCGTGAACGATACGCCGACCGAAGAGTCCTGGGGCCCCGTGCTGCTGACCAAGAACCAGGCAGCCGAGTGGGCCCAGGTGACCGAGAGCAAGATCCGGTCGTGGATGCAGGAGCCTGGCTTCCCAGCCATCCGCACCCCGCGCCACGTCCGCATTCACGCCCGCAAATTCGAAGCCTGGCTGGCTGACAAGGCGGGGGGTGCCGCGTGAGCGAGACGCAGACGCTGCTGATGCAGCTGCTTGACGAGGTGATGGCGATCCGCGAGGCGCTCGGGCGGGCCGATGGCTCGTCGAGTGTGCAGCTGTCGACCAGCGCACGCGGCACCGACGTGACGGTGAAGTGCTACGCCGGCAGTCCCGTCGTCCAGGCTGGCGACGCCGCGCTCGACGAGTACGTGCGCGTGATGACCGAGGTCAAGGAGCGGCTGATGGCCAACTTCGAAGCCGAGGCCACCAGGAGGGGCAAGTGAAGCGGGCGATGAGCGTCCGCCAGATCGAGGTCTGCGAGACGTCCAAGCTGCCCAGGTGCAAGTGCCGCTGCAAGGGGCAGCTGCACGGGATCAAGCGTGAGGGGTTCAGGCAGAAGGTGATGTGGCCGGTGCCCGAGTACCAGGACCACACGCCAGCGGAGAAGCGTCGTGCTGCCAGGTGAGTCGGAGAAGCAGTTCGCGGCCGAGGTCATCCGCCTCGGGCGCGTGTTCCACCAGCGGATCTACTTCACCCAGCACAGCAAGGGCTCGCCGCCGGGCTGGCCCGACCTGGTGATCGTCAAGCCACCGTTCCTGCGAATCCGCGAACTGAAGACGAACGAGGGCCGCCTGACGCCGATCCAGGTCGAGACCATTGAACTGCTCAAGGCGTGCACCCAGTTCGACGTCGACATCTGGCGACCGAAGGACTGGCAGCGCATCGTCGCGGAGATGTCCGCGTGACGGCGGTCGTGGGCCTGCTGCTGCTCGGTCAGGTCGTGCTCGGCCAGGACGTGACCGCAGCTGCCGAGGCGGCGGGCGTCGACCCGATCCTCCTGGCCGGCGCGGTCGTCAGCACGGGCATGCCCCCGCACGACTACCTGCTGATGACTGGCGAACTGAAGCCGCCCGCGCCAGCGCTGAACGCGGCTGTCGAGCGACGGCTGGACTGCATCAGCTGGCACGAATCGCGGGACGAGCCGCTGGCGACGAACCCCCGGTCCAAGGCAGCTGGCCTGTTCCAGTTCCTCGGCTCAACCTGGGCGGGGACGCCCCAGGGTCGCGCGGGTCTTTCGCCATACGACCCGGTCGCGGCGCGCCAGGCGGCGCGATGGATGGTGGCGCAGGGGCGGGTCCGCGAGTGGGACGTCGTCCGTCTGGGGATGTGCTGATGACCAAGAACACGCGGGGCGTCATGCCCCCGGCCATGGCCGACTACCTGGTGCTGCGCACCGTCAGCAGCATCCTGGCGCGCTACGCCAGGGACCCCGAGTGGTCGGTTATCGAGACGCTGTCGGAGGGCGAGGCGGCCGAGTTCAACCAGCAGGC
>Ga0070675_100003704_pt1 | contig 11616 bp, 12 predicted proteins | sample KBSM43metaG_FD_65343 | JGI IMG/M metagenome (GOLD analysis project Ga0070675, IMG submission 65343) | Miscanthus rhizosphere microbial communities from Kellogg Biological Station, Michigan, USA - KBS M4-3 metaG | ecosystem: Host-associated > Plants > Roots > Rhizosphere > Soil ...
GCGAGCAGCGTCCCCATCGATACGAGTTCGCCCAGCGTGCCGATCGGCAGCAGCCCGGCCAGGATCACGGCGGTCACGCCGACGACCACCGTGCCGACGTGCGGCGTGCGGAATGTCGGGTGGATGCGCCCGAACATCGGCGGAATCAGTCCGTCGCGCGACATCGCGTAGAAGATGCGCGGCTGCCCGACCATCATCACGAGGATCACGGATGACAGCCCGGCAATAGCGCCGATCTCGACGAGTGTCTTGAGCCATCCCAGGCTCGGGTAAAGCTCGAGGGCAGTCGCAACGGGCTTCGGCGTGCCGAGCAGGCTGTACGGCATGATGCCCGTCATCACCGCCGACATCGCGATGTAGATCAGCGTGCAGATGAATAGCGAGCCGAGTATGCCGATGGGCATGTCGCGCTGTGGATTCTTCGTCTCCTGCGCGGCCGTCGATACGGCGTCGAAGCCGATGTAGGCGAAGAACACGATCGACGCGCCGCGCAGCACGCCATCCCACCCGAATCGCCCAGGGCCTTGCGATTCCGGGATGAAAGGATGCCAGTTCGAGGTGTCGATGAACTGCATGCTGAAGCCCATGAACAGGAAGATCACGACCAGCTTGATCAACACGATGATGGAGTTGACGAAAGCCGACTGCGTGATGCCGCGGTAACAGAGCGCGGCGATTGCGGTCGCGATCGCGACTGCCGGCAGATTGATCAGCGCGCCGGTGGGTACGAGGCGTCCGTCAACCACGTTCAGGGGTGCGGACGTGATTGCAGCCGGCAGCGAAAGCGACATGCCGACGCCGTGACCGATGGAGTCCAGCAGGCCGGTAAAATATCCGGACCAGCCGACTGACACCGTCGCGGCGGCAAACGTGTATTCGAGCACGAGCATCCATCCGATGAACCAGGCCACGAGTTCGCCGAGCGTCGCGTAGGCATAGGAATAGGCGCTGCCAGAAACCGGAAGCATCGAGGCGAACTCGGCATAGCAGAGGCCGGCGAGCCCGCAGGCGAAGCCGGCAATCACGAACGAAAGCACGACCGCCGGGCCCGCGTGCGTCGCGGCGGCATGGCCGGTCAGAACGAAGATACCGGCGCCGATGACCGCGCCGATGCCGAGGGCGACGAGGTGCCGCGCGGTCAGCACGCGCTTCAGCGTGTGCTCGCCGCTTGCGGCATCGGCTTCCGCCTGTGACTGGACAGGCTTCGTGCGAAACAGGTTCATGCGTGCTCCCCCCGGCAAAAACCGACAGGGACTCTAACCCAGCCCTGACGTGATTGCGAGCCGGGCCCCGTGGTCATTTGCGAAGCTCGTCGTCCAGGAAGGGCGCGAGCATTTCGATGAGAGCCGTGTACACGCGCGGCGTTCCCGCGAGCAAATGGCCGCTGTCCACGTAGTCGCCGCCCGCAAGATTGCCAACACGGCCGCCCGCTTCGGAGATGAGCAGGATGCCCGCGGCGGTGTCCCAGGGCGCGAGTCCGACCTCCCAGAATCCGTCGAGCCTCCCGGCTGCGACATAAGCGAGATCGAGCGACGCAGCTCCCGGCCGGCGCACGCCGGCGGTTGCGTCCATCACGCACGCGAGCATCGCGAGGTAGGGCTTGAGCCAGCGCCGGTTCTCGCGGTACGGAAAACCCGTGCCGATCAAAGAACCTTCGAGGCCGAGTCGCTGCGAGACGCGCAAGCGCCGCCCGTCGAGCTGCGCGCCCGCGCCGCGCTCGGCCGTGAACAGCTCGCCCCGCAGCGGGTCGAGCACGACCGCGACCTCCGCGCGGCCGCGGTGGCGGCAGGCGACGGAGACCGCGAATTGCGGGAAGCCGTGCAGGAAGTTCGTGGTTCCGTCGAGCGGGTCGATTACCCAGGTGTAGTCGTCGCCCGGGTGCTCGCCGCTCTCTTCGGCGAGGAAGCCGTGCGCCGGATAGGCCTTGCGGACCGCCGCGATCAGGACCTGCTCGGCCTGGCGGTCGACCTCGGTGACGAAGTCGTTGCGGCTCTTCTCGCTGACCGTGATGCCGCCGACACGGTCGAGGCTGCGCACGACGACTTCACCGGCGCGGCGCGCAGCGCCGATCGCAATGTTGAGCAGGGGATGCATGACTTAGAATAGCAGCTAGCCTCCCGGAACCGCGATGTCCGCTGCCATCCGCATCGTGCTCGTCGACACCAGTCATCCCGGCAACATCGGTGCGAGCGCGCGCGCGATGAAGAACATGGGGCTCGAATCGCTCGTGCTGGTGCGGCCGCAGGCGTACCCGGACGCCGACGCGACGGCGCGGGCCTCCGGCGCGGTGGACCTGCTGGCGCGGGCGCGGGTGTGCGCGAGCGTCGACGAGGCGATCGGCGACTGCGGGCTCGTTCTTGGGACGACGGCGCGGGTGCGGAGCGCGAACTGGCGCGTACTCGATGCGCGCGCGGGAGCCGTCGAGGCTGCCGCGGCTGCGGCGGCAGGGCCGGTTGCGATTCTCTTCGGCGGCGAGCGCAACGGGCTCGCGAACGAGGCGCTCGAGCGTTGCCAGGCGCTGATCCGCATTCCCGCCGATGACGCCTACGACGCCCTGAACCTCGCGCAGGCCGTGCAGGTCGTCTGCTACGAGATCCGCATGGCGATGCCGGGGACGACGCCTGTCGCCGGCGGCGCTGCGGAGCTTGCAACCGCGGACGAGATGCAGGCGCTCCAGGTGCACGTCGAGCGCGTGATGCGTCTCTCTGGATTCATGCACGAGGGCAATGCGATCCAGCTCGGCGCGCGGGTGCGAAGGCTGATCGCGCGCGCTCTTCCCGACGACGGGGAAGTGCGGATCCTGCGCGGCTGGCTCGCGGCGATCGAGCGGCGCCTCGGGCCTCTGGAATGAGCGCCGCGCCGGGCGATCCGCCCGTGTACCTCGACTACGCCGCGACCGCGCCGCTCGATGCGCGCGTCGCCGCGGTGATGGCGGAGTGCCTCTCGGATCCTGGATTGCAGGCAAATCCCTCTTCCGCGCATGCGGCGGGCCGCGCGGCGGCGCCTCGCGTCGAGCGCGCGCGTGCGGAGGTCGCCGCTCTTGTCAACGCGCCGCCGGAATCCATCGTGTTCACGTCCGGAGCGACCGAAAGCGTCAACCTCGCGGTGCTGGGCGCCGCCCGCGCCTCGGGCGCGGCGAACCGCCACATCGTGACCTCGCGCGTTGAACACCGTGCGGGAATCGATGCCTGCCGGCAGCTCGAGCGTGAGGGATTCGCCGTCACCTGGCTCCAGCCGTCGACTGAGGGACGCATCGAGGCGGGGCAGGTCATGGAAGCGCTGCGCCCGGAAACCGCGCTTGTCACGCTGATGCATGCGAACAACGAGACCGGCGTCCTGACCGATCTCCATGCGATCGCAGCGCTCTGCGACGCGCGCGGCGTGCCGCTGCACGCCGATGCCGCGCAGAGCGCGGGCAAGGTCCCGATCGACGTCGCGGCATCCGGCGTCGCGATGCTCAGCTTCTGTGCCCACAAGCTCGGCGGCCCGAAGGGCGTCGGTGCGCTGTACCTGCGCCGGCGTCCACGGCCCGCCGTGCAACCCTTGCAGTTTGGCGGCGGTCACGAGCGCGGGTTGCGATCGGGCACGCTCGCGCTGCACCAGCTCGCGGGATTCGGCGCGGCCTGCGCGATCGCGGGTGCCACGTTGGCGGAAGAGGGCGCCCGCATCCGCGCATTGCGCGAGCGGCTCTGGCTCGCGCTGGCGGGCGCAGCGCCCCTGTGGCGGAACGGCGCGCGGGAGCCCTCCGTCCCCGGCATCCTGAGCGTCGGCTTCGCGGGAATGGAGGGTGAGAGCCTCTTGCTCGAAATTGACGGGCGGATCGACGCCTCGAGCGGCTCCGCCTGCAACTCCGCGTCGGGCGAACCGTCCTACGTGTTGCGCGCGCTCGGGCTCAGCGACGAGGCGATCCAGGGATCGCTTCGCCTGTCGCTTGGCCGCGGCACGACGGCGGAGGAGATCGACTGCGCGGCGAAAATCCTGGTGCAGGCGGTCGCGCGCCTGCGCACGGCGCTGCCGCCTGGCGCGCTGGAGCGCATCGCATGAGCGCCGGGCGACTGCGCTATTCGCCGCGCGTGCTCGAGCTTTTCAGGACATTGCCGGGCGCGGGCGCATTGCCGGCGGGCACCGGTGAGGTTGTCACCGGCGAAGCCGTCGCGCTCGATCGAGGCGCCTGGGTGCGCTTCGAAGCGCGGCTCGAAGGCGGGCGCGTGGCCGATTGCCGTTTCCGCGCCTTCGGCTGCCCGCACACGCTCGCGGCGGCCGCGCTCGCCGCGTCGAAAATGGTCGCCTCGGTGCCTGCCGATGCACCCGCGATCGACGCGCGCCTCCTCGCCCGGGAACTCGAAGTACCGGCCGAAAAACTGGGAAGGCTCCTTGTCGTCGAGGACGCGATCCGCGCCCTGCTGGCGGAACGGCCTCGGGTACAATAGCGGCTGCTAATGGCCATTTCGCTCACGCCCGCCGCCGCCGATCGCGTCCGCCATTTCCTGGCCGAGCGTGGCCGCGGCGTGGGCTTGCGACTCGCCGTCCGCAAGACCGGATGTTCGGGCTTCGCCTACGTCGTCAATTACGCGGATGCCGTCCTGCCGGGCGACCGGGTCTTCGACAGCCAGGGCGTTTCAGTCCTGGTGGACGCCAACAGCCTGCAGCTGATCGACGGAACCGAGGTCGATTTCGTCCGCCAGGGCCTCAATGAGGCATTCCGCTTCAGGAACCCCAACGTGCGCGGCGAATGCGGTTGTGGCGAGAGCTTCAGCGTCTGATTTTTCCTTTCCGGACGGGCACTTCCACGCGTGTCGCAATTGCCGCAACAGGCGCCCGGAGGCTAGAATAGGCGGCTTCATTCACCGGTCCCGCAGTCTGAGGAAACCATGCCGCTCGAGCGAACCCTTTCCATCGTCAAGCCCGACGGCGTCGCCCGCAACCTGATCGGCGACGTCTTTCACCGCTTCGAAAAAGCAGGGCTGCGAATCGTTGCGGCTCGCATGCTGCAGCTGACCCAGCGCCAGGCCGAGGGCTTCTACGCGGTTCACCGTGAGCGTCCGTTCTTTCGTGACCTCTGCACCTACATGACGTCCGGCCCGGTCATGGTCCAGGTCCTCGAGGGCGAGTCGGCCGTCGCCCGCCACCGCGAGATCATGGGTGCGACGGATCCCAAGAAAGCCGCGTCGGGCACGATCCGCGCCGATCTTGCGACCAGCATCGAAGAGAACGTCGTGCACGGGTCGGACAGCGCAGAGAACGCCGCGCGCGAGATCGCCTACTTCTTCGCCGAAACTTCGCTCTGCCCGCGCACGCGCTGAGCGGTCGATCCCCATGAGCGAACCTGTTGGCCGCACGAACCTGCTCGGAATGACCCGGGCCGGGCTCGAGGAGTTCGTCGCCGGGTTCGGCGCGAAGCCGTACCGCGCCCGCCAGCTTCTCAAGTGGATCTACCGGCGAGGCGAGCACGACTTCTCGCGCATGACGGACCTCGCAAAGGACTTCCGCGGGGAGCTCGCCCTGCGCGCCGAGGTCACCGTGCCGGAGATCGTGAGCGCGCGGACCGCAACCGACGGCACGCGCAAGTGGCTCCTGCGCATGCCCGGCGCCGCCGGAAGCGAACAGGTCATCGAAACGGTCTTCATTCCCGAGCCGGGGCGCGGCACGCTCTGCATCTCGAGCCAGATCGGCTGTGCGCTCGACTGCTCGTTCTGCGCGACGGGGGCCCAGGGATTCAACCGCAACCTCACGGCCGCGGAGATCATCGGGCAGGTCTGGCTTGCGAATCGCGAACTCGGGCGGGAACCGGACGGCGAGCGCATCATCACGAATGTCGTCCTGATGGGCATGGGCGAGCCGCTCGCGAACTACCGGAATGTCCTGCCCGCGATGCAGCTCATGCTGGACGACCTTGGCTACGACCTGTCGCGCCGGCGCGTGACGCTCTCGACCTCCGGCCTCGTGCCCCAGATCTACCGCCTCGCGGAAGATTGCAATGTCGCGCTCGCCGTCTCGCTGCATGCCCCGAACGACCGGCTGCGCGACCAGCTCGTGCCGATCAACCGCAAACACCCGATCGCGGAGCTGCTCGCCGCCTGCTGGCACTACCTCGAGCGCCAGAACGGCCGCAACGTGACTTTCGAGTACACGATGCTGGACGGCGTCAACGACCGGCCCGAACACGCGCGGGAACTCGCGCGGCTGCTGCGCGGTCAAGACGCCAAGGTCAACCTCATTCCATTCAATACATTTCCAGGCACGAAGTACCGCCGCTCGCCCGCCGAGGCGATCCGGCGGTTTCGCGAACTGCTGGTGCAGGGAGACGTCATGGCGACAGTGCGCAAGACCCGCGGCGACGACATCGATGCGGCATGCGGCCAGCTGCGCGGCCAGGTCCTCGACCGGACCCAGGTCCGGCTCGGCAGCAAGCTCGTCAGCCTGACGGTGCGCGCATGATCGCCCGGGCAGCCGTCCTTGCGGTCGCGATCCTCGCGGCGCTGCCCGCATTCGCGCAGAGCGAACCGAAGGACCCGACACTGGAAGCCGGGCGCATCAATGCGCGACTCGCGATGGAATACCTGAAGCGCGACAATCTCCAGGTCGCGCAGGACAAGATCGACAAGGCCCTGGTGCAGAACCCGAAGGACGTGAACGTCCAGCTCTCGGCCGGCCTCGTGTACGAGCGCCTCCACAACAACAAGGAAGCCGAGAAGCACTTCAAGCTGGCCTTGAAGGCGGCTCCTGACAGCCCGGAGGCGCAGAATGCGCTGGGTTCCTTCTTCTGCCGCAACAAGCAGCAGGCGAAGGGCCAGGAGATGTTCCTCAAGGCCGCGACCAATCCGCTCTACCGCACGCCATTTGTCGCCTACACGAATGCGGGCGTGTGCGCGCGCAGCTCCGGCAACCTCGTTGAGGCCGAGCGCTTCCTGCGCCAGGCCCTGACCTCGCAGGTGGACTACCCCGAGACCTATGCGCAACTCGCGGGCGTGCTGCACGACAAGGGCAACAACCTGCAGGCGCGGGCCTTCGTCGAGCGCTTCCTCGCGATCGCGCCGGCGACGCCGGACATGCTGCTCCTCGGGCACAACATCGAGGTCGCGCTCAAGGACGAAGGCGCAGCCTCCGTGTTCAAGGAACGCCTGCAGAAGGAATTCCCGAATTCGGAACAGACGCGCGCAATCAACGGCGCGGCTGACCGGAATCCCGGATGAGCGAGCGGGCGGGCCTCGCTTCGCCCGGCGCGCGGCTGCGGACGGCGCGCGAGGAACGCGGGCTGTCCATCGAGGAAGTCGCGGATCGCCTGCGCCTCAACGAAGCGCTCGTGCTCGCGATGGAGGAGGACCGCTTCGGGCTCCTGGGCGCGCCGGTCTTTGCGCGCGGCCACTTGAAGAACTACGCTGCACTCGTCGGCGCTCCAGAGCGCGAGGTCATGGCCGGATTCGACGTCGGCGACCTGCCCGAGCCGACCTTCCTGCCGGCGCTCGATCGTGCCCCCATTGCGCGGCCGCGCGCCCGCTGGCCGTGGCTCGTCGCGGCTGCGGCGGTCGTGGCGGGGGCCGTCGCCGCCTGGTGGTTGAAGCGAAGCTGACCCATGGAACGCAAGCTCCAGGCCATCCGCGGTATGAACGACCTGCTCGCGGACCAGTTGCCGTACTGGCAGCGGGTCGAGGCGGCCGCGCGCGAGCTGTTTGCCGACTACGGATATCGCGAGATGCGCGTGCCGCTTGTCGAGCACGCGGAACTCTTCAAGCGCTCGATCGGCGAGCACACCGACATCGTCGAGAAGGAGATGTACACCTTCGATGACCGCGGCGGCGACCGGCTGAGCCTCCGGCCTGAGGCGACCGCCGGACTCGTGCGCGCGGCCATCGAGCACGGCCTCTTGCACAACCAGAAGCAGCGGCTGTGGACCGCGGGGCCCATGTTCCGCCACGAGCGCCCGCAGCAGGGGCGTTACCGCCAGTTTCACCAGATCGACTGCGAGGCCTTCGGATTCCCCGGGCCCGACATCGACGCGGAAATGATCCAGGTCTCCGCGCGCCTGTGGCGCAAGCTCGGGATCCGGGACGTGCGCCTGTCCGTGAACTCGCTCGGAACGCCGGAATCGCGCAAGCGCTATCGCGCGATCCTGGTCGAATACTTTGCGGGCCGCCGCGGCGAACTCGACGCGGACAGCCAGCGACGGCTCGAGACCAATCCGCTTCGCATCCTCGATTCGAAGAACCCGGCCATGCAGGCGCTGATCGAGGGCGCGCCCCGGCTCTCCGATCACCTCGACGCGGAGTCGCGCGCGCATTTCGACGGCTTTCTCGGGCTGCTGGCGGCGAGCGGCATCGCGGCCGAAGTGGATCCGCGACTCGTCCGCGGCCTCGACTACTACTCTCGAACTGTCTTCGAGTGGCGCACATCCGCCCTCGGGTCGCAGGATGCCGTGTGTTCCGGCGGTCGTTATGATGGTCTCGTCGAGCAGCTCGGCGGCGAGCCGACCCCCGCGATCGGGTGGGCGCTCGGCATCGAGCGCATCGTCGGCCTGATGCAGGTCGCGGGCCAGCCGGTCGCCGAGGCGGCGCCCGCCGTCTACCTCGTCCTTTCGGGCGAGCGGGCGGGGCCCGCAGGGCTTGCGCTCGCCGAGCGGCTGCGCGATGCGCTGCCAGGGGCCGGGGTGCTCGCCAACATGGATGGCGGCAGCTTCAAGGCGCAGCTCAAGCGCGCCGACAAGTGCGGCGCCGAGCTCGCGCTGATCATCGGCGACGATGAATTCGCGCGCGGCGTCGCGGCGGTGAAATGGCTGCGCGTGGAAGCCGCGCAGCAGGAATGGCCTTGGGACGAGTTGCCGCGGCGCCTGGCCGAGCTGCTCGGCCCGGGCAATACAGCAGGAAAATAGCGATGGTCGATGAGTATCTTTCAGAGCGGGAACAAGCCGAGCAGCTGCGCGTCTGGCTGCGCCAGAACGGGATCTGGCTGCTGGCCGGCGTCGCGCTGACGGTCGGTGGCTACTACGGCTACCGCTGGTGGGAATCACGCGGGGCACAGCGCTCGATCGAAGCGGGTGAGCGCTTTGCCGCGATGCTCGACGCGATCGGCGGCGGCAAGCGCGACGAGGGGCTCAAGATCGCTGGCGAAGTGACGGGCGAGTATGCCGACACGCCCTACGCGGACCAGGCGAACCTCGTCCTCGCGCGGCTCGACGTGGACACCGGAAACCTGGCCGGCGCCGAAGCGCGCCTTGCGACGATCGCCGCGGAGTCGAAGGATCCTGACCTGCGGATCGTCGCGCGACTGCGCCTTGCGCGCGTGCAGCTCGCCCAAGGGCGTTACGACGAAGCCCTCAAGAGCCTCGATGCGGTCGCAACGCCCGCCATCGACCCGCGGGTGCTCGAACTCAAGGGCGACGTCAAGCTCGCCCAGGGCGACAAGGGAGCCGCGCTCGACCACTGGCGCAAGGCGCAGGCGGCCGTCAAGGCCGACCCGGCGAGCGGCGCGCAGGTGGACGCGGAACTTCTCGGCCTCAAGATCGACGAATTGAGCGCGGCTGGGCCGGCGGAGTAAGCATGACGAAGATGCGGTTCCTGGGATGGGTGGCGATCGCGTTGCTGGCCGCGGCCTGCGACAAGGAAAAGGACGTCGCGCCGCCTGCGGAACTCGTGGATTTCAATCCCGTCGTGCGGATCGACAAGGTCTGGAGCACCAGCACCAAGGGGGGCGACGACGTCCTGCGCCTCGGCTTGCAGCCGGCCGTGCAGGGCGAGCGCGTCTACGTCGCGGGACATGGCGGTGACGTGCGCGCGCTCGAGCTCGCGACCGGCCGGGACATCTGGCGGGCCTCCGTCGACGTCGAGCTCTCGGGCGGCCCGGCCGTCGGCGAGGGCGTCGTCGTGGTCGGCGGCTCGGGCGGCGAACTCGTCGCACTCGAGGCTGAGACGGGCGCCAAGCGCTGGCAGGTCGCGACGGGCGGCGAAGTCCTGACGGCGCCGACCGTGGCGGCCGGCATCGTCGTCGTGCGGACGGTGGACGGGCGATTGCGGGGCCTGCGGATCTCCGACGGCGGCGAGGCCTGGGTTTATGAGCAGCCGGTGCCGCGGCTCACGCTGCGCGGCAACGGGTCGCCCGTCGTGGACGGCGACATGGTGTTTGCCGGCCTCGACAACGGCAAGGTAGTCGCGCTCTCGCTGACGACCGGCGAGCTGCTCTGGTCCGCGACCGTCGCGCCCTCGCACGGCCGCACCGAGATCGAGCGCCTGGTGGACATCGACTCGCCGGTGCGAATCCTGGGCGACGACGTCTTCGTCGTCGGCTACCAGGGGCGCGTCGCGATGCTCGCGCGCGACACCGGGCAGGTCTGGTGGGGCCGGGACATGTCGAGCAATCGCGGGCTCGCCGCGAGCGGCGACACGCTCTACGTCACGACCGCCGACAGCACGGTCGTCGCGCTCCGGCGTCGCGACGGCACGCCGGTCTGGACGCAAGACGCCATGCTGCGCCGTTCGCTGACCGCGCCGGCGCTCTCGGGCGATGCGCTGGTGGTCGGCGACTTCGAGGGCTATCTCCATTGGCTCGACGCGACGACCGGCCAGCTTCTTGCGAGGGGCAAGACGGGCGGCGGGCGCATGAGCAACGCACCGGTCGTCGTGGGCGACCTGTTGCTGCTCGAGACGGATTCGGGTGACGTTCAGGCCTGGCGAGTGAAGCCCAGGGCCACGGGCTGAGCCCGGCCCTGAGCGCATGCCATGCTTCCCGTCGTCGCCCTCGTCGGCCGGCCCAACGTCGGCAAGTCCACCCTGTTCAATGCGCTGACCGGCACGCGCGACGCGCTCGTCGCGGACATTCCAGGCCTGACGCGCGACCGCAAGTACGGCTACGGCGAGAGCACGCCCCACCGCTTCATCGTCATCGACACCGGCGGCCTGGTCGAGACCCCGCGCGGCATCTCCGAACTCATGGCGCGGCAGACGGACCGCGCGATCGAAGAAGCGGACCGCGTCGTGTTCCTGGTGGATGGCCGCAACGGCATCGACCCCGCGGACCGCTTCGTGGCCGACGTGCTGCGGCGGAGCGGCAAGCCCGTCACCGTCGCGGTGAACAAGAGCGAGGACCGCGATTCGGCGGTCATCACCGCGGAGTTCCACGCATTCGGCTTCGGCGAGCCGCTGGCGATCTCGGCGGAGCATCGACAGGGCATCGACGACCTGCTGGACCGCACCCTGGCCGGAATCGAGTCGCCGTCCGGCACCGCCGACGCGGAAGCCGAGCGCGCGATCCGCGTCTGCGTGATCGGCCGGCCGAATGTCGGCAAGTCGACGCTGATCAACCGCCTCGTCGGCGAAGAGCGCCTGATCACGTTCGACCAGCCGGGCACGACGCGCGACGCCGTGCACGTGCCATTCGAGCGCGACGGCCGCCAGTACGTGCTGATCGACACGGCCGGCGTGCGCCGCCGCGCGCGCGTGGACGACGGCCTCGAGAAATGGAGCGTCATCAAGACGCTGCAGGCGATCGACGATGCGCACGTCGTGATCGGCGTGCTGGACGCCCGCACGACGGTCGCCGAGCAGGACGCGACGCTCCTTGGCATCGTCGCCGACCGCGGCCGTGCGCTCGTCATCGCGGTCAACAAGTGGGACCACGTGGCGCCGG
>Ga0070675_100003706_pt1 | contig 11613 bp, 10 predicted proteins | sample KBSM43metaG_FD_65343 | JGI IMG/M metagenome (GOLD analysis project Ga0070675, IMG submission 65343) | Miscanthus rhizosphere microbial communities from Kellogg Biological Station, Michigan, USA - KBS M4-3 metaG | ecosystem: Host-associated > Plants > Roots > Rhizosphere > Soil ...
AATTCGTCGCGTACGGCCCCAGCCCGAACGATGTTTGTCGGAAGGTAGTGCAGGTACGTTGCTTCCAGTTCCCGGACATGCGCCACAGCAATGCGCTCCTGTGTTCCGAGGACAGAATTCGTCAATCTCAGGAGGGCCGTACCTTTCTCGACTCTCGCTCCCGGCTGTACCAAAAGCTCGTCGACGAAACCCTCCGCGCCCGATCGCACGAAGGATTCCTCCGGAATCCAGATCACGCCTTCCGTGCCTGTCCGGTAGGGCATTGGAACAAAGCATAGGAATGAGAGCACTCCAGCGATCAGCAGAACGGTGACTGTAAGGGCGCGGCCTCGAACAGATCGGATCCTCGGGTTTGTGAACAGATACGATGCCCCCTTGAATATTGGCGTGACAAACCAGACGGTAGCCGCGGCGAGTGCAAGCAGCAGCCCCAGTCCAAGAAACTTTTGACCGATGAAGATCAGGATCGCCGAGACCACGAACATGCGATAAGCGAATGAGAGGATGCCGAAGACGACAAACCATGTCCGCTCCGACCGTGTCGCGTCTGGCGGTTCAACATTCTGGCTGCCAAAGAAGTACCGCTCGCAGAGGTAGAGGAGGTAAGCGTTGGACCGATTTCTGAGGTTCGGGATCTCGATGAGGTCAGAAAGAATATAGTAACCGTCGTATCTCAGCAGGGGATTTGCATTAAAAAAGATCGTCGAAATCCCCGCGATGAAGATGGCATTGTAGGCGAGTGTTCTCATCGCTCCCGGCTGGGCATTGAGCCAGAAGAACAAAGCCAGCGAGGCGATAAACAGCTCGACAACCATTCCCGCGGCTCCCACCAGAACGCGGCGCCACTTCTGCTGAAACGCGGATGCCGAAGATGCATCGACATAGGGGACGGGGGTTATGACGAGCATCATGACGCCCATTTCGTGGACTTCTCCGCCGAATACGCGTGTCGCGAAGGCATGGCCGAATTCATGCAAGGCCTTGATGCAGGGGAACAGCATCCAGAGCACAAGAATATTGTTCGGTACGAAAACGCGGTCCAGCATTCCCTGCGTCAGATCAGTCCAGTGCGTGCCGAACAGGATTAGCGCGGGTATCAGAACGCTGAGCCAGAGCACCGCCCCGAACCATCCGAACAGGGGCTTTACGACAGGCAAAAGAAACTGGAGGAAGCGTTCCGGGTCAATTAAGGGAAAGCGCCAGGAGAACACGCTGAGAAAATTGCTCTGCCACTTGCGGCGTGTGTAGGTTTCGTGGCGTTTCAGCAGTTCAGCGGCATCGGCCGGGACATCGCACTGGAGTACGTCGACCTGATAGAGTTGTCCGAGCAGCTGGATCATTTCATCCTGTGTCGGGGCGTCATCGCCCAGAAGGGAACAGGCTTCCTGCCAAAGTTCCTCGACCGTGCGCCGGCCGTCCATCATGCCGACGACGGAGTAGACCGATGGCGTGAATCGGAAGAAACGCTCCATCGTCAACTCCTGCAGGACGTACCAGGTTTCCCCGCGATACAGATGACGGTGGATTTTCGCGTTGCTGCGAAGCCTGGGGCGAAGACCGCGGACGCGGTACCAGGAAGAGCTGAAGATCGATTTTCCGCTCACAAACGTGTCCTATACAAAACGGGTAGCACTCCTGCTACGTCAGGGGAGCCAGTTCCAAATCTTCATTCTCAGCCAGTCGACCGCTTGATGCGTCCAGATCCATACGAGCAACTGGTCGTCGACTTCGATTTTCCCAATTCCTTCCATCCCTGGCTTCAGGCGTTCCGGAGCCTGCTCCAGCTCTGCTTCAACACGAAAGAAGTTTCGACCTTCGGTCGTGGTCGAAACTGGAGTAATGCGGTGAACCTTGAAGGGAAGCGGTTCGTCCGGCGATCCGGACAACACGAGCTGGCCATGCTGTTCAGTCGTGATGTCTGCAATGTCCCGCTCGTCGACCTGCAGGATCACACGGTAGGAATCCAGCGGCGCGATTTGAAACAGAACCTGGCCACGCTGCACCGGCACTCCAAGGGACTGGCTGAGGTCGCCGGTCACAATGACGCCGTCAAATGGTGACTTGATCCGAGTGCGGGCGATCTGTTCGTCGAGAAGAGCCACCTGTGCCCTGGCCTGTGCGACCTGTGCGGAATAGATTTGAGACTGTGAAGCGTTGCCGTTCCCCAGTGCCTCGTGGTATTGGCGCTGGCTCTGGTCCGCCTGGCTTTGCCAGCGCGTTCGTTCGAGTTGATACTCCTTGTCGTCAAGGGTCGCGAGTTCGTCCCCCTTATGAACAATGTCTCCGGCGCGAAGAGGCGCGGTTCGAATGTAGCCATCGAATGCGGTGGCGACCGAAAGCTGCGCCGAAGGTTCCAGCACCGTATCCGCGGTGATTCGATACGTTCCCGTTGCGCGACTTAAAAAGTAGATGAGTGCGATGAGAACGACGACGATGAGTTTGGCCGCAACATGGGAAGGCCCGATGATCATGCGAAGCGTCGCCATGCCGGAGTCCCAGGCTTTGCGAATCAGCCATCGATCATCTCGCCGATGAGTTTCTAGAATTGGGCCGGCAAGGCCGGCAAGGGATTCACAGATGGCGATGGTTTCGTCGTCAAAGGGGGCCGAAGACGATCGCTCCAGCGTAATTGCGCCGACCGTTCGATCCCGGCCGGGGAGAAGGATGGAGCAAATGGATCCATTGCCCGTATCTCGCGCGAGCTTCACATGAGCGCGGCTGGCAACGGCCTTGCGATGCGGTTCCTCTGGAAGCACCACCGAGGATTCCTGATCCATCGCTTCGTTCATCGCGGCATCGATCGCCCGAACGAGGTTTGTGTCCTGGCCGAACTGGCCGGCGTGCGACATCGCTTCAAGTCGAATGCTGCCTCTCTTGAGGAATCCGATGCTGACCCGGTCGCAACCGAAGCGGGTCGCCATTGCAGTCGCGAGCGCAACGGCAGCGCCATGGAACTTGTTGGAGGCAGTAACCTGAGACAGGAGAGTCGCAACAGTCTGGAGTCTCTCGAGGGGTGCGGTGTCCGATGCGGCGAAAGTTCGGTGCTTGAGGACTTCGAGCCAGGCCGAACCCCATTGAAGCTGGCGCATGGCTTCGCGAAGCTCGGATTCCCGTCGTGCTTCGATGTCGAGTGCGACGACTCCAAACACGACTCCGTTCACCTGGATCGGATAGGCAACATCGTAGGATGGGTGTGGCCCTTCACCGTTGGCGGCCTGGCGTTTCAAGGCGAGACCGCGCTTTTCCTTGAGGACGCGCTCGGCGACTTCTGCGAGATGTTTGAAATCTCCTGTCCCTTCGGGCCAGGATGCCGCAAGCGAGAATGAGTTTTCATTGTTCCGGGCGGAGAGGAGAACGACGCCTCCGGCAACATAGGGAATCAGCCCGCACTGTAGAGCCAGCCACGACTGGCAGAATTCCCGTTCCGAGGAAGCCTTTCCGAACTGCCGCCAGAGCGCGTCAAGGATTTCAGCAGATCCTTTTTCGCTCGTGGCTGCGCCTGCCTGTGCTTTGTCGTCCATGTTGTACCCAGAAACACTCAAAAGTCTAAAGTGAATGCCCAGCGAATGCGTACGATATTCGAAGTGACGAAACCCTCGCGACCGCTCTTAGGTGCCGTCATACTTTCCGCCAGCCTGGTTTGGCGAAATTGTTTGCCAAAAGTTCATAACGTTTGAGTTTCTGCAATGGCGCTTGAAGGACGAGTGGCTTATAGAAGTCTAATTGTCAGAAATTCGTCCGCGTGTCTAAATGGATGCGGTTCGATGGACGCGCGTACCGCGTCGAGCTGATGAGGCTCCGGTAAGAATTTGATTGCAATAGCAATACAGGAGGTTACATGTCCAGAGATTCGAAAGACGCCGCGGCCAAGCCCGCGGGAGATCAGGCCCAGATGCAGCTGAAGTGGGATGACTCCAATATGAAGAGTTCCTACGCGAATGTGTGCAATGTCATGAGCACTCGCGAGGAAGTGGTTTTGATGTTCGGTGTGAATCAGGCCTGGCACGCCGGTCAGAAAGAAGTCACCATCCAGCTGACCGATCGGATTATCCTGAGTCCTCACGCGGCGAAGAGACTTTCAGTACTCCTGGGCAACCTCGTGAAGCAACACGAAGAGCGATTCGGAGCTCTCAATATCGAAGCTCCGCGGCCGGTGCAGTAGACTCTTGTGCGAGTAGGCGCCTTGTGTGGCGCTTACTCGTGCTTTCCGTCGGCGCGTTTCCTTCCTTCCTTTCACCCGCGTTCATTGGCTGCCTTTACACTCATGAGTGTAGTGGGGTAGATTCACCCGCATCCCGAAGGCGGCGATTGATGCTTCCGTTTCGATCGGCGTTGCCGTCAGTTTTGTCCATCAGTAGATCTTTTTGTCGAAGGAGCATAGTTAATGAAAACACGTCTAGTGTTGATTGTTCTTGGGATGACCGCGATGCTTGTGTTCGCGGGCGTCATCGCAGCACAGGAACCCGTTGTGGGATCTCCAGATCCGGAATCGTTATTTACCAGCAAAGATCCCAAGCTGAACACCAACAAGCAGGCGGCGATGCACATCGTGCGCGACCTTCTTGAAGCAGGCCACTGGGACGAAGCGCCGAAATGGCTGACTGAGCGGTATATTCAGCACAACCCGGGCTTTGCTTCCGGACGCCAGACGGTGATGAACGCGTTCTCGCGCGGAAGAGGACCCCAGCCGATTCCAGACAAGAACAACTGGCGCACGAAGGTCGTTTCCGTGGTTGCGGAAGGCGACTACGTGACTGTGGCATTCGTTCGCGAGATGCCGGATCCGAGAGAGCCCGGCAAGACCTACACCACAACATGGTTCGATATGTGGCGCTTCGTTGACGGCAAGGCTGACGAACATTGGGACTACGGGACGATTGCCGCGCCTCGCGGCGGTGCCGGTGCGCCCGGTGGCGCTCCCGCAGGCGCTCCCGGTGCCGGCGCTCCGCGCGGCGGTGGCCAGCGACAGTAGACTCCAGCCCGGAAAGCGCGGGCTGTACCGCGCTTTCCACCTTCGCGCCAAATGCTCAGACTGTTCAATCACGCGCCAGTGTTCAGTTTGCCGTGATTCAATAGACCGAGTTTTCGAGAGCTAACCCGATTCATTTCCTCACCCTTCCTGCCATCGGACCGATTGGATGACAAACTGCGATGCATGCAGTGTCTTATGCACTCCAGGGCTTTTCTTTCGGCGTTCCTGAAAAACTGGAAGCAGGTCGGCTGCCCCGTCCAGACGTCACGGCGCGGAGCACGAAAGATCTGCGACGCGATTGACTTCAGAACGGCGCGGCGGATTGTCGAGGTCGGCTCCGGGGCCGGCAGCGTCACGAAGGAAATCCTGAGATGTCTCAGGCCCGATGCGGAGCTGATCGTATTTGAGGTCGATCGTGAATTGTGCCGATGCCTGAGTGTTATTGGCGACAGTAGACTGATCGTCTACAACGTGTCCGGTTTTGACATGGCGAAGGTGCTGGAGGAGAAGGCGGACTATGTCATTTCAGGAATTCCGATCGCGACCCTTTCCAACGCTTCGCTATCCGGATATTGCGAGGCGATTAAGGCTGTACTTCACGAGCGGGGAGCATGCATCCAATTGCAGCTCTCGATGTTGTCGTATCGGCGGATGAAAAAATTCTTCAAGACGGTGCATGTGGCGTTTACGCTTCTGAATCCGCCGCCGCTGTTTATCTATTTCTGTAGAGATTCCTGAGACGAGTGTATCGATTGCCCCCTCCTGGCCAGGAGGGGTGTCTCTGGCACCAAGGAAAAGGCGCGTTAGCGACCTTATGGCCAGAGGCGGGGTGGTGGATCAAGATCGAAAAGAAGTTGAACCACCACCCCGTCCGCTCCTTCTCGCTGAGGCTTCGCGTCATCTTCTTGATGTCGCGTCCACCCCTCATGGCCAGGAGGGGCAATGGATCGACTCTTCTAGGTCTTGTTATCCCACGACATCTTGTTCGTGTCTCCCGCGACCGAGTACAGCACCTGCGCGTTGCGAGTCTTCTGGAAGTCATCAAGAGTTTGCCCGCGCATGGCTGCATAGATGTGCAGGTTGGAGACTCCGACAACGGCGCCGAATTTCTCCATCAGAAAGAAGATGACGCCATAGTGGATCAGGTCACGCCAGGCGCGATCCCGGACCATCGTGCGCTCTTCTTCGGTAAGTTGCGCTTCCTCAAATGTGCTCTCCAGGTCGGAAAGGAAGCGTTCGCGGAATGAGGGTTCCACGAGCCTGTGCAGATACTTGTTGAGACGATACGCCTTAACGCTTCGTTCCAGCGTGAACGGATACGTGCCCTCCAGCTTTTCGACTCCCGCTGTCTCGTGTTGCATGCGTTCGCGGAATGCCTGAACAGATGCGGGCTCCGGAGCGGATCCCAGATCTTCATAAACGGCAGTAGCGAGAGCTGTCATGGAAGGTAGGTAATAAGACTGATGGAGTTTCTTGACCTGGGCTGAAAGGGCTCCTCGCATGATGAGCCACATGATCACTTCGGCGCTTTCCCATCCGCCTTTTCGGGCAAGCTCCGCGACGGTCATCTTCGTGAGTTGCTGAGGATCCTTCTCAAGAAGCTCGAGGAACTCCATGTCCCATTCGGTGTTGTTGAAGCCGCAGCGCTCTCCATGAACCTGGTGAGACAGGCCACCCGTCGCCACAATGACGACCTTCAGATCCTCGGGAAAGCTTTCTATGGCCTTCCTCAGAGACTGTCCCAGCCTGAAGCAACGTTTCGCGGAAGGACCCGGTACCTGCAGCACGCCCACCTGAAGGGGCACAATTGCTCCGGGCCATGTGGGCTGGTGAGGCCACAGCATGCACATCGGCGAAAAGCATCCGTGATCCAGCGTCTTGTCCTGGAAAAAGGAAATATCGAATTCGTCAGCGACAAGGCCCGCAGCGATGTGATGGGCGAGAGCGGGATGTCCCTTCACGGGCGGCAGCGGCCGTGGTCCGCCGCCTTCATCAGCGGGGGCGTACGACTCTCCTATTCCGAGCGCAAACGGGGAATAGTGATCGAAGAAGAATGACGTGACATGATCGTTGAAGATGAAGAAAAGGACATCCGGCTTCTTCTCCGCGAGCCAGTCACGGACAGGCTGGTAGCCTTTGAAAATAGGGGACCACACCGGGTCATCCTGCTTCTGTCGATCGAATGCGAATCCAATCGTGGGAGAGTGTGAGCTTGCGACAGCTCCAATAATTTTTGCCATAGGGCTAATACTTTACCACTGTATGATCGTGGCAAAACACTGTCGAAAACGGGGTCGAACCTGATGGAGAAAGGCTGTGAGTAATCACACGATCGATCGCGATAAACAGGATGACCCGATTGCGGCTCAGGAGCTGGCGATCAGCCGCGAAAGGGCGCAACGGGCTCGCGAACAGTTTGAACAGGAATACGAGAATCGCATTCAGCAGGAGCGGCACGCCGCAGGTTGCTGTGAGATGTGCGGGCAACCGTTGACCAGGCTGGACCGTCTTCGTCGCGCTTCCCGGCATCGCCGTTGTGCGACATTCATGGATTAGCCGCGGTCAACCAATGGGAAGCTTCCGGCAGTTCTTGAGACAGCCGCAGCGCGTGTGGCTGCGAAAAGCGCTCTTTCAGATTCATCTTTGGACGGGAATCGGTGCGGGTTTATACGTCCTGCTGATCAGTGTGAGCGGCAGCGCGGTCGTGTTTCGCCAGGACATCTTCAAAGCCTACGAGTCACCCATCATTTTAGTGGAAGTTGCCGGAGACCGGATGAGCTCCGATCAGATCAGAGATGCGGCCGAACGCGCATACGCGGGGTATGAGGCGACTCAGGTATACGAATTCGCCGACGACCCGCGACGTGCCGTTGAAGTGCGATTGGAAAAAGGCAGCTGGGTCAAGAACCGTCTTTTCAATCCCTACTCCGGAGTAGATCTGGGTAACTCCGTGCCCTGGCCGATCACGATGACCGCTTGGTTCTACGATCTCCACGTTGAACTATTTGGCGGGAGGCTTGGACGGCAGATCAACGCGGCCGGCGGCGCATTATGGGTTCTACTGGGCCTGACGGGAATTGTTGTGTGGTGGCAGGGAATTCAAAACTGGAAGCGCGGCTTCCTGGTTCGATTGAAGTCGGGATGGAAGCGTTTCAACTGGGATCTTCATAGTTCACTCGGCTTCTGGACGTTGTTGCTTACTGTGATGTGGGGAGTGACCGGGATCTTTGCCGCTATTCCAGATCCATTTCGCAACGCGGTGGATTATCTCGAACCGCTGCAGCGGATCGACAATCCTGGGCCGGTTCCGGGACCGCGCGGGTCAGGAGGCATCGCGCAGAGTCAGGATCGAGGCGCGAATCCGCAGAATCCAGAAGGACAGCGCGGGCGCCGCGGCGGAGGCCGTGGCCGGCGTCCGCAGTTCAAGCCGCGTGTCGGAGATCAAGTCCTTCGTGGCGCTTATGCGCTCCACTTCGGAAATTTTGCAGGCACCAAGCTGAAGGTTGCGTGGTTGATTCTCGGCCTGGTGCCCGGACTCCTCTTCATCACGGGGCTGCTGATGTGGATCAACCGCAAAGTGCGCCGCTTGCCGCGGTTGAGTTGATCGCCGAGGTTGTTCTAAATCCCGACGACAAACTGTGCCGTGGTTCCATCCTCTAGCATGAGTTGGGTTGCGCACACTGCCGGGTCATGGGATGCATCGGAAGAGAGGTTGGCTTTGCTGGGATAACCGAGGATTGTGATGGTTGTCCCAGGTATCAGCATCTCCCTTGATAATCCAGAGACAATGATCCCACCCGGGGAGGCGAGTTCCACGTCCCAATGCTCGGCTGCGCCTCGTTCGCCTTTGACCTCGATCCAGACATGCGCATGGGGATTGGCCCAGTTGAGTTTTGAGATGACGCCTTTCAGGCGGATCGTCTTTGATATATCAAAATCAGTGGCTGTCGCATGGTGGCCTGGGAGTGCGATTGAGGGCATCAACAGGAAAATCAAAATGAGAAAATTGGTCGAGTTTCTTGCCTTCATTGCCGTGTGTTTTCGAGGTCGAAATCCCACGACACTTTAGTCCGGAAGGCCGCGTTATTGCTAGGGTTATACGCTCAGGCCAGGCGCCTGGTTTCCTTGCGGGTTTTGGTCGGCATGGTGCTTTGACTTTAGATTCGCTCGTGATACCTTTCTCACGCAGTCGATCGTTTACATAGGAGGAAAATTGATGAGGTCAAAGGCGATATTGGGGATCGCGGTCATCGCAGCGCTCCTCGCCGCGATACCGGTTTGGGCTCACCATTCTTTTTCAGCGGAGTACGACAATACCAAGCGGCTCACGTTGAAGGGAAAAATGGTGATGTTTGAATGGGTCAATCCGCATTCGTGGATTCACGTGGAAGTTACGAATCCTGACGGCTCGAAAGTCATCTGGAAAGGCGAAACCCCACCCGTGAACGTCCTTTACAGAAATGGCTGGACCAAGCCGATGGTCGAAGACATGGTGAAAAAAGGTGAAATCGTCAGCCTCTCTGGTATCGCTGCAAAGGATGGTTCAAATCACGTTTTCGCCCAGGGCGTGACGCGAGCAGATGGCAAGACCGTTCTCGGTTTGAGTGGCGCACCACCGGAAGACTAAAGGCAACCTTCGAAAATTCGGTTAAGGGACAAGAAACATTCTGCCCGAGGAGCGTTTATTGAAATGAGAGTTCCGGTTACCGTCCTCTCGATAGTGACTTTAGTCGGCGGTGGTATCGCTTTCGGCGTTGCCATGACGAGTGGCACGCCCGCTGGCTTGTTTGCTCAATCTCCTGTGTTGGTCGCGCAAGCTCCGGCCGGACGTGGTCAGGCTGCTCCGGCGGCCGGTCGAGGCCAGGCTGCACCGGCGGCGGCTCGAGGTCAAGCTGCCGGTCCCGCCATTCCGCGAACTGCGGATGGCAAGCCCGATTTCAGCGGAATCTGGCAGGTGCTCGATGACTCCACGAACAAGAACGTAGAGCCCCATCGCGCTTCCTACGGCGTGCGCGCCGGGCAGGGCGCCATCGTCGATCCCCCCGATGGACTGATTCCTTACCTGCCTGCAGCTCTCGCCAGACGCCAGGACAACTTCAAGAATCGAGCCAAGGATCCCATCGCCTATTGTTGGAAGCCTGGAGTCCCGCGTATCACTTACATCCCATTCCCGTTCCAGATCACGCAAACTCAAAAGTGGATGCAAATCACGTACGAGTTTGTCCACAGTCATCGGAACGTTTACATGAACGACAGTGAGCACCTGCCCGGAATCGACTTCTATCTTGGCGACTCACGTGCGAAGTGGGACGGTGATTCACTGGTTGTCGATGTACGGAACCTCAACGATGATCCCAATCGTCAAACCTGGTTCGACAGCGTAGGGAACTACCACAGCGATCAACTGCATGTTGTCGAGCGCTGGACGTTCGACGGTCCGGACAACATCATCTATCGGGCCACCATGGAAGATCCCAAAGTTTTTTCACGGCCCTGGACGATTGAGGTGTTGCTCTACCGGCACAAAGAGAAGAACTTTCGCATCATGGAATATGAGTGCCAGGTTTACAAAGAGAAGCTTGCCCTCGAGGGCAAGCGCAACCTGGTTGTCGTAGAAGACAATTACGCTGGCCCATTCGTGGGAAGGGAGTTCCATCAACAATGAGAAACAAGTATGTAACTTTAACTCTCGTGCTGGGCATCGCGATGGCGGTGATGCTGGCCCAAATTCTCGTTGCTCAAGCTCCAGCGCCGGGACAGGGTGCTCCGGGAGCAGGTGCGGCCCCTGCTGGTCAGGCGCCGGGTGGCGCTCCCGCTGGCGGGCGCGGCGGAGCCGGTGGCGCGGGTGGTGGCGGAGGCCGAGGAGCCGGAGCCGGCGGCGCTCGAGGCGGAGCTCCCGCAGCTCCAGCGGGCCCGGTGGTTCGGACTGCGGATGGTCGCCCCGACTTTACGGGCTATTGGACGTCAGCCACGAAGACCAATATCAATAGTGGCCGCGGTGGCATTCTTAACCCTGAGACCGGCGCAGCCGATGGCAAGATCCCCTACAACGCCGAGTGGGAAGCAAAGACCGCCAACGAAACCAAGAACCACATGTACAACGAACCCTACACCCACTGCCTCCCAGCTGGAGTGCCGACGAACTTCGGCATCCAGATGGGATTCCAGGCGGTGCAGGACAAGAATGCCGTCGTTTTCGGATGGGATACCGGTGGGGCAACACGTGTCATCTATCTTGATGGCCGCAAGCATCTTCATCCCAGCATCAAGTTGTATCAAGGCGACTCGATCGGCAAGTTTGAAGCCGATGTCCTGACCGTCGAGACGACAAACCAGATGGCGGGATGGTGGGACGCCAATGGCGCAATTCACAGCGATCAGGTTCACGTCGTCGAGAAGTTTACGTTCAGGAATGCGAACGAGATTGGCTACGAAGCCCTTGTCACAGACCCGGTGGCATTAACGCGGCCGATGACAGTCACGGACACGTTCAGACGAAATCTGAATGTTCCTGCCGGATTCCGCGGTCGTCCAACCGGATACGAGCAGACCGAGACGGCCTGTGTCGAAGGAGAACAAGATCTAGAGAAGTACCCTGTAGCCGGCGGCGGCTATGCGAAGGAAGGTGTCCCGGGTCAGAA
>Ga0070675_100003713_pt1 | contig 11601 bp, 9 predicted proteins | sample KBSM43metaG_FD_65343 | JGI IMG/M metagenome (GOLD analysis project Ga0070675, IMG submission 65343) | Miscanthus rhizosphere microbial communities from Kellogg Biological Station, Michigan, USA - KBS M4-3 metaG | ecosystem: Host-associated > Plants > Roots > Rhizosphere > Soil ...
CTGACCATTCCCAACAGCCAGAGAACGATCAGAATAATCGCAATGGTCTCGAGCACGTCTAAACCCTCCTCACAGCAGTTGCTGTGCCTCGCACACCGAGGCTGCAACATGAGTACCGCGAGATGCGGCGTTGCGGTGATCGTGGCGTTGTGCTGCACCCCACCATCTGTTTCAGCCCAAACTATTGATGTCGTCCGGTTCTTCGCCGGGGCTGCGCTTGGGCTCGGCTTCCATGAATCGGCTCACATCATTGCGGATGAGGCGTTCGGCGCAGACCCCGGGGTGCGGAAAGTCTCCGCCGGTTTCATCCCCTTCTTTGCCATTACGCATGAGCCCGTGACACCCACGAAGGAGTTCATCATTTCTTCCGCCGGCTTCTGGGCTCAGCACGTCGGCAGCGACATCGTCCTGTCGAGGCATCCGGAACTCCGCGACGAGCACGCGCCTGTGCTGAAAGGATTGCTCGCCTTCAACGTCGTGACGTCCGTCATCTATTCAGGCGCCGCGTTCGTGCGTCGCGGTCCCCTCGAGCGCGATACACGCGGAATGGCGCTTTCCGCGGGCGTGGACGAGCCGTGGATCGGGGTGACGGTCCTCGCCCCAGCAGTACTCGATGCGGCGCGGTATTACCGGCCAAACTCACGCGTGCTGCGATGGGCGAGCCGTGCCGCGAAGATCGGTGGAGTGCTGCTGATTTTCAAAGCCGCTGACAGCGATTAGTCGACCGAAGACAAGAGCTCAGGGTTGCACCGGACCGAGCGCGAACGTCATCGTTCCGTCGACGACAATTCGCCCTTCGACACGCGCCACTCCTTCCAGTTGGCCCATGCGGCTGCGCAGGCGCTTGACGCGCGCTTCAATCTCCACGACATCGCCGGGGTGCACTGGATGCCGGTAGCGCACGCGATCGATGCCCATGAAGAAGATCAGCTTCTCCCGATTCTCCGGCTTGGAGAGGATAAGAATGGCGCCGACCTGCGCCACCGCCTCAGTGAGAATTGTCGGCGGCAGCGCGGGTGCTGTCCCCGGCTGACGGGAGAGGTAGCGCTCGTTCAGCGAGACGTTCTTGATCCCGACAATTCGTCTGTCTGGTTCAAGCTCGGTGATTCGATCCACGAGCAAAAACGGATACCGGTGAGGAATGATCCGCTCGATCGCGCTGTAATCGAGCGGCAGCGACAACGATTCCATCGGGGACCAGTCAGTATAATCTGGCGTCTTATCACGCGCCCCGCGCATGAGCGAACATCCTTTACGGCCTCAGGCCGCCGCGCCGTCTCGTCCGGCGACCGACACCGACCTGCTTTCGACGCTCTTTGAACTCGGTCGGGAAGTCACGTCGGTGCTCGACCTCGCGGATCTGCTCGAAAAGATTCCGCAGCTGATTGCGCAGATCACGCGCTTCAGCGCATTCGCGGTGTACCTGCTCGACGAATCACGGCAGGAACTGCATATCGGGTACGCCGTCGGTTATCCCGATGATGTGGTGCGCACGCTTCGCCTCAAGGTCGGACAGGGCGTGGTCGGCGCGGCCGTCGAACAAGGGCGGCCGATTCTCGTCAACGACATCGGCAAGGAGCCGCGCTTCATGGGACCGCTGCGAAACATGGTTTCGCAGCTCGCCGTTCCGATGCGCAGGAAAGGACGGGTGATCGGAGCGCTGAACCTGCTCAGCGAGCACAGCGGCGCCTTCACCGACCGCGACGAAGCGCTGCTGCGGCAGTTCGCGGCACACGTGGCGGTCGCGATCGAAAACGCGCGCCTGTTCCGCTCGGAGCGGCATTACAACGAGACCCTCGAAACCCTCGCGGAGATCGGGCGGGAGATGTCGTCGATTCTCGATCTCGACGTCCTGCTCACGCGGATCGCAAGCCTCACCAAGCGGATCATCGACTACCGCACCTTCGGCATCCTGCTGCTCAACGAGACGACGAACATGCTCGAGATGAAGCTGGCCGTCAGGTATGGGGAGGAGAACTCGGCAAAGAACATCAAACTTGGCGAAGGACTCGTCGGATGGGCCGCGCTGTACAAGGAGCCGCTTCTCATATCCGACGTGTCGAAAGATCCGCGCTATATCAATCTGGTCGAAGACGTTCGGTCCGAACTCGTGATCCCGATGCTGATCAAGGACCGGTGCATCGGTGTGTTCGATCTGGAAAGCCCGGAGCTCAACGCCTTCACTAAGGAGAACAAGGAGTTGTTGACGCTGCTCGCCAGTCAGGCGGCGGTCGCCATCGAGAACGCGCGGCTCTACGAGGAGGTTCGCCGTAACGAAGAGCGGATCGAGAAGGAGCTGCGCTTTGCACAGCGGGTTCAGGCCGCACTGCTGCCGACCGAACCGCCGCGACGTCTTCGCAATGCCGACGTCGCAGCACGATTTGCCCCCGCACATGAACTGGGAGGCGATCTCCACGACTTCATCGATCCGGAGCCAAATAGCCTCGTCGTTGCGGTCGGCGACGTGTCAGGTAAAGGCGCCCCGGCCGCGCTGTACAGCGCGTTCGCGGCGGAACTGGTCCGATCACGAACCTATCGGCGGAGGTACACGCCGGATAGGTTCAGCGTGGCCGGTGTGCTGCAGGCGATGAACACCATCCTCCACGATCGCCAGCTCGAGGAGTACTACTGCACGTTGTGCTATGCGTTCTTCGATTTCAAGCGGCGGACAGTCACGCTCTCGAACTCAGGATTGCCGTATCCGGTGCGGTGCTTGGATGACGACTGCGGCCAAATCGAGCTTCCCGGCGTGCCGCTCGGATCGTTTTCAGGTGTGACCTATGACGAGGTCACGCTGCCGCTCCGCGCCGCCGAGCTGTTCGTGTTCTGCACCGACGGCATCTTTGAGGCAATGAATGCGGATGGGAAAGAGTATGGCGCCCAACAGCTGTGCGATGTCGTCCGTGAGAACCGCAAGGCGACGGCGCGCGAGATCGTCGACGCGATATTCGATTCCGTCATTCTGTTCAGAGGAACGGCGCCGCAGGGCGACGACATGACGGCGGTGGCCGTCAAGATAACCGCTTAAGCGGATCGTTCGAATCGTTCGGACGTTCGAGTCGTTCGACTTTGAACGGCCCAAACGATCCGGACGACTGGAACGATCCGAACCCTCAGTACTTAATTTTCCGTTTCGATTCGTCGATATGGAGGCCGAGCGACTGGCCGCCGAAGGCCGCCAGTTCCTGGACGCGACCCTTCACATCCACGCGGCTGCCGGTCGGAGGCACGCGACCCTGATGACCGATGACGGTGATTTGACCGGTACCGTCGTCAACGTTGTAGAACTGAAACGGCACGAGCGGCAGTCCCCAGCTCTTGGTCACGACGCCTTGCACGCTGACGGTTTTGTTGTAGTAGCGAGCCGGCTGGTCTTTCAACTGCGCAACGTGCACGGTCCGAAGCGCGCAACCAGAAATGAGAAGCGCGCCGACGAGCGCGAGTACGAGACTCGAAGCCTTGGCCATGTCTGCAACTCCTGACCTCCATGTCCACTTCGAACCCAAGAAGGTTGAAACGGGGACTGGACGTCGAAAAGGTCGCGACCGGATCGTGAAAGAACCGCCGGAATGCGGCGATGCCAGCGCCTGCCTGATATTACGCACCCCGGTGATCCGGCGCGACCGATGTCGGCTGGTTCAAAAGATATGCCCGCTCAAAAGCCGCGGTTCTTGGCCGGATTTCGCCGAATTGGACACAGGCGCCGTCTCTTGGAGAGGTCAGAACTCAGGCGTAGACGGACAGCCTCGTCTTTCCGACGCGTCGGGGGAGAGAGGAGATCAGAACGCCTGAACGAGCGCGATTCTCGCGCGTCCCATTCGTACGTCGTCCTTCCGCCATTGATAGTCGTAGCTGCCCACGATCGAGGTGAGTGACGGCAGGAGGATCTGGAGAGCCGCGCCTGCGGTTTTGGCGTGGAACTCGCCGGCCTCCTCGATCGTGAAGTTTTCGAAGTTGTCGACCCCGCGCACGAACGCGCCTCTCGCCCAGATGCGTGGCGTGAGTTCGCGAGCGATACGCACGTCAAGGGTGTTGTTCCGTACACCAGTTACCGTGGCGTAATCGGTCGAGGTCAACGCATAGCGCAGGCCAATCGTCCATCGCGGTATTGGCGTCACGGTCACGCCGGGGGAGAGCATCAGTACGGTGGCCCCAAAGAAATCGTAGTAGCGCACCTGACCCGTCCACGTCGCGCGGCGATACCCGTAGTCGACGCGCCCCAGATAGTCACCTTGCGGCAGCACGCGGTTGTCGTTACCGATGAGAACCTGCCCGGTGAACGTTCCCCACGGCGTCCAACGCCACGCAACACCGCCGCCGTCGAGGTTTTCCCGATGGCCGGACATGGTCTGCAGCTCTGCGCGGCCGATCAGACGCACCACGTCGGACAGGCGAAAGTTGATCGCGATATCCGATACGCGGGTTGACGGCGTTGGGCTGCTGAAGTCTTCGTCGTACGCCTGCGCTTCGATCCGATGACCGTACGCGCGCTTCGCTTCCTCGAGCAGCATCAGATTCGACTTCGTGGGCGACATTGTCACGAGACGCTGCCGGTACGAGATCGCCCGGCGATCATCGCCTGCAAGCTGATAAGCGCTCGCGAGCGCACTCACCACGTCGGGGTTCTCGGATTCAATTTCCTGTGCACGCGTCAGCTCGACGAGACTTTCAACGATGCGGTTTTCGTGGAGCAAGGCCATACCCAGCCCAATCCAGGCGTCCACGTTGCGTGGATCTTCGAGCGTGATGCTCCGATAAATGGGTTCGGCGACCTCCGGCTGCCCCATTCGCATATACACATTCGCGATCCAGAGTCGCGTCAGATGATCCTCGGGATGTGCTGCTGCAAGCTTCTGCATCGCCGTCAGCGCCTCGGCATTCCGACCCGACTGAGCGAGCTCGATCGCCGCCGAGAGATCGGGGGAAGCGGCAGCATTCTGCGTCGGCGCCACATCCTGCGCTAGCAGGAGCAAGAAAAGGGACAGCAGCATACCGGTCGTTTCGGCCGGTCAGAGAGCGGTCAACAGGCGGAAATCAGCCGCGCAACGCAGCTGTGGGCTGGGAAGTACTCGGCGCGGGCCAGGCCGGGACGATGGCCGCAAGCTGCGCGGCGATGACCGCGGCTACGGCCTGAATCGCGGCATCCTGTTCACGCCCCTCGTGGAGCTCGGCTGCGAAGACGCCAACGCATCCGTTGACTCCCGACAGGGGCACGGCGACCGCCGCAAATGATGCGGCGTCCGCAGGAACGGTGCGCATTTGTGCACTCCGCCACGCAGCGGCGGTGGCGTTCGCCGCATTACGCGGGATTGGCCCAAGACGCGCGACGATGCGCTCGTCGTAACCGTGAGCGAGCGCCGGGAATAGCTGTTCTCCCGCGCCGATCCAAACAACGATGCCCCGCGCGTCGAGGACAGCAGCAGCGCGTGCCAGCGCATCCCGCAGCGAACCGGCATCCGTCGTTCGGGCGAGGGCGCCGCAGACATCCGCGACGAGCGCGAGATCTGGTTGCGGCAGTGCGGCAGCCGGTGGCGGCACGGGCTGCGAAGCCGAATCCGATGGTCTCCTGTCCGACAGCCCGAGGTTCAGGTTCCCGAAGCTGTGCTCGGCCGGGGGCGCCTGTGCCGGCGGCGTCAGCAGCACGAGTCCGGCCAGCCAGATGACCGCGATTCCAGCGAGAGCTCCCCATTGCTGCCGCTCGAGGTCCGATCGCATCGCAGTAGTGACCTGCTGCTCCGATGCGTCGATGGTGCGCAGCTCCTTCACCACAACGGCGATCGCATCGCGGCCTTCACCGAAGATCAGATCCGAAGCGAGGAGGCTTTCCCCCTGTTCGAGGTACTGCCGACTCCTGCCGTCGATCAACACCAAGGTTTTGAATTGCTCGTCGACTGTGTCAGCGGCGGCGAGATCAGCACGTGACTTCAGCAGAGGACGAACGCCGGACTCCAGCTCCCTGAACTGCTGGAGGAGCATCGCGCTCTTCTCGAACCATGGCTGCTGCGGTTGACCCTGGACGACGTACGCTTGCTGCGCGGCCGCGAAGTCTCCTGAAGCCGTAATCATCTGTTCGATGCGGCTGTGGACCTCCCGCGCCTGCGTCTCGATATCTGCCGCGCGCCGGCGTGCGTCGAAAACAAAAAAGCCGCCGATGGCGGCGGCAGCGATGAGGACGGCAGCAACGACGTACCGGATCGTCGGCTTCTGCATCGATGACCAGTATAAAGACACCGGGTGTTATTTTCGATCCCTATCTCGCGCAAACAGCACCCGGTCGTATTTAGAACTCGACGAGCGTTTGGACAAGCAACCGATTCTCGTTCACGCGACCGGAGGCGGGCTCGTAGTGCACCTGTTCGTTGGTGGCTACGAGAGCCACGCGGCTATTGCGTGGGAAGACGAACCAGTACGCGCCACCGGCAATGACGCGTCGCTGTGAGTTGTCTGGCACCGATTGATTCGGATCGAACAAATCGACTCGCGCCAGTGCCGCCCATCCTTGAAGGCCCTGACGAATCTCGATGAACCCTGACGGGCCGCTCCGCCAGATATTGCGCGGCATTATGGGGTTGGGGTTTTCGAGAGCTTTCACGTATTGCACTGTGGTGACGACGTGCGTCTGCTCGAAGCTGCCCATCACGATGCCGAGCCGACGCGGTCGGTCCGCGGCGTACCAGCCGCCGCTGAAAAACCCTGAGAGCCGGAAACCGTTCGCAATGCCGCGACCCGCAAGCGGGCGCAGCGTCATTCTTCCCTGCACGCTCTTCTGCTTACTGAGGTCCGTCTGAGCGTAGCCCTCTCCGTTGTAGACGCCCGTTTGGATGTCGATGTACTTGCCAAGCGGCGTGAAGTAGCCGACGCCGAAATCCGACGAACCCGGAATCAGATTCTCGCGTTCCGAGAACATCGTTCCCTGTACTCGGTATCTGTCAATGCTTTCTTCGAAATCGAGCCACGGCGTCTGATGTGCGCCAAATCGCACCCACGATCGCTCCGCCTTGAGATTGTCGAGTTCGACAAATGCGTACTTGATGCGGAGTATCAGCGAGCCGGACAGTGTGGTGTCGCTGGTCGCGCGCCTGACATCCGGCGTTATTCGAAAGCGCACGTTCCGCGCGAGTTGGCCGTTGACGTTGATGTAGCCGCGCGTCAGATCGAACACGTTGTAACCGTCGCGATTCTCGAGCTCGGCGTCGTACTGCACATAGGAAAGGACGCCGACACGAACAATCGGGTACTCAGGTTCGGCGGCGGGGGTGGTGGCGGGAGCCGGGGTTTGCGCCTGGGCAACACCGATTGCGACCAACATCAGCGAGAACGCGACGACGATGCGCTGTGTCATACGAATGTGATTTGTAAGACGGCGACGTTTCCGACGAATCACCGTTGCGTTACGAGTGTGTTAATCAGAGGTCTCGCTCGGCGGCGGCTTCCGCCGTCAGGCGGCGCCTCAATATACCGGCAGGTATGGTTGGAGTGTGCGGGCGATGACGGTGAACCGGTTCGTGAAGATCAGAATTCCGATGATGACGAGCAGCGCGCCCGACGCCAGCTCAATCGCGTGATAGTGCCGACGGATCCGCGCGAACGCTGCGAAAAACCGGTTGATGGCCAGTGCGGTTGCGAAGAAAGGAATCGCCAGCCCGAGCGAATACGCCGCAAGCAGCCGAACCCCCTGGTCGATGGTGTTCTGTGCTGCGGCAACCGCAAGAATCCCGGCCAGGATCGGCCCGATACACGGCGTCCATCCAAACGCGAATGCAATGCCGACGAGCGTGGCTCCGAGAAAACCTGCCGGGCGTCGGTTGGTCTGGACTCGCTTTTCCTGATACAGCCAGTCGATGCGCAACAACCCCATCGTGTGAAGCCCGAAGAGCACGATGATGGCGCCCGCGATGCGACCCAGGATCGTGAGGCGTGACATCAGGAACTGTCCGAGGGCACTCGCTGACGCCCCGAGCGCCACGAAGACCAGCGAAAAACCGAGGATGAAGGCGAGCGACGACACAATCACCCGACTCCGCACGGGCGCCGCCACCGCCGCGGTGCCCGTTCCGCGCATCTCGTCGAGCGAGAGTCCTGAGATGTACGACAGATACCCCGGGATGAGCGGCAGTACGCACGGAGAGATGAACGAGAGGAGGCCCGCGCCAAACGCCGCCAGGAGCGTGACGTTTTCAATCACGGCTTGTTGCCGATCGGAGTCAACGGGACCGCTCCGGGCGGTAACGCGTCCTCCATCTGCACGTTGTGACCCTTGATCGGCGGCAGATCCTGATACATGAAGTCCCACTTCCAGCGCTCGGAGGGGTTCGAGGCCTGGAGCCAGCTCCGTGCCGGCATCGCGCGGGCGAACGTCACGTCGGCCGCCTGCGCGTAGGGTGTGCCTGGCATTGCGGCGGCCAGCGCCCGCCGGATATCGCTGCTCGTCCGGTACGACAGCGTCAGGCCGAACAACGCACCGAAATTCGCGAGAATCTGCCAGTCTTCGCGCGCCTCGCCGGGAGGCAATATCGCGCCTGCCGCCCCCTGCACGCGCCCCTGGTCGTTGGTATAGATCGCGTCCTTTTCCACGTACGCCGCACCTGGAAGAACGAAGTCAGCGGCTGCCGCCAGGTCCGTCATAACGACACCCTGCACGACAAGCAGGGGCAGTTTTCCGGCACGCCGCGCCTCCGCGACCCACGCGACATCGCCGATCGAGCCGTCAGGTCCGGGGTCGATCACGTACAGCGCTTTGACGCGTCCCGATTCAACGGCGGTTCGCAGTTCTGCCAGATCCGGAAGACCGTCGTTCCCCTTGCCGACGCGATAGCCAAGATCACGCGCGCCGTTGACATTAGGCGCGTCAGTTGGTGGAACCTTGAACTGCGTGGCGGCAGGCTGGCTCTTTTCTGTTCGCCTCCACGAAATCGAAGCGGCACTCAGGCCATCGGTGCCGAGCAAGCCTTCAATCACCTGCTTGAGCACGAAGAGCTCTTCCGTGGACGCATGGGCAGAAACCAGGAATCGAACCGAAGCGGCATCGGCTGAAGCGGCGGCTTGAACCGCATCGCGCAGCCGGGGCTCGACATCGTGCCACCCGGCGGGTTCGAGGGTGTCGCTGCGTCGCAGCAGCGGTCTTCGCAGCCGAGTGTCACCTTCGACCCAGTGGTAGTTGAACCGGCCGATGTCGCACATCCAGTAGCTGTTCACATCGGGGTTGAACCGCGGCGTCATCCGAATGAGTCGCGACCCTTTCGCCCATTCCGGTTTTGCCTTCAGCCATGCACTGGTGTTGCACCCTCTCGAGCACAAGGTGCACATCGTATCGACGACGTTCGGGTTGTCCCACGGACGGCTTTTGAACCTGTAGTCGCGCGTCGTGATGGCGCCGACCGGACACACGTCCATCAGATTTCCCGACAGAATCGAGTGGACGCCTTGCTCCTGAAACGTCGCGATCTCGCTGCCGTAACCGCGATCGACGATGTTGATCTGGGCATCTCCGTCGATGTCACGCATGAAACGTACGCAACGCGTGCAGAGAATGCAGCGATTACGGTTCAGCATCAATGTCGGACCGAAGTCGACATCCGCCTTGACGCCTTCACCGTCAAAGACGCGCCGCGGAAAATCCATCCGGCTTTCAGCGGGCCCAAATGTGTAGGAGAAGTCCTGAAGGGGGCACTCGCCTCCCTTGTCGCAAACGGGACAATCGAGCGGGTGGTTGACGAGCAGGAATTCGAATACGCCCGCTCGTGCGGTGACCACCTCGGGATCGCGTGTGCTCACCACCATGCCCTCGGTGCACACCATCGAACACGAGGTCTGCAGTTTCGGCATCTTCTCGATTTTGACGATGCACACACGGCAGGAACCGTCGACCGAAATGCCGGGGTGGTAGCAGTAATACGGCACGGAAATGCCGGCCTCGATGGCGGCCTGAAGGACCGTTCTTCCTTTTTCTACTGTGACTTGCCGCCCATCGATGGTCAGCGTGACCGTGTCCATATCTTGGGAATCATATCCGACTCGAACCAGAGTAGAGCTTGACCGACGCATTGCAGGGGTCTACATTCCCAGTCCGAGGCCGATGGACGCCACGCGCGCTCGCGTCAGTTCGCTTTTCGAGTGGCTCGTCGCGCTCGCCTGCATTCTCGGCGTCGTGGCGATTGGATCCATGCTGATGCGTGACATGGGCAATGTGGTCGCGATCGCTCCCGTGATCGCCCGCGAAGAACCGCTTCCGGATCCTCCAGCGACCGTTCCGCCTCGCTCCGTATCCGTTCCGGTCATGCTGCTCGCTGATGGATCCGAACTGCGGGTCGGGGACAGGGCGGTAGATGCGTTCGCGCATATCGGCCCGAACTCGGAAGTCGCGCCGCCCGCAATCGATCGCACGCCGCTCGGCGAACGGGTGACACGGTTCTACGCGCAGAACGGCCAGCGGTTCGCCGTTGTCCTGCAACCGCTCGTCCGAGAGGGCGACGTTCAGGTCGCGGCGATCTATCTTCCCGCGGCTCGCTGAAGTTCGTTGAAGCGCGCCAGCGCCGCCCAATCCCGATTGATTTGCACGTCACGCACGGTGCCGCGTGTCGGAATCCGCTGCTCGACGTGTGCGTCGGACACCGGGACGATGACGTCCTGCAGGCGGCCGTCAGCGTACTGCAGCGTCACGGTGACCGGCACATCGAAGATCGTGGTGTTGTCCTGGTCGAATTGGACCAGAACCTCGCCAGTCTGAATGGTCGATGAATAACGAATGGTTGGAATGTCCGAACCATGGATCCAGCGGTCGAAGAATCGATCGAGCGATCGTCCCGAGGCTGTCTCCATCGCCCGTTCGAAGTCGTCCGTCCCCGCCTTCTGGAATTTCTGCTCGCCGTAAAACCTGCGGAGACCGTTGAAAAAGGCTTCGTCGCCGACGAACCGTCGGAGCATGTGCAGAACGGAGGCGCCTTTGTTGTAGATGATCGCGCGGAAGATGCGCCCTTGTCCTTGGATGAGCCCGAGCCGGTAGCCGAGATCGACCGGACCCTGGTCCGACTCTGAAAGGCTCCAGCGCCGGAACTGACGAAGCATGGCGGTGAACGACGCATCACCGTGCGCGCGCTGCGCGTAGAGCGCGGAAAAGTACTGCGCGAACCCTTCGCTAATCCACTGTTCGTGGTAGTTCTTCCAACCGATGGCTTGACCCCACCATTGATGTGCGAGCTCGTGGGCGAGGAAGAATTCAGGCACACCTGCAAATGCCGAGGGATCGTTGCCCCAGTACAACTTCGAGAACGGCGCCGCGTTGTTGATGATCGAGAAGTACGCCGGACTGTGACCGCCCGGCACATCGTGCTCGAGCATCGTCACGGTGAGCGATTCGTACGGCGTGTCGTCCATCAGCGTTCCGTAAAACCGCATGATGTCGGCAGCGAGGGGCGCAATATCTCGACCGCGCCCTATCTGCCGCGGATTGGCCTCCACGCCAATCGACAGACGATCGTAGCGGCGCATGTCGACACCCGGCCGGCCAGGCGACTGATACGTCGCGGCGATTGGAATCGAAGTATCGCGGACGTTGACCGTCATATCCGTGACGTGCGTCAGCCGGCTCACGACGACGGCGAA
>Ga0070675_100003717_pt1 | contig 11594 bp, 7 predicted proteins | sample KBSM43metaG_FD_65343 | JGI IMG/M metagenome (GOLD analysis project Ga0070675, IMG submission 65343) | Miscanthus rhizosphere microbial communities from Kellogg Biological Station, Michigan, USA - KBS M4-3 metaG | ecosystem: Host-associated > Plants > Roots > Rhizosphere > Soil ...
CCGCGGAACCAGTGGTGCGCGGGGTCGTACTCGTGCACCTTGTGCCACTGCAGCATTTCGACCATCGGCGGCATGGCGATCGGAAGCGGCAGCAAGCGGAGCGGCAGAATCTTCGCGCATTTGGCCGCGAGCCGCGTGGTGAGAGTCGCGACGCGGTCGGTGCCCACAACCAGCTGCGGCGCCAGGCTGAACGCCGGCACCGACACTTCGACGCGCCGCTTGAAGTTGGAACGCCGGAGGAACTGTTCGTCGTAGTTCATCGGCGGCTCGTTTCCCGCGACGTTGACCGCCACGTGCCCCAGCTTCATGTAATGCTCGAGCGTGAGCGTCTTGCCTATCGACTTGTTGCCGGACCACACAACGCACGTGTAGGTATCTTCGAACAGCACCTCGGTGGGCTGCGACGACGACACATAGCCCTCGGGTGAGATCAGAAAGTCGAGTTCGCCGCTCTCGAGATCTTCGGAGGCGCGGCGGCCGACGGGGCGCAGGTCGAAGGTGATGAGCGGCGCTTCGCAGCGCGCCGCTCGCAATACATCGGCGAGCAGGATCTCGGTGACGTAGTCGCTCACCGCGAGCGACAGATGCCGAGCCGCCGTCGCCGCCTCGAATCGCGGCTTCGACCCCAACGTGCCGCGAACTTTCAGCAGGATGTCCCGCACGGGGGCGACCAGCCCGTCGGCGACAGGCGTCAGCATCATCCGGCGGCCGACCGGCACCAGCAGTTCGTCCCGGAAATGATGGCGGAGCCGGGCGAGGGCGCCGCTCATGGCCGACTGGCTCAGATTCAACCGGTTGCCGGCGCGGGTCACGTTCCGCTCGGTCAGCAGCGCGTCGAGCGCGACCAGCAGATTCAGATCGAACAGGTGCAGATCCATCGGGTCACATATCGGTCGTGCCGATGCTTGGCATCGGGACGACGCATGAGCACATCACAGACGGCCGGGACAAAATCACGTCCGTGACAGCCATCCTGCGCGCGAGCCTGCTCGCAATAGTAGCCCTAACGTCAAATGCGGCCGCCGCCGCGGCTCATCATTCCTTCGCCGCGGAATTCGATTTTCAAAAGCCGGTGACGCTCAAAGGTGCGGTCGTGCAGTGGGAGATGATCAACCCGCACGGCTGGATCACCATCGACGTCCGCGCCGAGGACGGGCAGACCGTCCAGTGGATGGTCGAAACCTCCAACCCCAACGGCCTCATGCGACTCGGGTGGACCAAGCGCTCGCTGAAGCCTGGAGACGAGATTACCGTCGAAGGCTACAAGGCGAAAGACGGCTCGAACACCGCCAACGCCGCGACGGTCACCCTGGCCGACGGCCGCAAGGTGTTCGCGGGTTCGTCTGGAACGCCCGCCGGCACACCGGGGACCTCGGACAAATGACTCGCGCACTGCTCGCCGCGGCGATATGCGCGGTCGCCGCCGCCGGTTCGTGGCTGTGGCGGCCACTCCTGGCGCAATCAGCGGCGGTTCCTTCGAGCGCGACTGGAGCCGCCCTGCCCCGACTCCCGGATGGACGTCCCGACCTGCAGGGGCTCTGGCTTAAGAGCGCCGGCGGATTTCAGGGGCTGTTCATCGGGTCGCTCGACGGGACGAACTTTGCGGCGCCCGGCGGCGGTGGACGCGGCGGCCGGGCGGGCGGCGGTCCACCTGCCGCGCCCCGGTACGAGTACACACCCGAGGCCGAAGCCGAACGGCAGGATCGTCTGAAGCGAGGATACGAAGATCCCGAGGCGCGCTGTCACCTGCCGGGCGTGCCGCGCGCGCTCGAGCAGCCGGCCGGGCTCTACCCGGTACAGATCATTCAGGACGAGAAATACGTCGCGCTCCTGCACGAAGCCATGCACGACGTCCGCATCATTCCGACCGACAACAGCCCGCACCCCAGGAACTACTGGGCCTGGGACGGCGACTCACGCGGCCGCTGGGACGGCGACACGTTCGTCGTCGACGTGAGCAACTTCAACGGGAGAACCTGGCTGGACATGGCAGGCAATTTCGTCGACGAGAACGAGCATGTGCTGGAGCGCTTCCGACTGCTCGACCGCGACACGATCCTGTATGAGGCGACCGTCACCGACCCGACCGTCTTCGTCAAACCGATCGAGATGCGCTTCACGCTGAAGCGGGTGCCCCAGGAGCAGCAGATTCTCGAATACAGCTGCCTCGAAGGCGAGCGCAGCCTGCAGCACTACACCGACGAGGACGGCGGCAAGAAGCGGAGAGCGAAGTGACGCCGTCGCGCGTCGTTCGACGTGTGCTCTCGTCGGCCGCGATTGCCGGTCTGCTCGCGACCGCGGCGCCGGATTCGGTCGCGCAGAACAACAGCCGGCAGGCGCCGTTTGCCCCCAACCGGCTGTGGGACGGCAAGACGCCGGATTTCCGCGGCATCTGGCAGACCCGCGGCACGGCATACGTCAACGTCGAGGGGCATCCGGGCGAGAAGGGGTTGGCGGCGTCCCGCAGCATCGTCGTCGATCCGCCGGACGGGAAGATTCCTTACCGGCGGGACGCTCTTACCCGCCGGCAGACAAACTACCGGAACCGGTCCACTGCCGATCCTTCGCTGAAGTGCTATCAGGCCAGCGTGCCGCGCGCGACATATCTCGCGACGCCGCTTCAAATTCTTCAAAGCCCCGGCAACTTCGCCATCGTCTACCAGGAGAATCACGCCTTCCGCGTCTTTCATCCCGACACCCGGCCGCATTTCGATGCGACGGACTGGTGGATGGGCGATACACGGTATCGATGGGAGGGTGACACCCTCGTCGCGGACGTCGCCGCGATCACCGATCAGGCATGGCTCGATCAGGCCGGGAACTTCCACAGTACTGAATTCCATGTGGTGGAGCGGTACCGAATGACCGGGCCCGACGTCATCGAATACGAGGCACAAATCGACGACCCGGTTGTGTACGTCCGCCCCTGGACGCTGCGCACAGCCCTGTACCGTGTGACGCAGCCAGGCGCCAGAATTGTCGAAGACGAGTGCCTGGAGGACGCCGACGGGGTGCGGCATCATATTTCGCCTTCGGATCCGCGCAACCTGCTGAAAGCCGACTATTCCAAGTGGAAGCAGGGCGCGCGGCCATAGGGCGGAGGCCACGGTGACCAACTCGCAACGGATGGGGATCGCGAACGTGCTGGGCCTGCTGGCACTGCTCCCCGGCCCCCACGATGCACATGTGGTCGCGCAGACCCGCGCCAGCGGGATCGCGCTCGTGGGCGGCACACTCATCGACGGGACCGGCGCACCACCCCTGCGCGACAGCGTCGTGCTCGTTCGCGGGGATCGTATCGAACGCGTCGGGACGGTGGCGGCACTGGCCGTGCCAGCGGGATACGAGTCGATATCCACGGAAGGCATGAGCGTGCTGCCCGGGCTCTGGGACCTGCACGTGCACCTGATCTACAACGGCCACCCCAACCCCGGAGCGTGGTTCAAGCACGACGCCGAGTTCGAGTCCACCACGGTTCCCGCCTCGGCCCGCCAGATGCTCACGGCGGGCGTCACGAGCGTGCGTGACCTCGCGGCCCCCGCCGACGCGATCCTGGGCGTGAAGCGTCGCATCGCCAGCGGCATGCTGCCGGGACCCACGATCTATGCGGCCGGGCCCGCACTCGCCAAGCTGGCGCCGAACCAGACGTCGATCACCAGCCAGTTCCAGCCGATCGACGGCGCCGACGACGCGCGCGCCAAGACGCGCCGGCTGATCGACGCCGGCGTCGACGTGGTCAAGATCTTCTTCGCCGACCGGATGTCGCCGGCGGAACGCGCCGCGATCGTCGGCGAGGCGCACGCGCGCGGGCGCAAGGTGGCGATGCACGGGCAGAACGACGCCGAAGTGCGGCTCGGCCTCGAGATGGGGATCGACGACTTCCAGCACATCGGCATCGACAGCCCGGAATACGCGCCCGACATCATGGACGCCTTGCGGGCCCGGGTGAAACGCGGTCCGCCGCTGTACTGGACACCGACCGTTGGCGCCAACGGACTGCTCAACGCCGCCTACTTCGCGGCAAAACCCGAGATCATCGACGACCCCGAGAACTCTCTCGGTCTTCCGGCACCTCTCGTCGCGGAGATCAAAGCCGGCTGGTCCGCGTACCAGCCGCGCGCTCCACGCGCCGACGCGGAGGCGATCGTCAAGCGCAAGGTGTCGCAGATGCGCGAGGCGGGGGTGGAGTTGGTGTTCGGCACCGATGAAGGCAGCGCCGGACAGTTCGCGCGGCACTCCACGTGGATGGACGCAGACCTGTGGGTCCGGGTGCTCGGCATGGATCCGATGTGGGTCCTGCGACGCATGACGCTCGATGCCGCCACCGTCATGGGCGCGGATCGCGACTCCGGTTCCGTCGCTGCCGGCAAGTACGCCGACGTCATCGCCGTCGGCGGCGATCCGCTGAGGCACATCGACGTTCTGCGCGATCCGAAACTGATCATTCGCCACGGGCGACGATTCAAGTAAGGGGGTTGAGGTGAAACAGCTACTGACCAGCATCGCGCTGGCACTGCTCGGGGCGGCAACGCCGCTGGGCCAGGCGCCCGAGTCGAAACCCGACTCCCCCGCCGTGCAGGCGATCGTCGCGCGCGCCAAGAGCACAGCAGGCACGATGTGGGCGGACGAAGCGCACTTCTTCTGCGAGGCGCCGCGCGCCAATAGTCCGAACGATCCACCGATCGAGCCGACGAAGATTTTCGACAACGTCTACGTCATCGGCAACAGCGGCACCGTGGCCTATGTCCTCACCACGTCCGCCGGCCTCGTGATGATCGACGCGCTCGGCGCCAACCAGGTGGAATCAGTGCTCCTCCCCGGGTTCAAGACGCTCGGCCTTGACCCGGCGCAGGTGAAGGCGATCATCGTCGGCCACGGCCACGCCGATCATTTCGGCGGCTCCGCCTACATGCAGGAGCACTTCGGCTCGAAAGTCTACATCTCTGCGGCAGACTGGACGTTGATGGAGAGTCCACCGCCGGCGCGCGGCGGTCGTCAGGGCGGCCCGGCGGCCCCGCTGCCGAAGCACGATCAAGTCATCACCGAGGGCCAGCCAATCGCATTCGGCGATCTCACGGTGCAGCCCGTCGCCATTCCCGGCCACACGCCCGGTTCGATGGGGTTCATTTTTCCTGTCAAGGACAATGGCAAGACGCGCATGGCCGCGCTGTATGGCGGAACGGTGCTGACGCCTGGCATCATCTCGGACGAAGGGCTCCAGACCTATCTGCAGTCGATCGCGCGCTTCAAGCAGGCCACCCGGAAGGCCAAGGTCGAGGTGGAGATCCAGAACCACCCGCTGATGGATCCGATTCAGGTGAAGCTCGACCGCCTGCGTACGCGAACGAAAGGACAGCCGAATCCGTTCGTCGTGGGCGCAAAGGGGTATCAGACCTTCCTGGACGTCATGTCGATTTGTACCGAGGCGAACATCGCACGACGGAAGACGTAGGCGCCGGGGCCTGGCGGGCGGTCCCCGAGCCGTGGGTGCCCTAGCGACTCTTGGGGTTGTTTACGGTGAACCACGCGCGCCGAAGCGACAGGTTCAGGCGGTGCGTCCGTCGCAACCACGGTCGACGCTGAATTCATCGTCAAGCACTACGTCGTGCGATGAAGCTCGTCCCCCACTCACCCCGAACGTCCACAACGCCGGAGGGAACGGTGAGTCATCAACGCCGTGACTCGCGGGTCGATCCTGGTTTCCGCGACTTGGACATTCGTGCGCTCGCCCGCGAGGCGCGTGCGGGACCCGGTCCGACTTCGTGCTGCAGCTCGGCCAGTGACGCTCGTAACCGCTTCAACACGTCAGCACCCGCCGGCGTGATTCGGTACACACGCGCGTCACGCGATCGCTTGGGCTCCGTCGCACGGAGCCATCCTCGGCGAGCCATTCGGGCCAGCAATGGGTACAGCGTGCCGGGACTCAATCGGTAGCCGTGCCGCTGCAATTCCTCCAGCATCCATTGCCCGTACACACCCTGCTCTTCAGCATGGTGCAGGATGTGGATCTTCCAGAATCCAAGGAGGAACTCGCGGACGACGGGGTCAGTCATCGGTGCTCTTGTACTCCAGAACGCTAGGCCGCCGGCTTGCTCTCTCGAGAGCGCACGTCAGTACCGGGACGCAACTCGTCGGTGCCACGTCCCGCGATCTCATCGCCCGCCCGCAGATCGCCAAACACCTCCACCAATGCTCCCGACGTGAGCCCAGTGCTGACGTCGATCCATTCGGTCTTGCCGTTACGGATGCGGATCACAAACGTGCGGTCCGTCGTCGTCGCGACGCTCGCGCTCGGCACGAACAGCGAGGGTCCCGAGCGTCGAACCGGCCAGCGCACCTGACAGAAGGTCCCCGGCGCGAGACGGCCATCGCCGTTTGCCACGTCCAACTCGACCGCCATGGTTCGCGTGCTCACATCCACAGCCCGAGCGACGCGCGCGACCTTACCTGAGAAACTCTGTCCGGGGTATGCGGCCACGGTAAACGCGATCTCGGCGCCAGGCCTCATCTCGGCGGTATAGGCTTCGGGCACAGGCACGACGAGCCGGAGCCGGGAGGTGTCGGCGAGCCGCAGCAACGGCGTCGCGCCGGTGCCACTGGTCGACGGTCCCACGAGGGCTCCGGGGTGCACATTTCGTTCGGTGATCACGCCTGCGAACGGGGCCGTCATCCGCAGGTACCCTTCCATGTCACGAACGGCGCTGAGCGCCTGCCGGGCCGCTTCGACACTCTGCTCAGCGGCGAGGGCCTGGTTGACGCTCCCATCCGCGGTCTTTTCAGAGATAACGACCTCATTTCCGGCCACCACCCCTGGCGTCGCCGACGCGGCCTTGAGTCTGGCGAACGTTCCCTGGTCTGCGTCAGCCTTTGCACGCGCCACCGAAAGCTGGGCCTCTGCCGTCTGCAGTTTCGACTGCGCTTCCGCCCGCTGGGCCGCGAGTTCAGGCGCTTCAAGTGAGACCAGAACGTCTCCAGCGCGCACGTTCGAGCCGCGGTCCACGTTGACGGCCTTCACGAATCCAGTCACCCTCGGAAACATGGCCACCGACTGAAACGCCGTCAGTTCACCCGGCAGTGACAGCGGCACGTCAAGCATTTGCTCGACGACGCGAACCACATCAATCGTGGCAGGGCCAGCCGCCGCCGTGACAGGTGCGGCGGGAGGAGCGCCGTCGCCGCCTCCACACGCCGCGGCCATTGATAACGCCAACACGAGGCTGAAGACGCGCCGCAGACGCACGATGTCACGCTTCGCCGTTGTCATGGTCAGCCCAGTTGTGTTCGAAAGGCGCTGTCCGGGTCGTCCGGATCAAGCGACGGTGACGTGGAGCTCGCCGACTGCTGGGCCAGCGAGTACACGGAAGGCAGCACCATCAATGTGGCCAGTGTCGCCGCCGCCAGCCCCCCGATCACGGCGCGGCCCAGTGGCGCCGTCGCTTCAGCGCCTTCCCCAAGCGCGAGCGCCATCGGGATCATGCCGGCAATCATGGCGGCGCTCGTCATCAAGACGGGACGCATGCGGGTGCGCGCCGCGTCGATGGCGGTCTGCAGCGGAGATGCCCCCTGCCGCCGCGACTGCTCCGCAAATGTCACGAGCAGGATTGCATTCGCGACCGCCACACCGATTGCCATGATGACGCCCATGAACGACTGGACATTCAGCGTCGTCCCCGTCAGCCAGAGGACAACCCCCGCCCCGGCGAGCACTGCCGGAACGGTCGAGACCACGACGAAAGCGAGCCGAAGCGACTGGAAGTTCGCGGCCAGCAGGAGAAAGATCACCACGACCGCCACGATGAGCCCCGCCGTGATATTGGTGAACGTCTCCGCCATCGCCGCGATCTGTCCGCGTATCGCCACGGTTGCACCTCGGGGCGGCTCACCCGCACGTCGAATCGCCGCGTTGACTCGAGCGCGGACGCGGCCGAGATCCTCCCCGGCGACATTCGCCGTCAGTGTGATCATCCGCTGTCCGTTGACGCGGTCGTATTCGCCGACGATCGTGGCATTCTCGATGCGCGCCAGGTCGCCGAGCAGGGGCTTCGCGATGCCGCCGGCGGACACCGGCACGACGCGCAGATCCTCGAGCGCCGTCATCCGTGGCTGCGGCACCTGCACCTGCACTTGAAAGGCGATGCCAGTCCGAGGATCGGCCCAGTAGTTCGGCGCGACAAAGCGGCTGGATGACGTCGCGGCCGCAAACGACCGTCCGACCTGATCGACCGTGACGCCGAGCTGTCCCGCCATCTGACGGTTGACGTTCACTTGAATCGCCGGAGAGTCGAGCGTCTGACCGAACTGCAGGTCGCGCAAGGATCCAATCTGCGAGAGCTCATGCCGCACCTTGGTCGCAAACGCTCGACTCGCGGCGAAGTCAGGGCCCATCACGGCGACTTCGACTGGCGTTGGCGCACTGAAGTTCATGATCCGGCTGACGATGTCACCGGGCTCGAAGGAGAATTGCGCCTCGGGAAACCTGCCATGAAAGGCTAGGCGGAGTTTCTCCTGAAGCGCTTCAAGCTTCACCGGTGCCTCGGGCCTGAGCGCGACCTGCAGCACACCTTCATGCGAGCCGCTCGTCCAGAGGAAGATCGTGTTGATCGGGTACGACGAGGGCTGCACGCCGACGTATCCCAGGGTGATGTCGACATTGTCCGGGCCGGCCGTATCGCGGATGACGTCCAGGACGTCGCGGGCGAGGCGCTCGGTCGACTCGAACTTCGTCCCGGCTGGCGCACGGAACCGCAGCTGGAAGGCCTTGACACCGCTCGGTGGGAAGATCTCGCGACCGAGCGACATGCCGACCGTCACGACGATGCCGACGGTGACAGCAAGATATGCGACGACAAGCAGGCCGCGCACCGGGGCGACGCGATGAAGCAGCGCCGCGAGTCGGTCGCGGAGGCGCTCGACCCAGTCGCTCGGATGTGGCTCCCTCTCGCGAGGGCGATGACCCTTTGGTCGCCACCAGACCGAGAGCACGGGCACCAGCGAACTCGAGAGGACGAACGACGCGATCATGGCGCAGCCGACCGCGAGCGAGAGAGGCACGAAGAGCGACCGTGATACGCCCGTCATGAAGAAGGACGGCACGAACACGGCGACGACGGACAACATCGCGAGCAGCCGCGGCACGACCACCTCGCCGCTCGCGTCGAGCACGGCTCGCGCGAGCGGTGTCCCGCGCGACAGGTGGGTGTGAATGTTTTCGATCGCCACCGTGGCTTCATCGACGAGGATGCCGACGGCCAGCGCCAGACCGCCCAGCGTCATGATGTTGATCGTCTGCCCCGCGCCCCAGAGTGCGACGACCGCCGCCAGCAGTGCGAACGGGATCGTGATCACGACGATCGCCGCACTTCTCCAGTCGCGCAGGAACACGAGCACCACCAGTCCGGTCAGGAGTGCCCCGAGCATGGCTTCCCGCAACACGGACTCGAGCGCGGCCGACACATTCCTCGACTGGTCCAGCTCGTAGGACACCGTGATGTCGTCGGGCACGAGTGCCTGGAATCGACCGAGATTGGCCTTGACCTCGCTGACGACGCTCAGGGTTGACGCATTCGGGCGCTTCGTCACCGGGATGTAGACGGCGCGCCGGCCGTTCACCAGGGCATAGGCGGTGGGAATGTCGGTGCTGTCGCTCACGGAGCCGACGTCGCGAATGGACACGGGCGTGCCGGCCCCGCTGCGAAGCGGCAGTTCGAGGAGATCGTTGATCGGGCCGACGACGGAGTTCATCGGTGAGATGCGGGTTTCGTCGCCGATATTGACGCTCCCGGAGGGCATGATGACGTTGCCCGTGGTCACGGCACGAATCACGTCGTCGGGCGCCATGCCGTACGATTGCAGGCGTTCGGGATCCACGCGGATCACGATTGTGCGCTGACTGCCGCCGAACGGAGGCGGAGACGTCACGCCGGGCAGCGTCGCAAACTGTGGCCGCACACGGTTCAACGCGAGATCCTGGATCTCACCCAGACTGCGGGTCTCGCTTCTGAAGACGAGATACCCGACTGGCACCGTGCCGGCGTCGAACCGCATGACGAACGGGCCGACGGTTCCGGGCGGCATGAAGGCGCGCGCGCGGTTCACGTAGCCAATCGTCTGCGCGAGGGCCTCGGCCATGTCCGTGCCCGGATGAAACGTCAGCTTCAACAGCGACGTGTTCTGAATCGACTTCGACTCGACGCTCTCGATGCCGTTGATGTACAGGAAGTGGTACTCGTAGTAATACGTGATGAAGCCTTCCATCTGCGCGGGACTCATGCCGCCGTACGGCTGAGCCACGTAGATGACCGGCAGATCGAGATCGGGGAAGATGTCCGCCCGCATCCGGTTGACGGCGAATCCGGCGGTGAGCGCGAGCGCGATGATCGCGACCAGGACCGTGATGGGTCGCCGAAGCGCCGCTCGGATCAACCACATGGCTATTGCCGCCCCGAGCCGCGAAGGAGATCGACGAACGAGGCGACGCTTCCCTGCGCTACGGCCCTGGCCAGGAGCGCCCGCCACACGTCGATGCGCGCCGCCGCATCCTGATACTCGGCGCCGGCGAGAAGATTCTGGGCCTCGGCCACTTCGATCATGCCTGTGAGGCCCGCGTCGTAACGCGCACGCGCCTGGGCCTCGCTTTGTGTCGCCGCCGCAAGTTGGATCGGCGTGTTCTGAGCGATCGCGAGGGCCGCGTCGACCACCGCGGCGGCGGTTCGCTGTTGACTGGTGACGGTCAGAATCGCTTCGTCGTAGCGAGCGCTTTCGGCGCGTGTGAGTGCGCCCGCTGCGGCGCGGCGCGACCGCAGGGTCGAGAAGTCGAACAGATTCGGAAATACAACCTGAACGCCCGCCGCCCAGTTGACGCGCTCGAGGCCCAGGCCATCGGCGCCGCCATCAAAGACGCCATTTGCGCCGCTGCCCCGTGCCGAGATGCTCGATTGCAGATAGAGCCGCGGGTGATCGGTCTTCGCCAGAACGGCCTCACGGGCGCGCGCGAGGTCTACGGCCGCCAGCTCCGACAGGACCAGCGGGTGCGGCGCGACTGGAACCGCCGCCGGCGGCGCCATGGGGACGGCGCCGTCCAGGAGCCGCGCCGTGCTCACGACGACCGGCCCGCCGGCTACGCCGAGCATCCGGTCCAACGTCGCCTGCGCCACGCTCACGCCCTGCCGTCCCTGGATGGCCCGCGTGCGCGCGGCCGCGAGTTCGGCATCCGCGCGTGACGCCTCGGCGCCCGGGCGGAGCTGATTGTCGGCCAGGGTGTGCGCCGCACGCGCGAGCACCTCGCGCCGCCGCACGTCAGCGTCCGCCGCGGCGAGTGCCTGCTGTGCGCTGACGACGGCGAGGAACGCGACACCAGCGGCCTGCTGCACCGCGAGCTCCGTCAGTCCTGCTTCCGCGCGGGCTCGAACGACGCCTGCCTCTGCCTCGCGCACCATGGCGTCCCGAAGCCCGAAGTCGACGGGCTCCCAGGACAACAGCCCTCCAGCGGCACTACCCCACACGCTCTGGCCTGACGCCGACGGCAACGCGGGCCCCGAAATCGATGGCAGGACGGACTGCGGCAGGAGCTGACCGAAGATGTTGTTGGCGGTGGC
>Ga0070675_100003719_pt1 | contig 11594 bp, 7 predicted proteins | sample KBSM43metaG_FD_65343 | JGI IMG/M metagenome (GOLD analysis project Ga0070675, IMG submission 65343) | Miscanthus rhizosphere microbial communities from Kellogg Biological Station, Michigan, USA - KBS M4-3 metaG | ecosystem: Host-associated > Plants > Roots > Rhizosphere > Soil ...
ACATGACCTACTACATGGAGTCGAGAACGCACCTCGCGCTCGAAAAGGACGCGCCGGTCACACGACCAGTCGCGCCAGCATCGGCCGGCCGGATCGTCGTAACCCCGCACGTGGGCGGGCTCCATCACCGCTACGATCGCGTGGCGGCCTAATCGTCAGTAGACGTCTCCTCGCTCCCGACATCGTAGCGCCAATGACCTGAACGCCGCTGGCGTCGCACATCTCGGCGCCATCGACGGTCGCTCGGACGTCCCCCTCCACAACCGCACTCACGCAAACTACGCGGGCGGGACGACGCAATGGGGCCTGGCGACTCACGAACGTGTTGAATCGCACACGGATCTACTTTGTGGTAGCCACACCAGGGCCGACGGCGAGCGCAACTTGGCTGGGATAGGTCCGAGAAACGGCACAGCACTTGCCGATCCGACCAACGACGGTTCGGAAAATGCTTGGCGACTAGAACGAAGTCGCTGGCGCGGCGGCCGACGGGCAGCCGGCTGACTCGTAGAACGTAGAGCGTAGGTTACGTCACAGGAGGTACTGCCTGTGACGACATTCCAGCAACGTCTGCGCGACAACGTATGAAGTCAGGTATGACGGCCTGTGGGTTTACCGACCCATGGAGAACTAGCGGTGACGTAAGAGTTCTCTTCCTGATTGCCGCGTTGCCGAGGCTCATCAGAAGCTTCTGGGGTGCACCTTAACCCCGAACCATAAATGTCATTTACGAGACGCGGCTGCGCCATAATTGAATCACATACATGGCGCGTTCTGGCTGTGCCTCGGGATTCCCCCCAAGGCCGAACGGATGACGTCGGCGCACTTGCAATCACAGCATTCGAAGGAGGGGACCAATGCTATTCACGTTAGCGGTGATTCTCGCGGTGCTGTGGCTGCTCGGTGTCGTAGGCACCTACACGATCGGCGCAGTTGTTCATCTGCTGCTCGTTGCAGCGATCGTTCTCTTCGTGCTCGGGTTAGTCAGCGGCCGCCGCACCGTCATATAGCGGCCACAAACGCGAGTTCGACAACTGCCTCAGACGCACCAGAGATCCCGTATCGTCGCGTTCGGGCGGAGACAGTTCTCCGCCCGTTCGCTCTATTCTTACGAACTGCCTGACCGCGTTGACAACCTCAAGATGCCGCGACGCACCACGCGGGTCGCCCGTGCGGGGTGTATCGCGCCGTCGATGATGACGACCTTCGTTGAAGGCATCAGGGTTTGAGCTGTCGCAGATCGTTCGCCCCTGCATCCAGACTGCCAGCGATCGCGGGGACGGGCACTCGCACTCTTTGAGTTCAGCGTCGCTACTGGGAAGTCGTTTCCAGCAGTTCCCGCATCCGATCTCGTCTTATTCGCTCTGCGGGCGATTTGGTGCTTCCATTGACCCACCGCTGAAGCTGCGCCAACGTGACCGTGTGCTTCACAGAGGGCTTGCGCACTTCAATCTCCAACCTGGATGCGAGTGAGGAGAGAGCGACTTCGCATGTCCACCGAGCATCTCGGAGAGATTCTGGTGGAGGCGTGAAGGTTAGTGCCTTTACGACTGCCTTTTTTGCTCTGCGAGCCAACTCTCACTGACTCCGCCTATGTCGAACAGGCGGTGAGTTCGTGGGCGGCGTAACCGATGAATTGCCATCCCACCGAGAACGAGGAGCAGAAGCATCCCACCGATCGATAAACTCACGACCATCATCTTGAGCGTATCGGCGGCACCCGTTCTGTCCCACACTTGAAATCGCACGAATTCTACGCGGCTGACCGGTAGTAGTAATTGAGGATCCCGCCGACTCGCTGGCGACGGCGCACGGCACCCATCCGAAGTTGCTCAGGAGGGCGTTCGATCAGCGCGTTCGCGAGTCCCTGGTGATTTCGCTCGCGATGGTAATACGTGGCGAATTCGTGCAGGGTCTTCCGTAGGTGCCACTCGCCGAGCGGGACGATCCGGTCCAGGCATTCCTCTTTCACCGAGCGGACAAACCGTTCCGCATGCGCGTTGCAGTTCGGCGCGCCCGGCGGCGTTCGGAGTACACGAACGCCGGCCGTAGAGAGCCACTGCTCCACCGCTTTGCTCCACTTCGGATCGCGATCGCAGACGAGGATCCTCCCTCTCTGTAGGAGGGCGTCCGACTCGCCACTGACGGACCGCAGGCACTGGATGACGAAGGCTTCGTCCGGATATGGCGTCGAGCCAAGGACCTGTACGCGCCTGGACTGCAACTCGATTAGGAATGCGGTGTAGTACGTGACGAGTCCTCGCGCGGTCCACACCTCGGTTGTGAAAAAGTCGGCAGCGACGAGGGCCGGCCAGTGCGCCTGCACAAACGTTCGCCATGGTCTCGCGCGCTGCCCTCCCGGCGGAATGCCATGCACGCGCAGCACGCGTGCGATCGTCGAGCGACCCACGCGGTGCCCAACGTTCTTCAACGCACCCTGAATCCGTGTGTAGCCCCACGTCGGATTCTCGGTTGCCATTCGAACGATCAGGGTTCGGAGGTGTGCCCGAAGACCACAATGGCTCGCACGCGAGCCCCTGTAGGTCCATTTGCGCGCGACCAGTTCACGGTGCCAGCGAACAATCGTGTCTGGCGTGACGACCGTCGACACCTGCGTGAGCAGCTGACGCCCCAGTCGGTGCCCCAGTTCGCCGAGGCGTCTCCGCTCCCTATCGTCAAAACGCAGCCGCCGTCCATCGAGCCTAGACTTCAGAACGCGATTCTCCTCTCGCAGAAACGCGATCAGATCTGTCTGCTCACGATGAAGCCAGGCACATACCACCAAGACGACCAACTGAAACAAAGCCACGCACGAAGTCTAGGCCATAGCGTCGATCCAGTCATGGGACATTACGCGCCCGGAAATCAGCGTATTGCGCCGAGCTTCCGCTCTTTCTCGATCACCGCTTTCATCTCCGCGTAGTAGCCGGGAATGCTGCCGGCCAGGAAGGTTTGCGTGGAGGCGCTCCTGGCCCAGCCGAGGTCGTCCAGCTTCAGTCGCTTGCCTGCTTCTTCGACGGGCACGCCGGCGCGAACCAATTCTTTCATCCTCCCGTTCATGGTCTCGACGTTCTCGACGTATTGACGGATTTCGTCCTTCGTCAGTAGGCGGCCGTGGCCGGGGATTGCCCACTCGAAATCCAGCTTCAGCAGGTCGTACATTTCGCTCACCCAACCGACGGCGCTGGCACCGTCCCTGTAGTCGAACGTGGGCATCCCCTCGGGCGCCACATCGCCGGTGTGCACCACTTTCAGGTCCGGAAAGTAGACGAAGGTATCGCCCCGCGTGTGGCCGGTGGCGAAATGGTGCATCTCCACCGTCACTCCACCGAGGTGGATCGTGCCGAAGTCGCCGAACGTCACCTGCGGAGAGCCTCCCTCCGGTTTGCTCAGGTCATACGCATCGCGCAGGCTGTCGTTGACGACCACCGTCGCTCCCAACTTGATCATCTCGCCGATCCCGCCGTTGTGGTCGCCATGGTAATGGCTGGCCAGGACGTACTTGATTGGTTTGTCGGAGATGGACCTGATCACCGTGAGAAGTTCGGGGATGTTGTACGCGAATTTGGTGTCGACGAGGATCAGCCCCTCGGACGTGACCCGCACGGCCACGTCACCGGGTTCGTGCAGTAATCCATCGGGATTGACCGGCGTCGGTACCGCCGGGCAGGGCATCGGGAGACAAGGGCCCAGAGGGCCACGGATCACATAGAGACCTTCCTTGACCTTGCTCGCCCACATCGGACGGGCACTGAGTTCGCTGTACGGCTTCCGCAATTCCTCTGCGGGAGCCTGCGCGCCGACGCTCCGCACGGCCATGACCGCGGCCGCGACGATGACGCCACAGGGTACCTTCGCGATGCGTCTCATCGAAAGCTTACTCCTTGCTATTCCTTCCATCCTGCAGGTGGTTCACTGAGACCCACATAGCGCGCCTTGTACAGCCACTGACCCTTCACCTTGACCCAGGTGGCGAACTCCTTACCCTGTACCGTCATCCTCACGGGATCCCCCTTTTTCTCCGGCCGGTATTCGGTATAGATGACCTGCGAGGTCGCCGTATCGCCATGCACGAAGATCAGTGCATTATCGACGGTCATGTTGAAGGGGATTCTCTCGCGAGGCGCAGCGGGTGCCTCCCCAGCCGCCGGCACCGGGCGCGCACCGCCACCGTAGGCCGATTGGATCGCTTCCCTGCCGTCGTAGCGGCGGGTGCCGAGAATCAGCGCACCGTCTTCGGCGTAGAAACTGGATTCGGGGGCTTTCGTTTCCTTTCCGAAGTTGTAGTAGTAGCGGGTGATCTGATCGAGGATCAACTGCCGATCGATCAGCGACTGCACAGTCATTGTGTCTTCGGCAATTGCCGCCGTACTCGTCATCACGATGAAGCAGAGCCCCGCGGCAGCCGCCCCAGCTGCCAGCTGACGACGAAGCGAAATCACGGTCATAGTCATCTCCCACATTCCTGCTGATACGGTGTTCCGATGTCGGACCCGCGCGCGATGCCCGGCGATCCCACTTTATAGACTGCGGTTTGCTTGTGAAGCAAACTCTTGCCGAGGAGACGCCCGGGCCAGGAACGTAGTCCAGACGTCGTCCAATTGCGCGCAAACACCGGGGAAGACGTGCGCGTTCTTTCGATGTCGGGTTGATAATCCCGCGCTCCCTCCTACCCTGCATTGGCGAGCAGCCGCGTCACGCGGATCAGAAGTCGAACTGCACGCTGAACCTCATGAGCCGGGCGTCCATGATGTTTAACGGCGCCTGCCAGCTGGTTCCATACGAATTGTTGACGGCGAGTACATCGCTCGAGTTCAGCGCGTTGTTCAGATCGAAGTTGATCGACGTGCGATACCCGCCCCCGAAGCGAAAGATCTTCGAGAACCGCAGGTCCAACTGGTTTGCCCGGCTCACGTATTCCGTGGATCCGGCGATGTTGGGCGCCGTGGCGGTGGTGAAGCCTTGCGGCTGCGTAATCGGGATCAGGTTGATCAGGCGAACCCCCGCTGCGGAGAACGAGGGTAGTCCCACCTGAAAGGGCAGCACGAACTGGTTCGCGGCAAGCGGCGGTCCTGGCGAACTCTGGAACGTGACGCCGAACTGGACGTCGATCTTCGGCACCAGATAGGTCCCGAGCAGCTTGCCCTGCGTGAGGAACGACTCGTCGACGTGGCAGTAGCTACGCGGAACCGCAAAGATTCCGAAGACCAACTGCGTTTCCGGCAACTTTTGCTGGATCTCGCAGACGTCGGCCGACCGACGACCGGTGCTGATCCCGCCCTGAATCGTGAAGCCGTTACGAGGACGGGCATTGAACGTGATGTCCACGCCGTTCCAGTGCTCCGTCATCTTGCCGACGTTGTCGGACAACGTCGTGTAGTTGTCCACGAGGCCAGCCTTGGACGGAATCACCTCGTACAACCCGCTGATAACCTGGCCGCTGTTCTCCAGTCGGCTGTCGACCGGCACCGTGAGGCTGTACTCGAAGAAGTCAGCGGCGGTGACGGCCCGGTTGTCCACGACCTGGAAGTTTCCGTACCAGCGGCGGAAGTACCCCACATCGACCGACACGCGCGGAAGTATCTCCCGCTGCACACTCGCCGAGAATTCCTGGCTCCAGAAGCGGTGCCCCCAGCCCGTATGAATGTCGGGATCGATCGCCGCGCTGGGCGTCAATTGACCGAACAACTGATTATCGAGCGCCCCGCAGTCGCCGTTGGCCAACGGGTTCAGCAGGTTGCACTGCGGCACATAGTAGTTGGGATGTCCGAACGGCAGACTCGGCGTCCAGCTCCGGCTCGCGCGCGTCGCCAGGTTGTTGATTGGATTTCCCTCTGCGGCATTACCGCCGCTGACGTACTTGCCCCAGGCTGCCTTCAGCGCCGTCCTCCCGTCGCCGGTGAGATCGTAGGCGAACCCGACCCGCGGCGAAATGTCCTTCATGTTGTTGTAGTCCTGCGCCGGAATGGTGATGTCGCGCGTCGGCGTCCAGGCCGTCGGCCCGAGATGCTGATCGGGAAAATTGTTCTTGAAGTAGTCGAACCGCAGCCCGCCGTTGACCGTCGCGCGTCCGAGCGTCCACTTGTCCTGGGCATAGATGCCCATCTCCGCAGACAGGTGCGTGGTGGCGCAGTACGGCAGCGCGTGCTGCTCGATTGCGACCGGTGTCAATGAACGTCCGGCCGAATCCGTCACACCGCCCCCAAAGCTAAACCTCATGGCTCCGGTGTTGTCGTATTGGCAGCTCGTGGAGGTGCCGAAGTCGTTCATCCAGCCGAATTTCATCGCATGCGCGCCCGTCACGTACGACAGCGACGACTGCGCCTGCATGATGTGCGGTGCGTCCTGCGTCCCGTAGATCGCAAACCCCGAGCAACAGTAGCCGTTCCCGTGATACAGGAGTCCAGTGTTCAGATCCTGGACGACGATTGCATCGACGAGTTTCCTCGACGACGGCCCATACCCCGCGCATGCCGCGTTCACCGACGGGGCACAGTCGTCGACGAACCCTTCGCCATGGTGGCCGAACTTCGCCTCCACCAGCAGCTTGTTCGTGACCGGTGATGCATAAGTGACAGTTGTCATCGACTCGCGCTGGAACGACCAGCTCGAATAGATTTCGGGCGCCTGGTTCGCGGAAGCGGTCTGCCAGTATCGCGATTGCGGCTCGAAGGAAAAGCCGAACTTGTTACGGGGTGTCGCCTGAGCCGTGAGGCGAATGCTGGCGGTCGGGGTCATCTTCTTGATGTCCTCGCCGGGCGCGCTCAGGTCTGGCTCGTAATTCCACTTCGTCGGGTCACCGAGGTTCTTGTTCTGGAACGCGCCAGCGTAGTTGAAGGTGCTCTCCTGCCACCGCATGGAACCGAAGAACCACAGGCGGTTTCTCAGGATCGGGCCGCCGATGGCGGGGTTGATATCGTAGATGCGTTTGAGTTCGTTCGGCGAGGCCAGCCCCTTCGCCTGGAGCTCGGAGGTGTAGTTGTTGCCCTGGAACGAACTGTTTGCGCCTGTAGCGAATATCGATCCCCTGAACACGTTGCCGCCTTCCTTGGGGATTACGTTGATGACGAAGCCGGATCCGATGGCTTCCGCCGACCCCGACGAAGTCTCCATCGCCACTTCGGCGGCCGTACCCATATCGGGGACGAAGTTGCTCGCCCACCCCGACGACAGCAGGTTCCTGGCTGACAGCCCGTTGATCATGAGCCGTCCGTCGAGCGGGCGGCTGCCATGCACCGAGAAGACGGTGATGTTCATGTTCCCCGTGCCCCCTACATCCTGCTGGTTGCCTCCGCTGAAGCTGTTCAACGTCACGCCCGGAACGAGCACGGCGACCGCGTACTGACTCCGGCCACTGGGGAGCGCCGACACGACCTGATCGCTGATGACCGTGTTCTTCTGTGTGTTCTGGATGTCTACCGTCGGAGACTCGCCGGTCACGGTCAGCGTCTCTGTCACATTGCCGACGGTCAGGTCGGCGTTGACGGTCACGGTGTTCGAGCCGGTCAACTCGATGTTTTCGCGCCTGACGGTGGTAAATCCTGACAGGGTGAACGTCACACTGTAGAGACCGGGCCGAAGATTGACGATCTGATACTGGCCGGAGCCGTCAGTCGAAACGGATCGAACCCTTTCGATGAGCACAGGGCTAGAGGCTTCGACGGTTGCGCCGGGCAGCACGGCCCCGGATGCGTCTCTGACCACTCCAGCGATGGATGCCTGTGCAAGCGCAATCGATGGCGCAAGCACCAGACACGCGAAGGCGCACGCTCCTACTACCCCACACAATCGGTTCATAGCGGTCTCCTAGGGAAGATCCGAAGCCAGTACGAAGGCGACCAACGTGGGCGGTTAAACGAGGCCGCACGCTAGCACGGTGGCCGGTCAAAAACAATGGATTCGCGGTTGTGGCTACCAGATTGCGGTGATTGAAGTTAGGAGTGTTCTCGCCCTGCAAGCTGTGGCTATCGAAAAGTCGATGCGGGGGCAGATCAGGATGTCGCGACTTGAAAGTCGATTTGGTCCAACGGGCCGTACTATGCTGTGATAATCGGCGCCGGGACGCTCGACACCAAGGGCGGCCGGAAGATCAACGCTTCGGCGCAAGTCCTCGATACCGACGACCGTCCGATCGCCGGCTTGTACGGGGCCGGCAACTGCATCGGTTCGCCGGCTGGGCAGGGTATTGGGCGGGCCGATCGACGCTCGGTCCGGCGCTCACATTTGGCGCGCTGGCTGGAAGGCACGCCGCCGGGTCGGGTCACGGCCGAAGGAGCTCACATCAACGGCGCAACGATTCTCGTCACCGGGTGCTCCAGCGGCTTCGGCGAGCTGGCGGCGCAGACCCTGGCCAGGAAAGGTCATCGCGTGTTTGCCTCGATGCGCGGCGTCGCCTCGAAGAACGCTGCCGCCGCTAGTCGACTCCTCGGCTGGGCGAACGAGCGTGCTCTTGCCCTTGAAGTCGCTGACATGGACGTGACTGATGACCGGTCGGTCCACGCGTGTGTTGATGGCGTCCTGCGCGCGGCTGGACATATCGACGTCGTCATCAATAATGCCGGGCGCGGCTCGATAGGCCCGATCGAAGCGTTTTCCATGACACAGATTGAGCAGCTGATGAGCACCAACGCCCTTGGTCCGATCCGCGTCGACCGCGCGGTGCTTCCATCTATGCGGCGTCGAGGCGCCGGCCTGCTCGTTCATATCTCAAGCACCGTCGGCCGTGTCCTGCCAGGTCCCGGCGGCGTGTACGGCGCGACCAAGTGGGCCTTGGAAGCATTCGCGGAGTCGTTGAGCCATGAGGTGAAGCCATTCGGCATCGATGTCGCAATCCTCGAGCCAGGTGCATATCCGGCGACCGCCACGATGGCGCGAGCCGTGATGCCCGAGCATAAAGACATCGCCGGTGAGTACGCGAAGGTCGCAGCGCCATTTCGGCTCACGGTTCGCGACGACTCTCCCCAGGATGTCGCCGATGCGATCGCGAAATTGATCGACACGCCCGCCGGATACCGCCCGTTGAGAACCGTGGTTGGACGCGTAATGACGGAAGGTGTAGCTGAATTCAACGCCGTTTACGAGCGCACGAAGACGCGGCTCATCGAGAGCTTCGAATGAAACGAACTCGGTGCTCTTGCCGGTCTGCATCATTGCCGGTATGACGGCATCGCTCGCGGCGTGACAGACAACTAAATGAATCGAACACTTGCGGTCGCGACGGCATCCGGGGCTCTCATCGTCGGCATTGGCGTGTCGGTGTTCCGCGGTCAGTCACAGGAGCCGGCCTCCGCGCTTCCGTTCAGGCCTGCGTTCAAGAACCAGACGCGGGCCCCGCAGCCGCCGCAACGATCAGCTTACGCGGTCGAGCCCGTCACCTCCGGACTGGATCATCCCTGGTCGCTCGCGTTTTTGCCGAACGGTCACAAGCTGGTCACCGAGCGAAATGGCACGATGCGCATTATCGACCAGGCCGGGCGCGTGTCGGAGCCGTTGAAAGGGTTGCCTCCGTTCCTGCTGGCTGGCGGCCACGGGCTGGCGGATGTTCTGCTCGATCCTGAATTCGCGCGGAACCGGTTCATCTACTTCTCGTATCTGGCGCCGCCGGCTGGGAAACCTGCCCGATCGATGCCGAACGACGAGATGAATTCCTGGCTGAATCGGCCGCTCGAAGACCGGCTGAAGGATCCGATGGGGATCCCGCGGGTGGCGCGGGCGCATCTGGCGGAGGACGAGCAGCGGATCGAAAACCTCTCGATCATTCTCGAAGGCGGCGATCGCCGGATGGCTTTGGCGAACGACGGAACCCTGTTCGTCATGGCCGAGACTCAGACGAGCGGCGGTGTGACGTTCGTCGACGACTTGCCGCAGCGTCTCGACCAGCCGTGGGGGAAAGTTCTCCGCGTGACTCGAGACGGCACGATCCCAAGGGACAATCCATTTGTTGGCAAGCCGGGCGTGCTTCCGCAGATCTATGCGTACGGGGTGCGCGATCCAGAGGGTGCTGCGATCGAACCACGTACAGGCAGGCTCTGGATAAACGAGCACGGCGTGAAAGGCGGCGATGAATTGAACGTGATCCTGCCAGGCCGAAACTATGGGTTTCCGGTGATCACGTATGGCCTGCAGTACAACGATCAACCGATCGGTGGTGGACAGACGGCAAAAGCGGGCATGGAACAGCCTGTGTACTTTTGGAATCCCGATATCGCACCTTCCGGTCTGCTCTTCTACACAGGCTCGCGCTTCCCGGACTGGACCGGCGACCTCTTCCTCGGCGCGCTGCTCGGCAAGCATCTGATCCGCCTTCGGATCCGTGAGGATCGCGTTGTCTTCGAAGAAAAGCTGCTCACCGAGCTCGATGCCCGCATCCGCGACGTGCGCCAGGGTCCCGATGGGTTGATTTACCTGTTGAGCGATGAGGATAACGGCCGGCTGTTCCGACTGGTGCCAATCGAGCACTGATCTGTGCGAGGTCCAGCGGCCGGATGAAGTGTTGCACCTGGGGACAATCGGGTGCCGTTGTACTCCGCAAAAACTCACGCCGCGATTGGTTCCAGCTCATAGTGATGATGGAGGCCGCCGAGACGGGTACAGGCGGCGACGCGATGAGCGGCGCGTAGCCGGTGTCCGGTCAGAATCGTATGTCGTGTTGGGGCATGCGGAAGGCCAGGACCCAACGCGGAATGTGGTCGTTCACGGTTGTAATGGGAAATCCCGTTCTGTCCCACCGTGGATCGCACTCTACGCCACTAACCGGTAGTAGTAGTTCAGGATTCCACCGACTCGCTGGCTGCGACGCACAGCACCGGTCCGTCGTTCTGCCGGCGGACCGTCGATCAGTTCGTTCGCAAGGCCTTGATGGTTTCGTTCACGATGGTAGTGGGCGACGAACTCTCGCAGAGTCCGACGAAGGTGCCATTCGCCCAGCGGGACGACACGATGAAGGCATTCCTCCTTTACCGACCGGATAAACCGTTCCGCATACGCGTTGCAATTCGGCGCACCAGGCGGCGTTCGGATAACGCGAACACCCGTCTTCGAGAGCCACTGCTCTACCGCGTTGCTCCATTTCGGATCGCGATCGCAGACTAGGATCCGTCGTCTCTGTAGGATGGCGTCTGGCTCGCTCGTGACTGGCCGCAGGCATTGGATGACGAATGCTTCGGCCGGATACGGCGTCGAGCCCAGGATCTGTACACGGCGGGACTGCAATTCGATCAGGAATGCGGTGTAGTACGTCACGAGTCCTCGCGTGGTCCACACCTCGGTTGTGAAGAAGTCGGCAGCGACGAGTGCCGGCCAGTGCGCCCGCACAAACGTTCGCCATGGTGTCGCGCGCTGCCCTCCCGGCAGAATGCCATGCGCGCGCAGCACACGTGCGGTCGTCGAGCGACCCACGCGGTGCCCAACGTTCTTCAACGCGCCCTGAATCCGCGTGTAGCCCCATGTCGGATTCTCCGCCGCCATTCGAACGATCAGAGTTCGGATGTGTGCCTGCAGACCACACCGGCTCGGACGAGAGCCTCGGTAGGTCCATTTGCGCGCGATCAGTTCACGGTGCCAGCGAAGAATCGTGTCTGGCGTTACGACCGTCG
>Ga0070675_100003721_pt1 | contig 11590 bp, 10 predicted proteins | sample KBSM43metaG_FD_65343 | JGI IMG/M metagenome (GOLD analysis project Ga0070675, IMG submission 65343) | Miscanthus rhizosphere microbial communities from Kellogg Biological Station, Michigan, USA - KBS M4-3 metaG | ecosystem: Host-associated > Plants > Roots > Rhizosphere > Soil ...
ATGACCCCTAACGGCAGACCCGAAGCGACAGCCTTCGCCAGCGCAACGATATCGGGCTGAAAATCCGGAAAGTGATCAAACCCGAACATGCGTCCCGTTCGCCCCATCCCACACTGCACTTCATCGGCGACAATAAGGATTCCGTGCTTGCGCGCGATCCGTTGCAGCCCCGGCAAGAAATCCGCGGGAGGAACGATGTATCCACCCTCTCCCTGGATCGACTCCACGACGATCGCGGCAACTTCTCCCGGGCTCACGGTAGTCCGGAACACAACCTCCTCGAGATAGTTCAACACGGCTGCGCTGACCGTTTCCGGCGTCGCGTTCAGCGGGCAGCGGTAAGCATCCGGATAGGGAATATGCGTCACGCCCGGAACAAGCGGGCCGAATCCCTTCCTCTGTGTGGGCTTGGATGAGGTCAATGAGAGAGAGCCCATCGTGCGTCCGTGGAACGAATTGTGAAAGGCGATCATCTGAAAACGTCCGGTCGCATAGCGTGCGAGCTTGATCGCAGCCTCAATCGCTTCGGTGCCCGAGTTTCCAAAAAAGCACTTCCATGTGCCACCGCCCGGCATGATCGACTCCAGCTTTCGCGCGAGATCCGGCATCTGACGATAATAGAAATCCGTGCCCGACATGTGGATCAGACGCGCCGATTGCTCCTGGATTGCCCGGACGACATCCGGGTGACAGTGCCCGGTTGAGCAGACAGCAATGCCAGCACTGAAATCGAGGAAGAGGTTGCCGTCCACATCCTCCACAATCGCGCCCGATCCTTTCGACGCAACGAGAGGATAGGAGCGTGTGTACGATGGCGAGACGTAACGGTGATCCTCAGCAACGATCGCCGCTGCGCGAGGCCCCGGAAGCGTTGTGATGATTCGCGGCAGCTTTATTTGCGGCGCCATTTGGTACCTTCACGAGTATCCTCAATCACGATTCCGCGATCGAGTAGCTCCTGACGGATCCGGTCGGACTCCGCGAAATTCCGATTGCGGCGCGCGTCGTTGCGCTGCGCAACGAGCGCTTCGATCTCGTCCTCGTTCGAGGCAACTTCATTCTCAACAGGAATGATGGCCAGGCGCGTATCGACTTCATCAAACCAGGCGAGAACTGAAGTCCGATCCTCTTCGCGCAACTGGTCCTTGTCCAGAGCGATGTTGCAGCTACGGATCACATTGAACACGGCAGCCAGGGCCTCGTTCGTGTTTAGATCGTCATCCAAACCGGCCTCAAGCTGACTGCGCGCGGCCGCCACAGCTTGTGTCAACTCTGGTGTTACGCCTCCCGTCAGTTTTGCGGTGCGCAAGCGGAAGACGAATTCCTTGATCCGATCCAGTGAACGCTGAGCCTGCTCGAGCCCGGCCGTCGTGAAGTTCAACTGCTTGCGGTACTGCACCGACAGCAAAAGGTAGCGAATCGCCTGCGCGCTGTAGCCCTTCTCAAGGAGATCCCTCAGCGTAAAGAAATTGCCTTTGGATTTTGCCATCTTCTCGTTCTCAACAAGAAGATGCTCGCCATGAAGCCACACGCGGGCGAAGGGCTTGGAAGTAGCCGCTTCACTCTGAGCGATCTCGTTCTCGTGATGCGGAAAGATGTTGTCGACACCGCCGCAATGGATGTCGAGCGTTTCACCCAGTTCCTTCATCGCCATCGCTGAACATTCCAGGTGCCATCCGGGGCGGCCTGTGCCAAAAGGCGCCTCCCATCGTTTCTCCGTGTCGTCCTTGGGCCCTTTCCACAGCACGAAGTCATTGGGCTGTTCCTTTTCGTATTCATCGGCATCGATCCGAGCGCCTACCTTCAACTCGCGACGATCCAGACGCGACAGCCGTCCATAGGTAGGGAAACTCGAGATCCGGAAGTAGATCGAATTGCCCTCACGGTAGGCATGCCCACTCGCGAGAAGACGCTCCACCAGATTCACCATCTCCGGGATGTAGTCTGTGGCAGCCGTGATGACTTCGGGTTTCTCGATGCGAAGGTGGGCGCTGTCCTCAAAAAAAGCAGCCGTGTAGGGTGCTGTGTATTCCCGGATACCGATACCCTTCTCCGTCGACTTCCGGATGATCTTGTCGTCGATGTCCGTGATATTCATCACGTGAAGCACCTTCCATTTGCTCTTGAGATGACGACGCAAGACATCCTCAAAAACATACGTTCGGAAGTTCCCGATATGCGCAAAGTCGTGCACCGTGGGACCACACGTATACATCCGTACCGTGATGCCGTCCGCGGGTGTAAATGGCTCTGATGCTCCTGTAAGGGTGTTCGTTAACTTGAGCATCGCGCATGATAACATGTCGGACAAATGAGACGTCTTGCCGCCATCATTGCCTTCCTGCTGGCGCTTTCAAGCGTTCTCTGTGCTACTCAAGGCGGCCAGGATACGCCCTTCAAAATTCAGGTGGGTGTGGACCTGGTCAGCGTGAACTTCTCGGCAATGGACTCGAAGGGAAGAATGCTTCCTGGACTTACCCAAAAGGACTTCGTTGTAGAGGAAGATGGCAAGGTCCAAACGATCACCGCGTTCTCTCGAGAGCGCGAGCTGCCGCTGACCCTCGCGCTCCTGATGGACGTCAGCCTTAGTGTCACGCCCTTTTTCGAGAAGGAAAAGGCCACCGCGTCCGCATTTCTCAAGTCGGTTGTGGGACGCCGCGATCTTGCGCTCGTCATGTCGATCGCCAACGACGTTGTCCTAGCGCAGAATTTCACGGAGGACGTCGATTTGCTCACCGCAGCGATCCAAAAGCTGAAAATCTCATCCGGCACATCCATTTACGATGCCGTCTATCTGGCGGCTACGGAGAAGCTGTCGAAGGAGATCGGCAGAAAAGCCATTGTTCTCATTTCAGACGGCGAGGATACGACCAGCGAATACAACGCCAGCCAGGCGATGATCGCGGTCCACAATAGCAATACGGTCATTTATGCCATTTCAAACGGAGGGAATTCCGGAGCAATGCGCAGAATGGCAGAAGAAACAGGTGGTGCGTTCTTCCGGATCCGCGAAGAAACGGACTTTGAACCAGTTTTCAATCAGATTGCGCTGGAACTCAGAACCCAATATACCCTCGCATACCATTCCACGAACACTGCGCGCGACGGAGCATTCCGACGAATCAAAATCATTCCTGCGGATTCCAACATCAGGGTTCGTGCGAGAAGAGGATATTATGCGCCCCGTGATTCGGGCAGCCGCTAGCACACTCGCACTGCTGTTACTGCTGACTTCTGCTGCGATCCCCGCGCAGGAAGCCCAGATTCGAAGCCGCGTTGAACTTGTGCTGGTCCCGGTTGCGGCAAAAGGCAAGAACGGAAGGCTCGCCACCGGACTGACGCAGTCCGACTTCACGATCAGCGAAAATGGCAAGAAGCAGACCATCACCAGTTTCTCAGCGGACCCCGTCCCAATTTCTGCGGCAATCCTTCTGGATACGGGTATCACGGAAGCCTCGCTAGACCGCGTGAAGAGTTCTTTCCCTGCATTGATGGGAGCCTTCGCAGAAGATGATGAAATCGCCGTCTATCGTTTCGACAAGTACGTCGAAAAAGTCATGGACTTCAGCCGCGATCGCCTGCAGATCGAACGTACCTTCGCCAACCTCCTTAGCTCCACAGCTACTCCGTCGTCGATGCCTGGCGGGCCATTCTCGAACGCCGGTCCTGTGATCAACGGTGTGCCGGTGATTCCTGGAGTTCAATCCGCGGGGCGCACCACTGCGCCACCCACGAAGGTGCTTCATGACGCGGTCTTCCAGGCCGCTGAAGATCTGGCGGCGCGTGGAAGCGATCGGCGGAAAGTCGTTCTTGTCGCCTCTGACGGCCGGAATCAAAACAGCAAGTACTCGTATGACGCGGCTCTCGACCGCTTACTGATGCACGAGGTTCAGTTGTTCGGATTCGGTGTCGATACGTCGGTCTTCCAGAGAGTCCGCTCGGCTCTCGGCTCCTATGCGAAAGCAACCGGCGGAGACACCTGTTTTTCGGACTCTCAGAGCACCCTCGAAGTGTGCTACCAGCTTAGCACCGAGGATGCCCGGAACCAGTACGTCCTGGGGTACGTCTCCACGAACAAACGTCCGGAGGTGAAGCCGGTATTCCGGGAAATCAAGGTCCAGATGGCGCGGGCCGGGTTCGACATCCGGTACAAGAAGGGCTACTACCAGACTCCATGAAAACCCTTAAGATTCACAATTTTAAGTTGACAGCTCCACGCTTCAACACAATACTAGTGGGCATTGGTATGACCGACCTCTATATATGGGAGGCGTCAACCTCAACTCAAAGGAGGAAAAGGTGAAGAAAGCTCCAAAGAAAAAAGCAGCGAAGAAAAAGAAGAAGTAATAGGTTTTACACAATTTAGGCGCGAAGACCGAGATAAGGGGCCGCTTGAAAAAGCGGCCCTTTTTTTGTGCCAAAACAGCTACAATCCGGGCTTCAAACCCGTTCGGACAGGGGCTTCCTATCACCATGGATGTCTATATTTCGGCCAACGCTTTCTGGGCCCTTCTGGTCTCTGCAATCGAGGTCTACAAGAAGGAGTGTTTTGGAATTCTTCTGGGATATCGAGACAGCAGCAACATTTACATCATCGAGCATGCGCTCTCCTATCAGACCGCCAGAAGAACGCACGGCAGCGTCGAGAAAAACCATCGCGCATCAAAGCGCATTCAAAGCTTTCTCGACAGCATTCCGCACCTGTCACTGGTTGGCGACTTTCACTCCCACACGGGCTGGGGCGATCTGAAGGGAGTGGGTCATTTGAGTGAGCAGGACATCACGGACATGACACCGGAAGTCATTTCTATCATCCTCGTTGTGAACGACAAACGGCGCAACAGCCCGTGGCAGTACAATGGCGACGGCACTCTTTCGGGAACCGTCGACAAGTATCACTTCAGAGTCGGAGCGTACTATCTTGATCTTCACTCCAAGACACGCCGCGCAAGCATCTTCTGCCCCTACGCGATTGGTTTCAACGCGAAGGAGATTCCGCAGCGGGTGTTCATGCGGACGGCGGGTGCGAGTCCACGTTGGTTAAGATCGAAGGCCTGACGAAGGCGTTTTGCGGACATTCCATTTTCAACGAGCTCAGCGTGGAGTTCCCGCGGGGCGAACTCACCGCAGTGATGGGACCATCGGGTTGCGGCAAATCCACGCTGCTTCGCTGCATCAACTTCCTCGAAATGTTCGACAGCGGACGGATCACGATTGGCGACGCCTCTGTCGCCTGGAATGCAGGTGAGGTCGCCGTATTGCCTGAAGAAAAGAAGACGGCGCTGCAACGCTTGCGTCTCAAGACAGGTATGGTGTTTCAGAGCTTCAACCTGTTTCCCCATCTTACCGTGCTCGAGAACGTGACGCTTGCCCCGATTCTCGTGAAGCGTCTCGAGCCACCGCACGCAACAGATCTGGGACGCGCCATTCTCGAACGTGTCGGCCTTGGCGACAAAATCGATCGGTATCCCTCAACGCTTTCCGGCGGGCAGCAACAACGCGTCGCTATCGCGCGTAGCCTGGCCATGCAGCCGGAAGTGATGTTGTACGACGAGCCGACATCTCAACTTGATCCGCGCCTTGTGGATGAGGTGTTCCAGGTGATGAGGGAACTCGCAAACGAAAAGATGACCCAGATCGTCGTCACTCACCACGAACAGTTTGCGCGAGAGGTTGCGGGGCGCGCTCTCGTTCTCGAGAATGGCCGTGCAGAATGGCGAACGCTCTGAGGGATAGGCTCGTGGGCTGCCCCTCCTGGGCCGGGCCTGTTGCTGAACCGCCAATTCTCCTCGCACGCCTCCGGCGTGCGTTTCTCCAGGATTCACCACCCCCGGTGGCTCGCTACGCTCGCTCACCGGGGGCTAATTTCCTTCACGCCTCCGGCGTGCAAACCAGCAGTCCGAAGCGATACCCGGGGGCACCGCAACCCTCGACACAAACGAGATTCCCGTTGAGCAACAGGCCCGGCCAGGTGGGGCAGCCCACGACATCCAAAGATTTCGCGAAGCATCCGAAGAGTCGTGAGGCGGGGTGGTGGTTCAATAATTCGTTAAGCTTGAACCACCACCCCGTCCGCTCCATCAAAGAAGCTTCGCGATATTTTTTTGATGTTGCGTCCACGCCTCCTGGTCCAGGAGGGGCAATCGATCGCCTCCGTGCAGCAAACGAACTTGTGACTCAGGACACTAGACCTTCGTTCGAACTTTCTTCTTCTCGGCGTGGCGCTCGATTGCGAGCGCAATCAAACGATCAAGCAGGTCCGCGTAGGATAAGCCCGAGGCTTCCCACAATTTCGGATACATGCTGATCGACGTGAAGCCGGGCAGTGTGTTGATCTCGTTGACGAAGAATTTCCCTGTCGGCTTTTCCAGGAAGAGATCGACGCGCCCCAAGCCGGAACACTCGAGTGCTTGAAAGGTCCGGACAGCCAATGCCTGCGCCTGCCGCACCTGTTCTTCACTCAACGGCGCAGGAATCAGCAGACGGGAATCGTCGCTGACGTACTTTGCCTGATAGTCATAGAAGTCGCGCGCTGGGATGATCTCACCAGGGATCGACGCCTTCGGATCCTCGTTTCCAAGAACACTGATCTCGATTTCACGGGCGTCAATTCCCTTCTCGACGAGGATCTTTCGATCAAACTCCGCAGCGACGGCAAGAGCCGCCGGCAATTCCGATGCGTTGTGCGCCTTCGTAATACCCACAGACGAACCCAGGTTGGCAGGCTTCACAAACACGGGATACGGCAATTCCGCGCTGAATTTCCGGACAAACGCGTCGATGTCCCTTGCACGCGTCACCCAGAAGTCGCCCACCGGCAGTTCTGCTTCGCGCAGCAGACGCTTCATCACGTCCTTATCCATGCCCACAGCAGAACCAAGAACGCCGGCGCCAACGTAAGGCACACCGGCGAGTTCGAGCAATCCCTGAATCGTGCCGTCCTCTCCGTAAGTCCCATGAACGATCGGAAAGAAGACGTCAACCAATCCGTTCTGCCGAGGCTCCGGCAGGATAGCCATCGGCTCTCCGCGGGTCAGCGCTGCCTGAATAGCCTCCCCTGCGGAAAGCATCGCCATCGCGCCTTGAGAACCCAGCCATCGACCTTCGTGCGTAATAGCGATTGGCACGACCTCGTATTTTGAGGGATCCAGCGATCGTATGATGGACTCCGCTGAACGCAACGAAACTTCATGCTCTCCGGAACGGCCTCCAAAGATAACTCCCACTCGCGTCTTTCCGCGCTGACTCATCGTGACTTCATTGCCTCCGCAACCGCGCCAAGTTCTCTTGGACTTGTTTCGCGATCTCCATAGATACGGGTTACCACGCGGACACCCAAAGCGTCTACGGGCAGTGGGGCGCGGTCGATGTCGGGGTGGGCCACAACAACTCCTCAATTACCGAATTCGCGGCCAACCGGCCCTTCGCCGTTAACTGAAGGATGGAATCATTGATACGGATCAAGCCTGCTTCCTCCAGTTGACGCACGCGCACAAACCACTCCGGCGCGTAGGTTAATCCAAAGCGTCCCGCAATCAACTGCACGTCAATGCCGGCGGCCTGGCGCAAACCCAGCAGGAACGCTTCCTCCAGTTGAATGTCGGGTGTCAGCACTTCCTCCTCAACAATGGGAAGACGGCCGGCATCCACAATTGCCGCGTAGTCCGCAAGAGAGGACGTGTTCCAGAAACGACGCGCGCCGTCAAACGAATGCGCACCAACTCCAAATCCTCGGTACGGAATGCCGGACCAGTAGCCGATATTGTGGGCGCATTCCCGCCCAGGCAGGGCCCAATTCGAGATTTCGTAGTGAATGTAGCCGTGAGCGTCGAGTTTCGATTCCGCGAGAGAGTAGAACGCAGCGAAATCGCTCTCTTCCGGAACCCCGGCAGGAAGCCTGGCCCAGGCGCTGCGTTCCTCCTGGTCGAGCATGTAAATGGAAATATGTTCGGGCCGAAGCTCGATGACGCGATCGAGATTGCGGGTCCAGGTCTGTATTTGCTGGCCAGGAAGTCCCGCAATCAGATCGAGATTGATATTCGTGAATCCCTGTCGCCGCAACATCTCAAAATCCGAGAAGACCGCCGTCGCCCTGTGAAGGCGCCCCGCTCGTTCGAGATCTTCATCTTCGAGTGATTGGGCGCCGAGGCTGATTCGCGAGATGCCGAGATCCTTGTAGTGTTGAACTTTGGTGTCAGAGAGAGTCCCTGGGTTCACCTCGATGCTGACTTCCTCAGGCACGCGGGGCAGAGCCTTTAGAACGCGGCCGAGGAGTTCTGAATTGATAAGCGAAGGCGTTCCGCCTCCGAAATAGACAGTACACGGGTCGCGATCGAATCCGGAGAGTGCGATCTCACGAACAAGGCGATCCACGTAGGGCTCAAAGGTGTGCTCGGGAGTTACAGCAACCGTGAAAGCGCAGTAGTAGCAGCGCTGCTCACAGAACGGAATGTGAAGGTAAAGCCCGGGGTTCATTTCGGAGCCTTAGCATCAGGAGCAAGCCGATCACGCCACCGAGAAAGTCGAAGCCCACATCGCCGAGCGCGCTGGTTCGCGACGGAACAAAGGACTGATGGAACTCGTCGCTCAACGCCACAGCCAAAACGAGCCCCACTGTCAGAAGCTCCGGCCTGAACCGTGCGTACGGTGTTGAGGTGGTCGCCCTCCACGCCAGAACGCCCAGAACGAAATACTCGAGAACATGGCCGGCCTTCCTGCAGATCACATGTGCGACGTGCAGTTGTTCGGCTGACAGAAATGGGAAAAGGAACTTCAGCACGGGAGCGATGATGCGTGAGGTTTCTCCGCTGGAAAAAGAGTCTGTCGAGAAGAAGAAAATCACGAGAATCCATACCAGCAATGCAATCCAGCAGCTAGTACTCCGTGATCTTGACAACAATTTCCTTTTCGAAGGTGACAAACGTCGTGCGGCGGCCGCGGCCGTTGTAGACCCAGTCTTCCTGCTCGACACCTTCCCCGTTCTTTTCAGAAATCCTTTTGTTGGGCTGGCCGAGCGCAAGGAGAACCGTATTGGGATCCATGCCGATGCGGGCTTCCTTGACCTTCACCGCCTCCTGGAACTCGGGAGGGAGCGCCTCGATCCCGGTCTTTGTAAGGCTTTGCTTGCTGAAATCCAGAACGGGATTCAAAAGATCCTTGATCGCTGCCGGCTCCATTTCCTTGGGCAGCTTCTCCTGAAAGAGAAGAGTCACCTTGGAACCTCTGGCGGCCGGAGTTTCTTTCTTCTGGTCGGAAGTTGTAGCCCCGCCAACGCCAATCTGAATGTTCGACAGGATGTTCTTCTTCTTGCTGCCGCCTCCATCGATTTCAAATTCGATGGACTTGTCGTTGAACTCGATCGACGTGATGGTCACAATCTTGCCCGGAAGAATGGCCTGACTGTTTTCAGCAAGTTCCTTCTGAAGCTTGTCTCGACTGATGTCTCCGTTCGCCGAAAGTTCGACTCCATTCTTCCCCAGTGGCATGGGAATTCGAGCCGCACCCTCGGTTGCGATCAGGGAACCGACAATTGCGAATCGCGCGTCCTGGCTGAGTTGAGCGTGAGCTGAGACAGCCAGACCCAAAATCAAAACCGGGAGGTATTTAGCTCTGGCAAACATGCGCTCAGTCTACCACCAGAAACGGGACCAGGGAACTTCCGTGACGCAAGAAATCGGGGCTGCGAACACAGCCCGGCGAGGTACGCGTGGACGATGCCGATGGCCTTTGGGGTTCCAGCCATTGCAGGAACAAGTTCATCGCCCAAACGGCAAAAACGCCCCTCATAAGGAGGGGTCGGCGCGCCGATCAAGCAAATGCAACGCTACCTTAAGAAATCGGCTCGACGGGGCAGGTCAGACACTCCAGCGAACCGGCTGCGCCTTGCTGAGGTAGCGTTGCATTTTCTTACTAGGCGCAGCCGCCCCTCTTTTCAGGAGGGTAAATTACGCCGCCTGAAGGTTTCAGGGATCCCACCTCCTATGCCCGCTTGCGGTGCCCAAGGGCCTACGGTCACCTAGTTTTCGAGGCTGACGAGGTTGGCGAAGAGCCGATAGGCGCCCTTGATACCCGCGGGGAGTTCTCGAAAGAACACATAGCCGGTGTAGGTATAGGTGCCCTTCCCATACTTCACCGTGACCAGACCGCCCTGCAACGGCATCTCCCCGGGATCGCCGCTTTCCAGAAGAGGGGTGTATCGTGGATCCCACGTCCGCATGAAGTACGTGCCTCTCTCTTGCACCCAGCCATCGAAATCGCTCGAAGCAATCTTATTCGGGACATTGAAAACAGGATGGGAAGGTTGAAGCACCTTCACCGGCGCCTCTTCCTTCGTGACGCGATCATTGTTGTTGATCGTGAAGGGATAAGGCCCGAACTGGAGATTCCCCACATCCTCGCTGCGGTTGTACTGCACGACCAGATTGCCGCCGTTGGAAACGTAGTCGAGCAAACGCTTGTTGTAGCTGCGCACGTCATCGCGAGCCGAATAAGCCCGGACTCCGAGAACGATCGTCGGATACTTCGAAAGATCGCCCGTCGCCAAATCCTCCGGGGTGAGCATCGTCACATTGATTCCCAGTTGCCGGAGTGCGTCAGGAACCGTGTCGCCCACGCCCTCGATATACCCGAGCGAACTGATGCCGGTCTTCACATCGAAAACTTCAACAGTGGATTCCGCGGGCGCATAAAGGTAGTGAGCTCCAATGTGCGGGTACGCAACAACCGTATATCCGGATTTGAATTCCTCCGTGCCAATGCGGGCTGTCGCGCGGACCTTGAAGTCTCCGCCGGCGGCCGGCGCTGCCACCATAAACTGAACGGATGTTTTCTCGCTCTGCCGCGTAAACTTCACCGCGTGAGTGGCCGGCGTTACGGTCCATCCTTGCGGAACGACCAGCCGGACATCGCCATCAACGGCAGTCGTGCTCTGATTCTCAATACTGACCGTGAATTCCTTCTGTCGCTTGCCACCCAGTGGAATCACTGCGACATCCGGAGAGATGCGAACGGAAAGCGCGGGCATGACTTTGATGTCGGCGCGTTCTTCGCCATACATGCGATCGCTGGATCGAAACTCGGCGTGCTTGTCCAAAACGAGCGATGCGCCATCGTAATTCACGCTCGCATGCGTCATCAGCAATGCCGGATCAAAGGGCATGTTAACGGCGGATCCCTCGGGCCACACAAAGCGGTCACCCCTGCGGGTCTCTCGCAGCCAATAGGGCTGAGTGAAGCTTGCACTCGCCGGAACCTTGATCATGTAGACCTGGTCGTACTTCTGTCCGGGAGAAACAACGCCGGGCTGGACAGGTGCAGTGTTTGGCGCACCGCCACGCGGGCCACCTCCTCGTGCCCCACCACCCTGGCCCGCAGCTCCGCCACGACCTCCGCGGCCACCACCTTGTCCCTCCGGCTGAGGTGGCTGAAGAGTGGCTTCCCAGCCCGCCGGAAGATCGAAGTTTACTGAAGCTCCCGAATACGTAAACGGTCCACCGTTGACAATGCTGACGGTCGCCCGGAACTGCTGCCCGGGTACCACCGTCTCATCGTCAGCCAACACATCAAGGACCAGCCCGGCCGAGAGCCTGAT
>Ga0070675_100003728_pt1 | contig 11583 bp, 8 predicted proteins | sample KBSM43metaG_FD_65343 | JGI IMG/M metagenome (GOLD analysis project Ga0070675, IMG submission 65343) | Miscanthus rhizosphere microbial communities from Kellogg Biological Station, Michigan, USA - KBS M4-3 metaG | ecosystem: Host-associated > Plants > Roots > Rhizosphere > Soil ...
TGCCGCGAGATGTTTCTCGATGATCTCGTCCGCGGTTTGCGCGAAGGTCGGAACGGCCCACAGTATCAGTGCCATCGCCGCGATCATCGGTCGAAGCGTTCTGGTCATGGTCATGGACCTCACAGGAGACAGGGGCACAATCAGCAGATTCTAGCTGCTTCAGACGTGTGCCCGTCGGCTTTCGTTCCGGAGACCGCGCGAAGCGCGGCAAGAGACACTGCCGGTTACAACTGTAGCTGGAGCGGTTGATCCGGGAATTCGTCTTCGAACATCAGTGGCGTCTTCGTCCAGGTGAGGAGGCGCCGCTCCCTGAGCCAGTAGCCGACGAGCACCAGTGAGGCAGCAACGATAACGCCCTGGGTGACATCCACCATTGCCAGCCGGACGAACCCGCCGGACGTCACCGTGAAGAGGATGCACGCGGCTACACCGATGAGCGCGCTGTGGCCGATGAATCGCTTGCCCGGGAGATAGGAGCAGGTAAACGGAATACGACGCCAGTCGAGCAGGACCGCGTGCACGAAGACGAAACCCACCGCGGCGACGACCACGGCGGGAAGCAGCGCGTGAGTCCCGTGCGCCATCCACAGGAGCGGCGTTGCGGCAACAAGCGGCACACCGATCACGTACAGCGTCACGAGGCGATCGACGGCTCGAAGCTGCTCGCGGCGCATCGTCCGATCCTCGGTGACCTGGAAGATCCAGTTCGCGCGATGGTCGATCGGCAATGCGAGGGCGGCACGTGCACCGACGCCGCACGCGAACATCAGCACGAACGGGACGAAGGTTGCCGACGTGGCGATTCGTGCCGAGGTCAGGATGATGGTCGCCAGCCCGATGCCACACGCTGACAGGCCAACGAGCACTCCCTGGTGCAGCTGGCTGCGGCCGATCGTCTTCGTCGTAAAACGATATGCGCCCTCGAATGCTGGAGAGACGCGCCATTGGACGGGGAGTCGATCGACACGCCACCACGGCGAGGAGCTGGGCACCGGACGGAGCATGAGGCGCTCGAACTGCCGGAACAGCACGACGTATGTCACGCCCACAACGGTCGCCGCGAGTAGCGTGGCAAGAAGTCCAACAGCGCCGAGTTGAACGAGCCAGGAGTCGGCGTGACCTTGAAGGGTGCGCTGAAGCCCGAGGAACCACGCTGGAGGTACGAACAGCATCCACGGCGCCTGGCTCGAGAGCGCCCCTCCCCGTGTCGGCAGATGCGAGACCAGTGGCAGGCAGATCACGAGCAGGCCAAGCACCATGCTGCGCATGAACGTCGACAGCGCCTGAAGTTGACTGCGCGAGAGAACGAGGACGAGCGCGCCGACCACCGCCGTGATCGCGAGGATCGCGAACACCGATCCGGTGACGCTCGCAATTGCCCACGCGATCAATCTGAGGAACACATTGTGTTCGCCCCACGGATTGAGCGATATGAGCAGCGTGAGCGGCAGGAGTGATACATGCGCGGCGGCCGTGAACAGGCCGGCGAACATCAGCAGTGCCGTCAGCTTGGCGCGAAAGACGACGAACCTCGGGACCGGCAGCGGGCCCAGGATGCGGAAGTCCCGTTCGTCAGGAAACAGCGAGTGGCTGACGAGCAGTGTCACGAACGCGACGAGTAGCATCGGAAGCCCGATGATCAGCATGTCGTCGCCGAGCAGCGCACGTCGGTAGCGCTCCGGGGTCCCCGTGCCGAGCAGCACCGCGTACTTCACCATGAAGGCGCGCGCCAGCAGCAGGCCGAATGCGATGGCCCCGCCAACCGATCCGAGCAGCACACTCTTGAACGAATCGGCCGCCAGATCGCTCAAGAAGCCGAAGTCGAAGAGCGCGCGGAAGAAGTGTTCCGTAAGGCGCCACTCCTCGCGCTCGGTAAAACGCTGCCGCCAGGTACGCAGAAACGTCGGCTCAGTCACGGCTCCATCAGGTCGAGGATCTGCCGCGCTACCGGCGTGAAGTCGTCCTGCCCCGTCGTCTTGACGAAGACATCTTCGAGTGATCGCGATTGCTGGCTGCGGAACTCCTCCATATCGTGCTCCGCCGCAACGCGCCCTTTGGACAGGATGACGACACGTGAGCAGAGCTTCTCGACCATGTCGAAACGGTGCGTGCTGAAAAGCACCATGCGATTGCCCGCGGCGTACATACGAAGCAGCGTCCGGAAGAGCAGGCTCGCGGTGACGTCGAGGCCGGAGAACGGCTCGTCGAGCACGAGCAGATCCGGGTTGTGCATCAGCGCCGCCGCAAAGAGCACGCGTTGCCGCATGCCCTTCGAATACGCCGCCATGGTGGCGTAGCGGCTGTCCCACAGCAGGAGCAGCTTCAGGAGGGCTGGGATCTTATCCGCGAGCGTACGCTCGGTGAGACCTCGAAGCCGGCCGACCAGCATCAGGTACTCGATGGCGGTGAGGTGCGTGTAGAGATGCGGTTCTTCCGGAACGTATCCAATCCGGCGCTTGTAGCCGACTGGATCGTCCGCAATCGGCGCTCCGTCCATCCAGAGCGAACCGGCGCTCGGATCGATCAGGCCGACGACCGTATTGACCGTGGTGCTCTTGCCCGATCCGTTGGGTCCGAGATAGCCGAGGATCTCGCCGCGGCGCACCTGGAAGTCCACGCGATCGAGTGCGAGAAATCCGCCGTAGCGTTTCGAGAGTCCTCGTGCTTCCAACATAGGTAGTCTTGTTTGACACCATTCGTCGTAGGGCGGGTCCTGGTTTGTGGACCCGCCTCCGGTGCCGGGTCGGCCTACTCGTATCGAAGTGCGATCAGCGGGTTCACACCGGATGCGCGGGCAGCAGGAACGTAGGTGGCCAGGATCGAGACGACGATCCAGATCAGGCCAGTGACGGTCAGCACGATGATGCCGGGAGGCTGGATGTCTGGATCCAGCGCGCCCAGGAGGCGTCCGACCATGATCGTCAGGACCTCGCCGATGGCGACGCCGATCAGCGCAATCGACAGACCCTGCCCGACCACCTCACGGAAGACGTTGCGACGGCTCGCGCCGAGCGCCATGCGCACACCGATCTCGCGAGTGCGGAGGGCGACGCGATAGGTGATGACGCCGTAGAGGCCGATGGCGGCCAGCACGAGTGCTAACAGGCCGAACGTGGTGAGAACCGAGGTCTGCCACCTGATGGCGCTGTAGGACTGATCGACGTACTCACTCAACGGCTGCACCGTATAGACGCGCACACCCTGTCCCAGCGCCAATAACGTGCGGCGAACCGGTTCGACGAGCGAACCAGGTGGCGTGCTGGTCTCGACGAGAATCGCGGTGAGACCACCGCTGAAGTGCTGCGCGAATGGGAAGTAGAGATGTGGCTGCGGGGTCTCACCCAGCGAGCGGATCGAGGAGTTTCTGGCGATGCCAATGACCGTGGCAGCGGTCGCGTCGTGACATCCGATCATCACGCGCTGACCGATCGGGGAACCATTCGGCCAGAGCCCGTTCGCGAGCCGTTCGTTCACGATCACGACGGCGCCGTTGCCAGGAGTGTCCGACGCGGTGAAAGTCCGCCCTGCCACGACGTCAATCTTCATCGTCTGGAAGTACTCGGGATCGACGCTGCCGGTCGTGGTCGGTATGCGCGGGCCGCTGGTTCGTGCGACGCAATCGGAACCAGTCGGCATGAGTGGCAACGAGTACGAGAGGGTGGCGTTCCGAATACCCGGCAGCGCCTTCAGTTCGTCGAGGGCGCGCGAATAGATCTGACGGGTCGCCGCCGAAGCGATCCCTGGCGTCGAGATGAACGAATACGCGTAGAGGCGGCCGTTCACGGCAAAACCGGGATCGGCGGTCTGCATCCGTACGAGCGTCTGGACGAAGGTTCCCGCCACGAGCAGCAGAACGAACGACATCACGACCTGGGCGATGAGCCCGAGCGGGCGACGCCGCGGCGTGCCAACCAGAATCTCTCCCTTGAACGCCACCAGGCCATCGGTGCGAGAGGCACGCCACGCTGGCAGCAGGCCACACAGGACCGTCGTCAGCAGCGAAACGACCGCGGTGAATGTGATCACTCGCCAATCGAGGTCGAACTTCAGCTGCTGCGGAAATATCCCCTGCACAAGTGGAAGGGAACGCTCGAGCAGCGCGTTTGTCCATCGAGCGAGCACGAGACCGCAGATGCCGCCGCCAATTGCGAGCAGCAGGCTCTCGGCGAGAAGCTGCTGCAGCACACGATGGCGGCTCGCCCCTAATGCTCGCCGCAGCGCGAACTCGCGTTGCCGTACCGCACCGCGTACGAGGAGCAGGTTGCCGACATTCACGCAGGCAATCAGGAGTACCAATCCGACGACCACGGTGAGGAAGGTTGCCGCGACCTGGGCTCGCCGGCGATTCGCCACGTTCGCGATGCCGCGAACTTCGTCGGCCACGATCGGCGCGACTGCTTCGGATGGCGATGTGCCCGCGGTCGCCAACGGCGCCTCAATCGCGTTGAGCTCAGAGGAGGCCTGCGTCGCCGTCGCAGCGTCAGTCAGCCGGCCGAAGAGCATGAATGACCTGGCCGTGCGGTTCTCTCGCAGAGCCACGAGCGTGGGGCGTGTTCCGATCGGCACCCAGATGTCGGTACGAAGCGGTGCGAAGATTCCGCTGAACTCACGCGGCGCAACTCCGGCGATCGAGTAGGACTGCGATTCAGAGCGAATCGTGCGACCGAGGACGTCTGTATCGAGATTGAAATGGCGCTGCCAGACGGCGTAGCTGATCACCGCCGCCGGCTCCGTGTCGCTCGAGAACCACCGGCCGAGCATCGTCTGCACGCCGATGACCCTCGAATAGTTCCCTGACACCGCCTCCGCAGCGACGAATGTGCTGTTGCCGTCGATGTCGAGATCGGATTCGCTCGGCAGCGACGCCGCGAGCCCAACCAGCGTGTGGTTGCGATCACGGAAATCGCGATAGGTCGGATACGAGAAGGTGGCTGTGTCGTTGCGGCTGACGACAATCAAGCGCTCCGGCTGCTGCACGGGCATCGGCCGAAAGAGGACCGAGTTCAGCACGCCAAAGATCGACGTGTTCACGCCGATGGCGAGCCCAAGACACAACACGGCGAGCGCCGTGAAGGCCGGCGACCGGCGGAACTGACGAAGACCGTGGCGCAAATCGCGACCGAGGTGGGCGATCACGCCAATTCCCCGGGCGTCGCGATGCTCGTCTTTAATCTGTTCGAGTCCGCCGAATTCGAGTCGTGCACGCCGCACGGCCTGATGTCGGTCGAGGCCCTCGCGCATGTAGGCATCCACCTGCTGCTCGAGATGGAAGCGCATCTCCTCGTCGAGTTCGCGCTCGACGGCGTCGCGATGAAAGAGGTTGCGCAGGCGATGGAGAAGATCGCTCAGCATCGGGAACCTCTACACGCTCTCGATGACCTGTGCGACGGCCGTCGTCAGCTTCCGCCATGCAGAGATTTCCGTCTGGAGACGCGTGCGCCCCTTCTTTGTCAGCCCGTAGTACTTCGCGCGGCGATTGTTATCAGAGGTGCCCCATGAGGCCTTGATCCAGCCTCGGCGCTCGAGGCGATGGAGGGCGGGGTAGAGCGATCCCTGGCGAATCCTCAGCGTGGCGCTGGAGATCTGATGGAGACGCTCCGAGATCGCCCAGCCATGGCGTGGCTCGAGCGCCAGCGTTTTCAGGATCAGGAGGTCGAGCGTGCCCTGCGGGAGATCGATCTGCTCGTCGGACATGGCCTCTCCCCTTGTGCTTCGACAGGAGCCTAGCGCGTCTCCTGTCGAAGTGCAAGGGGGAAGAAGATCAGGCCGCGCTCGAGGCGAGCGCCGGCTGTCCAACCGCGCCGCTCGCGCGTGCGGCGACGTGACTCGCGATGCGTTCCGCGTCGCGTCCGACGCCGTGAATCATCGTTGACGAGAACGCGTAGAGGAAGTGCAGGCCGACGAAGTAGAGGCCCGGATGGCTCGTCACGATGCCGCGCTCGTGCACCGGGTCGCCGTCTGGGCCGAAGACCGGAAGATCGAGCCACGAGAACCCCGGATGGAAGCCGGTGGCCCACACGACGTTTGTCACGTCGAGCACGTGGCCGTCATCGAGAACGGGCAGTCCGTTCTGAACGCTCGCCACGCGAGGCACGCGCTGAACGCCGGCCGCGTCGAGATCGCGTGGCTTCGTTCGCACGAGTGGACCGCCAATGTGCAGCACCTTCGGGCGCATGGCGCGGCCGAACGGTGTGGCGATCGTCAGCACTCGGTGAAAGAGCACCCGCAGCACCAGGCGGAACATGATGAGACGAGCGACAAGGCCGTCGACATCGAATGGCACGTGGCCGACATCGCGACCGGACAGCCACGTCTTGTGTCCGCGCGATGCTTCGAGTGCGATCTCGGCGCCCGAGTTTCCCGCGCCGACGACGAGAACGTCGCCGTCGCGGAGCTGTGAAGGATTGCGATAGTCGAACGAATGTATCTGGACGATGTCCGGCTTGAGGTCTTTCGCAAAAGGCGGAACGCGAGGACGCTGATAGTTCGCCATGGCGACGACGACGTTACGGGCCTCGAAGCGTCGGGTGCCGGCAATGACCAGAAATCCGTCGCCATGCCGGGATACGCGCTCGACCCGCGTGCCCGAGTGCACGGGCAGCCGGAACGTCCGCGCGTAGTGTTCGAGAAAGTCGCCCATCTCGTCCTTCGTCGGGAAGTAGTGCGGCGGTGCCGGAAACGGCATGCCGTCGAGACCGGCGAAACGCGCCGGGGTGAAGAGCCGCAGCGAGTCCCAGCGATGCCGCCACTGATCGCCAATGCGTTCGTTGGCGTCGAGGATGACGAACGGGACGCCGCGTTGACTGAGGTGATACCCGACAGAGAGTCCGGCCTGGCCGGCGCCAATCACTACCGTGTTCACCCGCTCTGTCGAAGATTCGTTACCCATGGTGCCTCCGATGTACCAACAAGGTAGAACAACGGCGGTGGGTCGCGCATCGGCCGAAATGCCCAATCTGAGTAGACGAACCGCGTGGGTATTTCTATGTAGGCAGACTCTCGTCAATTCCCAACTCGCAACCTCCAACTCCCACGAAGCAGGGACCTCTTGGGGCACCTTGGGAGTTGGAAGTTGGACATCTGGGAGTTAGATCAGTTTGTGCTCGTACGCGTAAGCCGTCGCGGCTGAACGGGATGGCAGATCCAGCTTGGTGAAGATGTTGCTCAGATGACGAGCGACGGTCTTTTCGCTGATGCATAGGTCGCTGGCAATCGCGCGATTCGTCTTGCCGGTCGCAACCAGGCGCAGCACCTCGACCTCGCGGCCGGTCAGCGCCCCGGAGACGGCCGCCGCCGGCTGAGCGACAAGCAACGCTACGCGTGTTGAATCGGGCGACGCGCCGAGTCGATCGAATGTCTCCTGCGCGGCATCGAACTCCAACTGAGCGCCCTCCTCATCACCGAGCAACCGATACGCGCGGCCTATGAGCTCGCGGACGCGTCCGATCTCGTACGGCGCACGCAACTCCTGCCAGGCGATAACCGCACTCCGCAGCAACTCCAGGGCGTGGCCTGATTCGCCGGCTGCCAACGCCACCGCGCCACAGGCATGCGCCGCCGTCGCGCTGAGTACCCGCGACTCGAACGTGCGAGCGATCTGCGAGAGCTCGTCGGCGGCGGTACGGGCGGCCTCGACGTCCTGTTGCGCGAGCATGATCTCGACCGCTGCGCCCAACAGTCGTGCGCGACTCCGCGCGTCTTTCGTCTCCTCGAGCATGCGACGGACCGCGGCGCCCGCCGCTTCGACGTTGCCCTGTCCGAGGCGCAGGAGCGCAAGACCGGGAGACGGCTTGCGCCCGGCCTGGCTGGCTCGCCGGTACGATTCTTCAGCACGCGCCAGATCCCCGCGCAGGCGATAGAGCTCCGCCTGCTGGTAATGTGCCGCACCAAGCTCCGTCTCGACTGCCGCCTGCGCGAGCGCTGTCGTCGCGCGGTGCGCTTCCGCAACGGCGTCATCCCATTCGCCGTGCAGCTGCATGAGCTCCGAGCGGCGAACGAGGCACTGCCCGCGGAACGGCACGATGTCCGGATGTGCCGAGCACCAGCCGCTCAACGCGTTCGTCCATTCCTGTGCGCGATCGACGTCGAACACGTCGTAACAGGCGCTGATCACGCTGCAGTAGATGACGCCCGCGATCATCGGCACGACTTCGCCGCCGGTCACGGCGAGCATGACTTCGTCCAGCAGCGCGAATCCCTCGGCTCGCCGATTCATCCGGAGAAGCACGCGCGCCTGCGCGTGACGCGCGAGCGAGGTGACGTCGATGTCAGCGAAATGCGTCCCCACGTGATCGGCTTGCTCGAAGAGGCCGAGCGCCGCGGTGAAATCACCCTCGACGATCTTCATGTAACCCTGTGTGCAGAGCAGCAGGCCGTATTCGGCGCGCTCTTCGCCGCACTCGTCCAGCAGCCGCTTCGCGCGCGCGAGCCATCCGTTGCCCTGGGCCTGTTGTACGGGAACGCTGATGAGCGCGTAGCCGAGCCAGAACGCGCTGCGCGCCGCGCGCAGCGGGTCACCGCGCTCGACGAAGGCGGCGTGCGCACGGGCACGCACGTCGGCGGCAGCGGATTCGTCCCCGACGAGATACGCCGCCGTGGCCAGACGGTCCAGATCCTCGGCGGCGAGAGAGCTCTCCCGATCGGCGAGAGCGAGCTCGCGATAGGCCTCGGACCACGCCTTCCGATCGAATGCCGCGCGGCCGCGCGTCATGGCATCGGGTGCGGTCATGAGTTTTAGCCTAGCACCAGCGCAGTGCCCGAGTTATGACGTCACTCGATACACAGCCAGCACCGGAAGATCGCGCTGCGCCCTGCTGAGGACGAGTGCGAGCTGCTCGTCGAGCGCATGACGCAGTTCCTCGAGCCCCTGCAGTTCGCCTTGCACCTCGATGTCGTACGTCCCCGCGAGGCCGGTCTCGTCGATCACGGGATGGCCGACGAACTCTTCCAGCCAGTGTGCGAAGTCGGCAAGCGTCGTGGCGGTCAGAATAATGGGGCCGATCGAGTGAAGACGATCGCGCCACTCAGAGCCCGAGAACGGCAAGACTTCTGTGGTCGAGAAATCCAGTGTGCTGAACGATGCGTAAGTTGTCTTGACGCCGGGGTCATCGTCCTGCTTCCGGCGCCCCGGGCACGGGCCATCCGACGCCGTCAACGTGAACACGTCGATCGATTTCTTCTCGGGCGTCACTTCAATGGCGAAATGCCTGCTGATGCCTTCCTGGACGAGGCGATCCAGCGCCGGCCAGCTGTGCGGTGCAGGTAAATCGAGTCGCGAATCGTAGCGCGCGCGTGTGTCGAGCTCGGCCGGCATCTCGACGTGACGGACGTCCGCGCGATAGGCCCAGGCGATGAGCTCCTTCAGCGTGAAGCCTTCCGCGCTGACGCTGAGAGGACTGGTGACGGCCACGGGCCCTTCGTGCGGATTGCGTTGGCTCGGCCAGATCCGCAGGCCGGGTGCCTCAGCGGGCGCGACGAATGGGCCCAGTGGAAAGCCGGGACGACGCGGCAACGAGGCGCTGAGCATCTCGACGATCTGATCGCGGACCGCTGCAATGCGCAGTCCCTGCTCTGCGAGGATGGTCGCTGCGATGCCGCGCTCCTCGCGGAAGAGACCGAGCAGCAAGTGCTCCGTCCCGATGTGTTCGTGGAGCAGCCGGTCGGCTTCCTGCACGGCGTACGCGAGCACGGACTTCGCTTCGTCGCTGAACGGTATCTCGTCCGACTCAGACGTGACGGTGCGACGCGCCGTGTGGGCGTCGATCTCGCGGCGTACTTCGTCAATCGAGAGCTGTGCGCGCGTGAAGACGCCCGCGGTTGGCGACTGATCGTCATGGAAGAGACCGAGCAGGAGATGCTCGGTCTCGATGAATGCGCTCCCGACCTGGAAGGCCTCATAGCGGGCGAAGAAGAGCGCGCGTCGCGCCTGCTCCGTATAGCGCTCGAACATGACGCAATGGCGCGAAGGGGTCAGACCCCTTCACGGTTCTTCACAATCAGTCGATCTTGATGCGACGACGGAACTGCTGGTTCTCGTTACAGACGAATTCGATCAGCTCCTGATCAGGCAGGTATCGCTGATCGATGCGCACGGTCCATGGCTTGGTGTAGGCCTTCGAATCCTCGAGGGTCGTGTCGATCTGCAACTGCCCGAACTTCGGTCGTCGAATGCGTTCGGTGAACTTCGCTTCGCGGCTATACGGACTGCCATTGACGTCCAGCCATCCATCCCAGGGACCGTCTTCCGCACCACGCAGGTTGTTGGTCTCGACGACGAGCGTGTCGCCGTCCCACGTGCCAACTGAGTAGCCGTACCACCACGGCTGCGGCTCGCCCTGCGGCGGCAGCTTGCGGCCGTCGAGATAGATGTGGCGGATGCCGTAGTTCGCCTCGTACTCGATGAGGATCATCTGCTTGGTCTGAATGATCTTGCGTGGCTGCGGCTGCTGATGGAACTGCAGGAATCCCATGGGCATGCAGTTGGCGTCCGGGTTGTCCTTCGCCTTGTCCACGTCGAATCGCTGCTTGCGGATCTCGCGCGACCAGTCGGTATAGGGAAGACCGCCGGGGATGTTGCCCCCCGCCTCGAAGAAGGTCGCGACGGGAGGACCATTCGGATCGTACGGGAAGGCCTCGGTCGGCGGCTCGAGCTGCACGCCGCCTCGTCCGCCACCGAACGCAGAGTTCGTATCTCCTCCGCCGCCGGCTGCGCCCTGTCTGCCCTCGGCGGGCGCCGCTGCGGGCGCGGCCGCGCCGCGGCCCTGTGCTCCACCACCCTCGCCCTGACGTCCGCCGCGGCCCTGGCCTCTCGGCGGACCGCTGTTGGCGCGCATCCACGTGCCTGAAAAATCGGGCTTGCCGTCTGGGGTGCGGGGCGTCGGCGCGTCCATCAGTACGTTGCCCTGGGCATCGCGCGGGAGCCCTGCCTCCGGATACTTCGGCCACTGCGCGGTGATCGAGGCCGAACAGGCCACAACGATAGCGACCGCGCCGATGAATGCGGAAAGTGCGCTCTTCACTCTCAAACTCTCCTCAGGTTGATTCCGTTTTCGACGAGCTGACCACTGCGAGTGAGTACGGCAGGGCCGGCCGGGTTCCTATGCTAATACGACAGCAGCGGCCGGACGTGTCTACCGGCTCGACGATGGGGCGGGACTGTCGGGGCCGTACAGGGTTGACAAGGGAAGCATCTGAGATGACCAGCTCTGATACTGGCGCTTCAGCGATTCGAAACGGTCAGCGTGCGTGGTTCGCAAGTCCGCTTTCTCGCCCGGGTCGTTGGCGAGATCGAACAGATGCTCTCCCGATCGATCGCGGAGGTACTTCCACGATCCGACGCGCGCGGCATCGAAACCCCTGATTCGCCAGAACAGTGTGCGGTCGTATGGCGCGCGCTCGCCACTGCAGACAGGTATCAGGTTCTCGCCATCGAGGGGAAAGGACGGGTCTGCCGCGGTGCCCGTGACGCCGAGAATCGTTGCCGTCCAGTCCATGGTGATCGCAGCTTGATCCGTGACGCGCCCGGCCGGAATAACGCCGGGCCAGCGGACGATGGCAGGCACGCGCGTGCCGCCCTCGTTCAGG
>Ga0070675_100003731_pt1 | contig 11582 bp, 7 predicted proteins | sample KBSM43metaG_FD_65343 | JGI IMG/M metagenome (GOLD analysis project Ga0070675, IMG submission 65343) | Miscanthus rhizosphere microbial communities from Kellogg Biological Station, Michigan, USA - KBS M4-3 metaG | ecosystem: Host-associated > Plants > Roots > Rhizosphere > Soil ...
GCCTACACCGACGAGCGCGAAATCCAGCACGCGCTCGACGCCGGCGCGCTCGTGATCGTGGTCCCCACGGTGGACACGGTGGAAGAAGCGATCGAGGCGCGCAACTGGGTCTACTTCCCGCCGCTCGGCCGGCGCAGCAACGGCGGCGGACAGGCGTTCGACGGCAGCATGTGGGGCGGCGTGCCCGGCGGCTACCGCAACACGATCAACGACAACATCGTGCTGATCCTGATGATCGAGACGCTCGAGGGGCTGAAGAACTCGGATGCCATCGCCAAGGTGCCGGGCGTCACGGCGCTCTTCGCCGCCAGCGGCGACCTGGGCAACTTCTCCGGCTACCGTCAGGGCACCCCCGACTACGAGCGCGCGATCAACATCGTGCACGACTCCACGCTGAAGGCCGGCGTCCGGCTGTGCGGGCCGATCGCGTGGCGCGACCGTCCCGATTTCACCTGCTTCCAGGCCGGCAGCGAGACGGCCGCCATCAGCCGTGGCGTGGCCGCCGAGCTCGGACCGCTCGCCAACACGCAGGCCAAGCCCGAGGTCGGGCCCTACGCTCAGCGCTGATCGACCCTCGCACGGCGTGGCGACGCGCGTCCTCGTTCTCGGGGCTGGACACATCGGCCGCGTCGTCGCCCACCTCCTCACGACGGCCGAGGGCGAGCCGCGATACGAGGTCGCGCTCGCCGACCGCGCCTTCGATCCGCAGGTCACCGCGCGTTTCGGCGACCGCTGCCGCACGGTGGACGGCGACGACGTCGACACGTTCGCGCGCCTGATTCACGGGCACGACATCGTGGTCAACGCGCTGCCGTTTCATTTCGGCGCCACGGTCGCCAGCGCCGCAGCGGGACGCGCCCACTACTTCGACCTGACCGAGGACCTCGACGCGGCGCACGTCATCCGGTCGCTCGCCGAGGGCGCGGGCACCGCCTACATGCCGCAGTGCGGGCTGGCGCCCGGGTTCATCAGCATCGCCGGCTACGCTTTGTCGCGCGGCTTCGACACGCTCGAGCGGCTGCACATGCGCGTCGGCGCGCTGCCGCAGTATCCGACCAACGCGCTGAAATACAACCTGACGTGGTCGGTGGATGGCCTGATCAACGAGTACGTCCACCCGTGCGAGGCGATCGTCGACGGCGCGCGCATCGAGCAGCCGCCGCTCGAGGGCTACGAGAGCTTCGCGCTCGATGGCGTCAACTACGAGGCGTTCAATACGTCAGGCGGGCTCGGCACGCTGGCCGAGACGCTCGCCGGCCAGGTCCAGTATCTCGACTACAAGACCATTCGCTACCCGGGTCACCGCGACATCGCCAAGCTGATGCTCCAGGACTTCGGCCTCGCAGGCAAGCTCGAGGTGATGAAGGACATCCTGCGCACGGCCATCCCCACCACCGAACAGGACGTCGTGGTGGTGTTCGTTACCGCGTCGGGACTTAAGCAGGGCGTGCGCACGCAGGTGTCGTTCGCGCGCAAGGTCTACGCGCAGACCTGGGCGGGCATGGCCATGACCGGCATCCAGATCACCACCGCCAGCGGCGTCTGCGCGGTGCTCGACCTGTTCGTCCAGGGCGCGCTGCCGAGGAAGGGCTTCATCCGCCAGGAGCAGGTGGCGCTGGCCGACTTCCTGGCGAACCGATTTGGCCGCGCCTACGAAGCGGCGGCCGAGCGTTGACCCGTGCCGATGTGGGGGCCGGCTTTAGCCGGCCCTGGGCCGCCAGAAGCCGGCCCCCACGTACGTAGTACGCTTTGCCCATGCGAGCAACGATTACGACGGCTCTGGCGCTGGGCGTCGTCGCGGCGGCGCTGTCCGCTCAAGCGCCGGTATCCTCCCCCGAACGCGAGTTCATCACGCGACCGCGCCGGCTCACCGTCGAGGGGCGCCGCGCCGGCGAAGGCTACTGGTCGAAGGATGGAAAGAAGCTCACGTTCCAGAGCGAGCGCGAGCCGGGCAATCCGTTCTACCAGATCTACACGATGGACATGGCCACCGGCGACGTGGCGCGCGTGTCGCCCGGCACCGGCAAGACGACGTGCTCGTTCATCAACCCGGAGACCAACGACATCCTCTTCGCGTCCACCCACCACGATCCGACCTCGAAGCAGCAGCAGGACGAGGAGCTGAAGTTCCGCGCCTCGGGCCAGGAGCGACGCTACTCGTGGGACTACGATCCCGAGATGGAGCTCTACGTCCGCAGCGCGAAGACGGGCGCCTATCGCCGCCTCACCAACGCGCGCGGCTACGACGCCGAGGGCAGCTACTCACCCGACGGCCAGTGGATCGTGTTCTCGTCCACGCGCCAGGCCTACGATCACCCGCTGTCACCGGCCGAAGCCAAGCAGCTCGAGACCGACCCGAGCTTCTTCGCCGAGATCTACATCATGCGCGCCGATGCCGACGGCTCCGGCGTCAAGCGCCTCACGAACGTCACCGGCTATGACGGCGGCCCGTTCTTCTCGCCCGACGGCAAGCGGGTCATCTGGCGCCGCTTCGACGAAGCCGGCCTCATCGCCGACGTCTGGACGATGAATCTCGACGGCAGCGACCAGCGCCAGATCACGAACTTCGGCGCCATGAGCTGGGCGCCCTACATCCATCCGTCCGGGCAGTATGTGATCTTCGCGTCGAACAAGCTCGGGTTCGAGAACTTCGAACTGTTCATGGTGGACATCGACGGCAAGAAGCAGCCGGTGCGCGTGACCTACTCCGACGGCTTCGACGGTCTGCCGGTGCCCTCGCCCGACGGAACGCAGCTCGCCTGGACGTCGAGCCGCGGCGGCGGCCGCGAAGGGCAGATTTTCCTGGCGCAGTGGAACCACGAGCACGCGCTCGCGGCGCTGCGTGCCGCTCCCGCGAGGTAGAAGATGCGTCTCCCCGCTCGCATTCTGTTCGTCGCGCTTGTCGTTTGTGGGGCCGGGTCTTTAGACCCGGCCGTTCTTGCCCAGACAGCCAGCCCGTCGACGCGCCCCTTCGTCGAAACGCTGGCCTCTGAAAAGCTCGGCGGACGCGAGGCGGGATCAGCCGACGAGCGCGCCGCCGGCGACTACCTGGCCGCGCAGCTCGCGCGGATGGGCGCTCGTCCCCTGCCCGGCCGCACGGACATGTTCCAGAGCTTCGCCTTCACGGCTGGCAGCCGCGACGCCGGCTCGCGCCTGTCCGTGACCAGAGGCGCGGCGCCGGCCCGGGCGTTCACCGCGGCGACCGACGTGCAAGCTCTGTCCTTCTCCGACGACGCCGAGATCTCGGGGCCGGTGGTGTTCGCCGGGTATGGCATCGTCGTCCCCGAGTCGCAGGGGTTCGGCTACGACAGCTACGCCACGCTCGACGTGAAGGACAAGGTCGTCGTCGTGCTGCGCTACTTTCCTGAAGACGCCGACCAGCAGACCCGCGGCATCCTCGCGCGCTATGCTGATCTGCGGTACAAGGCGATGGCGGCGCGGCAGCACGGCGCCAAGGCGCTGGTGATCGTCACCGGGCCACGCTCGCCGAACGCCGGCCTCACGGTGCCGATGACGTTCGACACCGCGCTCGCCGGGTCGGGCATTGCCGCCGTGAGCGTCAGCGGCGCCGTCGCGTCGGCGCTGTTCCTGGAGGGCAAGCCCCTCGACTCCGCTCGGGACAGGCCGCTCGTCGACGCGCAGAAGGATCTCGATACCGGCAACCCGCACGTCGCCGGCTTCGAGCTGCCGGGCATCACGATCACGCTGAAGGCCGCAGTCACCCGCGAACGACGTAGTGGTCGCAACGTCGTCGCTTACCTGCCCGCCACGAGTCCGGTGACGGGGGTCGACAAGCCGTGGGTGGCGGTGGGCGCGCACTACGATCACCTCGGGCGCAGCGCGCATAGTGGGTCGCTGGCGGCGCGCGACGACGCCGGGCGCGCGCATCTCGGTGCCGACGACAACGCCTCAGGGTCGGCCGCGGTGCTGGCCATCGCCGGCGCGCTGGCCCGGCAGCCGATGCGGCGGCGCCACCTGCTCGTCGGCCTGTGGAGCGCCGAGGAGATCGGCCTGCTCGGATCGGCGGCGTTTGTAGCCACGCCACCGGTGGCGCTCGATCAGCTCGCGGCGTACGTCAACTTCGACATGGTGGGCCGCATGCAGGACAACAAGCTCGTGGCCCAGGCCACCGGCACCAGCGCGGTGTGGGCGTCGATTCTCGAGCGCGCCAACGTCGCCGCCGGCTTCGATCTCACCGTACAACCCGACCCCTTCCAGCCGACCGACGTGTCGAACTTCAACGGGGCCGGCGTGCCCAGCCTCTCGTTCACCACCGGCGCCCACTCGGACTATCACAAGCCGTCCGACACCGCCGACAAGATCGACTACGAGGATCTGGACCGCGTGGCGGCGTTCGCGGCCGCCATCACGCGTCGGCTGATGGACCTCGACCCGGCGCCGCAGTTCGTGAAGGTTGAACAGTCGGCGCAGACCGCTTCGCGCACCGGCGTACGCGTCTTCACCGGGACGGTGCCCGACTACGCGGCCACCGTGAAGGGGTTGCTCCTCGGCGGCGTGGTCGGCGGCGGACCGGCCGAACAGGCCGGCCTGCAAAAGGGCGACGTGATCGTCGAGATCGCCGGGCAGGCGATCACCAACATCTACGACTACACCTACGCGCTCGACCTGTTGAAGATCGGCCAGCCCGTGAAAGTGGTCTACATGCGTGGCGCCGAGCGCCGCGAGACCTCGCTCACGCCATCGGCGCGGAGATAGCGTCTGCGGCTGATCCTGGCGGCCCCGGATCGAGGACAATAGGCCTCTCGAGGAGGATCCGTTCGTCATGCGTATGCGTTCCCTGAAGCACGCCCCACTCGTGGGCATCGCGGGGCTGGCCCTGGCGCTGGCCGCCACCGCGGGCTCCGACATCGCCGCCGGCCAGCAGAAGGTGACGATGACGCCCATCGGCATCCCCGTCGCCCCCACCGGGCTCGCGAACCGGCCGCTGCCGAAGTTGCCGCTCGAGTTCGACACCGCCGAGGGCATGCGAATCCGCGTCACCGCGTTCGCAACCGGGCTCGAGAACCCGTGGACGATCGCGTTCCTCCCCGACCCCTCGACTCCGCTCGGGGCAGGCGACGTGATGCTCGTCACCGAGCGCCCCGGCCGGCTGCGCGTCATCCGCAACGGCAAGCTGGATCCGAAGCCGGTGGCCGGCGGGCCGATGGCGCGCAACCTCGGCGTGTCGGGCGAGCCGGGTGCCGTCCATGGCTACATGGACGTGATCAAGCACCCCAACTTCGCCACCAACAAGCTGATCTACATCTGTTACACCAAGCCGCTCGACGAGAAGCGTCAGACGACCGCCATTGCGCGCGGTCGCTGGGACGGCAACGGCCTGGTGGACACGAAGGACGTCTTCGTGGGCGCCGAAGGCAACGGCACGGCGCGCATCGCGTTCGGCCGCGACGGCATGCTGTACGTCACGACCGCCGCCGCCGGTCCCGGCAACATCGCGCAGGACGGCGGCTCGCAGAGCGGCAAGGTGCTGCGCCTCAAGGACGACGGCACGGTGCCGCCCGACAACCCGTTCGCCGGCAAGGCCGGCTACAAGCCCGAGATCTACACGCTCGGCCACCGCAGCTCGCTGGGCCTCGCCCTCAACCCCAACACCGGGCAGATGTGGCTGAACGAGAACGGCCCGAACGGCGGCGACGAGATCAACATCCTGAAGCCGGGCGCCAACTACGGCTGGCCGGTGGTGAGCTATGGCCGCACCTATCAGGGACCGTGGCAGCAGAACGACCGGCCTGGCCACGTCGGCTTCGAACCGCCGATCGTGCTGTGGATCCCGTCGATTGCCGTGTCGGGGATGGAGTTCTACACCGGCGACAAGCTGCCCAAGTGGAAGGGCGACATCTTTGTGGGCGCGCTGCGCACCGGCGAGGTCCCCGGCACCGGGCATCTCGAACGCATCATGCTCAACGAGAAGCTGGAAGAGATGCGGCGCGAGTCGCTGCTCGTCGAGCTGCGGCAGCGCATTCGCGACGTCAAGCAGGGCCCGGACGGCCTGCTCTACGTCCTCACGGATCAGACGCAGGGCGCCATTCTGCGCATCGAGCCGGCGAACTGATCAAGACGGCTTAGGGCTTAAGTCTTATGCCTGGCAGCCATGGTCAAAACGGCCTCTACGCGCGACGACGTAGGCCGGGCTCTCGGCTGTGTCGAGGAGCCCCACGATGACCCGAATCGGCCTTCGGCTCGTCCTGCTCATTGCGATCGGCGCCACGATCGGTTGCGACCGTGTGACCAAGCATCTGGCCGCCACCACGCTCTCCGAAGCGCCGAGCCGGTCATTCCTGGCCGACACGTTTCGGCTTGAGTACGTTGAGAATACGGGCGCGTTCCTGGGTCTCGGTGCAAACTGGCCGGCTCCGGTCCGAACAGCGGTCTTCGGCGTCGGGAATGGGTTGCTCTTACTTGCCGTGGCCGTCGTCGCCCTGCAGAGTCAGTGGCCCAGACGGTCTCTCGTCGGCGTCGCGATCTTCGTAGCCGGTGGTGCCTCCAACCTCCTGGATCGGATCACGGATGGAATGGTGATCGACTTCATGGCTGTTGGGATCGGTCCACTACGGACCGGTATCTTCAACGTCGCGGACATGGCCATCATGCTCGGCGCCGGCGTCTTTGTGCTCGAAGGCTATCGTTCCGCCAGGCATGCACCGCCAACGGGCTCTCGTTAAGCAACCGCCGCATCTGACCAGCGTAGGCGGCTTAAACCTTCAGTCGTAAGCCTTAAGCCTGGTCAGTTCAATTCTGGCGCGCTCCCGCCGATTACGGCACGGGAGCGTCTTCGTTGCGCCAGAACTTCGTCCTCCGCCACGTGTTCGTGTCGTTGCTGGCCGTGCTCTGCGCCGGTTCGACGGTTCACACGGCGACCACCGCAGCGACCGAGCCTGCACCGACGACCCACGTGCAGGGCGTGGTGCTCTATCAGGACGCCGGGCTGGGGCTGTTCGTACAGGTCGGCGGCGAAACGGTGCAGGTGACCGGACTCGAGGGCGCGACGTTCACGCCGGGCGACCGCGTCGATGTGACCGGCACCGCCACCGAGAAGGACGGCCGCCGCTCGATAAGCGGCGCGAAGGTCACGCGTCTCGGTACCGGGCCGCTGCCGGCGGCGAGGCCTGTGTCCACTTCCGGCCTGGCCACCGACGAGAGCCGCGACGACTGGGTGTCGTTCGTCGGCGTGATTCAGGAGGCTCTGCCGACGGCGGCCGGAGTCGATCTGCGCGTCGCGGTGGACGAAGCACGAGTCTACGTCGCGGCGCCGCCAAACGCGCCCGCGGCCGAGAAGTTGATCGACGCCGACCTGCAGATCCGCGGCGTGCGCGTGCTGCTGCGCAGCGGGCAGGGCACCGTGATCGGCGTGCGCATCCTGGCGCCGACGATGACAGCGGCCGACGTGCGGACCGCGCCCCCCGGCGCCGCGTTCGACGTTCCGCTGCAATCGGTGGCCGACGTGCGCAAGATGGCGCTCCAGCACGGCTTCTCGCATCGGGTGCGCACGCGAGGCACCGTCGTGCTGCAGACCTCGTCGCTCACGCCAGGTCGCCACGTGCTGCACCTCCAGGAAGGGAACGGGGCGATTGCCGTCGAGTTCGACGAGCACATCACCGTGCGGACGGGCGCCGTGGCCGAGGTTTCCGGTTTTCCCGGCACCTTCTTCGGCACGCCGATTCTCTCGAGCAGCGCCATCAAGGAAGTGAGCCAGGGGCAGATGCCGGCGGCGGCGACGGTAACCGTGGCCGAAGTGATGGGCGGCAAGCACGCCGGTCAGATCGTCCGGCTGCGCGGCACCTTCGACTCGTCCGGCAAAGGGCCCGGCTACCAGCTGTTGAACATCGAAAGCGGCGGCACGCCGATCACGGTCTACCAGTACGACTGGCCGCCGCACGGCGCGCTGCCGTCGATCCGCGAAGGCAGCACGCTCGAGCTGAAAGGCGTGACCGCGGTCTTCTACGACGCCGTGGGCACGCCCACGACCGTCATCATGGTGATCAGCGGCCCCGAGTCGATCGCGATCATCGACGTGCCCTCGTGGTGGACCCCCGGGCGGGCGATCACCGCGCTCGGCATCGCGGCGGGCGTGTGCCTGCTGGCGTTCCTCTGGATTGGCGTGCTGAACGCGCGCGTGCGGAGGCAGACGCGGGCGCTCACCGCGCAGTTCGAGCGCACGGCGACGCTGCAGCGCCGCTGGACCGACCTCGTGGCCAGCGCCAGCGACGTCATCCTCACCTGGGATCGACAGGGTCGTCTGACCTCGCTCAATACGACCGGCCAGCAGATGCTCGGCCTGTCGCAGGACGACGCGATGAGGCACACGCTGAAGGACATCGTCGCCAGCGACTGCGCAGCCGTCGTCGACGGCCTGATGAAGTGGTCGCCGGACGAACCGGGCGGCCGCATCGAGCTCGAAGTGGTGGGCTCGACCGGCGAGCGCGTCTCGCTCGAGTTGAACGTCCAGACCATGTTCGAGCAGCGGGAACACGTGGGCTTCCAGGCGATCGCGCGCGACATGACGCAGCACAAGCGCGTGGAGCGCGCGCTGCGCGAGGCGCGCGACGCCGCCGAGGACGCCAACCGGGCCAAGAGCGAGTTTTTGGCCAACATGAGCCACGAGATCCGGACGCCGATGAACGGCGTGATCGGCATGACGCAGCTCGCGCTCATGACCGAGCTCACCGCCACGCAGCGCGACTACCTCGAGACGGTGAGCCGCTCGGCCGAGTCGTTGCTCGGCATCCTGAACAGCATCCTCGACTTCTCCAAGATCGAGTCGCGGAAGCTCGAGATGGAGTCGGTGCCGTTCGAGCTGCGCGATCTCGCGGCCGAGACGCTGAAGCCGCTCGTGCTCGCCGCCGAGGCCAAGGGGCTCGAGCTGATCTTCGACATCGCGCCGGAGGTGCCGGACGCGATCGTCGGCGACCCGCTGCGGCTGCGCCAGGTCATCACCAATCTGGTCGGCAACGCCATCAAGTTCACCGAACACGGCCACGTGCTGCTCGAGATCCGCGAGGACCGCCACGGGGCCACCGGGACCATGCTCCACTTCTCGGTCAGCGACACCGGTGTGGGCATCCCGCGCGACAAGCAGCCGCTCATCTTCGAGCCCTTCAGCCAGGCCGACGGGTCGACCACGCGACGCTACGGCGGCACCGGCCTGGGGCTGGCGATTTCGTCGAGCCTCGTCACCCTCATGGGCGGCCGCATGTGGCTCGACAGCGAGCCCGGCGAAGGCAGCACGTTCCACTTCCTCGCGGCGTTTGGCGTGGTCGCCGACGTGCCGCACGCGGCGACCGGCATCTATCCTGGTGGGATGCCGGCACTGGTCGTTGACGACAACGCCGTCAACCGGCGCATCCTCTCCGAGCAGCTCGCCCGCCTCGGCTTCACGCCGTCGCAGGCCGAGAGCGGCGCCGAGGCGCTGCGGATGATGGAGGCGGCGGCGCGCCGCAACGCCCCGTACGGGCTGGTGGTGCTCGACGTCCACATGCCGGAGCTCGACGGCTTCGGCGTGGCGACGCAGATCGCGGCGCGGCCGGAATTCTCGGCGCCGACGGTCATCATGCTGACGTCGGCCGGCCGCCACGACGACGTCGAGCGCTGCCGCGAGCTGAACATCGCCGCCTATCTGAACAAGCCGATCTCGCCGAGCCACCTCGGCGAGGTGATCTCGCGGCTGCTCGGCCGCGACGTCGCCGCGCGCGGCGGCAGCACAAGCCCGGCGCAGGGTGCACTGCCCGCCCAGCTGCGCCGCAAGGTGCTGCTTGCCGAGGACAACATCGTCAACCAGCGCGTCGCCGTAGGGCTGCTGTCGAAGCGCGGCCACGAGGTGACCGTGGTCGGCACCGGGAAGGAGGCGCTCGAGCGCCTCGACCGCGCCCGCTTCGACGTCATCCTGATGGACGTGCAGATGCCCGAGATGGGCGGGCTCGAAGCGACCGGCATCATCCGTCAACGCGAGGCCGGCACCGGCCGGCACGTCTGGATCGTGGCGATGACCGCGCACACCATGCAGGGCGATCGGGACGAGTGCCTGAAGGCCGGCATGGACACCTACATCTCGAAACCCGTGGACCCCTCGCTCCTCTTCGCTGCCGTGGAGCAGGTGCAGACGCCGGCGCCGGACCCTCTCAACGAGTTCGCCGTCGAAGGGCGCCGCCGCGGCTGACCCCCGCTCTTCAGGGGGAGATCGTTTCGGTCGCGGGCTGGTAGGATCGGGGGCGTGACCCGCATCTTCCTCGCCGCTTCTGCCGCCCTGCTCCTGACACCAATGCTGACCGTCCGGCCTGCTGCCCAGGTTACGCAGGGCACGCCGCAGCGCGCCCAGCCGATCAAGGCCGGTGAAGTGCCGGCCAAGAAACACGTCGCGGCGCTTCCTCCGCGCGGCACCTTCGTGCCGCCACGGACGCCGTGGGGCGACCCGGACATCGCCGGCGACTACAACAACAGCGACGAGAGCGGCATCCCCTTCGAGAAGCCCGACGAGTTCAAAGGGCGCCGCATGGAAGACATCACACCGGCGGAGCTGGCCAAAGTGGTGCAGCAGCGCCAGGAGCAGACCATCGAGCGCACCCCGGGGCTGAGCGAGTTTCCCGGCGCGACCAGCCCGATGCACTGGTTCGAGAACTACTACGCCGCCAACAGCCGGGCGTGGCTCGTCACCGACCCGGCCGATGGCAAGGTGCCGCCGCAGACGGCCGAGGCGCAGCAGCGGGCGCGGGCGCGGCAGCAGGCGCGCGCCGGCCGCGGGCCGGCTGATTCGTGGGAAGACCGCAGCCTTTACGACCGCTGCATCACCCGCGGCATCCCCGGCTCGATGATGCCGGCGATCTACGGCAACTCGTACCACATCCAGCAGGGTCCCGGGGTCGTCACCATCACCTACGAGATGGTGCACGACACCCGCGTCATCCCGCTCGACGGCCGCAAGCACATCGACTCGAGCATCCGCCAGTACGTCGGCGACGGGCGCGGACGCTGGGAGGGCAACACGCTGGTGGTCGAGACGACGAACTTCACCGACAAGACGCCCTACCGCGGGTCGAGCGATCAGATGAAGATGGTCGAGCGCTTCACGCCGCTCGGGCCCGACACCGTCGAGTGGGCCGTCACCTTCGAGGACACGCACACCTGGGCGAAGCCGTGGACGTTTGCGATGAACCTCACGCGCGACCCGGCGCAGCCGCCGTTCGAGTACGCGTGCCACGAGGGCAACTACGGCCTGCGCAACATCCTCGAAGCGGCGCGCGCCGAAGAGCGCGCCGCGGCGAAGGGGTCTTCGCGGTAACGCGCTCGTGTCCACGCGCCACGGCGCTTCGGTGGCAATACTGGCGGTGGCGCTTCTGGCAGGCGCGCTCGGCGGCGTAGCCGCCAGCGCGCATCATTCCATTTCGGCGGTCTACGACAGCCGCAAGCCGGTGACGGTCACCGGCAGCGTGCGCGAGTTCCAGTTCGTCAACCCGCATCCGTGGATCGGGCTCGACGTCACCAGCGACGAGGGCGTGCGCCGGTGGCGTCTCGAGCTCGACAACCGATGGGAGCTGGTGGACATCGGCATGCGCGCCGACACCTTCAAG
>Ga0070675_100003738_pt1 | contig 11563 bp, 7 predicted proteins | sample KBSM43metaG_FD_65343 | JGI IMG/M metagenome (GOLD analysis project Ga0070675, IMG submission 65343) | Miscanthus rhizosphere microbial communities from Kellogg Biological Station, Michigan, USA - KBS M4-3 metaG | ecosystem: Host-associated > Plants > Roots > Rhizosphere > Soil ...
AAGGGGAGTCACGTCGTCGAGGTCCTCGGTGCCGCCGGCAGTGGCATCGATCCCGCAAATCCCCCGACCGCCACGCACCTCGTCCTCACCCTGGAATACCGATAGCGCCATGGCGGTCTATCGACTTCCCTTTCAAGCTCCGTGGACGCTTCCCGGCGCGGCCAAGGAGACGAGCTGGATCTCACACGGGAACTGGGACGAACCCAGTGGAGGTCATGGAATCGGTCAGACGAGCAACCTGACCGACGAACAGGCCTATGCGTTCGACCTGGACCACCCGACGGGCGGACGCGTCCTCGCGGCCCGCGCCGGAACCGTCATCGACGCGGTCGAAACGTGGGCCGACAACACCCATCCGCCAGCGACGCCGGGAGCCGGTAACTACATCTGGATCGAACACGCCGACAAGACGATGGCGGCCTACTGCCATCTGAAGCACAACTCGGTCCGCGTCGCCATCGGGCAGTGGGTGCCGCAAGGCTTCTGGATTGCCGAGTCCGGGAATACAGGGAAGAGCGACAAGCCGCATCTCCACTTCGACGTTCATACCTACGGTGCGAAGGGCGTCCTGGGTTCGCCGGGGCTGGGAACTCAGTTGCTCGTCCACTTCGAAGACTTCAGCCGGCCGTCGTTTCGGCCGCTCGAAGGCGAGGTGCTCGTCTACAAGTCGAACAACCGGGAGGGAGACTATCGCCAGGACCACTGGCGGCATTGTGTGCGGTGCCACGGGTTGTACTTTGCCGGGGCGTCGAGTTCCGGCTGCCCACACGGAGACCAACACACGTTCCGAGGCGGAGGCAACTACACGCTGGCGGTCGACGGCACGGACATGGCCGGACAGAAAGACTGGAGGCGCTGCGGGAAGTGCCAGGCGCTCTATTTCTCAATCGGCACGGCCTCGCGCTGTCCGGTCGGGCCGGGATTGGCGCACGACGGCGGGGCCAGCGGTACGTACGCGCTCCTGCAGAACATCGCGAGCCCGCCAGGGCATCAAGCCGGGTGGCGCTGGTGCAAGAACTGCGGCGTGCTGTGGTTCTACGCGTCCGGCTCGAAGTGCCCTGCCACTAGCCAGGCGCATAGCGCCGACGGCAGTGGCGACTACACGATTCACCACAGCGCGGAGGATTGGCAGCGGAACTGGCGACTGTGCGGTAAGTGCGGATGCCTCTTCAACGGCGACAACATCGCCAAGTCGAAATGTGCGGGCAACGCTGGTTCAGTCCACGTCATGACCCATGTCAATGAGAACTACTTCCTGGCCCTGAACGCCGCTGACGCTCCGGGACAGTCGAAGTGGCGGTGCTGCGACAAATGCCAGAGTCTCTGGATGGGGCTGAACTCGGGATCCAACTGCCCCGCTGACAGTGGCCCACACTCGCAAACCAACAGCGGCGACTATACGGTCATCCATGAGGCCGAGAGCAACGGGCCAGGAGAAAAGAACTGGCGCTGGTGTTTCAAGTGCCAGGGACTCTGGTTCGCGGGTGCGGCGGGTACGCTCTGCCCGGCCGGCAATACACACAGTCAGTCGGGAAGCGGCAAGTACCGGGTGCAGCACGACGCCTACGGCTGGAAGACTCTCGTGTAGGGTCGATTAGAGCAAGAGGGAGACGGCGTTGGACCTGTCGGCCGCAGCCGCGGCGTACTTCGACGCGACCACCCGAATCGCGATCGGAGTCAGTCTGTTCGTCAGCGCCGGCGCCTTCGTCGTCATGTACCTCTACATGCGCGCAGTGTTCCGCGAGAGCCAAATACGCGCGTCAACGCTCGACGCGGGGCCCGGAGTGGACGGGCGGGAATCACAACCGCTACCGGCGCTGCCTGTCCTTCAGATCATCACCGAGAAGCCCGGTGCGCCAGGCGGATCACCGGCTGCCCGGTCGGCAACCATCCAACATGCCGAGCGTGCTTTCCGCAAGGCGGCAGGTGTGTACCTGCTGGGCGGCTCGCTTCACGTGGTGACATCGGTGGCGTTGCTCTTCCATTTCCGGTTCCTGTCCACGCCGACCACCCCTTCGCGGTTGATCGTCCTGGCCTGCTACGCCGCGGTGTTCTGGTCGTGGTCCGTGACGACGACGGCGACACTCGGGCTCTTCTGGGGACCGGACCGGCGTTTTCGCCTCGGTCTCGTCTGCGCGTACCTGGCCGTGCTCCCTGCGATGGGACTCCTGCTCGCCGCAGCCGGCGCTCCACTGCTGCCCTTCTCTGACGTGGGACTGATGGGAAGGGACGAAGCCAATCTCATGCTCGCGTACGCCAGCGCCGTGACAGGTCAGGCGGTGACGGCCAGCTCAGTGGCGTTTTCACCCGTCCTGCAACCGCCGCTTTTCTGGAGCCTGGCCGCGCCTCCGCTCGCGATTCCCGTGCTGTTCTTCAATCGATTCGTGCGGGGCACCGTAGGTCCAGTGTTCATCAGCCTGGCGCTGGTGATGATCTTTTCCACCATCGTCGTCGGGGACCTGATCTTGTACACCTCCGCCGGGAGCTGGCTCGCGACTCTCATCAGAGGCACGTTTCGCAACGGCCGCTTCACGGTCCTGATTGCCACCAGTTTCACGCTGTCGGCGGCTGTCATCGGCCTGGGGCTGTGGTGGACCGTTCGGCGCTACCGGCGCCGGCGACTGACCGATCAGACGTTCCTGTTCGACAGCCTGTGGCTCTCGACGTCGTGCTGGTTGTGCGTGTATCTCATGGGTGACGGCGAGCGCTTCGCCTACCTGCTCGGCCTTCTGCCCTTCGCCCTTTACAAGGTCACCGTCGCACAGGGCCTGCGGGGGATCGCCGCCCGCGCCGGGCATCTGCCGAATGCGCGCCTGCTCTTTCTGCGCGTCTTCGGCTCATCCAGTCGATCCGAGAGACTGTTCGATCTGCTGTCCGCCCGCTGGCGCTACGCTGGTGGCATTCGACTGATCAGCGGGACGGATGTGGCTCGTGGCCGTTTCGAGCCCGACGAGTTCTTTGATTTTCTGAGCGGACGGTTGGCGGGCGCCTACATCAGCACCCCCGCCGCTCTCGAGCGGCGCCTTTCGGTTCCCAACGCGGGACCCGACTCGGATGGACGGTACCGCGTCGACGAGTTCTTCTGCCGTGCCGACACCTGGCAATCCACGGTGACACGGCTGATGGCCACGAGCGACCTGGTGGCGATGGATCTGCGTGGGTTCACATCGGCGAGGCAGGGTTGCATCTTCGAGTTGAGCGTCCTGATCGACACCGTTCCGCTCGCCCGCGTCGCCCTGCTGATCGACCACACGACCGACGAGCCGCTCTTGAGGCAGACGCTGGCTGACCTCTGGACGAGGATGACACCTCGGTCGCCCAACGCCACGGGCGGACCGGCAAGCGTACGGCTCATTGATCTCGCGTCCGGCTATCCGGCCGCAGTACGTCGCCTCATGCAGCTGGGTGACGAGGTCCTCGCGACCTGAGGAGGCCTCTACCTGCGACCTCCCTTTGCAGAGGTAAGCCGTTCGTAGACTTCGCAAAGACCCGGGCCCGGATTTCCAGCAGGTGGCAGTCCCTGGGAATTCACATTCCAGCTCCAGCTGTCGTCGACGCGCCGCATCGACGCCGGGTCGATCGTGTTCGGGTTCGGCTCGGTGTTGTAGTCCGGGAAGTGCTGGCGCATCTCAGCCAGCGTTCTAATCGGAGCACCTGTGACGGCGATGCGGGCTCCAAAGGCCAGCGCTTTCTGCGCCGGGTCGAGCAAGCCGTTCCTCTTCAAGCCCCCAGACGGCGCCCAGTCAACGGTCCAGAGCGTTCGACCTTTTCGACTTTCCCCTCGATCGTCCGCGTTTTGCACCAGTCGTAGACTAGCGGGTGGCTGTGGTGGGCGTAGGCGGAGGACGCTGCGCTGACTATATAGATAGCCGCCGTGAGGGTTAGCTGTTTCATGGCACTGCACACCGTATCGAGGTTAGGTTACCGGTTTATTACCGTCGTAGACTCTGCGCTATGAGGACCATGCTCGCCCTCGTCCTGGGCACCACCGTCGCCCTTGCGCAGACTCCACCCTCGTTCGAGGTCGCGGCGATTCGCGAGAACACGAGCGGCGCGAGCGGCGGGAGCACCCGCATCCAGCCGGGCGGGCGGTGGATCGCGACAAACATTTCGCTGGCCAGCCTGATCACGATCGCGCACGGCCTCAATAACGATGACCGCGTGCTGAATGTGCCGGACTGGACGCGCCGGACACGTTACGACATCAACGCGGTCGGCACGCCAGGCTTGGTGAACGAGGACGTGCCCTCGGCGCTGCGGGCCTTGCTGCGCGAGCGATTCGGGATGCGGGCGCACGTCGAGCAGCGCGAGTCACCTATCTACAATCTGACGGTGCTGCGATCAGACGGCCGGCTCGGTCCGGCGATGACGCGCGCGACTGGCAACTGCCGGGAGCTGGCCGCACTCCGCGCGACGAATCCGGCGGCAGCGAACGCGGCGGCGGCGAATGCGCCGGCGTCCCGCGTCCCCTGCGGCATCCGCTTCAGCAACGGCGGGACGCTCATCGAAGCTGGCGGTATCACCGCCGGGGATCTGGCGATCATCGTCAGCGCTCCGGCTGGACGGGCAGTCATCGACAAGACCGGTCTCGCGGGTGTGTACGACGTCGAACTGCGTCACAGCGGACCCGATGCCGCGGCGGTGGACGCCGTCTCGATTTTCACCGCGGTGCAGGAGCAGTTGGGATTGCGTCTGGAGAACAGCACCGCTCCACTCGACGTCATCGTCGTCGACAGTGTCTCGCGCCCCACGCCGAATTAGCTGACACGCCCACAAAGACCTCGCCTTGGCAACGGACCAACGACAGAATATCGCCATGACGCAGCAGCAGATCGGAGTCGCTCGTACGATCGGCGCCCTCACATTCGCGATGGTCGCCCTGTGCGCGCCTGGCGCCTATGCGCAAGTGGACTACAACCACTTCAGCCCGGACATCCTGACGGCAACGTCGTCGGGTTCGTTCCTGCTCGAGGCCTCGTGCAAGCCAGCCACGGTCACCGCGGTGGTCGAGTCCATCCCGGGCCTCGCCGATCGCAGCATGCGCGACGATGGGCTGGGCGGTGACAAGGTGGCGGGCGACAAGGTGTTCACCGCGACATTCACGGCTGCCGAACTCCAAACTATCTACGGCACGCTCCAGACGCCGCTGCGTCCGAAGGTCGTCACCATCGGCACCGTGCGCGCCAGGAATGCCGGCGCGCGGAGCCTGGGCACACTTCCCGCCGCCATTCCGTATCGGACGAGCTCGGTTCCCACGGCGCCGCTCACGTCGATCAGCGCCACGATGCAGGCCACGCCGAGCGTCGTGAATATCGTGTTGCCTCGGACGCAGCTGATTCCGCTCGGCGCCACCTTCTCGGCGCTCGACACCGTGACCACGAAGTTCTATCAGGAGTTCCGCGACTCCTTCCACTTCATCAACATCGTCTACGACAATCAGATCAGGAACGCGCTGAGCTATCACTGGGGAGTACAGAACCAGACCTCGGGTCTTGGGATGCCGATCGTCGGTCTCGATTCCAAGTTCGGCAGCGCCAGCTCACTGCTTGGCATCACGCAATTCAATCAGTTGGCGGTCCTGGAGGGCGCCAGACACTGCGGGTACACGTTCCTCCACGAGACGGCGCATCAGTGGATGAACCTGTTGGCCGGCCAGATCGATGACCCCATCAATGCGCACTGGCCGCCAAGCGATCTGATCGGAGGCGTCCTGGGATTGAGCAACTCCTTCAATGGCCAGGGCGTCGGCCTGGCAGGAACCGAGTCGGCTCCCGCCGTGGTCAACGACACGATTGTCTTTACGGCGACGCCAACCTGTTTCAAGCACCTCGACATGGAGAAGTATTTGATGGGTCTCCAGCCGGCTGCCCAAGTCGCCACGCACATGGTGTCCACCAACACGACGCAGACGTCGCTCGATATCCAGACTACGCACACCGTGCTCGGGCCGCTCACGCCGGTGACCATCGGTCACGTGACGTCTGCCAACGGCGCGCGGTCGCCGGCCTATCCGAACGCGACTCGTTCCTTCCGTGTCGCGACCATCCTGGTGACCGCAGACACCAAGGCTTCTTCGAATCTGATGTCCTGGGCCGAGTCGGAGGCGAACTATCTCGGTGCGGCGTTCACGTGGGCGACAGACGGCGCCGGACGGATGGTCTCCGACGTACTGCCGTACCGTAAGCCGGCACCCATGGTGTCGCTGCCGGTAATCCACCGTGTGCTGAACCATGCGCGCGTGGCGTCTGCCCCGCTCGCGCGCGGAAGCCTGGTGCGCATCACCGGTCTCGGTCTTGCCGCGTCCATTCAGCCGGTCACCTACGCGCCACAGCTCGGCGTGCCGGGTCCGACGACATTGGACGGCACCTCCGTCTATTTCGGCACGACCGCCGCCTCCCTGCTGTCGGCGGCGCAGAACGAGATCGTTGCCGTCGTGCCATCCAGTCTGCCGTCGAGGCTCGCAACCGTGACCGTGACCGTGAAACGCACGGTGCTTGGATCCTCGCTGACATCGAACGCCCTGACACTGCCGCTGACTGCGGTCAGTCCGGGAATCTACGCAGCCGCAGGCAACGGCATTCGCGATGCGCTCGCATTCAACGGCGACGACACCCCGAACAGTGCCGACAATCCCGCGCTCCGCCAGGATGGAACGATCCGCGTGCGCATCAACGGATTCGGCACGACGACGCCGTCGTTTCCCGATGGCGGCCTGCTCGCGGGCACGGTGTTCGTGGACAACACCATTCAGGCGGACATCGACGGCGTGGCAGCGACGGTCCTCAGCGTCGCGCCCGCACCGGATCGTGCAAACACGCTCGAGATCACGGTCCAGGTACCGTCCTCGCTTCCTGGTCCCGGCTTCGTGGTCGCGAGAGAACTCCACATCACAGTACTTGGCGCGAGCAGTCAGGACGGGTTGACCGTGTTCGTGTTTTGAATCAGTTTTTTGTACGAAGAAAAAGCCCCCGGGCACAAGCCCGGGGGCTCTCCGTCGGAAACGATCTTGACCCACAGCGAGTCCTTGCCCTTGTAGTACGACGTGACGCTGGCCGTGCGCAGCGCATCAAGGCTGTCCTGCGGCGCACCCGAGGCTGCGGTGGTGAACCCCGGCAGCTCGAAGATCACCCACGAGCCGCGAGCCGTCCCTGTCGCGGTACGCCGCGGTCTTATAGGACGTACTGCCTCCGTTATCGCTGGCCCACCCGCCGCCCGGTCAGGTGTTCGAGCGACCACTGGCTCGCTGCCGATGCTGCCCTCGCCGCGGAGCTCGAAGGCTTCGATGCTGTGGCTATCGAGGGCGGCCGTTCGAGGTCCTCTTCCGAGGAGGCTTGCTATACGCGATAGACCCAACATCGCCCCAAGAGGAAGACCGATCTCGCCGCACCCGAGGACTTCGGGCGGTAGGCCATGACGGCCCAGCTTAAAAGCTCAGCAATCTCACCTCGACTATTGGTATGGTGTTTGCCTCGCGCACTTACCGATTCAGTCCCTTTCTGCGAGGCTGTAGATGGCGATCACGCGAACGGAAGTGTTCACTGCAGTCCGGCACCTCTCCCTGAGTTTCTTCATCCTTGTCGGGGTTGCTGCCAGCGCGCACGCCGATTTGCTGACCGTGTCGTTCTCCGGCATCATCGACCTGACGGCATCGGGCGGCCCGGCGAATAGCCCGTTCAGCGGCTTCTTCACCTGGAACTCGGCCGCGTCGCCAGACCAGATCCACCCGCCGGACAACGCGGCCTACTTGATCCAGTCGTATCAGTTGATCCTGAACGGCGTTGACAGGACGCGCGGGCCAGGCAACGCCGGTCTCAATGTGTTCAACGATTCAAACCTGGATGACGACATCGGCGACTTCGATGGGGTGCTGTTCCTCGCCAGGCTGGACGATAACGTGACCATCGGCGGCGTTACCGGCCACACGCTCTTCGGGTTGGCCTTCCTCGGAGACAAGACGGTTTGGGATACGCTCGCTCTGCCATCGGATTACGCTTTCCTGAAGCTGCCGGACCGCTTCTCGTTAGTGTCCCTGGAACATAGTGGACCCGGCGACGACCCGGTGGTCGGCCAAGGTGAGGCTTTCACGGCGACTCCGGCTCCGGTTCCGGAACCGGCCACCCTCACGCTGTCCGCGCTCGGCCTCGCCGGCGCGGTAGCACGCGCCCGACGCGTCCGTCAGCGGCGCGACCAGTAGGCTGCCTCGGCGCGCTGCTCGAGCAGCACTCAAAAGACGTAGTCTACCCAGCAGCCATCCGGTGCGCGCTGAAATGGGTCGTTGGCGAAATCGAACTGCCACGGTGCAAGCCCCATTGACCCAACCGCAGGCCCCGCGGGGCCACCCCGCCCCGTCCCACGCCCTTGCCGCATGGCGCGCGGATCGAGCATCTCGTCGATCTGGTCCCGCGAATCCTCGAGATGCACGCGCGACGCACGGTCCACCGCCAGAGGGATTGCGCTGACCAGTCGTGCTCGCAGCGTTCGCAATTCGCCGCGCAGCATCGCCCGCACTTCGGGCTCGGGTGGTGCGTTGCCATTGAGGCGGTTGTCGATGGTGTCGAGATACGCGCGCTGCGCGTTCCGACGGTAAGGACTGATCGCCCGAGCAGGCGCGGCGAGTTCGGACCAGATACCCGTGCGCAGCTGCTCCAAGAACTGCTCGGGCCGATACGCCGCGCTTCCGTCGAGAGCCGCCTGCTCGGCAAGTCGTGCAAGTCGATCGGTCTGCAGCAGTGAGTTCAGCACGGTGGTCTGGGCGGCTCGCATCCGGTTCATCACCCCGACAGGTTCCATTCGACGCAGCAGATCGGGCTGAATGAGAAACGCCGGCGTCACGAAGGCGTTCGCCAGCAGGAACCTGGTCGCTTCCGCCTGCCGCGCCGCTGGCACCGGCGTGAATCGGACGCCGTTCTGGCCAACGTGGCGTTGCTGCGAAAGGAACCCGCCGACGAGCGTGGCGACGTGGTTCATCTCGAGCGTCCACTGCGCCATGAGCCGCCCGTAGACCTCGGCCAGTTCCTCGTAGGTCTCGCCCGGCTTGGTGGTGGTGGCCGGAAGCAGCATGGCCGAGACGCGTTCGAGGTTCTTCAGCCCCAGCGTCGTTGCTTTCACCGCGTCGGCGTCGCCGACAGCTTCGGTCTGGTTATTGGGATCGCTGGTACCGGCCTGTGCGGTGGAGAAGCGAAGCCACGGGGTCTGGTCCTGTTGCCGCGCCCACGAGTCGAGCATCGCGCGTTCGTCCTCCGGCGTTCTCGCCCCGGGAATCGGCTTGTATCCCCACATCGTGGCCCATTTATCGTAGGGGCCGATCTTCGGGATGAGATCCGCCGGCGCGATCCCGTCCTCGGGCTGCGCGACGTAGTTGAAGCGCGAGTAGTCCATCAGCGTAGGCGTGTGCCCGTTCTCGCGGACCCAGTTCTTGTCGCGCACCTGCTCGACGGAGTACATCGCGCTGGCTTTCATGTTGTGCTGAAAGCCAAGTGTGTGACCCACCTCGTGCGCCACGACGTAGCGAATCAGCTCGCCCATCAGATCGTCGGGCAGGGGTAGGCGCTTCGCCCGCGGATCCAGCGGACCCACCTGCACGAAGTACCAGTTCTTCGCCAGATTCTGGACGTTGTGAAAAACCTGGACGTCGGCCTCGAGAATCTCGCCCGACCGCGGATCGTGTACGTGCGGACCCTGCGCGTTCTCGGTGGTCGACGGCAGCCACTTGATCACCGAGTAGCGCGCATCCTCTGCGCTCCAGTCGGGATCATCGGCAGGCGCCTCGCGCGCCACGATGGCGTTGCGGAACCCGGCCGCTTCGAACGCGGGCTGCCAATCCTCGATGCCTTTCTTCACGTACGACACCCACTGCCGCGGCGTCGCGGGATCCACGTAATAGACGATCGGCTTCACGGGCTCCGAGATCTCCGCGTTCGGATTGCGCTTCTCCAGCCGATACCGAGTAATGAACGTGCGCTGCTTGGCGCGGTGATCGGGGAGGCCATAGTCGTAGGTGCGTTCCGTGAAGTAGCCGACGCGCTCGTCGAAGAGCCGCGGCATCATCGGCTTCTCGGGTAGCCGCACCATGCTGTACGACACCACGACGGTGGCGCTGTTGCCGCGCATCGCCGCGCGGCCGGGAACCGGCGCAGGCACGGGCTGGCCGGCGTCGGGCGCCGTGTACGTCTGGTTGACTTCGACGTTGATGTTCTCGGGGAACGACACGACCTTCTCGAGAAACGTGCGTGTCTGGTCGAAGCCGCGGGCGCCGACGCGTCCGCGCACGGAGAGTTCCGCAGTCTCGGTGAGAAACAACGGTCCCACGTTCACCACCGGATTGCCCTGCGGGCTGAACGCGGCCACGTTGAACGCGCGGATGATGGCGGGGTTGTTGGCGTCGCTCACCGCGCGCGCGATCGGCGTGGACGGATCGGCGACGATGCCGTAGTCGATCAGGCGCAACAACACCCGATTGCCCACCAGGTCCCACCGCACGACGCGATTGCCGGCTGCCTCGCCGCCGAGCCGCCCGGCCGCATTGCGCTTGATCTGCGTCACCCACAGGAACTCGCGCCCGAGCTCCGCTTTCGGGATCTCGTAGAACAGCTGCTCGCCGATCCGGTGCACCTTGAACACGCCGTCGTCGGTGCGCGCGTCTTTTGTGATCACCTGATCGTAGGGGCGCGGCGGCGGCGGGTTCGGTGCGGCGCCGCGGCCGCGGCCCGCGGCATCCGGCGCCGCGTCTCCAGCAGGCGGCGCGGGTTCCTGCGGCGTGTCCTGCGCGGCAGCCCACAGCGGATCCGTGGGCACCACCACTCCTTGCGACGCGCGCTGCGCCCCCAATGGAATCGCGGCAGCGGTCAGAAACGCGAGCAGAGCGGCACCAGCAAGTACGCACGAAGACGCGGCGGGACGGCACGGCATCGGACGCTCCTTAGGAAGGGAGTGACAGTCGGATGCCGGGATTATAGAGGCCTGAAGGGGCCTGAATCTCACCGACGGCGACGAAGCCGTGGCGCAGGTACAGCGAGGTGTTCCGAGGACGAGACAAACCCGCAACCGGTCGCTTGTTGGCAGACGCGCACTAACGAGGGATCGGGCCGTAAGCGACGCGGTCGCCGTTGAAGGAACTGAGCCAGATCTCGCCGTCGATCGGAATGGCCGTCGCAGTACCCGAGTACGGCGGGGTCGCAGGGAAACGCGCGAGGTCGCTGACGATGAGCGTCGCCGGGTCGATGGCTTGGGCCGCAAAGCCGCGGAGACAGGGCGTGCCGGCCACACACGGTGGGTCGGCGATCGCCATTCCGGCCGCCACCAGACGCGTGCCGACCATGCGGACGTTGTCGGGGACGAAACCGGTGAGCTGCGCGAAGCCGATCGGTTTCGAGGGATCGGCCCGCGAGAAGGCGACAATCTGCCTCAGTCCCATCGACACGACAAAGAACTGGCGACCGTCAGCCGAGGTCTCGATGCCGTTGTTGACCGGAAGCTCCGTGCCGTCCAGCCGATGGAACACGCTCTCGCCGGGCGTCCACATGAAGACCGCGCCGGTGTTGCGCCCGTCCGGAGAGGTCTTTCC
>Ga0070675_100003739_pt1 | contig 11562 bp, 3 predicted proteins | sample KBSM43metaG_FD_65343 | JGI IMG/M metagenome (GOLD analysis project Ga0070675, IMG submission 65343) | Miscanthus rhizosphere microbial communities from Kellogg Biological Station, Michigan, USA - KBS M4-3 metaG | ecosystem: Host-associated > Plants > Roots > Rhizosphere > Soil ...
CTGTCGTCCTCTGCCTGCTCGCCGCGGCGGCCGCCGCCTCGCCGGCCCGCGCGGCGTCGTCGATGCGGTTTCACGGCAACGGCTCGGCCGACATCGACCGGGTGAAGATTCCGATCGACGACCCGGCGAACTCCAATCCCGGGCCTCCGGCGGACGTCGGCGCGGAGGACTTCACGATCGAGTTCTGGATGCGCGCGGCGTCGTCGGACAACACCGCGGCATCGGTCGCGTGCGGCGCGAACGTGGAGTGGCGTCACGGCGACGTCATCGTCGATCGCGACCGGCTCGGTCTCGACCGCAAGTTCGGCGTCTCGATCGCCGGCGGGCGCGTCGTGTTCGGAGTCAGCGGCGACGGAACGGGGGATTGGACGATCTGCGGCGCCCGCCCCGTGCTCGACTCGATGTGGCACCACGTCGCGGTCGAGCGCGAGCGCGCGACCGGGAGGATGCGGATCTTCGTGGACGGCCTCCTGGACGCCGAGGGCGACGGCCCGGGCGGCGACGTCTCGTACCCCGACGACGCCGCGTCCGCCTCGTCGAGCGATCCCTACCTGGTGCTCGGCGCGGAGAAGCACGACGAGGGGGCCGCGTTCCCGTCGTACGACGGATACCTCGACGAGGTCCGGATCTCGAAGGTCCTCCGCTACGGGGGGCCCTTCACCCGTCCGGAGACACCGTTCACGCCGGACGCGGACACCGTGGCCCTCTACCACCTCGACGAGGACGCCGGCGACGCGGTCCTCGATTCCTCGGGCGCGGCCGGGGGCCCGTCACACGGCCAGCGCTCCTTCGGCGGATCGCCGGCGGGCCCGGAGTGGGCGGAGAGCGTCGCGCCTCTGGGCGGGAGCGCCGGCGTCGCGCTGACTCCGGTGACCACGGCCGTCTCGTCGCCCGTCCACGTCACGAACGCCGGCGACGGGTCGGGACGCCTATTCATCGTCGAGCAGGGCGGCGTCATCCGCATCTTCAAGAACGGCCAGCTTCTCGCCACGCCGTTCCTGGACATCCACGCATTGGTCACGGCCGGCGGCGAGCAGGGCCTCCTGTCGGTGGCGTTCCATCCGAACTACCCGACGAACGGGTACTTCTACGTCTACTACACGAACAACCTCGCCTTTCCGGGCGACATCACGCTGGCCCGCTACCAGGTCTCGGCGAACCCGGACGTGGCCGATCCCGCGTCCGCCCAGATCCTGCTGGTCGTACCGCATCCGGTGAATTCGAACCACAACGGCGGGCAGCTCATGTTCGGCCCGAGCGACGGTTATCTCTACATGGGCACCGGCGACGGCGGTGGCGGGGGCGACATTCCGAACAACGCCCAGCGCCTCGACGTGCTGCTCGGCAAGATCCTCCGCCTCGACGTGGACGGCACCGGCGCGGTCCCGTGCGGGCAGACGGCGGCCGCGCCCTACGCGATCCCGCCGTCGAACCCGTTCGCCGCGATCTCCGGCTGCGACGAGATCTGGGCGTACGGGGTCCGGAATCCGTGGCGGTTCTCCTTCGACCGCGCGACTTCGGACCTGATCATCGGCGACGTCGGCCAGAACGCGTGGGAGGAGATCGACTACCAGCCGTCGACGAGCGAGGGTGGCGAGAACTACGGCTGGCGGAAGATGGAAGGCTTCCACTGCTACAACCCGCCGAGCAACTGCAACGACGGGTCGCTCACCCTCCCGATCCTCGAGTACGACCACTCGGGTCGCTGCTCCGTCACGGGCGGCTTCCGCTATCGCGGTAGCGCGATTCCGGGACTCGACGGCGTCTACCTGTATGCGGACTTCTGCAGCGGCGAGCTGTGGGGAGCCCAGCAGGCCGCCGACGGAACATGGACGTCGAGCCTGCTCCTGAACACCGGCTACAACCTCTCGTCCTTCGGCGAGGATCAGGCGGGGGAGCTCTACGCGACGAACCTGAACGGCGGCGTCTACCAGCTGACGCCGGTGCCGAACCCATCGCCCGTGTTGTCGAACCTGTCACCCGGTTCGGTCATTGCGGGAGATCCGGGATTCACGTTGACGGTGAACGGCTCGGGGTTCGTCTACGGGTCGGTCGTTCGCTGGAACGGCGGGGACCGGCCGACCATCCGCGTCTCGGCGAGCCAGCTGACTGCCGACATCGCCTCCACCGACATCGAGACCGCGGGCCCGGCGACCATCACCGTCTTCTCGCCGGCGCCGGGTGGAGGAACCTCGTCCGCGAGGACGGTCAACGTCAACCCGACGTTTCTGGACGTGCCGGCCTCCTACTTCGCCTACAGCTACATCCAGGCGGTCTTCAACGCCGGCGTCACGGCCGGGTGCGCTCCCCGTCTCTACTGTCCGGACGCGGCGACGACGCGCGCGCAGATGGCGGTTTTCCTCCTGAAATCGGACCAGGGAGCCGACTACGTCCCGCCGCCCTGCACGGGGTCGGTGTTCGCGGACGTGCCCTGCCAGGGCGGCGCCTTCGATCCCTGGATCGAGGATCTGGCCGGGCGCGGAATCACCGGCGGCTGCGGCGGCGGGAACTACTGCCCGCAAGCTCCCGTCAGCCGTGCTCAGATGTCGGCCTTTCTCCTGAAGACGGATCAGGGCGCCGGCTACGCACCCCCGGCCTGCACCGGAACGGTCTTCGCCGACGTGCCCTGCGCGGGAGGCCTGTTCGATCCCTGGATCGAGGACATCGCCGGGAGAGGAATCACCGGCGGCTGCGGAGGCGGAAACTACTGCCCCGCGTCTCCCTTGACGCGCGCACAGATGGCCGTTTTCCTGACGAAGACTTTCAACCTGCCGCTTCCCTGATACGGGCTCGCGCTCGCGAGCGGAACCTGCAGGCGAACAGCGAACATCGGAGCGGTCCGCTTCGGAGGACACGCGGCAACGTCGCGCCGGATTCGTCCATTTTTCTGGTCTTTCGCGCATCCGTCCTGCCGACTCGAGCGCGGTGCCGCACGCCGCACGCTTTCGTTTGCGGCTCGAGCACGGCTCCGTCTTTGCGGCCTAATCCTCTGGTCAAGTCCTACGCCGACGATGGAAGCCACCGATCCGACGTCGCGATTCCGCAGTGACCGCTGCCGAATGGCGGGTTCGGCACGACCGCGAGTCGACCGATAGCGCGACGCCGTGAATCGGAAGGCGTCGCGCATCCGCCGTCACTTTCTTGTTGACTCCGGGTTGACCGGGGTAAATAGTTTCCAGCGATTTCCCCAGCAAGATTCGTTTTAACAACCTAACGGAGGAACGGCATGGACCGGAGCTCGGCGAAAAGGCTCTCTGCCTTCATCGTCTCGGTGGCCGCAGGCCTGCTGTTCGCACCGGTGTCCGCGCTATTCGGCGCGAACACGGTCGAACAGAAAGCTGCGCCCAGTATCAAGCACGGGATCTCGATTCGATCGGGGGTCTCGCGGCCGCTTCGTGAGATGAATCTGCCCCGGCCGAAGCCCGGTGAGACGCGCCGGGAGATTCACCACAAGCCGCGTCCGGGCTGGAATCCTCCAACGGACAAGCCGCTCCGCCACGACCCGGCGCGGCAGTCGACCTCCGCACCCAACGAGATGCCGGGGCCGATCGTCAGCTTCGAGGGCGTCGGCGACGTCGACTTCCTGCAGCCCGCCGACACCAACGCGGCCGTCGGTCCGAACAACGTGGCGCAGTGGGTCAACATCTCGTTCGAGATCTGGGACAAGGACGGCAACTCCCAGACCGGCGGACCCGTCGCGGGCAATGCCTTCTGGCAGGGCTTCGGCGGAGACTGCGAGAACATCAATTCCGGCGATCCGATCGTCCTGTACGACCAGCTCGCCGATCGATGGGTGTTCGCGCAGCCGACCTTCGACATCTTCGGCGCGACGATCAACAGCATGTGCTTCGCCGTGTCGGCGACGCCGGATCCGATGGGCGAGTACAACCTGTACCAGTTTCCGTGGGCGATCACCGGCTCGCCGTTCCCGGACTACCCGAAGGTCGCGGTCTGGCCGGACGGCTACTACGTCACGGCGCGTGAATTTGCCGGGTCGAGCTTCAGCATGGCGGTGACCGCCGTCGACCGCAACGCGATGCTCGCGGGTGCGGACGCGTCGCAGGTCTACGTCAACCTGGAAAACGGCAGCATGGACGGCCTCCTGGCGGCGAACCTGGACGGTACGAACCTTCCCGGAGGCCCGGCCATCTCGCGCCCCGTGGGTTCGCCGACTTCTCCCGAGGTTCTCGTCAGCACGGGCCATCCCGACCGGGACGGCTCGCCGACTCCGAGGCTGCACTTCTTCTACTTCCATCCCGATTTCGGGACGCCGGCCAACTCGACCTTCACCGGCCCGGTCGACGTCGACGTCGACGACTACAACCCGGTCTTCGAGTTCGTCGACACCGTGCCGCAGCCTCCGCCGGGTGGCGGGCTCGAGGCCAACGGCTGGATCCAGTACCGCGCGGTGTATCGGAACTTCGGGGACCACGACGCGCTGATCGTCGAGCACGACGTGCGTTCCGACGCCGGCATCGTGGGACCGCGCTGGTACGAGGTGCGTGATCCCCTGAACACGCCGGCGGTCTTCCAGCAGGGTTCGTACCTGCCCGATGACGACGTCCATCGCTGGATGGGCTCGGCCGCCATCGACTTCAGCGGCGACATCGCCGTCGGATTCAGCGTCACCGACGACACCTCGACCAATCCCGGCATCCGCTGGGCAGGCCGCCTTCCGGGCGATCCGGCCGGCGAGCTCTCCCAGGGTGAGGCGGAGCTGATCGCCGGCGACAACCCGTTCGGAGGGTTCCGCTGGGGCGACTACAGCTCGCTCGCCGTCGACCCGGTCGACCAGTGCACGTTCTGGTACACGACCATGTACGCGCCCGGCTCGGCCGGCGGCGACTGGTCGACGCGCATCGGGTCTTTCAAGTTCTCCAACTGCTCGATCGGACCGACCGGCACCCTCGAGGGAACGGTCACCGACGGCACCAATCCGATCGCGGGCGTCAAGGTGACCGCGGGAGCGGCCTCCGCGACGACCGACGCGTCGGGACACTACACGTTCACCCTTCCCGTCGGCACCTACGACATGACGGCTTCGAAGTACGGGTTCTTCCCCGGATCCGCGGAGGACGTCGCGGTCACCGACGGCGGTGACACCGTTCAGGACTTCACCCTGGCCGCGGCTCCGCAGACCATGGTCAACGGCGTCGTCCGGGACGGCTCCGGCGGAGGCTGGCCGCTCTACGCGCAGATCAAGATCACCGCGCCGGGCGCTCCCACCTTCAATCTCTACACCGACCCGGTCACCGGCTACTACAGCCAGGTCCTGGTCGAGGGCACCACGTACAACTTCGCGATCACCGCGCTCGTCCCCGGCTATACCCCGGGTGGCGGACCGCTTCCGCTGGGCGTCGTGACGCCGACCGGGAGCGCGGTTGTGAAGAACTGGGACCTGACGGTCGACGTGCTCGCGTGCAACGCGCCGGGCTACACGCTCGACATCAGCGGCCTGTACGAGACCTTCGACAGCGGCTCGATTCCGGCCAGTTGGATCGTCGAGAACAACTCCGAGGACGGCGGCCAACCGTGGATCGGCTTCGAGGGCGCCGACCCCTGCGGTGAGTTCTCCGGCAACATGACCGGCGGAACGGGTCCCTACGCGCTCGTCAACAGCAACTGTGACGGGTTCGTAACGGACGACACGAACATGATCACGTCGTCCACCGACCTCTCGAGCGCGACGGCTCCGGTGGCCCGCTTCAATTCCGACTACCAGGATTGCTGCGGCTCCATCATCGACGTCGACTACTCGACCAACGGCGGGACGAGCTGGACCAACATCTTCGAGAAGTCGGGCAGCAGCGACCGCGGCCCGAAGGTCATCTCTCTGCCGATCGACGCGGCGGGTGCGGCGGACGTCAAGGTCCGCTTCCACTTCAACGCGTTCTTCGGCTGGTGGTGGCAGGTCGACAACGTTCTCGTCGGCGAGGCGGGCTGCATCGCGCAATCGGGCGGCCTGCTGGTTGGCAACGTCCGGGACGGCAACAACGGAGCCGGCCTGAACGGCGCCACGGTCAAGAACCTCGGCTCGGGCGGCGAGACGAAGACCTTCGCGACCCCCGGCGACGACGCGCAAGACGACGGCCTCTTCGTTCTGTTCTCGCCCAGCGGCAGCCAGAACTTCGAGGCGTCCCAGACGAACTACACCTCGGATCAGCACACCAAGGTCGTCGTTCCCAATTCGGCCCAGCGGCAGGATTTCGTCCTTCAGTCGGGTCACCTGGCGGTGGCGCCGGCCGCGCTGAACGCGCGAGTCAACCCGGGCGGAACGGACGATCAGACCCTGACGCTGACCAACTCGGGCGGCGGCTCGGCGGACTTCCAGATCATCGAGATCAACGCCCCGCTTCTCCAGACCACGACTCACGGCTTCGCCAACAAGAGCGTGCATGATCAGGCGCTCGCGCGGCTGCCGCAGGGCCCCAAGGGCCCGCTCGGAGCGGATGCGCGGTCGACGAAGGGCCTGGCGCCTCTTCCGCGCCCGGCTCGCCCGCACAAGATCCTGGCGGCGGGCGACGTCATCGCGTCCTATCCGTCGGGCATCGCCTACGGGTGGGGCGTCGCTTCGGATGGTGCCAACACCTGGTACTCGAACCTCGGCGTGGCCGGGGGTGACGACAAGGACTACCAGTACGATGCGGACGGCAACCTGACCGGAAACGCGATCGATGAGAGCGGCGCGATCTCGGCCTGGGCGGCGGACGGCGCGTTCAACCCGACGACCGGCAAGTTCTGGCGGGTGGACGTGGTCGACTCCGGCAGCTCGTGCATCTTCGAGGTCGACCCGGCCACCATGTCGGTCACGGGCAACACGATCTGTCCGAACACGGGTACGTCGGAGCGCGGGCTCGCGTACGACCAGGTGACGAACACCTTCTACACGGGCTCCTGGCTCGACGGCACGATCTACCACTTCGATACGGCCGGCAACGTCCTCGATTCGTCGGCCGTGAACATCCCGATCTCGGGTCTCGCGTACAACGCGAGCAACGGACACCTGCTCGTCATGCAGAACTCCGACTCCGGGGACGACATCACGGTGCTCGACGCGCTGAACAACTACGCGGTGCTCGGCAGCTTCCCGATCCTGGACGGAGGCTCACCGGCGATCACGCAGTTCGGCGGAGCGGGCGCGGAGTTCGACTGCCTCGGCAACCTGTGGGTCATCGATCAGAACACCCAGACGATCTACAAGGTCGAGTCGGGTGAGTCCGCCGGCTGCGCGGTCGACATCCCCTGGTTCTCGGCGGATCCGACGGAGGGCTCGGTTACCGCGAGCGGCGGCACGGCCGACGTGAACGGTCACTTCGACGGCGCCGGGCTGCTGCCCGGACTGCGCCAGGCCCAGATCCAGGTCAAGACCACCACGCCCTACACGGTTCCTGGCATTCCCGTCACGCTCACGGTGCGGTTCAACGACGTGCCGGACGACAACCAGTTCGAGGCGTTCATCTACGGCGCGGCGGGAGCCGGCATCATGTTCGGCGGACCGCCGAACTGCCCGGCCGGCATCCTCAGCTTCTGCCCGGACAACGCCGTGACGCGCGCCGACATGGCGGGATATCTCTTCCGCGCGGTGCACGGAGCGAACACGCCGCCGCCGGTGTACCAGAACACCTTCGGGGACGTGACGTTCAACGACTACAACTCCTTCTACATCCAGGGGATCTTCGACGACGGGATCACCGCGGGCTGCGGCAACGGCAACTACTGCCCGAACGCGCCGAACACCCGCGCCCAGATGTCGGTCTTCATCTGGAAGGGTCAGAACGGCGACACGCCTCCGCCGGCTTGCACGGGAGTCTTCACCGACGTTCCGTGCCCGAGCGGTTTCGCGGTCGACTACATCGAGGCGCTCTTCAACGAGGGCGTCACGGCGGGTTGCGGTGGCGGGAACTTCTGCCCGAACGCCAACATCACCAACGGTCAGATGTCGGTCTTCCTCGTGAAGGCGTTCAGCATCCCGCATCTCTGAGACTCACGCTTCTGCAATTCGGGGCGCGGCTTCGGCCGCGCCCCTTTTTTTTGATGCCTCGGGCTCGGGCTCGGACCTCTAGCGGTCCGCTTCGCGGACCGTGAAAATGAGAGGGGAAGTCGCGCACGGACCCTCTCCCATCGATCGACGGCGTTCTCGGTGAAGCCTTCCGTGCGGGAGGAGCCGGATCTCTCCTGATATTTTGAGTCGGTGCTACTGAGCCCCTGGCTCCTTGCCGCCGCGGTCGCGGCTGCCGCGTCCACGCCCGCCGTCACCTCGCCGCGACCTTCCATCGTCCTGATCACGCTCGACACGTTCCGCGCCGATCACGTCGGCGCCGTCCGCGGGGGCCGGCCGCTGACCCCCGCTCTGGACGGGCTGGCGCGGTCCGGGGTCCGCTACACGCGCGCGATCACCGCATCCCCTCTGACCCTCCCGGCGCACTGCACGCTCATGACGGGGGTCGATCCGCCGGCTCACGGCGTCCATGACAACGGAGCGTCGGCGCTTCCCGCGGACGTGGCGACGCTCGCGAGCGTCCTGTCGGCGCGCGGCTACGCGACCGCCGCGTTCGTGTCCTCGCGGGTTCTCGACCGCCGCTTCGGTCTCGACCGCGGCTTCGATCTCTACGACGACGCGATGACGGCGGAGTTGGTGGGTGAACAGGGATACCCGGAGCGCGCCGCGGAAGCCGTGACCGACGCCGCCCTCGCCTGGCTCGCCCGGCGGCCGTCCGCCCGGCCGTTCTTCGTGTGGGTCCACTACTACGACGCGCACGCGCCGTACCAGCCGCCGGGAGACTGGAAGGGAGCCACCGCGGCGGCGCGCTACGCCGGCGAGGTCGCGCACGTCGACCGGGAGCTCTCGCGCCTGCTGGCGCGCTCGACCGCAGCCGGCGAGGTCATCGTCGCCGCGGTCGGCGACCACGGAGAGATGCTCGGCGAGCACGGAGAGAAGGAACACGGCATCTTCCTGTATCGCTCCGCCCTCGAGGTCCCCCTGATCCTCTCCGGCCCCGGCGTGCCTCCCGGCTCGAAGATCGACGATACGGTCGGGACGCGCGCGCTGGCGTCGACCCTGCTCGGGCTCGCCGGCCTCGGGGACGCGGCGCATGCGTTCGGCGATCCCCTTCCGGGAATCGGCGGACCGGGTCGCGTGCGCGCCTCCCGGCCCATCTACAGCGAGACGTGGCTTCCCGCCACGGCGTACGGCTGGAGCCCGCTCTCGGCCGCGACCGACGGCGCGCTGCGGCTCGTTCGCGCTCCGCGACCCGAGCTGTATGACTTCGTGAAAGATCCCGGAGAGATCGACAACCTCCAAGCCGGGAGCGCCGACGATTCGAGGCGCCTCGCCGACTGGCTCGTTTCCGCCGGGCGCGACGCGCGCACGGCCCCTCCTCCCCGGGTGTCTCCGGCGGAGGCGGCGGAGCTCGCCGCGAGCCTTCGCAGCCTCGGCTATCTCTCCGGCTCGAGCGGCCGAGCCCGCGGCGGGACGATCGACCCGAAGGACGGCATCTCGCTCCTGGCCTCCTTCGAGGAGGCCCGCGACTGGCTCCGCGCCGGCCGCGCCCGAGAGGCCGCAGCCCGGCTTCGCGAGCTGACCCGTCGCAGCCCGGGGAACGTCCCGTTCCTGACGCGCCTCGCGGACGCCGAGGTGGCCTCCGGGAACCCGCAGGCCGGGATCGCGGCGATGCGAGAGGCCCTCGCGCTCAACCCGAATCTCGACCTGCTCCACTCGAGCGCCGCCGCGCTGTATGAGCGTGCCGGACGATCGGGCGAGGCGAAGACGGAGTACGAGGCGGCGCTGGCGCTCAATCCCCGTTCGGCCCCCTCGTGGCTGGGCCTGGCGCGGATCGTCGGAGCCGAGCAGTCGCCCGAGGCGGAGCTCGCGGTGCTGGCCCGCGCGGACGCCGCCGGCACGGACAGCGCCGCCATCCTCGCGCGGCTCGCGCAGCTCGAGCTCGGCGCGGGCCGAGTGGCCGACGCGTCCCGGCACGCCTCCCGGGCGACGCGCCTTCTTCCGACCTTCGCGGAGGCGTGGTGGGTCGCGGGTGAGGCCGCCGAGGCGCGCCATGCGACGGCCGACGCGCTCACGGCCTACGACGAGGCGGTCGACCTCGGCCTGTCGGATCCGCGCGCGTTGCTGCGGGTCGGGAAACTGCAGCGTGCGGCGGGCCGGGAAGAAGACGCCCGGAGGTCATTCCGCCGCGCCGCGGACCTCGGCGGGCAATCGTCGGTGGGGACGGACGCGCGCCGCCTTCTCGCCGACTCGCCCTGACTTTTCATCCAGAGCGGTTGTCGCGCCGCTTCGTTCCTGTCCGGAAGAGATGGGCGGGATCCGGCCGCCGGACGCGGCGGGCTCTAGGCGGGTGCCGGGCCGACGGCGTCCGAGTCCCCGAGGGACCACTGGTGATACGCCTCGGTGACGGACGGCGTGTCCCCGTCGCAGACGACGCGGCCGTGGTGCAGCCAGATCGTCCGGTCGCAGTTCTCGCGGACGGTCTTCAGTGCGTGGGAGACGAGCAGGAACGTCTTGCCCCTCTGCTGCAGGCCTAGCATGCGGTCGTGGCACTTGCGCTGGAACTTCTCGTCGCCGACCGACATCGCCTCGTCCACGAGGAGGATGTCCGGGTCGACGTCCGTGGCGACCGCGAACGCGAGCCTCGCCGACATTCCCGTCGAGTACGTGCGGATCGGCGCGTCGATGAACTCCTCGAGCTCCGCCCACTCGACGATGCGGTCGAGGCGCAGCCGCGTCTCGGCCCGCGTGAAGCCCAGGAGGGCGCCCTGGAGCATCACGTTCTCGCGGCCGGTCAGCTCGCCGTGGAACCCCAGCCCGAGCTCGAGGATGGGCGCCACCCGGCCGCGCACGACGACCCTTCCCTCCGAGGGCGGCAGCACGCGGGAGATGACCCGAAAGAGTGTGCTCTTGCCCGCGCCGTTGCGGCCGATCACCGCGACCCGCTCACCGGGCGCGATCGAGAGCGTGATGTCCGAGAGTGCGGTGAAGTCGTCGTAGAACACGCGGCGCTGGATCTTCCGGATCGCGTACTCCTTGAGCGAAAAGATCCGCTCCCGCGGAATCTGGTACCGCAGCACGATCCCCTCGAGCCGAATCGCCTCCGACACGCCTGCCTCAGCTCCAGTACGCCATGCGGTCGGTCCGGCGGCAGAAGTAGACCCAGCCGCTGACGAGCACGACGGCCGACAGCGCGAGCGACACGAGGACGAGGCTCGCCGCCGGGATCGTGCCGTCGTAGATCGGCTTACGGAAGACCTGCACGAGGTAGTACATGGGGTTGAGCCACAGCGCCACGCGGAACCGGAGGGGCACGATCGACGGGTGGTAGACGATCGGCGTGAGGAAGAACCACGTCTGGACCAGCACGGTGTACATCTCGCGCACGTCGGAGAACCGCGACGTGATCGTGAAGAGGATCAGCGAGGCGCCGGCGGAGAAGATCGTCGTGATGAGGATCGACACGGGCAGGAAAATCCAGGTGGCGTGGAGCGGAAACCCGGTCGCCGCGATGATGAGGATGAGCGGGACGAGAGACAGCGCGAGGTTCACCAGGCCCCCTC
>Ga0070675_100003740_pt1 | contig 11560 bp, 8 predicted proteins | sample KBSM43metaG_FD_65343 | JGI IMG/M metagenome (GOLD analysis project Ga0070675, IMG submission 65343) | Miscanthus rhizosphere microbial communities from Kellogg Biological Station, Michigan, USA - KBS M4-3 metaG | ecosystem: Host-associated > Plants > Roots > Rhizosphere > Soil ...
GCGCTTGCTTGCTGCGATCACGCCATTGCCGCGCGGCCCGACTACGCGCCCTATCACGTCACGCGGGGACGGGCGCTTTCAGCGGTGGATGAGCGCGGGCAGGCGGAAGATGCGTGGCGGCGCGCGCTCGCACTCGACCCCACCGATCCCGAAGCGATGTTCTGCCTCGGCAACTCGGCACGCGAGCGCGGCGCGCACGACGAAGCCACACGGATTTTCGAAGCGGCGCTGCTGAGCGATCCGCACGATCCGCTGATGCTGAACGGCCTGGGATTGGCACTCGGCCTCGCGGGCGACGATGCCGGAGCTCGCAACGCGTACGAGCATGCGCTCTCGCACGCGGACTGTCCGCCCGAGGTCCACGCCAACCTCGCGCGGCTGCTGCATCGGCGGCAGGACTACGCGGCCGCGGCCATCCATTACGATGCTTTCATCACGCGAACGGCGGATGCCTCAGCGGATCTCTTTTGGGCGCTGGGACTTTGCCGGCGCAAGCTGGGCGAGCTGCCGGCGGCGGAACAAAGCTATCGCGAGGCGCTGCGGCGTGCGCCCGACCACGCGGACGTAAAACACGAGCTCGCGACGGTGCTGGTCGAGCTCGGCCAGGGCGCTGAAGCGGTCGAGCTGCTGTCGCAACTCGTCGATTCGGCGAGCCACATCCCGTATCTCCGCGCGACGCTCGCGAGCGCGCGGCAGATGGTCTGCGACTGGACCGACTGGGAGTCGAACTTCGCCGCATTGCGCGCTCGCATTGCGACAGTCGACGCCACGACCGACGAGGCTACCGAAGCGACGATCGTGCCGCTCGGCTCGCTGGCGATGCCGCTCTCGGCCGAGCAGCTCATCGTGGCGTGGCGGTTCGCGGCCACGATTCCTCGGATGACGACCGCCGGGCCGATCATCACGCGCACCGATACCGCAGTGCGTCGGCTTCGGATCGGCTATGTGTCATCCGATTTTCGCGCGCACCCGATCCCATATCTCCTGACGGAACTGTGGGAACGTCACGATCGCGCCCGCTTCGAGGTCCACGCCTACTCGCTCGGCCGTTCCGACGGGAGTTCGCTGCGCCGCCGCATCGAGCGCGCGTTCGAGCACTTCGCGGATGTGAGCAGCGAGACCGCCGAGGGAACGCTTGCGAGAATCCGCGCGGACGGCATCGACGTCCTCATCGACCTCAACGGCTACACCGCCGGGTCGCGAGCGGAGATCTTCGCCGCCCGCGCAGCCCCGCTGCAGATGCACTGGCTCGGATTCCTCGGCACCCAGGGCGCAGAGTGGTTCGATTACATCGTCACCGACCGCTTCGTCACGCCGCCGGAGACAGCGCCGTCTTTCGCCGAGCGCTTCCTTTACGTTCCCGGCGGCTACACGCCAAGCGATACGAGGCGCCCGATCGATGCGACGGTCCATTCGCGGGCGTCCTTGGGACTCCCGCACGATGGATTCGTCTTCTGCTGCTTCAACAGTGGATACAAGATCATTCCCCCGATGTTCGACGCCTGGATGAGGATCCTCGCCGCGATCGATCGCAGTGTGCTGTGGCTCGCTCCGGCGGACGCGGCAACCTGCGCCAACCTGCGCCGCGAGGCGGCCGCACGCGGCGTCGCGACGCATCGCCTCGTCTTCGCGACGCGCGCGGAGCTTCCGGCCTACCTTGCGCGGCTCAAGCTCGCCGATCTCTTCCTCGACACGTGGCCCTACAACGCAGGCACGACCGCCAACGATGCCCTGTTTGTCGGTCTGCCGCTGCTGACATTGGCCGGCGAGACGATGGCGAGCCGGGTCGCGGCAAGTCAGCTCGCTACGGCGGGATTGCCTGGGCTCGTCACACGCGATCTCGCGGAGTACGAGGCGCGGGCGATCGAACTCGCGCGGTCGCCCGACAAGCTTGCAACGCTCAGGCAGAAGGTCGTTGACGCGCGGACGGCGTCGTCACTCTTCGACATGGCGAGCTACACGCGCGGCTTCGAGGGCGCGCTCGAGGCGGCGTGGGAAGAACATTTTCGTGCGCAAAGGTAAAGCGTGAATCGACACTCCACCGCTGCGCCGACAACCCCATCCGCGACAGCGATCTCGCGTGAGGAGATGATTGCGTTGCCGATCCGGCGCTACGAGGGTCCGGTGCACGTCATCGCAGGGCACACGGACGTCGAAAGCGCGCTGCAGGACATCTTGCAGGAAGGCGTCGTCGGCTTCGACACTGAGACTCGGCCCGCCTTCCGACCTGGCGAGAGCTACCTCCCCTCCCTTGTGCAATTCGCGACGGCGAACGCGGTTTATCTACTGCAAGTGCAACAGCACGACCTTTCCGGTGCGGTACGGGATATTCTCTCATCAGATAAGATCGTCAAAGTGGGCGTGTCGGTGTCCGACGACATTTTCAACCTGAAAAAATTGTACCCGTTCGAAGAAAAATCCGTGGTCGATCTCGGCAAGGTGGCGGAGCGCAATGGTCTCAAGCAGACCGGCGTACGGAATCTCGCGGGGATCTTTCTCGGAACGCGAATCCCCAAGGGGACGAAGACGACGAATTGGGCGGCGCGCCGCCTGACACCGCAACAGGTCGCCTATGCGGCGACGGATGCCTGGGTGTGCCGTGAACTATATCTATGCTTCGAGCGACTGAACATGGTCGGATGATCGACGTCGCGAGGTATCTCGCCACAGCGCTCGCCTGCGCGATGCTGATCTCTTGCGCGCAGGTCGAGCGTGTACCCGAGCCCGCACAAGCGACGCCGGCGCCGCCGGAACCCGTGCCCGCGACTCCGGCGCCGAGCGTTCCACCAGCCACGGCGCCGCCATCGTCCGGCGGCACCACGACAGGCTCTCAGCAACGCGGCCCCATTTCGCTGTACGGCAATGCGTTCGCGGGCAAGAAGACGGCCAGCGGTGAGACGTTCGATCCGGAGGCGCTCACGATGGCGCACCGGACGTTGCCGTTCGGCACGCGCGTGCGCGTCACCAATCTCGAGAACCAGCGCAGCGTGGAGGTCGTGGTAAACGATCGCGGGCCATTCGTGGCGGGGCGGATTGCCGATCTCTCTCTCGCCGCGGCCCGCCGCATCGGCATGATTGCCGACGGCGTGGTGGACGCGCTTCTCGACATTCTCCAGCTGGGGCAAAAGCGCTAGCGCGCAAATCTCCCTAGTCCGAGGCGGGGGCGGCTGCGGGGCGCCCGGGTTGGCGCAGGTGCGCGATCCCGATCGCGCCACCCATGAGGCCCGCGGCAACGATGAAGGTCAACCGAAAGCCGTTGGCAATTGCCAAAGCGCTCGCGCTGGCGAGATTGTCATCACCAACACCGAAGGCGAAGACCGCGCTCATGCCCGCTGCACCGATGATGAGGCCCACGTTGCGCGACAGGGCGAGCAGCCCAGACACCGTGCCGCGACCATCCTTCGCGCGATGCATCAGGGCTGCCGTGTTGTTGGCGGCCTGGACAAGCTGGTAGCCGGGCGTCAGCACGATGAGCGCGAGTACGTAGCCTCCAACCCCGACGAGATCAGGCAACATCGCGAGAAGGAGCGCCCCGGTCGCGAGCATGCCGAGTCCAAGTTTCAAAGTCCTTTGCGTTCCCCACGTATCGACCAGCCGGCCAGACGGTGCACCGCTCAAGATGGCGATCAACGGACCGGAGGACATCACGAGTCCCACCGCCTCCGCTTTCAAGCCGAGCCCGATGCCCAAATAGAATGGGCCCACGACGAGCGTCGTCATCATGACGACCGCGATCAGAAGGTTGATGGCGAGTGTCGGTGCCAGCGCTTTGCCCAGGAAGAATCCTGAGGCACCGGTAGCGACTCGCTGCTCTTCCGTGGCACGCGGGAGCATCGTGATCGCCATGACCAACGCGAGCGCCGCCAACGGCACCTGGACTAGAAATATGCCGCGCCATCCGGCGAGCGGAAGCAGCGCACCCCCAAGCGATGGGCCGAGGGCAGTGCCAACCGCAGACACGGTGCCGAGCAAGCCCATCGCACGCCCCAAGCCCTTCTCGCTGGCAACCTCGCGCAAGAGCGTCATGGTGAGCGTCATGAGGAACGCGGCGCCCGCCCCCTGCAGGGCTCTTGCGCCCACCAGGAGCGGAAGGCTGGGGGCAATGCCGGACAGCAGCGAGCCAACCGCAAAGATGGCCAATCCGCCAAGGAGCATGCGCCTGTGCCCGTACTTGTCACCGAGCCTGCCGGCAACGACCGTCGAGACGGTCAGTGCGGCGAGATAGGAGACGACTACCCACCGCACTTCGGAAATCGAGGCGGCGAACGCGACGGCCAGGGCCGGTAGCGCGATGTTGGCAATGCTCGTGCCGAGTGACGCCAGGAGCATCGGGAGCACCAGTGCTGCCGTCATGACCCTGGGGTCTTTGCTCCATACCTGCGATCCACTGTCCTTCATGTCCCACGCTCCTTTGCGAAAAGTGCCGCACGAGAGCAGGATAGGACCTCAAGTCCACTTGAGGTCAAGATGAATTTCATCGACATCGGGGAGGTCGCCAGAAGAACCGGCGTGCGTCCCTCAGCGCTGCGCTACTACGAGGAGGTCGGGTTGATCTCCCCGGCTTCGAGGCATGGTTTGCGGCGACAGTTTCCGGCGACCGTGCTGCTGCAGCTCAAGCTGGTGGCGATGGGAAAGCTCGCCGGTTTCTCGCTGGAGGAGATTGCCGGAATGTTCGGCGCGGATGGCAAACTGGACCTGCCGCGCGCATTGCTGCGTCGGAAGGCGGACGACATCGATCGCCAGCTGCGCGAGCTGACGGTCCTGCGTGACACTCTGCGTCATGTCGCCGATTGCCGCGCACCGTCGCATATGGAGTGCCCGACGTTCAAAAGGCTCGTCGAAGCGGCGGGCAAGCGCGGCGCGCGACGCTCCAAAGCCGCGGCACGGCAACGGTCGTGAGAGGTCTTATATCATTGGGGTAATCCAGCCGAGCTTCCCGCATGCCGCCTGCCGAAAAGAAAACCCCCGCCCGCTTCACGCCGTACCAGACGTTCGTAATTGCCTCGCTCGCCTTCCTGCAGTTCGCCGTGATCCTGGACTTCATGATCGTGGCGCCGCTGGGCGCGCTGGTAATGCCCGCGCTCGACATGTCTCCGCGCGATTTCGGGCTCATCGTGTCGGCTTATGCATTCAGCGCCGGTGCCAGCGGTCTCCTCGTGGCCGGCTTTGCCGACCGCTACGATCGCAAGAGCCTTCTGCTGTTCTTCTATACGGGCTTCGTGCTGGGCACGCTGTGGTGCGGCCTCGCCAATTCGTTCCATGCCCTGCTGGCGGCCCGCATCGTCACCGGCATTTTCGGCGGCGTCATCGGCTCGGTGGTGATTGCCATCGCCACCGACTTGTTCGAGCCGAATCAGCGCGGCCGCGTGATGGGCTTCATCCAGACGGCGTTTGCCGCGAGCCAGATCCTGGGACTGCCCGCGGGCATCTACCTGTCCAACCACTGGAACTGGCACGCGCCGTTCCTGGTGATGGTGGCATTCGGCATCGCCGGTGGCCTCGTCGTCGCATGGAAGCTGCAACCCGTGGTGGCGCATCTCAAGGAACGCCAGGAACGCAGCCCGTGGAACCACCTGTATGACACGGTGCGCGAGCCGCGCCACTGGAGCGCGTTCGTCACGATGATGCTGCTCGCGACCGGTGGCTTCATGCTGATGCCGTTCGGCAGCGCCTTCCTGGTGAACAATCTGGGCATCGCGCTTACCAGCTTGCCGACGATCTACCTGATCACCGGCCTGTTCACGATCTTCATCGGGCCAGTGGTGGGGAAGCTCGCTGATAACCAGGGCAAGTACCCCGTGTTCCTCGCAGGAAGCATCCTGTCCATCGTGATGGTGCTGATCTACACGCACCTGCCGCCGGTGTCGCTGACGGTCGTGATCGTCGTCAACGTGGCGCTGTTCGTGGGGATCTTCTCGCGGATCATTCCGTTCCAGGCGATGTCGACCTCGGTTCCGGAAATCACCAAGCGCGGATCGTTCAACGCGCTGGGCGCGGCCATCCAGCAGGTTTCAGGCGGGATCGCGTCGGTGATCGCGGGTCACATCGTTACAATGTCGCCCGACGGCAAGCTCGAACAGTTCCCCGTCGTCGGCTACGTGGTGGTGGGCGCCACGCTGACGGCGATGTTCACCACGTGGAAGATGAAGCAGGGCATCGAGCGGCGCGCGGCGGAGGCACAGCCGGCTGCTGCATAACGCACATCCAGTGCGCGGGCATCCGGCTCGATCGACGCGGCTTTCTCTTGGGGGATCGACCTCTTCCCTTAGGGATAGGCATGCAGCCTCTCCCCGACTGCAAGCGCCGTCGCCAACCGCACTTCGCGCGCACGCCGAACGAACGGCGAGGCGCGCAGAAATCCGTGCACCAGCGTCGGCTCGTCGACGAGCACCGCGGTGACTCCCTGATTGCGCAATTGCTCAACTAACGTGACACCCTCGTCGTGGAGCGGATCGAGACCGGCGACGACAACGTGCGCGGTCGGAAGCCCGCTTAACGATGCGCGCAACGGAAGCGCACGATGATCGCCTTGCGCACTACCTCCCGGCAGATAGTGGTTCCAGTACTCGATCATGTCGGCGCGCGTCAGCGTGGCGTTCGCATGTGCGCGGTAGCTGGCAGTCTCGAAGTTCGGCGCGACGACCGGATAGAACAGCACCTGCAAGACGATCCGCGGTCCGCCCCGATCGCGGGCCTCGATAGCGACTCCGAGCGCCAGATGCGCCCCCGCGCTGTCGCCGGCGACCGCAATGCGCGACTCGTCGATGCCGAGTTCGCCCGCAGAACCAGCAAGCCATCGCAATGCGGCGAACGCGTCGTCGTTGGGCGCGGGAAATGGACTCTCCGGTGACCGGCGATACTGGACGCTGGCGATGACCGCATTCGCCTCGTTCGCAAGCGCCGCACATACGCCGTCGTGCGTATCGACGCTTCCCGCGGCCCATCCGCCGCCATGCAGATAGAGAATGGCGGGCAAATGCCCCGGGCCGGGTCTGTAAACGCGAATCAAGAGCTCGCGGCCCGGCAAATGCAGCCAATGGTCCTGCCGCACAACCTCGTCGGAGGGAAAGGGAAAGCGGCGCGCGATCTCCTCCATTCTTGACCGGCGCGCTTCGGGCGTTGGGGATGCAATGGGCGGCACGGCCGCGGCAACGGCTGCGAGATGGTCGCCGAGCTCGGGATCGATTGGCACGAGGGCTCCACGGGAAAATGCTGGGTGAGCGGGATTGTATGACGCCCCCACTGGCCGAACTCGGTCTATTCTTCCCATCGATGCAATCAACGCCGATAACGCGCGAACGCATCGCGTCCATTGACGCGTTGCGCGGGCTGGTCATCATCTTGATGGCGCTTGATCATGTGCGGACCTTTTTCGGCCCGTTGCCATTCAGCCCTTTGGACCTGACCCAAACCACGCCGGCCTGGTTTCTGACGCGGTATGTCACGCACCTGTGCGCTCCCATCTTCGTTTTTCTGGCCGGTGTGAGCGCCGGACTCTACGGCCAGCAAGTGGCGCGCGCGGTGCTGGCCCGATTTCTCGCGACGCGCGGGATGTTGCTGATCTTTCTGGAGTGCACATTCGTCAGTCTGAGCTGGGGCGCTCTGTTCGGTGGAGTGGTCTTTCTCCAGGTGATCTGGGCACTGGGTGTGTCCATGGTCGTTCTGGCGGGCCTCGTCCATCTCCCGCGATCTGTTGTGGCTGGCATCGCTTTGGCGCTCATTGCGGGACACAACGCGCTCGATACCTGGCACGCCGCAGACTTCCCCCGTTTGGCGTGGCTATGGAGCCTGTTGCACGAGAGGGGCTTTCACTCCCTGAGTCTATTCAAAGTCTACGTTTCGTATCCCGTGCTGCCGTGGATCGGCGTCATGGCAGCCGGCTATGTGGCCGCGCCCTGGTTGCAGCGAGACACGGCAATGCGGCAACGAGGCTTGCTGCTGGCCGGCGGCGCGCTTCTGATTCTGATGTTGGCATTGCGCGCCGGCAACGTGTATGGCGACCCGCAACCGTGGAGCGCGCAAGGGCGCGGCCACGTTTACAGCGTCTTCTCGTTCATCAACTTCGAGAAATATCCTCCCTCGCTGCTGTTCCTGTGCGTCACGCTCGGGCTCGGCGCTTGGACGCTGGCCATTCTTTCGCGCATTCCGCAGTCTCGGCTGCGTTGGCTGCTGGTGTTTGGCAAGGTACCCATGTTCTTCTACCTGGTCCATTTGCCGCTGATCCACATCGGCGCGCAAATCTGGGCGTGGGAGCGTTACGGCCAACTTGCGGGCTGGGGTCTCTCCAGAGCCAAGCCGCCCGCCGACTACGTGCCCGATCTGGCTCTCGTCTACGGCATGTGGGCGGCTTACGTGATCATCATGTACGCAGCTTGCCGTTGGTACGGCGGCGTCAAGAGCCGCCACCCCGGTGGACTGTTGCGTTATCTGTGATGCAGTCCCGGCCAAATTGACAATAGCTCCCTTTCGCAACTACGCTCGGGCCGGGGGCTGGCTCAAGACAATTGAGCCAGGCAATGCTCTTGAAGCAATTCAGTGCATTGCTTTGTGAATGTGTTTAAAAACGCAATGGATGATGAAGACCAAGGAGGTCTGGAGATGAAAAAGCTATTCCGTCGCACCCTGTCAATTGTTTGCGCACTGTCCTTGTGTGCACCCGCAGTCGCCGCGCCCACCTTTCAGGAGAGGGTCACCTACATTCCCTCGCTCACGCCGGCAGAGCGGGCCGTCATTCATGCGAAAGTCAATGCTCTGAGTGGAGACGTGGGAAATGCGGTGGCGGGCGACGGCAGCTATGGCCCTCTCACCCTCGTCGGCGCGATGCTCGACGGGGGAAGCTACGATTCCATTTCCCGGGGCGGCACCGCGGCGACGGCCTATCCGTTTCCCGTGAGCAACACCGCGGCCAACCAGAACGAGCGCGATAGAAAGACCGCCAAATTGGCGTGGGTGGTCGCGACGGCGAAAGCTCTCGGATTTCCCGTGGTCGTTCAGAGGCAGCCTGACAAGCTCGTTTACGTGGAGATCGGCGACCCCGACGCGCCCGAGATGATCATGGCGTTGAGCCACCTCGACTCTCCGACAGCTTCCGTCAGCGCCGCGCAGCTCAATCGCTGGAGAGGCGCGGATGGGTTGATCGGCCCCGCGTCGGTCTTTTACCCCGAGGCTTATCACAAGCCTTACGTCAAGGACGGCTGGATTTACGGCGCCGGGATGCAGGACGACAGCGGTCCCACGCTCGCAACGATGATGGCAGCGAAAGCCCTGCTGGAAGCTGGGCTGCCTCACGACCGGCGCATACGGATTGCAATGGGCATTTTCGAGGACGGCGGCCCCGGAACACCTAGTGTTGCCAACACCACCAACTTCATGAGCATCCCGTATTACACGGGCAATCCCAGCTTCTACGACAACTGGGCGTACAAGTCCCTTAACCGGGAAGAGATGCCGATCGCGGCGTACACCTCGGATTCGCGCTTCCCCGTGATCGTCGGGAATTCCGTCGCTACGACCCCCAGTGTTTCGATCAGCCTTTCGGGCGATGCCGGAAAGCCGTTCAGCCTTACCGCGGCTACTGCCGGGGTTACCCTGCGAGCAGGGGACCCGACGTTGAAGGATCTCGTTTACGGCAGCACCACCCAGATCGCTTCAAGGGCGGTCTTCACTCTCAACGCATCCGGCGTAAGCACAGAGGCCCGGACCAGCTTCATCAACAGCGTGAACGCCGCCGCAACGGCCAAGGGATGGCTCCCCGCCCTTCCGACCGAGACTCCCAAGGTCAAGGCTGAAGTGTCCGGTGACAGCATCGTTCTGGAGATCAACACCGGCGTAGCGATGGAAATGCCCACGCCCCAGTACGGCAAGAACGCCATCGTGTGGGGAATGCACCTGCTCTCCGAAGGGCTCGGGGCAAGTGGAATCACGTCTGCGGATCTTCAGCTCAAGAAGGCCGCCGAGGGAATAGCCGACCTGTTTTTCCGCGGCGGTGTGGAAGGCGAGGCCTACATCGGAAGGTACATGGGCATCGCCGAGAGCCTGCTCCGCAATCTCGACAACGGCGCCCCGAATCTGACGTTTGCGCTGATGGGCGGGATCAACACGGAAACGCTTACGAGCTTCTATACGGCGGGCACGGGTAGCTTGAGCATTCCCATGTTCATGCGAAGCATGCACACGAACGCGACGGACTATAACGCCGCCGTGGCCGCGGTCAACAGCGCGTGGCAGGGCAAGGGGTTTGCCTTGACGCCCGCGATCGCGGCATTCTCCAATCCGACGCTCTACATGAAGCACGACAACCCTCTGATCGCGCTTCAGCTGGCGAGCTACAGGGGGTCGATGAATCACGATCCCGCGTCGTTCGCCGATGTCTACGGGCTGCTCGACATGGCCTTTGCGCAAGGGACCACCGGCGGAACGCTCGCCGGGAATTTCCAGAACAAGATGAACGCCTTCGGGGCGATCATCCCGGGCAACGAGCGCTGGTGGCATACGGCAAACGAGAGGATGAAGGTCGCATCGGCTGTTCAGATGACCAAGATGATGGCCGACGGAATGCTGGAGATGGCGCGTTATACCGGACCCGCCGGCGCCCAGCTCATGTGGGCCGACATTCCGGGGCTCAACGCCGACAGGGCCGACCTCGACCTTCTCGACGTCACGATAGCGACGTACGAGGACGCCTACGACGCGGTGCTTCCGGGTCATCTTGGCACCGCCAAGCTGCTTGCCGCAACCTCGTTCAATATCCCGATGTGGACCGCTCGCGGAAACAGTTCGGCGACGGCCGCCGGGTACGCGGCAGGTCATGGCACGGGCGGCGTCTACCTTTCCTTGACCAACGCGGATTTCCTGGCAAACACTTTCGTGTTGCCGATGAGACTCGAGTTCAAGGTCCCGAAGCCCGCCAATTTGACGGCTGCCGAGTGGAATTTTCTCGCGAAGGGCGGCTTCAAGAACTTTTCGTTCAATGTCCTGAAGGGCGGCAGCGTCATTCCTTTGACCGCTCCGGCTGGGCAGAGCGCGGACAAGTTCTTCTACAAGAGGGTGTCCGCACGTGACCCGAATACCCTTTACGTTTCGGTCAACCTTGCGATAACGGACGATTTGTATCAGGGAGTGTCAGCGGTCGTCGCGGATGCGAAGACCGATCTGTACTCGGTGAATCCAACTTACCTCGCGTCCAACCCGAATCCGTTCCCGGAACGCGGCGCCAAAGTGCAAAAGGGATTCTTCCTCCTCGGCGACGGAAGCAAGAACGCCGAGTTCACCTCCCCTGAGGCAATCTACGTTACGCTTCCGAAGCCTCCGGGAGACCTGAACGGAGACGGAATCGCGAATTGCGCCGACCTTGCCTTGGCGAAGCTTTCGTTCAACAAACGGGCCGGCCAACCAGGCTTCGATGCAAGGGCTGACGTCAACGGCGACGGGGCAGTCGATCTCAAAGACTGGACACTGATCACTGGCGTAGTGCCTGTGCCCACCTGCTAGCGATCCAGGCTCTCGTCCGTCAGCAATCCACGCGTCGCGCTCTCCGGAGCGCGACGCTCATTGCGCGGCG
>Ga0070675_100003744_pt1 | contig 11553 bp, 12 predicted proteins | sample KBSM43metaG_FD_65343 | JGI IMG/M metagenome (GOLD analysis project Ga0070675, IMG submission 65343) | Miscanthus rhizosphere microbial communities from Kellogg Biological Station, Michigan, USA - KBS M4-3 metaG | ecosystem: Host-associated > Plants > Roots > Rhizosphere > Soil ...
TCGTGGCAGATCACGCGCGATTGCGACCTGTGCTGCCTGCACTGCTGCACCGAATCGGCGCCGGGCAAGCGTCTGCCCGACGAGCTCGACGCCGACGAGGCGATGCGGGTCGCCGACGAGATCATTCGCGTCGGCGTGCCTTACGTCATGCTGTGCGGCGGCGAGCCGCTCGTCGTCCCCCACTTCCTCGCCCTGGCAGAAAAGCTCGGCCGCGCCGGCGTCAGGCTGAAGATCGAGAGCAACGGCCAGCGCCTCGATGCAGCCATCGCCGAACGGCTCGCGCGCCTGCCGATCCGCTCGGTGCAGATCAGCCTCGACGGCGACACCGAGGCGACCTACGCCCGCCAGCGGGTCGGCGCGTCCCTCGCCGCCGCCCACGCCGCCTGCCGAGCGGTGCGCGCCGCCGGCATGCCGCTGGAGATCACGTTCGCGCCGACCCGCATCAACCTGCACGAGGCCGGCCAAGTGATCGAGCGGGCCCATTCGCTCGGTGCCTTCCGCTTCAACAGCGGCCGCCTGATGCGCATCGGCACGGCGGCGCGGCTGTGGGACCGGCTCGAGTCGGGCGAAGCCGAGTACGCCGAATTCCGCCGACTCCTCGAAAGCGCATCGCGCCGGTTCGCGGGCGAGATGGAGCTCTGCTTCGAGCCGTTCGAGATCCGCGATGGCCTGAAATCCAGCCTCGAGAGCCCGCCGGCCACCCTGCTCGTCCTGCCCAACGGCTGGGTCAAGGTCGCGGCGGCGCTACCACAGATCTGTGCCGATCTGCGCCACGATCGCCTCGACGACGCCTGGAATGCCTACCGCGCCGCGTGGCAGAGTGATAAAGTCGTTTCGGCAGCGCGCCGTGTCCTCGAAGACGATGCGACGCTCGCAGACGCTAATCGCTGGCAGGCACCCGCGGCCCGCCGGATCGAGATCATCACGGAGGTTCCATGAGCGAATCGAAGCAGCAGACGATCGAGCCCGCGAAGGGCATGCCCCAACCCAAGACCGTGGCCCCGGCGCCGCTGGACAAACCGGTCTGGGAAACGCCCAAGCTCGAAGACGTTTCCGAGCAGGTCATGGCTCAGCCCTACATCCGCTTCACCTGAGTCTTCCTGAAGCGAATCGATGCAGGGGCGCACCGTCGATGACTACGATGCGCCCCTTTTCCTTGCCTGGCAGCTGACCAACCGCTGCAGCGCGCGCTGTCTTGCGTGCTGCGAGGAATCAGGCCCCGACAAGGCCTGGCGCGATGAGCTGAGCCGCGGCGAGGCGCTTCGCCTCGCCGAAGCCATCGTCGATCTCGGTATCCCCTTCGCCGCCTTCGGCGGCGGCGAGCCCCTTGGCGTCGCGCATAGCTGGGATGTTTTCGAGCGGCTCGCGGCCGGGGGGGTCGCCCTCAAGCTCGAGACCGACGGCAGCCGCATCGACGCCAGCGCGGCCGACCGGATCGCCGACCTCGCGTTCGATTGCGTGCAGATTTCCGTCGACGGAGCCAGTGCGGCCACGCACCAGCGCGTTCGTCCCGGCTCGAGCTTCGCGGCGGCGATCGGCGCGATCGAGCGCCTGGTGGCGCGCGGCTACCCGCCGCAGTTCGTCTTCGTCCCGACCCGACTCAATCTTTCCGAGATCGTCGCTGCCTACGATCTCGCGGCATCGCTCGGCTGCAGCGCGTTCGTCACCGGTCCGCTGATGCGCATCGGTCGTGCCGCGGCGGCCTGGGACACGCTAGGCTGCACCGACGACGAGTGGCAGCGCGCCGTCGCTGCGCTGCGCGAGCGAGCGGCAGCAAGCGCGCCGGGTCCGGCGCTGTCGATCTACCCTTGGGACATCGTCACCGAAATGCAGACGCGGCTCGAGCGTCCCCAGGCAATGCTGCTCGTCGTGCCCAACGGCAAGGTCAAGCTTCTCAACGCGCTTCCGTTCGCCCCTGCCGACCTGCGCCGCGATTCGCTGCAAGACGCCTGGCGCGCCTATCGCGCGGCCTGGCGCACGACCGAGGTTCGCGACTTCGTGCTGCGCTGCCGTAGCGAGCCGGCGCTGTTGCGCCACGCCAACGAAACCTGGGCGTTGGCCTCGAACGAATGACGTGAGGGTCGCACGCCGCCGTCGCTATGCGCGCGGCGGGAGCGACGGAAGATCCGACGCGGCGCGACCCGAGGCAACGAGCGGCGTCAAGGTCGAGTCGGCGCGCTTGACGAATGCCTCCACGATGGAACCGAAGATGCGCTCGAGCGCCGCGCTGGCAACGCGATCGAAGAGACCCGAGGACGGCTGATAGGAGAGGTCGAAACTGACCTTGCACCCTTGGTCGGCCAAGGGCACGAGGTGCCAGTCACCATGAAACCGGCTGAACGGGCCCTCCACCATCCGGACCTGCAGCCATTCGGGGCGGCGCTTGGGATTGCGCGTGCGCATCGCGAACCGGACGTTCAAGTAGGAGAACTCGAGACGGGCGGCGACCCACTCCTCGCTGCGTTCGAGGATCTCGGCCGCAGTGCACCACGGAAGAAACGATGGATACCACTCCGCCTGTTCGATCAGGTCGAACATGGCCTCGGTCGAATAGGGAACGAGCACCGAACGTCTGATCTCCACGTCACCTTCCTCGTCGACAGGACTCGACAGCGATCATCCCCGCGTGCAGAATGGTCCGACGAACTGCGGGTCCGCACGACCTTCACACCCTCAGGCCGCGCCTCTAAACATACCAAGAAATCCGCAGCATTCCTCAAGGAGCCAAGCATGAAGTTCATCTCGACGATCGCCGCCTGCAGCGCAACCTTGGCCTTCAGCGGCCTCGCCTTCGCCGGCCCGGGCGAGGACATCATCGCCAAGGAGAAGTGCGGCAGCTGCCACACGGCGACGACGACCAAGAAGGCGCCGTCGTTCGCTTCGGTCGCGCAGAAGTACAAGGGTGATGCGGGCGCTGAGGCCAAGATCATCACCATGCTCAAGACCGGAGGTGCCGATGACCACAAGAAGATCGCCGCGAGCGACGCGGATCTGAAGGCGGTCGCCGCCACCGTTCTCTCGTCCAAGTAGCCCGATGGCAACCGCGGAGCCCCCGGGCGCGCTCCGGAGGGCGTGGCGCTGGTTGTTTTCGCCATCGGCGCGCTGGTCGGTGTTCGCGCTGCTCTTTGTCGGGCTCGTGATCGGTGCCGTGATGGTCATCGGCACGCAGGTCGCGGTGGCCGTCACAGGCACCGACCAGTTCTGCGGCACGACCTGCCATTCGCACGAGAAGTTCGTCTATCCGGAGCACCAGCTGAGCGGGCACTACAACAACAGGACCGGCGTGCGCGCCATGTGCGTCGACTGCCACGTTCCGCACGAGTACCCGAAGAAGCTGTTCGTCAAAGCGGAAAAGGGCATCGCCGACGCGATCGCCGAGATGCGCGGCACGATCTCGACCCAGGAGAAGTTCGACCAAGAACGCTGGCGTCTCGCCAACAAGGTGTGGGACGAGATGCGCGAGGACAACTCCAAGAACTGCCGGCACTGTCACGACCCGCAAGCCATGGACAACGCCAAGCAGTCGGAAGACGCCGTGAAGCAGCACAAGAAGTTCGCATCGGGCAAGGCCACGTGCGTCGACTGCCATACCGGCGTCGCGCACAAGGAGCCTACGGAACCGCAGCCACCGGCGAAAGCGGCCTCCGGTTAGTAGTCGTTTACCCTATATCCCTAAGGGGCGGTTGGCGGCGAATTCACCGCCGGTTACGGTGTTGACGGTTCGTGGGCTATCTGAGGCGGGCGGGAGAATGGCAATGGGAAGGCGAGTGCTTCCGTTCTGGCTAGCCGTTGCGGCCGCAACGGCGATCGCAACGTCTCTGGCCGGTTGCGGGGGCGATGGCGGCCCTGCCGGCCCGGCCGGCCCGCCCGGCCCCGCTGGTCCGGCCGGTCCTCCGGGCACTCCTGGGACACCCGGTGCTCCAGGAGGAGGCGGTGCATCGAACGTCGGCAGCAACACGCTGACCGACCCCACCGCGATCGCGACCAACGCGCAGGCGTGGGCCAATCTGCAACCGACAGTCACCATCACCGGCGTGACGATCGCCAGCCCGCCGGTCGTCAGCTTCACCGTGACCGACAGCTTCGGCAAGGCGGTCATCGGGCTCGGCAACACCAGCAAGAGCGCGACCGCGGTGGTCGCGAGCTACCCGAATCTGTCCTTTGCCCTCGCCAAGCTCGTGCCGGGCACGTCCGGCTCGCCGAGCAAGTGGGTGAGTTACATCGTCACGTCGGTGCCGAGCTCGGCCACGGCCTCGGCGGCGCCGAGCCGCCCGAGCACCGACAACACCGGGACGCTGGTCGACAAAGGCGACGGCACCTACACGTACACCTTCTACCGCGACATCACGACCGTCAAGTCCCAGCTCGACGGGATGACCGTGAGCCCGCCGAACAACATCGCCGATCTCGGCGACGTGAGCTATCAACCGACCCTGACGCACCGCGTGACGCTCGCCCTCTCGGGTAGCGCGCCCGCGACCGGCAGCAACACGCCGACCGGCGCCACGTCGACCGTCGCGTCGGTGCCGATGAAGCACCCGGCCAACGCCATCTACGACTTCATTCCGTCGACCGGCGCGAAGGTCACCCCGACCGACTTCTCGCGAGAGGTCGTCTCCAACACCAACTGTGAGGCCTGCCACCGCCAGCTGGGTGGCGTCCCGGGGTTGAGCGAGGCCGAGGACGCGGCCGGATTCCACGGCGGCAGCCGCAACGAAACCCAGTACTGCGTGGTCTGCCACACCGACCAGCGCCGCTACGGCCAGAAGGAGGCCACGTTCACCTTGAACGGCGCGATCAAGACGTTCACGTCCGAGACGCGGCTCGTCGACGGCCGGACGATCGGCAACTTCCCGAACTACGTCCACAAGATCCACGTGGGCAAGCTGTTGGCCCACGAGAAGTACGACTACGCCGGCGTCGAGCCCGAGCACACGACGTATCCGCAGGACATCCGCAACTGCACGTCATGCCATGACGGCTCGAGCACGGCCTCGCGAACGACCAAAACCAAGGACGGCGACAACTGGAAAGCGAAGCCGAGCACGCTGGCATGCGGAGGCTGCCATGACGGCATCAATTACACGACTGGCGTCGGCATCACGCTGCATGACAAGGCCGCTGGCCTGACGCAGTCGAACGTCAACGGCACCGGCCTCGCGCACGCCGGCGGCCCGCAGCCCACCGACTCGGCATGCGCGCTCTGCCACGCCTCGAACAGCATCGACGTGGCGCACTTGCCGGTGACGCCGCCGAATCCCGGCAACGTATTGGTCGTCGCCGGAGGTAACGCGAACACGAACTCCGCATGGATCGCCTCGGGCTCATCGGTCGGGCGGATTCCGGTGGGTGCGATCGTGCCGACCTACGAAGTGCAGAGCGTCTCGCGCAATGCGAGCAAGCAACCGGTGATGGTGTTCCGCTGGTTGCAGAACGGCACGCCCGTGCCCATCAATCCGTTCGCCACCGCTGCCATCAATCCGGCAACCGGACTGAAGGAAATGTGGGACAACTTCATGGGTTCGCCGAGCGCGCAGTTCGTGTTCGCGGTCCCGCAGGACGGCATCGCCGCGCCGGCCGACTTCAACGGCTCGGTTTCTGGCTACTTGCGCAAGATTTGGGACGGCACCGCGACCGGCTCCGGTGCCGGCACGCTCACGGGGCCCGACGCCAGCGGCTTCTACACGGTGACGCTCACCGGGGTCACGATCCCCGACAACGCCGTCATGCTGACCGGCGGAATGGGCTACTCGTACAACGCGGCGAGCACGCAGCCGCAGACCCAGACCAACCTGGCCGGCTTCCCGGTGACCGCGCCGGTGGCAGGGCAGACGAACAAGGCGGGCGGCCTGATCGTGATCGCGCCGAACGTCCAGAAGGTCGCCAGCGGATATACCGGCCGGCGCGCGATCGTCGAGGACAAGCGCTGCAATGCCTGCCACCAAGAGCTCGGCACCTTCACCGAGGACGCGTTCCATGCCGGACAGCGCAACGATGCCACGACCTGCTCGTGGTGCCACAACCCGGCCAAGACCAGCAGCGGCTGGGTAGTTGATTCGGTGGGCTTCGTTCACGCGATCCATGCGTCCGCGAAGCGCGAGACCCCCTACACGTGGCACGCGGTGTCGGCAACTCAGGGGTTCTTCGACGTCACCTACCCGGGGATCCTGAACGACTGCCAGACCTGCCACCTGCCGGGAACCTTCGACTTCAGTGCCACGCCGGCCCAGGCACTCAGCAGCCGCCTCCTTCGCACCGTCGGTCAGGGTACCTACACCGCCTCAGTCTCCCTCTCGCCCTACGTCACCCCGGGCACGGACTACGGCAACACGTTCTCCTTCAACGCGGCCAGCGGAGTGACCACCGAGGCGGCACCGACGACCCTCGTTCAGTCGCCCACCGTGGCGGCATGCTCCGCCTGCCACGACTCGGCCAGTGCCATCTCGCACATCAAGAGCAACACCGGCTCGTTCTACCAAACGCGCAGCGCGGCGCTCGGCACCAGCGAGTCCTGCCTGGTTTGCCACGGCACCGGCAAGACGGCGGACATCGCGGTCGTGCACTCGAAGAACCGCTGAGCACAAGCCAAAGGCAAGGCACGCGGAAAGAAGACTTCGGCCTCCGCCCGCCAGGCGGCCGGGCCCGGTCGGCAGCAGGAGGACAAGGATGCGGCTGAGCTTGATGGGGATGATGGGAGCGGCGGTGATCGCAGCGCCTGCCATGGCCGCACCGACCCCGTCAGGCGCGCCGACGCAGGCCGACATGCGCGTCCAGCACTACGTCGATCTCAACAGCGCGAGCCGCAAGGAGCTGATGACGCTGCCCGGCATCGGCGCCGCGGAAGCCGGCCGGATCATCGCGAACCGGCCGTACCTCACGAAGACCGATCTGGTCACCAAGAACGTGGTTCCGGTCGGTCCCTTCCTGTCGCTTAAGCGTCTCGTCGTCGCCCTGCCAGCGACGGTGGCGAAGGGCAGGCCCTAAATGCCGGCATTCCGCGCCCCGCTCCGGGTGCTGCTCGCGCTTGCCGGCCTCCTGGCGTGCGCGGGCGCATCGGCCCAGCCGGCCAAGACGGCCAGCGCGCCCGCGGCAAGCCCGGCGGCGGCCAGCGCACCGGTGGCGGGTGCACCGGCGGCGAGTGACGACGCGGCGAGCGCACCGGCCAAGCCCAAGGCCCCGCTCCCGCCTCGAGAACAGTACAGCGAGAAAGGGGCGGACACCTGCCTCGAGTGCCACGACGACGTGACCCCCGGCTACTCCGGTGCCGCGATCTTCAAGGGCAAGCACGGCCACCGCATGGACAAGCGCGCGCCGTTCGGCCCCGGCGGAATGCAGTGCGAAGCCTGCCACGGCCCCGGTGCCCGGCATGCGGCCAGCAAGAACCCCCAATCGATCAACAGCCTCAAGGCGAGCTCGACGCAGACGGTGCAGGAGCGCAACCAGACGTGCCTCGGCTGCCACCAGGCGGGTGCGAGGATCGGCTGGCACGCCAGCACGCACGAGCGCAACGGCGTCGCATGCGCGGATTGCCACCGGATCCACCAGGACCGCGACCCCGTGCTCGTGAAGAACAGCGAGCCGGATGTGTGCCTCAGCTGTCACCGGCAGAAGCGGGCCGACTTCGAGAAGCCGTCCACCCACCCGGTGCGCTTCGGGCTGATGAGCTGCAGCGACTGCCACAGCCCGCACGGCTCGACGACGACGGCGATGCTGAACAAGCCGACGCTCAACCAGACCTGCTTCAGTTGCCACGCCGACAAGCGCGGTCCCGTGTTGTGGGAGCACGCGCCGGTCGCCGAGGACTGTTCGCTGTGCCACACACCGCACGGCTCGGTGCGCAGCGCCCTGCTCACCAAATCGCCGCCGCTCCTGTGCCAGCAATGCCATGCGCCCGCCGACCATCCCTCGGTCGCGCGCACGAGCCAGTCGCTGCCCGGCGGCAGCGCCGGCGGATCGATCTTTCTTGTCGCGGGCGGCTGCACCAACTGCCACTCGCGCGTGCATGGCAGCAATCACCCGGCAGGAGCCAAGCTGTTGCGTTGACGGTGGCGCCGAGGCGTCGCCGCGCAACATGACCCGAATGGATGCGAGATGAAGATCTTCAGCTCCCTTCACCTGCTCGCCGCGCTCGGCGCGCTGGGCGCAGCCGCGGGCGCTTCGGCGCAGGTCGACACGTCGCAATGGAAGTGCACGTCGTGTCCTTATCCCAAGGGGACCACGGGCAGCGTCGACGCCGGCGTCGGCTACGTCAGCGACTCGTCGAAGAAGTTCGGTGACTACACCGGACTCGACGACAAGGGCGCGTTCCTCGTCCTCGGCGGCAACGTGAGCCAGCGCGGCGAGAACGGCTACTTCGCCGACCTGTGGGGCGCCGACCTGGGCCTCGACAGTCGCCAGCTGTTCGGCGAGGCCGGCCGCGAGGGCCTCTTTTCCGTCAACTTCGGCTATTCCGAGATTCCGCGCCACCTGACCGACGGCGCGCGGACTCCCTTCGGCGGCACCGGCGGCAGCACGCTGACGCTGCCACCGGGCTTTCCGGCCGCCGACACGGCCAGCATGCCGCTCGCCGGCACGCTGCAGCCCGTCGACATCGGCTTCAAGTACAAGCGCCTCGATCTCGGCGGCTCGTTCATCGGCGAAAAGGGCTGGAGCGCCAACTTGAGCCTGCGCCACGACGAGCGCGACGGGACGCGGCCCGTGTCGGGATCGTTCTTGACCACCGCGTCGCAGTTCGTCGCGCCGGTGAACGAGAAGACCGACGGGGCCGAGCTGACCGTGGCCTATGCGACCAAGCAACTGCAGGCGACGGTGAGCTACCTGTTCTCATCCTTCCGCAACGACGACAGCGGGGTGACCTGGTCCAACCCGTTCCTCCCGGTGGTGCCGGGCGCGACCAGCGGCCAGCTCGGGCTGGCGCCGGACAACCAGTTCCAGCAACTCAGGGGAACGGCCGCCTACGACATCACGCCGACGATGCGCGTGTCGGGCGAGATGGCCTACGGCCGGATGACGCAGAACGACGCCTTCCTCGCGCCGACCGTGAACACGGCCCTCGCGCCGACGGTGGCGCCCATGCCCGCGAATTCCCTGGACGGAAAGGTCGACACGTTCACCGCGAACGTCAAGATGACCGCGACGCCGATGGATGGTCTGCGCTTGACCGGCAGCTACGACCGCGACAGCCGCGACAACAAGACGCCATTGCGCAGCTATCCCACCGTCACAACCGACATGTTCCTCGGCGCGCCGCGCACCAACACGCCATTCAGCTTCACGCTCGACCGGTTCAAGCTGATCGGCGACTACAGCGGCGGCCTGCCGAACAACACGCGGCTTACCGGAGGGGCCGAGTACGACATGCGCGAGCGCACCTATCAGGAAGTCGTGACGACGCGCGAGATGACGCTCTGGGGCAAATTCACGGCGCAACCGACCGAGAAGCTGTCGACGTGGCTGAAGTACGCGTATTCGTGGCGCGACAACTCCGTCTATGGGACGTCGTACTGGTTCGGCTACCCGGAAAACCCGCTGTTGCGCAAGTTCTACCTGGCGGATCGCCAACGCAACATGATCGAGGGGCGGCTCGACTACGCGATCAACGAGAAGATCTCGCTCGGCGTCTCGGCCGACTATGCAGACGACGACTACAAGGACTCCTCGGTCGGCCTCACCTCGGCGCGCAGCGCCAATATTGCCGTCGAGCTCGCGACCGTCTTCACCGAACGGACCCAAGGCCGCGCCTACTTCCAGACCCAGTCGGTCCGTTCGAAGCAGAGCGGCAGCGAGGCGTTCTCCGCGCCCGACTGGACCGGGCGCACAAAGGACACCTTCGACGTGCTCGGGCTCGGCGTCAAGCACGTCGCGATCCCGAACAAGCTCGACATCGGCGCCGATGTCACGGTCGCACGCTCGCGCAGCGACGTCGCGGTCGACAACATCCTCGCAGCACCGGCCTTCCCGACCGCGAAGACGAAGCGCGAGACCTTCAAGTTGTACGGGACCTACAACCTGAAGGACAACCTCTCGATCACCGGCAGCTACGAGTACGAGCACTACGACTCGACCGATTGGCGGCTCGACGGCATTGCCCCGGGGACGATCTCCAACCTGCTCACGCTCGGCGCGCAATCGCCGAATTATTCGGTAAACGTGTTGCGCGTGGCGATGCGCTACCGGTTCTGAGGATCGTGGTCGCTCGTTTGCCGGCGCCCATCGAGATGCCGGCTCCCCTTCGCCGCGCCTGCGGCGTCATCGCCATCGTGTTGACGGCAGGCTGCGCCACCTCCGCGCCGTCGGCACAGATGACTTCGCCGTTCAACGCCAGCGACGTCGCCTGGAGCCGCACCCCCGGCACGGCGACGGTCGAAGGCCGCGCCGCGATACCCGCCGGCGGAGGGGCGTCGCGCACCTGCGCCGGTGGCGAGGCGCAACTGCTGCCCGCGGGCGCTTACGCCGCGGAGATGATGCGGATCGTCTTCGGCAACGAAACTCGCGGCTACGCGCCGCTGGCCTCGTCGCCGCGCTATCCCACCAACATCGCTGCCGACTTCAAGAGCACGGTCCGCCGCATCGGCTGTGATCCCGAGGGGCGCTTCCGCTTCGATGGCGTGCCGGCCGGCCGCTGGTACGTCTTCTCCAACGTCATGTGGCGCAACGTCACTGGCGAGGGAGTCCCCGAGGGCGGCGCGCTCATGCAGCGCATCGACGTCGCCGACGGGGCGCGGGCCAACGTCCTGCTGACTCCCTGACCGGCGTCCGGCGCACGCGCCGGCTCCCGGGCCATGAGCGACGCGCGGCTAGGCCCTCCAGAACGGCTTGCCGCTCTCGAACTGGGCTTGCGATCGCGAGAGCCCGATGTCGTGCAGGAGATAGGCGTCGAGTCCGGCCAGCTCGCGGCGCGCCTGGGCACGCCGGCGCCATTGCCTGAGCATCGCCATGATGCGGTCGATCGGTGCCGCGGCCGCTTGGCCGCGCCGGTTCGTGCCGCCGTACAGCGCCACGACGTAGACCAGGAAAGCGCTGCCGCTACGCAAGAGATCATCCATCACGACATCCTCCGGGAATAGGAACGAGGGGAACGAACGTCATTACGCGGGGCTGCCATTGCGGGACGGTTTCTCCACGCCACCACGCCATGTCGATTGCAATGGGCGTGGGCTCGACGTCGCCGCGCCTACAACTGCAATCGCGCAAGCCGGTGCTGAAACCGCACCGCAACCGCGTTGTCCGATCGTTCGATCGCATCACGTTCCTCGGCGTGGAGATCGAAATGGACGACCGAAAACTGATCGACAAGCTCCTGATCGCCGGCCTAGCACTGGTTTTGTCGATCGTCTGGCTGACCCTGACGGTGGCAGTGCCGCTCGCGACATCGGGCTGACAGCGGAATCAAGATTGCAGCTGTAATCCGCGTCGCTGGCGGGACCGCGGCGTGAGGATGAAAATGCGCCCACCTTGCCGGCGATGAGCGAGATGAGCCCTGCCGAGTCGACCGAGACCGTGAAGCCGCGATACCGGTACCGCATTCCCTGGTTCGGCGGCCTGTTCATCGCC
>Ga0070675_100003750_pt1 | contig 11544 bp, 11 predicted proteins | sample KBSM43metaG_FD_65343 | JGI IMG/M metagenome (GOLD analysis project Ga0070675, IMG submission 65343) | Miscanthus rhizosphere microbial communities from Kellogg Biological Station, Michigan, USA - KBS M4-3 metaG | ecosystem: Host-associated > Plants > Roots > Rhizosphere > Soil ...
CCCAAGCCCGTGCGCGACGACAATGGCGAGCGCCGCTACTCGGTCTCCGAGGTCGCGAAGCTGCGCGCGATCAAGCGGCTGATGGACGTCGGTCTGCGGCCGGGCAAGATCATTCGCCACTCGCTCGACGAGCTGAATGCGCTGGCGGAGGGAAAAGTCGTTGCCCGCCGCGAAACGTCCGCGCCCGCGGCCGAAAGCGAAATCCTGAGATTGCTGACGAAGCACGACGCGGCGGCGCTGCAGAACACGTTCGCGAATCTGCTGATGCGCCAGGGCTTGCAGCGTTTCGTGCTCGAGACGGCGACTTCGCTCAACCACGCGGTCGGCGATGCATGGATGCGCGGCGAGCTCGCGGTGTTCGAGGAACATCTCTACACGGAGCAGCTGCACGTCGCGCTGCGCACCGGCATCAACGCGTTCCCGCGGCAATTGGGCGCGCCCAAGGTGCTGCTCACGACGTTTCCGGGCGAGCAGCACGGCCTCGGACTCCTGATGGTCGAGGCGTTGCTCGTGCCGGAGGGTGCGCAATGCATCTCGCTCGGCCCGCAGACGCCGATCGAGGACATCCGGCGCGCCGCGCTCGCGCACGAAGTGCAGGTGGTTGCGCTGTCGTTCTCGGGTGCGTTTCCCGTGCGGCAGGCGGGCGATGGTCTCGCCTCGCTGCGGCGCCAGCTCCCGCCCGCGCTCGCGATCTGGGCCGGCGGCGAGATGACCCGGCGCATTCGAAAGGCGTTGCCCGGGGTGCTGCTGGTATCGGACATCGGGGGCACGCTCGGCGCGCTGAAAGCATGGCGCGCCCAGACGGGGGCCCCGTCGGCACCCGGCGCGTCGGCCGCCAGCCGCTGAAAGAATCGGCTTACCGGCCGGCGGCCGCAGACTGCCGCTCCGCAGTTGTCGGCTGGGAACAACACCTGAAAGTGTCGGGCATGGGCGACGAATTGTCCCTGATCGCCATATGTCATGCGAATCTGTCACGAAAATGGTCTCCGCAGTGCATGTTCAATGCACTTTTTCCCCATGCGACCTTGCCGCGATGTTGCTTGAAGGCGCATGATTCGCCCTTGTCCAGAAATGAACAATGGTGCGAAATGGGCCGACTAGCCCAATCCGCGTGGATTATCTTCGGTTTTGCCATTCTCGCGTCCGCAGCGCTGCTGCCTCGGGCGGCGATGGCGAGCGCCGTCGCGCAGGGTGTCGCGCTGAACGCCAGCGCGGGCTGCAGCAACGGCAATCTCGACATCACGCTCACCACGGTCGGCGCGAATCGCGAAGGGTGGCGTGCGACCGATCTCAATGGGTCGACGATTTCCCAAGGCAACAATCCGGCCGGGCTCGCCAATTTCAGCGGCACGTTCGTCGGCTTCCAGATCGTGTTCTCGCCGGCCCAGTCAGCCGGCAGCCAGGTCGCGTCTTATGCGTACGTCGGAGAGACGCCTCCTTCGGCGACCGACACGGCCGAGTTCTTCGTCTTCTACAACTGCAGCACGCGCGAGGTGCTGCTTTCCTGCTACGGCCCCTACGGCACCTGCCCGCAGACCGCACAGCAGGCGCTTGCGTTGCTCGCTCCCCGGATTCCGACGCAGGGCCCGCTTGCGTTGACGCTGACGGCGTTGCTGTTAGCGGCGGCGGGCGGCTTCGTTCTTTCCCGCCACACGGCGGGCCGCAAGCGCTGAGGCGTTCGCTCCAGCGCGCGAGGACATAAGCGCGCCACCGCCCTGAGGACGCCCGCCGCTCGCGGGTATGATCGATCGCAATGACCACCGCGATCTCGCTCTGGCTCGTTATCGGCGGCGCTATCGTGCTCTACACCCGATCGGCCATCCACGCGGTGGCCAACGGGGCGAATCCCTGGTGGTACGTCATCGGGGCGCCGCTTCTGTATCTCGCGGTGCTGGGCTCCGTCACCCTCATCTGGTTCGCGCTCGCGTGGGTCTACCGCGCGCCGCGGCCAAGCGAGACGAGGCTGGGCGTCGCTGCGACGCTCCGCCTCTATCTCGAGGAGGTGCGCGCTATTGCCCGGCACGGCCGGCACATGGCGTTCTTCAGGCTCCTGCCGCCGGATCCGCCTCCCGCCCCCGCCCGGTCACCCGTGTTGCTGGTCCATGGCGTGCTGTGCAATCGCGGCTCGATGGAGGATCTGCGCCGCGAGCTCCACGCGCGCGGCATTCACCCGCTTTACACGATGAGCTACGGGCCGCCGCTCGCGTCGATCGAGCGTTTCGTCGATCAGCTCGCCGTCAGGATCGACGCGATCCTCGCGGCGACCGGCGCTTCGCGAGTCGCGCTCGTCGGCCACAGCATGGGCGGGCTCGTGGCGCGCGCGTATCTTCGCCGCTACGGACCGGACAAGATCAGCGCGGTGATCGCGCTCGGCACCCCGCAGCACGGCAGCGTTCACGCATGGCTCTTTCCCGGGACTTCGCTCAAGCAGCTTCGCCCCCACAACGCGTGGCTTTCCGAGCTCAATCGGGGCGAGGTCGCGCCGGCAGGGGTGCGAATGGTGTCGCTGTGGTCATGGCACGACTCGATGGTTGCCCCGCAAACGAGCGCGCAGCTCGACGGCGCCGCGAACATCGTGGTTCACGGCATCGGGCACAACGCGCTGGTCTCGAGCCCGCGAGTGGCGGGGCTCGTGGCGGAGGAATTGCAGCGTGTTGCGGCGACGCCGGTGAAAACGCCCGCTACCAGTGAATCCCCTGGGTGATCTGCGCGAACGCCATCTGCTCGGCCGTCAGCGGCTGCGGCTCGCCGCCCTTCTTGCCCTGCGCGGCACTCGAGTCCGGGAACATGTTGAACGCCGTGTTGAGCAGAACCTGCGTGAGCTTCGGAGCAATCGCATGCGACACGGCGCCGAAGATCCCGAGCCGAGTCGCGATGCGCACCGGCCGGTGGACGATCGCGTCGACGACGAGGTCGGCCGCTTCCTCCGGCGACAGCGTCGGCACGCTCTCGTAGATCTTGGTCGGCGCGATCATCGGCGTTCTCACGAGCGGCATGTTGATCGTCGTGAAGTAGATGCCCTTGTCGAGGAACTCGGACGCGGCGCAGGCCGAGAACGAATCGAGCGCCGCCTTCGAGGCGACGTAGGCGGAGAAGCGCGGCGCGTTCGACAGGACGCCGATCGACGAGATGTTGATGATGTGGCCGCGCTTCTTGTCGATCATCTTCGGCAGGAAGCCCATGATGAGCCGCAGCGCGCCGAAGTAGTTCAACTGCATCGTCCGCTCGAAGTCGTGGAAGCGGTCGAACGAATTGAGCACGCCGCGACGGATGGAGCGCCCGGCGTTGTTGACGAGGAAGTCGCAGGCGCCGTGCTCCTTCAGCACCCGCGCGACCAACGCGTCGCACGAGGCGATGTCGGAGATATCCGCCGTATAGATGAAGGCCTTGCCGCCCGCGCGGTCGATCTCCGCCTTGGTTTCGATGAGCTTCTCCTCGCCGCGCGCGACGAGGATCACCTTCGCGCCGGCGTCGGCGAGCTTGATCGCCGTCGCCTTGCCGATGCCCGATGACGAGCCGGTGACGACGACGACCCTGTCCTTGACGCGGCCCGCGAGCGAGCGGTCGATGAAGAGATCCGGGTCGAGGTTGCGCTCCCAGTAATCCCAGAGCTTCGCGGCGTACGTCTCCAGTTTCGGCACCTGGATGCCCGATCCCTTGAGCGCTTTCGCCGCTTCGCGGTTGTCGTAGCGCGTGGGCCAGTTGACGAACTGGAACACGTCGCGCGGGATGCCGAGGTCGGTGAGCACGACGCGAATCGCGCGCTTGACCGGCGCGAGGGAGCCCAGTCCGTAGAGGACGGGCGCCGGAATGAAGCCGAACATCTTCGCGTTGACGCGCATCGTCATCTGCGGCGCGTGGCCTGCGCGGGCGAAGATGTTGAGCACCTCGCCGATCCGGTGCGGTTCAGGATCGGTCAGGTGGAAGCACTTGCCGTCGAGGCCTTTCTTGTGCGCGAGGTAGTCGAGCGCGTCGGCGACGAAGTCGACCGGGACGATGTTGATCCGCCCGCCCTCGATGCCGATCATCGGCATCCACTTGGGCACGATGTCGCGCACCTTCTGCAGCGTCTTGAAGAAGTAATACGGCCCGTCGATCTTGTCGATCTCGCCCGTCTTCGAGTGACCGACCACGAATCCGGGCCGGTAGATCCGGAACGGCACCTTCGAATGGCGGCGGACGACGCCTTCGGATTCGTGCTTGGTCTTGAAGTACGGATGGTCGAGGTCTTCGGCCTCCTCGAACATGTCCTCGCGGAACGTGCCGTCGTAGAGGCCGGCGGCGGCGATCGAGCTCACGTGATGGAAGCATCCAGCGTTGACCGCCGCGGCGAACTTCACCGTGTTCTTCGTGCCTTCGACGTTGGCGAGCTCCTGCGCTTCGGCGCTCGCTTTCAGGTCGTAGATCGCCGCCAGGTGGAACACGTGATCGATCTTGCCCTTGAGCTTCTTCACGTCGGCTGCGGAGACTCCCAGGTTCGGCTTCTCGAGGTCGCCTTCCACCGCAATCACCTGCTTCTCGTCGGCCCCCCAGTTCTTGCGTGCCGCCGCGAGCTTCTTTTCGGAGCCCTTGCGCACGAGCACGTAGATGGGGCGCCCGCGCCGCAGCAGATTGGCGACGAGGTATCGGCCGATGAAACCGGTCGCACCGGTGACGAAGTAGGTCATCTGGATCTCCTTGCGGTGGGTGGCGGCCAGCCGAATGGGTGCCGCGCTCGAATCGATTGCATCGACGCCCTCCCGGCACGGTCGCGGGCGATTGTAACTCGCGGCTCGCGGGCACCCACACGAGCGCCGTTAGATGGATTGCTCTAGAAAGGCTGGCCTAGAATGGCGGCTCACAACGGGCAAAGTGCGCGGCGCGGCGGGGGCCGGCGCGCGAAAAGGAGAGCACCATGCTGAAGAAGGCGAAGGCGAAGCTCGCGGCAGAGGGCGAAGGGGCGGCGGAAGGCGGCGCCGGCAAGGGGAAGGATGCGTCGATGGACACGGCGAAGGAGGTCGCGCAGACCGTGCTCGATTCCTCGCATCAAATCTGGCTCGCGGGGCTGGGTGCGTTCTCGCAAGCGAAGCAGGAAGGCGCCAAGCTCTTCGAGACGCTCGTGAAGCAGGGCCAGAACCTGCAGGACCGGACGAAGCAGGCCGCCTCCGAGACGGCGACCGCGGCGCGCGAGACCGCGACGGCCAAAGCAAAGGAGATGCAACAGATGGCGGGCGGAACGTGGGACAAGCTGGAGCAGGTCTTCGAGGATCGCGTCGCCAAGGCGCTGTCGAAGCTCGGGGTCTACACGCAGAACGACGTGCAGCAGTTGGCAAAGCGGGTCGACGAGCTCGCGGCGGCGGTGAACAGCCTCGTCAAGACTCCTGCGGGCAAGGGCGCGGCCAAGCCGGCGAAGCGCGCGACGAAGCGAAAGACACCGGCCGCGAAGGCCGCGAAAACCGGGAAGCGCGCAGCAAAGTAATGGTACGGCGGAAGTCTAGTCGCGGTTGAGCTTCTCGACCTGCTTGATGTAGTTCTGCATCGCCTCGTCCTTGCTCGTTCCCTTGAGCTTGGACCAGGCGTCGTACTTCGCGCCGCCGACGAAGTCGAAGCCGCCCGGGCGCGCGCCCGTCACGTCGCCTTCGGTCGCCTGCTTGTAATACGAGTAGAGCTTGAGCAACGTCGCGTTGTCGGGCTTCTTCTTCGTTTGCTTCGCGGCCGCTGCCGCGGCTTCGAATTGCGCTTTGACGTCGTTTTTCTTCGGGGCAGCCATCGTCGGTCCTCCTCCGGGCCTGGTCTCCGCGTGCGCGGGGATTGTGCTACTTTAGCGCGATTTGCCCGCTACGCGAATGACCGGCCCCAAACGCGCGAAGATGTCCGCAGTCGACACTGCGTGGCTGCGGATGGATCGTCCCAGCAACCTGATGATGATCACCGGCGTGATGGTGTTCTTGAGGCCCATCAGGCTCGCGCGGGTGAAGAAGATCATCGAGCGGCACTTCCTCCGCTTTCCGCGCTTCCGGCAGCGGCCGGTGCAAGGCGCCGGCATGTCGTGGTGGGAGAATGCGCCGGATTTTTCGATCGACGATCACGTTGTTTCCGAGTCGCTTCCCGGTCGCGCAGGAACGCGGGAATTGCAGAAGCTCGTAAGCCGCCTCGCGAGCCGCCCGCTCGACCCGCAACGGCCCTGGTGGCAATTCCACCTTGTCGAGAACCTGGAAGGCGGCAGCGCGCTGATCGCGCGTATCCATCACTGCTACGCGGACGGCATCGCCCTCGTCCGTGTCGTGATGTCGATGACGGATGCCGCACCGAACGGTCCGCCGGCCATGCCGTTTCATCCGCCGAAGCGCGGAAAGAGTCGCCCGTCCGATGACCCGCTCGCGGAGCTCCTGCAGCCGATCTCGGGCGTCATGAAAATCGTGCGCAAGGTCGGGGCGACGCTGATCGAGAAGGGCGCTGCCATCTGGGAAGATCCCGCTAAAGCCGTCGCGCTGGCGGAGCAGGGAGGCGCGCTTACCGCAGAAGTCGCGAAGCTCGCGCTGATGCCGCAGGATTCGCCGACGCGATTCAAGGGCAAGCCGGGCGTCGGAAAGGAGGTCGCGTGGGCCGCGCCGCTTTCGCTCGACGACGTGAAGACGGTGGCCAAGGCGCTCGGCGCGTCGGTCAACGACGTGCTGCTCTCCTGCGTGGCGGGAGCGCTCGCCGGCTATCTCGCGCGGAAGGGCGAGCCCACCGACGGCGTGATGATCCGTGCGCTCGTGCCGGTCAACCTTCGCCCGATCGAAGAGGCCTATCGGCTCGGCAACCAGTTCGGTCTCGTCTTCCTCGAGCTGCCGATCGGCATCGACAATCCGGTCGAGCGCCTCTACGCCGTGCGCGCCAACATGCGCGCGCTGAAAGGCAGCTTTCAGCCGGTGATTGCACTCGGCCTGCTCGCGGCGATGGGCGCCGGCCCGCAGGTGCTGCAGGAGGAGCTGTTGCACGCGCTCGCGCGAAACGGAACGGCGGTGATGACGAACGTGCCGGGCCCGCCGCAGAAGCTCTACTTCGCCGGCGCCGCGATCGAGCGCATCCTCTTCTGGGTCCCGCAATCGGGCGATATCGGGATGGGGGTGTCGATCCTTTCGTACGCCGGCCAGGTGCAATTCGGGCTCATCACCGATCGCGGGCTGTGCCCGGATCCCGGCGAGATCAGCAAGCGCTTCGGCCCGGAGCTCGAGAAGCTGCTGCTCGTCACGTTGCTCGCGCCGTGGCCGCGCGAAGGCGATCTCGACCCGGCGGTGGCAGCGCGGGCCGTGGGCGCGAGTTAGCCCTTCACTCCAGTTCGGATTTGGCCAGCTCCACGTCGAGGCGCTCCATCGCGTCGGCGGGCGTGCACTCGGCGGCCTCCTGGTAGAGCTTCTCCGCCTCGGCCATCCGAGCCTTGCCGAACAGCATGATGAGCCCGTTCGCGTATTCGATTCGCGCAATCGCCGAGTCCGGATTGAGCTTCATCGCCTTCTGGTAGTGCTCGAGCGCTGAATCCTTCTTCGCGCCGTACGTCATGCCGGCGACGATGCCGCCGACCTTGTCGATGATCTCCGCCTGGTAGGAGCCGAATGCCGTGTGCGCGTCGGCGTGCTTCGCCTCCAGCTTGAGCGCGGTGGTGAGCGCCTCCTTGATCTTGCCGCCGAAGCCCTGCGCGAGCGCCTTGGTGATCGAGATCCCCTGGCTGTAGCGTCCGAGCGCATAGGCATAGAGGTAATGTGCGTTGGCGTCCTTCGGCGCTTCGCTTCGCCGCGCGTCGGCCCAGCCGGCGGCTTCTTCCAGAAGCGTGAGCTTGGCCGCGTCCGACTTCTCGAGGTAGTTCGCGTAGATCATCTGTGCCTTGACGGCCGCGTTGATGCCCGCGCCACCGGCCTTGCGCCCCGCGGACACGGCATCGGCGAACTCGCCGGCGTGATAGTGGCGCCACGCATCGAGGACGGCCGCGTCCTTGGGCAGCGGCTCGCAGTCGCTCTTGTGCAACCTCGCCCACGCTTTCTTGACGCCGGCGGCGTCACGCGCGAACGCTTTATCCGGATGCGGGAATGCGGCCCATTTCTTCGCCATGCGTCGTCCTCCCTCTACAGATAGTCGGCGGCAAGCCGATCGAAGTAGGCGCGGGCGTCACCGTCGAGATAAGGCGCGAACAGCGCCAGCACCTGATAGGCGGCGCGTCCGGGGTCGTTCTCCGTGCGGGCGTCCGCGGCGCTCCGAACGCGATCGTACGACGACCAGTAGGCCGCGACGAGCACGACGTTTTGCGCCAGCGCCTCGATCTCCCGCTCCGACGCGCGCATCGCGCCCGCTTCCGCCAAACCGTGACTTAACTGTATCACGGTGGCCACACCCATCCGGAAGAGCGCGCCGAAGCGCGCGCCGAGCTTCGCGTGCTGCGACGTGAGCTGGTCGAGATCACGATACAGAAAGCGATGTTTCCACATCGACTCGAACAGCAGGTGAAGCCACAGCCACAGGTCGTCGACGTCGAGCGCGCGTCCACCGCGGTCCGCGTAGAGCGGCAGCACCTCGGCTTCGTGCCGCGCGTAGAGCTCGAAGACGATCTCGTCCTTGTTGCCGAAGTGGTAGTACAGATTGCCCGGGCTGATCTCCATCTCGTCGGCGATGTCCGCCGTCGTGACTTGCGGCGCGCCAAGGCGATTGAAGAGCGCGAGGCCCGTTTCGAGAATCCGTTCGCGGGTGCGGCGGGGACGTTTTTTTTCCGCCATGGCCGCGGGATACGGGCCCGTCAGCGAGCCGCGGCGAGCCAGCGCTCGAGATGGTCCAGCGTGTACTTGAGGTCGCGCGTGGTCTGTCGCACGCGGCGGGCCCGGCCGACGTTGAGCGGGCGCGGATCCGTGAGCGCATCCTCGATCGTGCGCCCTGCGTCGGCGAGCCGATCGGTCCGCAGCGCAATGCCATGCCCGGATAGCAGCGACACGAGCGAGGTCGCGCGCGCCTTCAGGTTCTCGCGCGTCGTCCGGTAGGCGGCCGAACACAGCGCCTTCCGTTGCGAGTAGCTGAAGATGCTGGCGAAGAACATGTCCGCGTCCTCGCGATCGGGCTCGAACAGCAGCACGTCCGCATTCGGATACTGTCGCCGGTACTTGTCCATCCCGACCTTCATCCGCGAGTGAATGATCGCGCGAAACGTCTGCGAGAGCACGACGGGCAGGCCGCCGTGGCTCAGCTTGTCGACGCTCGTCCGGCCGCTGCGCGTCGCGCCGCTCGCGTCGAAAGGCACCAGCGGATTGACGCACAGCAGGAGGTCGACGCCCTCGTCGAGCGCAACCGAGGCATGCAGCGTCTTGTTGAGGGCGCCGTCCACGAAGTAATCGCCGCCGATGCGCACGGGCGGGAAAAGGCCGGGCAGCGCCGCCGATGCTTCGATCGCCTTGGAGATGGGAACGTGGTCATGGCCGGGCGACCCGAAAGTGACGGACGCGCCGGTGTCGAGGTTGGTTGCGACCAGGAAGAGCTTGCGGCCGAGCTTGCGGAAATCGTTCGTGCGACCCGGCGTCGAAAACAGGCGGTGCAGGAAGCGATCGATAGCCCGGTTGTCGAACATGCCCGTCGGAACGGCATGCGACAGCGTCGCGAGCGACTCCATCATGCCGCCGCGGAACGGATTGGAGAGTGCCTGCAGCGTGGCGCGAACGGCGAGCCAGGGCACGAGGGCCGCGCGATGGGCGAATTCGAGGAACGCGGGACGCAGGAAGATCTCGGGCGTCAGCGCGGCATCGGCGCCGTCTTCGATGAAGAGCCTGTACATCTGCGCGGGCGAGATGCCGTTTGCCAGCGCGGCGGCGACGAAGCCGCCCGACGAGACCCCGACGTAGACGTCGAGGTTGCTGAAGTCGACGCCTTCGAGCGAGTCGGTGAGCGCGAGCAGTGCGCCGACCTCGTAGATTCCGCCCAAAGGCCCGCCGCCGGCGAGGGCGAGCCCCACACGGGACGCGGTGCGAGACTGCTTCCGGACGCGTTTCGCGCGCCCGGAAGCGGTGGATCCCGGCATGGAACTTCCTGAACGGTAGTTAGCGGCGTCGCGATCCTAACGCATTAGCCGCGCTTCGTCGCGGACTTGCGCGTGCGCCTCACTTTGCTTACGGTCTTGCCCGCGGCCTTGTTCGTTGCCTTGACCGCGCGCTTGGCGGGCTTCGCCTTCCGCGCGATCGTCTTGCGCGGCTTCGCCATCATCGGCAGCTCGAACGCAGGCAGCGAACGCGGCAGCACCTGCTGCGCGAAGGTGACTGCGGCGTCGGCGGCTTGCTTGACCGTCGATTCGACCGTCCGGCGCGTTTGCTTCCACACGGTGTTCGCGAGGGAGATCGACGTCTCGAGGCGATCGCCGACGAAGCGAACGGCCTGCGATTCGACGACGGAGCCTTCCCGGACGAGCGCCTTGAACGTGCCGCCGGCTTCCGTTTGCACCCAGTCGCGCGTGACGACCGCGGCGCCCAGGCTCGCGAGCCAGACTTGGCGCGATGCGTTGATGGCTGCTTCTCCGAGGCGATTGGGTTGAAGGGTCAGGGTCGATTTCAGCATGATGATGTCCTTTGGTTGGGGTGCGCGATCTCGCGGGAGTGCCGCGAACACCCTCAATTTAGCGACTTCGTCTAGAGCAAACACACTAAAATTGCCGCCGCGTCGAAGCCCCGAGTTGCTCCGTTGACCAATCCCCGCAACCCCGAAGCTTTACTGATACACGAGCTTGCCCGCGCGACTCGCCTTCACGAGCGCCGGCTCGCCGACAAGGATCACGCCGATGCTCTCGGGCGGTTGGCATCGTGGCAAGCGAGCCGGATGGCGGAGACGTACGCGGATCTCGCGTCGCAGCGGCGGTACTCCGCCGCGATCGCATTCTTCCGCTCGGATCTCTACGGGGAAGGCGACTTTGCGCAGCGCGATGCGGATCTGTCGCGCGTGGTGCCCATCATGATGCGGGTCCTGCCCCCGCGCCTCGTCACGACGATCGCCAAGGCCACCGAGCTCAATGCCCTCTCGCAGGAGCTCGATCAGGCGCTGATCACCCGGCTCCCGGATGGCGGCTCCTTCACCGTCGCGGACTATTGCGCGGCCTACCGGCAATCCGCGGAGCGTGCGGCGCGCCAGCACCAGATTGCGCTCATCGGCGAGGTCGGGGCCGGTCTCGACATGTTCGTGCGGCGGCCTTTCGTCGAGTCGGCGCTTTCGATGATGCGGCGACCGGCGCGCCTTGCCGGCCTCGGGGTATTGCAGGATTTTCTGGAGCGGGGAGTGAAGGCTTTTCGCAAGATGCAGGGCGCGAAGGAATTCCTGGAGACGATCGATCGCCGCGAGCGCGGGATCCTCGACGCGATTTTCGACGGCGACGATGCGCCGTTTCCGGAGCCGGTGGTGCCGCGCGCCCGGCCGCAATCGTCGAGCGGAGCAGACCGGGGCCTGTGAACAGCCCCTGGATTCCTGCTACTTCTTCGCCTTGCCGAAGTACTTGTCGAACTGCTTCTCCACTTCCGCTTCGATCGTCGGCTTGAGCAGCGACAGCATGAGGCCGAGCTCGCAGTC
>Ga0070675_100003753_pt1 | contig 11535 bp, 9 predicted proteins | sample KBSM43metaG_FD_65343 | JGI IMG/M metagenome (GOLD analysis project Ga0070675, IMG submission 65343) | Miscanthus rhizosphere microbial communities from Kellogg Biological Station, Michigan, USA - KBS M4-3 metaG | ecosystem: Host-associated > Plants > Roots > Rhizosphere > Soil ...
TGCAAAGAACCGCGGCCCCGTAAAATGGGACCTTATTTACGAACTGCAGGAAAGCTTCCTTGATCTCCGCCAGATCCTTGTAGTAATCGAGGTGGTCCGCCTCAATGTTCGTAACGACAGCCATTGTCGGTGAGAGCAGAAGGAAGGAACCATCGCTTTCGTCGGCTTCGAGAACGATGTACTCCCCTTTTCCCAGCCGCGCATTGCTTCCAATGGTATTGAGCAATCCGCCGACAACAACCGTCGGGTCGTAACCCGCCCGGTCGACAATTGTCGCGATCATCGAGGTCGTCGTGGTCTTTCCATGGGTCCCCGCGATGGCGATGCTGTACTTCAGCCGAGCCAGTTCAGCGAGCATCTCCGCTCGCCGAATCACCGGAATCTTGCGGCGCTCCGCTGCAAGAATTTCGGGATTGTCCACTCGGACAGCCGAGGAGGTCACCACGACGTGCGCGTCGCCGATGTTCTCGGCAGCATGCGAATAGAAAATGGCCGCGCCGAGACGCTTGAGCGACTCCGTAATGGGGGTGGAGCGAAGGTCGGACCCGGAAACCTGGTATCCAAGGTTGAGGAGAACCTCGGCGATACCGCTCATTCCGATTCCGCCGATTCCGACAAAGTGAATGTGTTTGATGCGCTTAAACATCGTAATTGAGGATTTTGTTTCTTCCTACCCCGCTCCTCTGGGCTACCGCCTTCTCCGCCAAGTCCACAATCCTCTGCTCCGCGTCCATCACCGCAATCCGCTTTGCATTGCGCTCCATCGTCTGGAGACTCGTCATGTCCGAAAGCAGCGAACGAATCGTTGACGCCAGCTTCTGGCCATTCAAGTCCGCATTGCGGATCATGATCGCGGCGCCTTGGCTCACCATCGACTCCGCGTTCCGCGTCTGGTGATCGTCGGCCGCAAAAGGAAACGGCACAAGAATCGCCGCCCTTCCCGACGCCTTGATTTCCGCAACCGTCGTTGCGCCCGCCCTGGAAATAATCAGATCCGCCTCGGCGTATTGCTGATGGAATTCGCTAAAAAATGCGCGGACGTCCGCATCGAAACCGGCGGCTGCATAGGCCGCGCGCGTTTCCTCCAACTGGGATTCTCCGGTCTGATGGATGAACCGCAACCGCCCCTTCCAATCCGCGAGCAGCGGCAGCGTTTCCTTTACGGCTGTATTGATCGACCGCGCACCCTGACTGCCCCCGAAAACGAGAATCTGATAAGGCGCCCGATGATCCTTCACCTGGATTGTTTTGAACTGAGGCCGAATGGGATTTCCGGTCACGACAGCGCGTGATCCAAAGTAAGAGGAAGTGGCGGGATCGGTCACAGCCGCAAAGTCTACCCAGCGGCCAAGCATGCGATTGGCAAGGCCAGGAACCGCGTTCTGCTCCATGATGATTCGCGGGTAACCGTTGAGGATGGCTGCCCCGAGCATGGGGAACGATGCGTATCCCCCCACGCCGATAACTACCGCCGGATGAAATTCCTTCAGTATTTTTTTCGCTCCCAGAATGCCCTTCACCGTTGATGCAAGATTTCGAAGGCGCGCCAACCACCCGATCCCTTTCATGCTTCCGGCAGGCAGACATCGCAGGGGGAAACCCTCCTGCGGCACAAGCCGGGACTCAATCCCCTGCTCGGCGCCTACGAAAAGAACTTCGGCATCTTTGCTTCTCCGTTGAATCTCGCGCGCTACCGCGATCCCCGGAAAGAGATGCCCGCCTGTTCCACCGCCTGCAATGATTGTTCTCATAGTTCCCAGATCAGGGGAATTCCTCTAGGGATTCCCGGCCTCTCCCTGCTGTGAAACATTCAGCAGAATGCCGACCGCTGTCAGCATGACCACAAACGAACTCCCTCCATAGCTCAGAAAGGGCAGCGGAATTCCCTTGTTCGGGACAATTCCCAGCACGACGCTCATGTTGAGGAAAGCCTGAATACAAACAGTCACGGTGATGCCCAGTGCAAGATAAAAGCCAAAGAGATCCGGCGCGCGCTTCGACGCGCGAAAGCCGCGCCACAGAAAAACGCCGAACAGAGACAGTACGAGAAGAGCTCCAAGCAGCCCGAGTTCTTCACCGATCACTGCGAAAATGAAATCCGTGTGTGCATCGGGCAGGTAAAAAAGCTTCTGCTTGCCTTCCATGTACCCCAGGCCATGAATGCCGCCCGTCCCCACCGCGGTCAGCGACTGGATGATCTGGAACCCCTTATCTTTTGCATAGGCCTCAGGATTCCAGTAGGCAAGGATTCGGTCCCATCGATACGGAACGAGAAAAACCAGGAAGTAAAACGCGATGTATCCGACAGGCAGTGCTGCGAGCGTCGAAATGCCAATCCATTTCATGTTCAGGCCGGCCACATAAAGCAGTACGGCTGTCGTGGCCCCGAGGGCCAGTGCAGTTCCCAAATCTCCCTGGAGAAGGATCAGACCTGTAAGGAAGGCAAGAATGACCCCGATCGGAACCAGCGTCTGCACTTCATTGATCCTGCCCTTACGCTTTTCGAGAAAGTAAGCGAGGAAGGCAACCAGCGCGAGTTTCGCCACCTCGGAGGGTTGAAAGGATATCCCCGGAAGCCGAATCCAGCGGTACGTCCCTCGAATCGACGGGAAGAAGAACACAACCGCGCATAGTCCGATAACGGCCGAAAGCATCGTGAATATGAATGTCGTCCGTTGATAGACGTGGTAATCCAGTTTCATGATGACGAAGAGAATCGCCATGCCCAGGGCTCCGGCCATCACCTGCCTGACCCAGAAGTGGTTCGCATCGCCGAGTTTGTCCTGTGCCGTCGAAGCGGAGGCGCTGAAAACCATGGCCACACCCAGAACGACGAGCGCAAGAGTTGTGAAGAAGAGTGCATGATCGGGTTTGAGCGTCTTCGGCATTACTGCGGCAACTCCTGAACCGCTTTCTTGAACACGCGTCCGCGGTGTTCGTAGTTATCGAACATGTCAAAGCTGGCGCACGCCGGGGATAACAGGACGACATCCCCTGGTTCCCCAATAGTCGCGGCGTGTCGAACGGCATCCTCGAGAGAGGACGCGTTGGTTATCGGGAATTTCTTGCCAATTGCAGCGGCAATCTTTCCGGAAGCCTCACCGATCAGGAGGACATGCTTGACCTTCCCCGTCATCGCCTCGACAAGCGGGTCGTACGACGCACCCTTGTCCCTTCCCCCCAGAATGAGGATGACGCTGTGATCGAACGAAGCCACTGCCTTGATAGCGGAGTCGACATTCGTCGCCTTCGAATCGTTGAAAAAGCTCACTCCACGAACCGACGCGACATACTCGATCCGATGCTCCACCCCCCGAAACTCACTGATGACGGAGGTCAGCGTCGAACTGCGAACGCCATAGTTGCTGGTGATTGCCATCGAAGCGAGCACATTCTCGATATTGTGTTCGCCACGCAGTCGAACGTCGGAAGCCGCCATCACCGCCGTACCGTTCAGATACAGCATTCCGCCAAAACGAAACGCTCCATCGGCAATCCCGTCTGTCCGGCTGAAATAGTGCTGGCGCGGCTTCAATCCCTCGGGAGGCGGATACACGTTGGCGTCATCACGGTTGAGCACGGCGATATCCGTCGCTCGCTGGTTTTCGAAAATGCGGAACTTCGATCGTCGATACGCCTCAAAGTCGGCGTACCGATCAAGATGATCAGGCGTGACATTCAGCAATGCCGCGACACGGGGACGAAACGCCACAATCGCATCGAGTTGAAAGCTGCTGACTTCGATGACGTTGATCGTAAATGGAGTCGACGTGTCGACCAGTCCGCACATCGCGGTGCCGATGTTTCCGCCGACCTGAACGGTCTTGCCCGCCGCCTTCAGAATCTCGCCAACCAGCGTCGTCGTGGTCGTCTTGCCGTTGGATCCGGTGATCCCGACGACGTCCCCTTTCAGGTATCGTGAGGCAAGCTCCAGCTCGCTGATGATCGGGACTCCTTTGTCCCGCGCCGCCTGTAATGGAGGTATGTCGAGCGGGACACCGGGGCTGACGACAATCTCATCCGCCTGAAGAAAACGCTCCGCCGTGTGCTGTCCAGCTTCCCATGGAATCCCAAGGGCATCGAGCTCGGCGGACGTCTGCGGCTTTCCCGAATCGGTCACAAACACCGATTCTCCCCTCCTATGCAGGAGCCTCGCCGCCGCCACACCGCTTCTCGCCATACCCACAACAACCTTCATCTCAACTTCAACGTCGACAAACTGAGCAGAGCAAAGATCAGCGCTGCAATCCAAAAGCGGATGATCACCTTCGATTCCTTCCATCCCACCAGCTCGAAGTGATGGTGAATCGGCGCCATCCGGAAGATGCGCTTTCCTCGAAGCTTGAATGACCCGACCTGCAGCATTACCGAGAGCGCTTCGATCACGAACACGCCGCCGACAAAAGGCAGCAGCAACTCCTGCTTGATCACAACTGCAACCGTGCCAAGCGCGCCACCGAGCGCCAGCGATCCGACGTCTCCCATAAAGACCTCGGCGGGATGCGCGTTGTACCAGAGAAAGCCGAGGCTCGCCCCGACCATCGAGCCACAGAAAATCGTCACTTCCGACACACCCGCAATGTTTTGAAGTTCGAGATATTTCGAAAGCGTCGCGTGTCCGGAAACGTAGGTCAGCGCCGTCAGGGCAGTGGATGCGATCAACGTGCACCCGATCGCAAGGCCGTCCAGCCCATCCGTCAGGTTCACGGCGTTGGAGGAGAAAACTATGAGAAGCGCCACAAAGATCAAAAAAGGCAGAAAGCCCAGGAAGAATACGGGGCTTGCCATGAGTGAATCGATCACAAGATCCGGGCGGAGTCCCTTGAAGAACGGCACGTTCATCGCCGTCGAGTACAAGCGACGATCGGCCATGTACAGGAGAATCACGCCGATCAAAATCGCGACGAGGAACTGAAAAGTCAGCTTCTGCCTCGCCGTCAACCCGAGGTTTCTCTTGTTCCGGATCTTGAGATAGTCGTCGGCAAATCCGATCCCTCCGTAAGCGAGCGTCGAAAAAACGATCAGCCACACGAACGGATTCCGCAGATTCGCCCACAAAAGCGTTGGCAGGATGATCGAAGCCACAATGAGAACGCCGCCCATCGTCGGAGTGCCTGCTTTCGACTGGTGGGACTTCGGCCCTTCTTCGCGGATGTGCTGTCCGATTTGAAACTCCTGCAGGCGGCGAATGAGCCAGGGGCCAAACAGCAGGCTGATCATTAGAGCCGTAAGAGTGGCAGCGGCTGTCCGGAATGTGACGTACTGGATCACGTTGAGAATTTTCAACGGCGACCAGTAGGCCCCTAGAGGAGAGAGGAACTCGTAAAGAAGATGGTAGAGCACTAGGCCTCCACGCTCGAAAAAGTCTGGCGAAGCGCGATCAGCACCAGCTCCAGTTTCACGCCGCGAGAGCCCTTGATCAGCACCACATCACCGCCGCGGACAGTGCCGGCAAGCAGTTTGCCGGCCTCCGCGGAATCTGATGCAAACTTCAATCGTTCATTTTCAGCGCCCGCTTCCCGCGCGCCTTCCAGAACAGATCGAGCTTCTCCCTGAACACCGACGATCAGTGCAGCACCGGACTGGGCCGCTTCTCTCCCGCAGGATCGATGCAGTTCAGCAGCACTCGGGCCGAGCTCAAGCATTTCGCCGGCGACGATGATCTTCCGTTTGTAGCCTTCGAGCTTGCCGACAAAGCGAATCATTTCCGTCAGGGCCTTTGGGTTTGAATTGTAGGAGTCGTCGATGACATCAAAGCCTTCCCTGAACCGGACGACCTCACCGCGCTTCTTTTCCGGCTTGATCTCCGCGATGGCGCTGCGGACGTCGGGCCAGGAGATCTCGTGACCGATGCCGACGGCAACCGCCGCCACTGCGTTCGCGACGTTGTGCCGCCCGAGAAGAGGCAGCACGAAATCGGTATTAAGACCCGCGTGACGGATGGTAAAAGCCGTGCCACCGAGCCCGAGATCTCGAACCTGATGCGCCCTGAAGGTCGCGTCCTGCTCGACGCCATAGGTGACTACTTTTCCGGAGAATTTGCCGGCCATTGCACTCACTCGCGGATCATCGTTGTTAAGGTAGGCGACACGAGGCTCGACAAGCCCTGCAAGGAGTTCCGCCTTCGCTTCGGCAATACCTTCAATCGAATCGAAGAATTCGAGATGCACGGGGTTGACGTTGGTGATCACGCCTTCGTTGGGCTCGGCAATCGCGGCCAGCGCGCGAATCTCCCCCTTCGCCGACATTCCCATTTCGAGGACAGCCATCGTCTGGGAACGCTCGATGCGCAGAAGGCATAGAGGCAGGCCAAACTCATTGTTGAAATTTCCGATCGAGCGCAAGACCTTGAATTTCCTGCTGAGGACAGCGGCTATAATCTCTTTCGTGGTCGTCTTGCCGGCACTGCCCGTGACACCAACGATTGGGCCGCCCCATTGTCTCCTCACAAAGCGCGCCAGATGCTGCAGCGCTTCGACTGTCGATCTCACCCTCACCACATTAAATCCCGGGGACGCCTCGATTCCGTCACCTTCAACAACAACTCCCGAAGCTTTTTTTTCGATGGCCTGGCGGATGAAATCGTGCCCGTCGAATCGCGGTCCTTTGACCGCGAAAAACAGGTCTCCGGGATTCATGGTTCTCGTGTCGATGGAATAGCCTCGAACCTCGGCGTCTCCGCGACCGGTCAGAGTCCCACTAACGGCTTTAGTGACTTCATCGAACAGCAAGTTCATTAAGCAATTCCCGCGCAACAGCGCGCTCATCAAACGGATACGATTGGTTGCCGATAATCTGATAGGCCTCGTGCCCTTTGCCCGCGAGCAGAACCGTGTCTCCCGCGGACGCCATCTGCAGCGCATGGCGGACCGCCTCACGTCTATCCGCAATGACCTGATAGTTCTTTCCTTCAACTCCTCCGGCGCGGCGCAGGCCCACTTCAACTTCACTGATGATGGCAAGCGGATCTTCGCTGCGTGGATTGTCGGAACTCACAACCACGAAGTCGCTTCCCTTCACCGCGACCTCTCCCATCAGCGGCCTCTTCGTGCGGTCGCGGTCCCCTCCACATCCGAAGAGCACGATGAGACGGCCAGCTGTAATCTCCCTCGCGGACTGAAGGACGCGTGCAAGCGCGTCGTCGGTGTGTGCAAAATCCACGATGACTCGAAAGCTTTGTCCCGCGTTTACAGGCTCAAAGCGGCCGGGAACCAGGGGCATTTGCGCAATCCCTGCAACGATCGCCCCGGCGGGTATTCCAAGACCGATCGCAGCTCCGATGGCGCCGCCGATGTTGTAGAGATTCGGCTTTCCAAGCAGCTTCGAATGAATCTGGAGATCGCCCAGAGGAGACTTGAAGACCGCGTCCATGCCCTCGCCGCTGCGCATGGCGTCATATCGAGTCGGAACAACGTCGGCGTCGGAGTTGACTCCATAGGAGATGACGCGCGGCCCGGGAATGGACTTCAGCTCGTCGAAGTTTGGATCGTCGATATTGAGAACAAGCACTCGGGGGACTGCTCCGTCGAGCCCGGTAAAGAGCTTCTTCTTTGCGAGGAAATACGAGCGCATATCCTTGTGAAGATCGAGATGGTCTCGCGTGAGATTGGTAAAAACCGCCACCTCAAAGTGCAGCCCCATCACCCGCTTCAGTTCGATGGCGTGGGAGGACACTTCCATGACCGCGTACTTCCATCCACCTTCGACAACACGCCCGAACAGCGATTGCAACTCCGGAGCCTCCGGCGTGGTGCGTTCTGCAGGCAACTGAAAACCCGGCCCACGGTAGTCGATCGTGCCGAATACCGCGGTGGGAAAGCCTGAGGCCTTAAGAATCGCTTCGATCAGGTATGTTGTCGTTGTCTTGCCGTTTGTTCCTGTAACGCCAATGGCATGGAGTTTCTTTGCAGGATGCCCGTAGAAGTTTGCCGAAAGCATTGCCAGCGCTTCCCGTTCATCGGAAACCTGGATCCATGTTGTTTCGGGATATCCATCGCCGGGCAAAGCGGAGACGATCGCCGCGGCACCCCGAGCGATCGCGTCGGAAACGAAGCGGTTGCCGTCCATTTTCAGTCCTCGGATGGCAACAAAAACAAACCCTGCGGACACCAGGCGCGAGTCCAGCGTGATTCCGGAAATCCTGACGTCCAGGTCGCCACGAGTGTGCAGGACACTGCACCCGCCCAGCATCGTCTTCAGTAGCATGGCTATCTCAGCAGGGAGAGCGTGAATCGAATTTGCGTGCCCGGGCGAACTGCCATGCCCGGAGGCGGATACTGCCCTACGACTCGACCGGAACCCGTGCTTGTGGGTTCGAGGCCAAGCTTGCCGCTTTCGTTCACCGCTTGCCGGTAAGACTGGCCCGTGTAGTCGGGCACAATGATCTCGGGCTGGTTACCCTGAGGCGACGTCAACGAGGCATCCCGCACGTTGAAGTCCGGCTTCATTGTGCCGGAAGGGGGAGTGCGCTTTTCCTTGGTCCTTTCTGGACTCACGGTGTACCTGGGTGCATAGTCCGGAACATCGGGCACGACAGACATCGCTCTCAACGCCTGCTCTGCGATGCGCTTGAAGACAGGCGCGGCAATCATTCCGCCGTAGTGCTGTCCCTTGGGATCATCAATCACGACAACAATGGCGAGCTTTGGATTCGATGCCGGAACAAACCCGGCAAACGAAGAAACATATTTCGTTTTGAAATAGCCGCCGTTTACCGTATCCACCTTCTGCGCCGTGCCCGTTTTGCCGGCAGCGCGGAAACCCTCGAGCCTGGACGTCTTGGCGGTACCATCCGTCACCACATCTTCCAGCATCGCTCGCAGTTCCCGTGCAGTCGTCTGCGCCATCACGCGCGTACCGCTCGGCTTGATTTCCGTGATTCCACGACGTGGATCGTCGATCTTTTGCACAACGTACGGCTTGTAGCGAATGCCTCCGTTTGCCACCGTCGAAACCATGGTGGCGATCTGGAGTGGCGTGACAGTCAGCGCGTGCCCCATCGAGATGGAAGCAATTGAAGTCTTCTCCCAATCCGCTACGTCGTGCACCTGGCCGGAAACCTCTGCAGGCAGGTCGACTCCCGTCTTCTTACCGAATCCATATTGGTCGATGTATCCCTTCAGACGCTCCTCGCCGACGCGGAGACCAAGCTTGATCGCTCCAATGTTCGAAGAGTTCTGGATGATTTCGCTGACAGTCAGCCAGCCATACGGGTCGTGGTCTTCGATCCTTCTGCGGTGGAGAACGATTGCGCCGTTCTCACAGAAGATCCTCTCGTCCGGCGTTGTAAGGCCCTCTTCGAGAGCCGCTGCGACTGTAACCATCTTAAATGTTGAGCCCGGCTCGTAGGTCAAACTCAGAGAAGGATTCAGCGCATAGGTGGACTCGGGAAAGTCTCGATACCGGTTTGGGTTATACGTGGGCCAATTCGCATTGGCCAGAATCGCGCCCGAGTTGGGATCCATCACAATGATGTAGACCCCGGCGGCATGGGTCTGCTCCGCGACGACCCGCAGCTCTTTGTCGGCGAAGAACTGAACGTTCTTGTCGATTGTTGTCGTGAGGTTTGCTCCCGCCAGAGGTCCCTGCTGCTCGCGCTGATACGTCTTGCCGTGGGCGTCCTGCATCAACAGCATCAACCCAGGCTCCCCACCAACCACGCTGTTGTAGCTTCTCTCCAAACCGCTCTTCCCCACCTCGTCCACGTCTACGTACCCGAGCAAGTGGGCTGCCGTTTCGAGAGTCGGGTAAACGCGCTTGAACTCCGTCTGAAAACCGACTCCGGGAAGCTTTGCTTTCTCGATGCGCTGTCGCTGCTGCGGGGTAATCTCGCGCTTGATAAACACCCAGTGCTTATCCGGATCCAGCTTGCGAAGCAACTCCTTGTAGGAAAGGCCGGTAATCGGGGCGAGCGCCTTCGCGACCGCTGCGGGGTCGCTCATTTGACTGGGATTTGCGAATACGGAGTTTACGGTCACGCTGCTCGCCAGCACATTGCCATCACGGTCAAAAATGTCGCCGCGCCGGGGTGTGATCGTTATCTTGTCCTGCTGGTGCCGAGCGGCTTTTTCAACATAGTTTCTGGACTCGATGACCTGAAGGGAAAAGAGACGCCCAGCAATCCCGAGGCCCCAGAGCGCCATGATGACCACCAGAACACGGACACGTCGCGCAGGTAATTTTTCCGTCTTCACAGGCCCTCCTCAGAACGTCAGCGAACGGCCGCGACGTCCACAGACGGAGGCGTGCTCTTCACGTCGTCAAGGTTGACGCTCACAATTTGCCCCGGGGCCGCCATCACCATTCCAAGGTCGTTGCGTGCAGTCGAGTCGATATACTGGGCGCTTCCCCACTGGTTCCGCTCCAGCTCCACCTGTTTCGAAGACTCGAGGAGCACTTCCTTCTGCTCTTTGAGCTTCGCAATGTCGTAGCCCAGTCGGAGGAAGCGATACTGCTGCCACCCATAAAGCAGCAACCCCAGCACGAACAGGGCTGAAAGGAAGGTGAGTAGAAAGTACTGCCGGCGTTGCGCGACATCCACATCCCGGCAGACATTAGCGTTATTGATCCGCTTCTCGAAAACAATTTCAATCGACATGGCTCTTCTCCCATACCCGTAACTTGGCGCTTCTTGCTCGGGGATTGGATGAGGTTTCCGTATCCCCCGCGGTAACGACCTTTTTTGTGAGTGGACGGCCCGGAACGGGAGACGCCCGGAAGGCGTTCTTCACAATCCGGTCTTCCAACGAATGAAAACTAATAACAGCGAGCCGCCCGCCCGTCCGCAGACATCGAGGGGCGGAACTCAGAAACAGCTTCAGATTCTCCAACTCGTCATTGACGACAATCCGCAATGCCTGGAATGTCCGGGTTGCCGGGTGAATTCGGCCATAGCGCGGCGAGCCGAGGACTCGCTCGACAGCCCGGCGCAGATCGGCCGTGGAAGCAAGCGGCCTCGAGCGAACGATCGAGCGGGCGATGGGACGAGACCGCCGCTCTTCGCCGAACTCATAAAGAATGTTCGCGATCTCCTTTTCCCCATACATGTTCACAATCTCGGCGGCCGTCAGAGATTGAGTGCGATCCATGCGCATATCGAGGACACCTTCACGCATAAAGGAAAACCCCCGTTCCCGGTCGTCCAGCAACATGGAGGAAACGCCGACGTCCGCAAGAATCCCGTCGACATCCGCAAACCCGTGCTCCTGCGCTACCGGGAAAATATCCCTGAAGTTGGCTTTGACCAGAGTGAGCCGGTCGCCGCAGGCTCGCTTCAATTCCAGACCTGCTTCGAGCGCGGCATCGTCGAGATCCAGAGCCAGAACAGAACCTGTCGGAGCTGTCCGTTCGAGCAGAGCCTGAGTGTGCCCGCCCGCGCCGAATGTCGCATCGATGAAGCGGCCGCCCGGCTGCGGATCGAGATAACTGAGGGTTTCGTTGAGCAGTACAGCCCGGTGCCCATACATCACTCATTCGTCCCCCTGCTAGATGCCCAGCTGCGAAAGGATTTCCTTGTCTTCGTTGGTTACGGTCTGG
>Ga0070675_100003759_pt1 | contig 11527 bp, 9 predicted proteins | sample KBSM43metaG_FD_65343 | JGI IMG/M metagenome (GOLD analysis project Ga0070675, IMG submission 65343) | Miscanthus rhizosphere microbial communities from Kellogg Biological Station, Michigan, USA - KBS M4-3 metaG | ecosystem: Host-associated > Plants > Roots > Rhizosphere > Soil ...
CGAAACGTCATCGTCGTCGGCGCGGGCCCGGTCGGCACGGTGGCGGCCCTCGCCTGCGCACGGCACGGTCACACGGTGACGCTGCTGGAAGCGCAGACGCGCATCGACGACAGCCCGCGCGCTTCCACCACGCAGCCGCCGACGCTGGAGATGCTGGCCGAGCTCGGCCTGATCGAGGAATACCTCAGCGTCGGCCTGGTGTCGCGCACCTTCCAGTTCTGGGACCGCCCGTCGCGCCAGCTGATCGCCGAGTTCGATTTCGCCCGGCTGAAGGGCGAGACCTCGTTTCCCTACGTGGTGCAGACCGAGCAGCACAAGCTCGCCAACATGGCGATCGCCCGCCTGCGGCGGATGGAGAATGCAGAGGTGAGGCTGGGTGAGCGCGTGACCGGCATTGCCCAGAGTGCGGACGCGGTTACGGTCGCCACGCCGCGGTCCACGATCGAGGCCGACTACGTCATCGGCGCCGACGGCGGGCGCAGCACGGTACGCAAGGCGCTCGGGATCGAGTTCGAGGGCTACACCTGGCCCGAGCGTTTTCTCGTCATCACCACGAAGTTCGATTTCCAGGCGGCGCTCGGCTGCTGCCTGCGCACCTACATGGCGGACCCCGGGGAATGGACCAATCTGTTCAAGGTGGCGGGCGACGATCTCAAGGGCCGCTGGCGCGCGGTGTTCAACACGCGCGAGGACGAGAAGGACGAGGAGGCGCTGTCGGACGCCGCGGTGCGCGCGCGCCTGTCGCGCATCTACGTGCCCGAGCGCGAGCGCGACTATCTGCACCTGAACCTCTATGCGGTTCACCAGCGCGTGGCAAGCCATTTTCGCAGGGGCAGGGTGTTCCTATGCGGGGACGCCGCGCACGTCAACAACCCGATCGGCGGACTCGGGCTGAACTGCGGGATTCACGAGGCGTGGCATCTGTCCGCGCTGCTGAACCGGGCCCTGCGCGGCGAAAATGCGGACCTGGACGACTACGAGAAGACCAGAAGGCCTCTCAATATCAAGTATGTGCAGGAGCAGACGGTCGCCAACAAGAAACGGCTCGAGGAGCGCGAGCCGGCGCAGCGTGCGAAACGCTTCGCCGAGCTGCGCGCAATGGCGGATGATCCGGAACGTCACAAGGCCTTCCTGATGCGAGCGGCGCTGCTTGAGCGATCTTAAGAACATCCGCACCGACGTGGTCGGCAGCCTGCTGCGCCCCGCGGCGTGGAAGGAAGCCAAGCTGCGCCACGAGATCGGCGCGCTCGACGGCGCTGGGCTGGCCGAGGTGGAGCTGCAATGCCTGCGCCAGCACATCGAGCTGCAGGAGTCGGTCGGCCTCGACGTGGTGAGCGACGGCGAGCTCAGCCGGCTCAACTTCCAGGACAGCTTCGGCCTTTCGGTCTCGGGCTACGAGGCGGTGCCCGACCGCTACAACGCCAACCTGCAGCGCGCCGCGGGCGGCAGCGCGCTCAGCCGCTGGGACCTTCCCGACCTCACGCTGCCGGGCACGCCGGTGGTGCATCGCCGGCCGGCCGCGGCCCGCCTCAAGCTCGAGCGCAACGTGCCGCTCGAGGAATACAAGCGCGTCGCGCCGCTCGCGTCGAAGCCGGTGAAGGTGGCGCTGATCGGCCCGGACCGGATCGCGCAGCGTTTCGAGCACGAGCGATCGAAATCGGTTTATCGGAATACCGACGAGTTCCTCGCCGACGTGGTCGCGATCCAGCGCAAGATGATCCAGCAGCTGGTCGACGCCGGCTGCCGTTACATCCACATCGACGCCCCGGGCTACACCGCGTACGTGGACGCGCCGTCGCTCGCCGCGATGCGCGCGCGCGGCGAGGATCCGATGGAGAACTTCGAGCGCTCGCTGAAAGCCGACGCGGAGGTGGTGCGCGGATTCCCCGGCGTGACCTTCGGTATCCATCTGTGCCGCGGCAACCAGCGCAGCATGTGGCACCGCGAGGGCGCCTACGACGCGATCGCCGAGCGCCTGTTCGGCGAGCTGCCGCACGAGCGATTCCTGCTCGAGTACGACAGCCCGCGCGCCGGAGGCTTCGAGCCGCTGCGCCACGTGCGCAAGGATGCGGTGGTGGTGCTGGGGCTGGTCAGCACCAAGGTGGCGGCGCTCGAATCGGTCGACGACCTGCGCCGCCGCGTGGACGCCGCGACCCGGTACGTGCCGCTCGAGCGGCTGGCGATCAGCCCGCAGTGCGGCTTCGCCTCCGACGTGGTCGGCAACCTGATCGAGGAAGACGACCAGCGCCGCAAGCTCGAGCGCGTGGTCGAGGCCGCCCGCCGGATCTGGGGCTAGGGTTTCCCGAGCAGTTTCTGGATCACCGGCCGCGAGCCTTCCAGCGCGGTGCGCTGCATGTAGAAAGAAAGCCCGCGCAGCCCGCCGAGCTCCTCGCCGCCGCCCGCGCGCCCCGGGCCGCCGTGCACCAGCTGCGGCAGCACGGTGCCGGGACCCGGCGACAGCTCGATCTTGGGATGGCCGAGGAACAGGCGCCCGTGGTGCGGCGCGAGTGCGGCGACCGTGCTCTCGATGAACTCCTGGTCGTCCGAATAGATCGAGGAAACCAGGCCGCCGTTGCCGCGCGCCACGATTTCCGCCGGATTGTCCTTGTAGCGCAGCAGCGCAGCGACCGGCCCGAACACTTCGCGCTCGTGCACCGCGTCGCTCGCGTCCTCGACCAGGATCGGGTTGATGAAGAATCCCTTGCGGCCGAGCGGCGCGGGGCTGCCGAACGCATGCCTGCCGCCGAGGCGCGCCACGCCTTCGCGCACGTCCGCAAGCTGCGCGCCGCTCGCGAGCGGGCCCATGCGCGTGTCCTCGAAGCGCGGGTCGCCCACGCGCACCTGGCCGAGCAGCTCGGCCAGATCCTGTTTTACCGAGGTGTACCACTCCTGCGGCACCAGCACGCGGCGGATCGCGGTGCATTTCTGTCCCGCCTTCTGCGTCATGTCGCGCACCACGTCCTTGAGGAACACCTCGTACATGTCGCTGCGCGGCTCGACGTCGGGGCCGAGCAGCGCGGCATTCAGGCTGTCGGCCTCGACATTCACGCGCACCGAGTGGCGGATCACGTTGGGTGCAGACCTGATCTTTTCGCCGGTGTCGCCCGATCCGGTAAAGGCCAGCACGTCCTGCGGGCCGAGGTGCGCAACCAGATCGCGCGCCGCGCCGACCAGGAACGAAAGCGCGCCCTCGGGCAGCAGCTTTTTCTCGACGATGATCTGCATCACGCGATGCGCGACCATGGCCGAGCTGGTCGCGGGCTTGCTCAGCACCGGCATGCCGGCAAGCAGCGCGAGCGCGGCTTTCTCGGCGAATCCCCACGCCGGGAAGTTGAACGCGTTGATGTGCAGCGCGACGCCATGCCGCGCCACCAGGATGTGCTGGCCGTGGAAGCGCGCCGAGCGCCCGAGCTGGATTCCCTCGCCGTCGACCAGGAACTTGCTCGAGCCGAGGCTGCTGGAAATCTCGTGATAGGACAGGAGCGTAGCGATCGCGCCGTCCACGTCGAACTTCGCATCCGAGCGGGTATTGCCGCCGTTCGCGATGCCGAGATCGAGCAAGGCGTCGCGCTCGCCCTGCATCGCATCCGCGATCGCTTTCAGCGCGGCGCCGCGCTCGGCGAAGCTGAGCGCGCGCAGCGCTGGACCGCCTTTCGCGCGCGCGTAATCGAGCGCGGCCTTGAGATCGACGCCCTCGCTGCTCGCCTGCGCGAGCGGCTCTTCAGTGGTGGGATTGAGCAGCGTTTGCTGCGCGCCGGTTCCTGCGACCCACTTTCCGCCGACGTAGCTGCGGAGCTCCTGCATGCTCCGCATTGTCACCCGGTTTACTTCGACTGGCGATAGTCGGGCGGAATGTCGGCCGGCGGTTGTCCCGGCGGCGGTGGCGGCGGCGGCGGTTGGCGCGCCGCTTGCTGTTGCTGGCTCGCGCCGTTCGACTCGTACGAGTAGCGGCCGGCGACCGGGACGCGGTGACCCTTCGCGTACATGCACTGCGTGAAAGCATTGTCGTAGCGGTGCTGCTGAGAGCCGCTGGTCGCGCGCGATGCATCCGCGCCGACCATCGAGCCGCCCGCGAGGCCGACGCCCGCGCCGACGGCCGCGCCCTGGCCGCCGCCGAGCAGCGCTCCCGCCGCGGTGCCGATGGCAGTACCGACGACGGCGCTGTTGACCGCCTTCTCTCTTGATTCCTGGCTCGCGCCCGGTCCGCCGATCTGGTTGTACGCGTAGACGCGGCAATCGTTGTCGTCGGCGCGGAACTGGTCGAACGTTTTCGCGGTGCCGGGGAGCACCAGGATGCCGGGACCGCTGGGCGCAGGGGTGGCGCACGCCGCGAGGAGCAGCGCGCCCGCGACGGAAAGTTTCTTCATTTGCTCGGGGTTGGGGGAACGCGCTGCCAGCCGCCGGGGCACTCGCGTACGTACGGGTAATAACCCCTTGACTGGTCGCAGTAATACCACCAGCCCGCGTTGGCCTCCGGCGTGGAGGCCGCTTGCGGATGCTGCTCGACGTAAGTCACCGGCTGCTGCACTACGACGGTTGGCGCGCCGTAGTAGGGATACGGGTAATAACCCCACGGGCCCCACGGCCCGCCCCAGTACGGATACCCAAAGCCGAAGCCCACGCCGACGCTGACGCGCGAGCGCCCATGGGCGAGCGCTGGCTCGCTCGCGACCAGGCCGGCGACGGCAAGAAGAACGGCGGCGAAGACCACGTTACGCATGCGCGTAAGGCTACACCGGGATAAACGGCAAAGTCGTAACCGTTTGTTACTTCGGCTGGCGGGTAATTCTCAGATACGGCTTGGGGGCTTTCCAGCCCTGCGGAAACAGTTTCTTCGCGTCCTCGTCGTTCACCGAGCCCGCGATGATCACGTCCTGCCCCTGCTTCCAGTTCGCGGGCGTCGCCACCTTGTGCTTCGCGGTGAGCTGCATCGAATCGAGCACCCGCAGCACCTCGTCGAAATTACGGCCGGTGGTCATCGGATAGAACAGCATCAGCTTGATTTTCTTGTCGGGCCCGATCATGAACACCGTGCGCACGGTCGCATTCTCCGCGGCGGTGCGCTTGCCGGGCGTCGCCTCGGCCGGAAGCATGTCGTAGAGCTTCGCGACTTTCAGCTCGGGGTCGCCGATCATCGGGTAGTTGACCGCGCTGCCCTGGGTCTCCTCGATGTCCTTGGCCCAGCGCTTGTGATCGTCCACCGGGTCGGCCGACAGGCCGATGATCTTCGCGCTGCGCTTGTCGAACTCGGCCTTCATTTTCGCCATGGTGCCGAGCTCGGTGGTGCACACCGGGGTGAAGTCCTTGGGATGCGAGAACAGGATCGCCCACTTGTCGCCGATCCACTGGTGGAAGTCGATCTGGCCTTCAGTGGTTTGCGCCTGGAAATTGGGCGCGGTGTCGCCGATGCGCAACGTCATGACGGTCTCCTCAAGCAGGGGTGCAATGGTAGCGCCGCCGCGGGCGGCACTAAATGACTTTTTGGAATGTCGCTATTCGCCCGACATCGCGCGCCACGGGCTCCGTGCCGAGCGTGGCGACCAGCGCGCGGCAGGCGTCGTCGTCGAAAGCGAGCGCGCGCGGATCGAGCTCGTGCGTGCGCTGCTCGAGCTGGCGATATTCCTCCGCCGTGAGCGAGCACAGCCTGCGCACGACGTCGTCGACCGGGTCGTCCACCAGGATCCCGGCGCCCTTGTCGGCAAGCCAGCCGCCGATGGCGGTGCGGCGCTCGGCGATGCTCGGCGTGTTGAAGTAGCTGCCTTCGTAAAGGCGGTTGGGCAGCAGCCAGTCGGAGTTCAGCCCCTCGTCGGTGAAATCGAGGCTCCAGGCGAAGTGCACTTCGCCGTAGATGCGCGCGAGATCGGGCTGCGCATACGGCCCGAGGAAGCGCATGTGCGGCGTGCCGGCGAGCAGGGTCTCGAGGTCGGGCAAGGTGTGCGTGGAAGGCCGGCCGCGGATGACGACTTCGATCGCGCCGCCGGCGCGCGTTACGATCGCCTTCAGCAGCTCGACGCTCTTGCGGCAGCGCACGTTGCCGAACCAGCCGATGCGCCAGGGCGGGCCCGCGCGGCGCGCGACCGCGGCCGGGCGGCCTGCGCCGGCCACGACCTTGTTCTCGACCAGCAGCATGCGCGGCAGCCGGCGATGGCGTTTGTCGAAATATTCGCTGATGAAGGCCGGCGCGCTCACCATGACGGCGGCGCACGAGCGAAGCAGCCAGGCTTCCAGCGCGCGCAGCGCGGCCGAGGCGGCGCCGTCGCCGCACATCAGGCGGTGGATGTCGAGGCACTCGTAGACCAGCCGGGCGTCGGGTGCGTAAGCGCGGCGCGCGGCCGCCGCGATCGCCAGCATCTCCAGGTTGCGCGCGAGCAGCACATCCGCGCCGCGCACGGTGTCGCGTAGCGCGCCGGTGCGGGCACAGCGCAGCGCGACCAGCGCGGCGCGCTGCGCGAGCCGGCCGTCGTAAGTCCTGCCGAGGTCGAGCGCCGGCGCGCCCGCGAGCTGTAGCGGCGCGGTATCGCGCCGGCGAAAGCCGGCGACCGCCACCTCGGCACCTCCTGCGCGCAGCATCTGCGCGCGGCGCACCGCGGCCGCGTCGCAGAGGTCCCACGGGAAATACGCGATCTTCATTCGCTAGCGCGCGGCGTAAGTGCGGGAGTGTGTGGCGGAATGTCCGGCAGCGTCTAGCGCGCGCGCGGTCAGGACATAGCTCGATACGCGGTTGCTGCCGACCGAAGCCGAGCAGCGGTAAGGACTCGCCGTCGCGCGGCATGCCACCCGGCCGTTCACCGTGAACTCCACCCGCACGACGCCGACGTTGTCGGAGGCGCTCGCTTCCATCGTCACGGTCGAGCTGCGCCGGATGGTGCTCCCGGCCGTCGGCCGGCTGAGGTAGACGCTGGGCGGCGTCATGTCGGGCGGCGGGGCGGTCTGGACCGTGGTCGGCGCGGACACCACGCCGAACAGCTGCTTGAACTTCGCGGCCGATTGCGGGAACGCGCTGACGGCGTCGAGCCCGGAGATGTGATGGTCGCCATCGGGCGCCTTCACGTCGAAATAGACGTGGAACAGCACGGCGTTCGCGGGATCGGCGATGAACTGCTGCATCTTCTCGATGTAATACGCATTGTCGCCACCGCCATGACCGTCCGGGCGCGTGTAGAGACCCCATTCCGGCAATGCGAACGGCTTGCCGTGGGCGCGCGCGAAGTCGCGCAGGGCCTGCAAGTACCAGGCATGGCCGTTCCACGCCGTCTGCTGCCGGCTCAGGCGGCAGGCGCTGTCGCACGTGCTCGGGTACGGATAGGTGTTGGCCGCCCACGACTGGTCGTAGAGGTCGAGGCCGACGACGTCCACGTACGCATCGCCGGGCCAGACCGCGTTGAGCCACGCGGGATCGGTCCAGGTGGCCGTCGGGTTCCAGACGAATTTCCACTGGTTCGCCGGTTGCGCGGCGCGCATGGTTTCGACCACGCGGCGGAAGCAGCCGGCGTAGGCCGCTTCGCGCCCCGAGCCCTTCGGCGCGCCCCACGCGTACCAGCTGCCGTCCATTTCCCAGCCGAGGCGCAGGTACGCCCAGTGCAGCCCGTAGTAGGCGAGCTGGTTGGCGAGGTTGCGCCAGTACGCGTCGTACTGGCCGGCAGCGCACTTGTCGAGCGACACGTCGTCCGAAGTGCCGAGGACCTGGTCGGGCCCGGAGCGGTTCTCCGGCCCCGGCAGCATCGGCACGCCAAGGATCAGGTTGCGTCCCGAGGCCGCCCGGACCCACTGCGACCAGGGACCGAGCTGCCAGGCCGCGCCGCTGATGGCGTCCCAGGTCTCGCGTGCTTCGAACGCTTCGGCAAGCGGTACCGGGGCGCCCAGCCAGAGCCGGAAGGCGTCGACATTGGCTGGTCCGGTCGGCGCATCCCAGCGATAGACCCCGAGCTCGGCCGCGGCGGCCACGGAGGAGATGGCGAACAGGAAGGAAAGGGCGGTCTTGAGCATGCGTGCGAGCACGCAAGAGTCGCACCGGCGCAGGCGGCGCGCATTGCGCCAAACAGCCTGTTTACGCCTGCATGGCCGGCAAGCCGCGCCCGGCAGAATTCATGACCTGTGTCGACCCCCTGCATCGCGCTCATCGGCTGCGGCGCGGTGGCGGAGACGTTTTACGTCCCCGCCCTGCGCAAGCGCCCGCAGCTGCTGCGCTCCCTGATCCTGGTGGATCCCGACCTCGAGCGCGCCGCCGCATTGCGCGAGCGGCTCGGCGCGCTCGACGCGGTGGCCGACTATCGCGAAGCCCTGGCGCGCGTCTCCGGCGCCATGGTGCTCACGCCGCACCGCCTGCATTACCCGATTACGCTCGACTGCGCGCGTCAGGGCATCGCCGTGCTGTGCGAGAAGCCGCTCGCCCAGACGCCGGCCGAAGTCGACGCCATCGTCGAGGCGAGCCTTACCCACGCGGCGCCGGTGCTGGTGAATCACACGCGGCGCCTGTTCTCGTCGCACCGCGAGGTGCGCCGGCTGATCGAGAGCGGCGCGCTCGGCGAGCTGCGCGAGATCGACTACGAGCTCGGCGCGCCGTTCGAGTGGCCGGCGGCGACGCCGACCTACTTCGGCGCGCACAGCGGCGGGCGCGGGGTGCTCTACGACACCGGCGTGCACGTCGTCGACCTGGTGTGCTGGTGGCTGGGGGGCGAGCCGCAGGTGCTGCACTACGCCGACGATGCGCGCGGCGGCACGGAAGCCGTGGCCCGCGTGACCGTGCGACGCGGCGCGGCCGAGGCGCGCATGCATTTCAGCTGGCTGAGCAAGCTGCGCAACGCCTATCGCGTGGTCGGCTCGCGCGCCACCGTCGAGGGCGGCGCGTACGACTGGTCGAGCTACACGATCACGCAGGCCGGCCGCACGCGCAAGGTGCGGACCGATCGCGCCTGGCGGGTCTACGAGCACTTCGTCGAGCGCCTGATCGACAATTTCGTCGCGGTGATGGCGCGCCGCGCGCCGCCGCTGGTCAGCGCAGCCGATGTCCGGCCGGCGATCGCGGTGATCGATGCGTGCTATGGCCGGCGCGCGCCGCTCGCCGAGCCTTGGCAGGACGCGTGGCAACGGCTGTTCCGCGGCGAAAGGCGCGTCGCCAATGGCTGAGCGCAGGATCCTGGTGACCGGCGCCGGCGGTTTCATCGGCGCGCGGGTCGTGGAAGTCCTCCACGCCGCGGGCATCGGGCAGGTGAAGGCGGGCTTGCGACGCTGGTCGAGCGGCGCGCGCGTCGGCCGGCTCGCGGTGGAGCTGGTGCAATGCGACATCCGCGATCCGCGGCAGGTGCGACAGGCGTTGCGCGGCGTGAGCCACGTCGTGCACTGCGCGGTGTCCGGCACCGAGCGGGAAACCATCGTCGAGGGCACGCGCGTATTGCTGCAGGGCGCGCTCGACGCCGGCGTGCGCAGGGTGGTCCACCTTTCCACCATCGATGTCTACGGCACGCCGCAGGGCGAGGTGACCGAGGCGCAATCCTTCGGCAGCACCGGGCGCATGTACGGCGAGGCCAAGATCGCGGCCGAGCAGGCGGCGCAGGCGCTCGCCGCGCGCGGCCTGCCGGTCGCCATCCTGCGTCCGACGCTGGTGCACGGCCCCTTCGGCGCCACCTTCACCGTCGCTTACGCCCAGCGCCTGCAGGCGCGGCCCTGGCTGGTGCCGGAGACGGCAGCGCAAGGCACCTGCAACCTGGTCTATGTCGACGACCTGGTCGGCGCCATCGTCGCCGCGCTCGATGCCGAGCTGCGGCCGGGCGAGGCCTTCAACATCAACGGCCCCGAGCGGCCGAGCTGGCACCAGTACTTTCACGCGTTGAATCACGCGCTCGGCCTGCCGCCGCTGGTCGCGGCGTCGCCGCGCCAGTCGCAGCTCGCCGCCACGCTGATGGAGCCGGTGCGCGCCGGCGCCAAGCTGGTGCTGCGCGGGCTCAAGCCGCAGATCATGGCGCTCTACCAGCGCTCCGAGCTCGCGCGCCGCGTGATGAAGGATGCCGAAGCCCGCATCCGCAGTACCCCGAGCCCCTATGAGCTGGCTTCCTTCGGCCGGCGTGTGTCCTACTCGTCGGAAAAGGCGCGCCGCGTGCTCGGCTACGCGCCGTGCTTTCCGATGTCCGAGGCGCTGCCGCTGACCGCCGCGTGGCTGCGCGCCGGCGGCTTCGTGGACGCGAGCCGGCTTGCGGCGTGACGATCTTGCCCTGAGCGACCTGGCGGCGCGCGCCCGAACGGGCACGCACGCCATGCTGGCGACGCGCGTGCTGTCGGTGCTCTCGACCGCGGTGTCGATCGCGATCCTGCCGCGGCTCGTGCCGCCGGCCGACTTCGGCGTCTGGGCGATGGCGGCGCTCGCCTTCGGCGCGCTCACCATCGTGCGCAATTTCGGCCTGGTCGCCTGCATCGCGCAGGCGCCGAGCCTTACCGCGCGGCAGCAGGACGCGTATTTCTGGACCAGCGTCTGGCTCGCCTTCGGCTGCGCCGCGCTGCTCGCGCTCGCCGCACCGCTCATCGCGCGCTTCTATGACACGCCGCTGCTGACGCCGGTGGCCCGGGTGCTGAGCCTCGTGCTCATCATCGAGGGGCTGGGCTTCGTGCAGACCGCGCTGCTGCGGCGCGAGCTGCGCTACGACAAGGTCGCGCTGATCGAGGGCGGCGGCACGCTGCTGACGCTCGGCACCACGGTGATCTGCGCGTTCCTCTGGCGTGATGTCTGGGCGCTGGTCGCCGGGCAGGTGGTCTACGGGATCTGGACCACGCTCGCGGCGGCGCTGGTGCACGGGCGCGTGCCCGGCCGGCCGCGGCTAGAGTCCGGCGGCATCAATTACCGCTTCGGTCTCCAGCTCACCTCCTATAACGTCGTCACCTACCTCGCCAACAACATCGGGCTGGTCGCCGGTTACCGCCTGGGTGCCATGCAGCTCGGCTTCTTCAGCCGCGCCCAGCAGTTTTTCCACATCACGCACCAGTCGCTGCTCGCGCCGGTGACCGAGGTGGCGCTTTCCCTGCTGTGCCGGTTGCGCGCCGAAGACGAATACCGCCACGCCTACGTGGCGATGGCGCGCCGGGCGTGGCTGCTGGTGCTGCCGCTCGCGCTGACGCTGCCGCTGGTCGCGGACGACCTGATGCTGTGCCTGCTCGGCGCGGCGTGGCTGCCGGCCGCGCCGGTGCTGGCCTGGTTCGCGCTCGCCATCATCGCGCGCGCCTTCGGTTCGCTGTTCGCCCAGCTCCTCACCAGCCAGCAGCGCGGATCGGAGCTGCACCGCTGGGCAGTCGCCGACCTCGCGCTGCGCGCGGCGGGCGCTTTCGCCGGCAGCCCGTTCGGCGTGGCCGGCATCGCGGCGGGATTTTCGCTGGTGGGCTTCTGCGTCACGCTGCCGTGCATGGCGGCGATCGCCGGCCGCAGCGGGCCGGTGAAGCTGCGCGATCAGCTCGCGGCGGTGTGGCCGGCAGCCGCGGTCGGCGCGGTGAGTGCGCTGGCAACGGGCCTCGCGCTCCTCGGCGCCACGCAGGCGGGCATGGA
>Ga0070675_100003762_pt1 | contig 11520 bp, 13 predicted proteins | sample KBSM43metaG_FD_65343 | JGI IMG/M metagenome (GOLD analysis project Ga0070675, IMG submission 65343) | Miscanthus rhizosphere microbial communities from Kellogg Biological Station, Michigan, USA - KBS M4-3 metaG | ecosystem: Host-associated > Plants > Roots > Rhizosphere > Soil ...
CTCCGCGCCTTGAAACGTTACCCGGTCAGAAGGCTCAAGCGGGCTCCATGCCGTGCGCGCGCTTGGCTGCTTCGGCCGCAGGTGAAGCCATGAACGAGAGCAGCTCCCGGGCAGCCTCCGGTTGTGACGAGACTGAGGAGACTCCGCCCGAAAACGTCGTCACGATCTGCACGGCCGCCGGCAGTGCGCCGACGACGTCGATACCGTCGAGATGCATGAGCTCGCTCAGCTGCTGGAAGCCCAGCTCCACGTCGCCGCACGCGACGAGCGCGCCGACGGGAACGCCGGGCGGCGCCTGGACGATCTTGTCGTTGATCGAATCGCCGAGGCCCCAACGCTCGAAGAGCTTGGCAAGGTAGACCCCGCTGGGTCCGGTGGAGTAGCTCAAGCTTCGCGCGGCGGCCACCGCGCGCCGCAACGCATCCTCGCTGGTCACGTCGGGGTGCGGCGCGCCTCGGCGAACGGCGATCGCGACGCCGGAACGTACCAGGTTGACTTTGCTGCCGCCGACGATATGCCCGGACGCGATCAGCTTGTCGATCGCATCGGCTGCAAGAACCACGACATCGAATCCCTCGCCGGCCTGCACGCGCTTCGCGGCATCGACGCCGCCCACCGACTCGATCGAGACGTCGCGATCGTGTTGCTTGCGGAAGAGATCGACGAGATCGGCGAGCACCAGGCGGGTCGCCATCGAAGAGATGCCGTTGATCGTCGCCATGCCAGGGATTCTGCCATGGTTTGTCCCCGCGGGAGACTAAACGGTGAGCGTTGCGGGAGCGTCGTCCAGCGCGCGCGCGAGCGCACGCTGGATGAGCAGCGCGATCGCCAGATGCTTCTTCAGATCCGCAACCACTTCGGCCGCGAGCTTGCGGAGATCGGGATCGGACGCGGTGTCCGCCTGTCCCTGGAATGCCTTGATGTCGCGCAGATAGCTGGCGACCACGATGCCGCAATATCGCAGCTCGAAGTCGTCGTCGCCGGAAGCCTCCTGCAATGTCTCCAGTGTCTCCCGGCTCACGGTGTCGAGCCGCTCGGGCAACGCCGTCATTCCTTTGGTCTTCGCGAGGGCCACGAGCTTTTCGTCGACGGCCACATGCTGGGTGAGGATTTGCGCAGCAAGCAGCCGCACTTCGTGGATGGACGACGACTCGAAGGCGAGCTGCCCCGCACCGATTGCGAACAACCCGCGCGCATAGGCGCTCGCTACGAAATTCTGCTCGCCCGCCGAAAGTTGCCCGGCGGCCGCATCCTGGCTGACCCGCGCCGCGACGGTTGTTGCGCCGTCGGGCGCCGCAACTTCTCCCGATGTCGAAACAGCGGTTGTCGCGAGCGCGATGAGACCTACGGCCCAGCCCAGTAACACAGTCCTCGAATGGCGAATGTTCATGATGAGCTCCGACGAACCGCGACACGAAAGCGTCTCGCGAGCTCACATTTTGGCCGTTCCCCTCCGATCCGCTTGTCGTGCGCCGCTGAAACGGATGTCAGACGGCGCGAGAATTTAACAGCGCTTCCGGCCTACGTTCTGGTTCGTCTTGCCCGGCGGTGGCGCTGTCACTTCTCTGCTCCGCGCTCGAGTGTCGCAAGTCCCGCGAGCAACGCCTCCACGGCGGCGGCGGGTGTGTCGCCATCTGGCAGCGACGACGTGGCGATGACCGGATCAACGGTCGAACCGGCTCGGCGGGCGTGTCCGCGGAGGATCTCGACGACATCCTGGGCATACGGACCGATCTCGCTTGGAGGCCGCGTCGCGCTGGGGTCGATGATCAGAGCGAGCAGCGTCGCCGCGCGCGCCGCCTGCTCGACTCCTGCGAGGCCCCGATCGAGCGTGCGCTCCGACCCGCCGTCGTCTCCGCTGCGCTTGCACAATTCGAACGCGAGCGCCGCGTTGTTGAGCCCTCCGTTCAGCCGGTGGAAGAGGGCGGCGATCGCGGCGCGACGAGCTGCGTCCCGCTCAGGTTCGGGTCCAGCGGGAGTCTGGGGGGCGGGCGTCGGAGATCCGCGGTTTGGCATCGGCGGAGCGTCGCTGCGATTCGTACAGTCGAAGCTTGTTATAGAGCGTCTTGGTGCTGATGCCAAGCATGCGGGCGGCCTCGTCCTGCGTGCGGCAATGGCGCACCGTATGCTGGATCAAGCGCTGCTCGACGTCGCCAAGCGTATCGCCGAGACGGACGGTGAGCGGCGACTCCCGACCGGTGGCCGGCGACCACACCGGACCGTGCAGCGGGCCCGGATCCGAAATGACCCGGCCCGTGGTCATGATGTAGGCGCGCTGAACCACATTGAACAGCTCGCGCACGTTCCCGGGCCAGTAGTACTGCTCGAGCCGGGCGACCATCGAGTCGGAAAACGTCTTGGGTTCCGTCGACCCTCGATTGAGATCGGCGAGGAAATGTTGCGCCAGCACCCGCACGTCGCCCGCGCGCTTGCGCAACGGCGGCACCTCGATCGGAACGACCTGGAGCCGATACAGCAGATCCTCGCGCAGCTTGCGTTGCTGGACGGCCTCCTGCGGATCGCGATTCGTCGCCGCGATGACGCGAACGTTGACCGGGATCGACTCGGAGGAGCCGACGCGAGACACGCGCCGGCTCTCCAGCACCCTGAGAAGCCGGACCTGGAGGTCGAGCGGCATCTCGGTGATTTCATCGAGGAACAGCGTGCCGCCATGAGCCCGCTCGAAGTAGCCCGCGTGCTGCCGCGACGCTCCGGTGAAGCTGCCCTTCTCGTGGCCGAAAAGCTCGCTTTCGATGAGATTCGGGGAAACGGCGCCGCAGTTGAGCGCGAGATAGCGCCCACGCGCACGCGGGCTCAATTCGTGCAGACGCGCGGCGATCAGCTCCTTGCCGGTGCCGCTCTCGCCGATGATAAGGACGGTCGCGTCGGTGGGGCCGATGCGCGCCAGCGTTTCCCGCAGCCGATGGATCTCCGGAGATTCGCCGACGATCGCCGGTGCGCCGTGTCCGGCCTCTGTCTCCGTCCGCGGCGACTTGCCGAATCGCGCGAGCAGACGATCGAGCGCATTCGGCGTCAGCGGCTTGGCGAGGTAGTCGAATGCACCGAGGCGCATCGCTTCGACGCTCGATTCGACCGTTGCATGGCCCGTGAGCACGACACAGTCAGTGCGCTCGGCCAAACCCCCGCGCAGCAGCTCGGTCCCCTCGCCGTCAGGCAAGCGCAAGTCGACCATGCAGATGTCGGGCGGTGGATCGAGGTTCTGGCGCGCCTCGGCGAGTGAAGCCGCGGTGCGCGTGGAAAAGCCGCGGCGCTCGAGAAGGCTGGAGAGGAGCGCGAGTGTCGAGGGATCGTCGTCGACTACGAGAGCGTGGGGCATGGCGTCTGGGTGCGTTGTTGCCAGATGAGTCTGGCGATCTCGTATGGGCGCTTCTTGTTCGTGCGTTGTCGCGAACGCCGGCTAGTAGGCTGCAATTTTCGGTAAATGCTACCCCCTTTCCAGAGGCGTGGAACGCATATTCGTGTAGGACAAGTCCTACATCGATGGGCGAATTCTAGGGGGGGCGAACATGCACATTTGCCCGCCCCGGCGTCGCTTCGGAAACGACGACTACATCAGCGTGCGGCGTTGCGCAGCGGGTGACCCGCCGGCGGAGTCGTTGTAGACGTCGAGGATGTCGCGGGCGTCATACGCTCGCGGCGACGCGCAGAGGACGGCGACGAGCACTGCGCCGTTGCAGATTGCATCCGCAAAGAAGTGCGCCGCGGAGACCTGGAGTCCGGCGGCTTCAAGGAGGGTCTTGAGACCTTCCTCGTTCGCCGCGTCCGGCGTGTCGGCACATCGCCTTCCTGGATGAGGCACGCCGTCGCGGACGAGAACTCGTATTTCGTTGCGCGAATAGCCGGAGGCGACGAGGTCCGCGACGGCGTCCTCGGCATTGACGAGATTCTCGAATACCCCCACGACCATCGCCATTCTTCGCCTCTGTCGGAGCTCCAATGGGGCATGCGCCGTTGCAATTCACGTGCCCGCCGAATCGACGCGCGGACTTGCGGCTCGCGGGATCGCGGACGATCCGGTAACCTCGCTGCGCGATGCGTGGCACCCAAAGCGCCGGAGTTCTCGTGTATCGGAGACGCGGCGGCGTGCTCGAGGTCTTCCTCGTTCATCCCGGCGGCCCGTTGTGGACGAACAAGGATGTCGGCGCCTGGGGCATCCCGAAGGGAATCTTCGAGGCGCCCGAAGCGCCCCTCGATGCGGCGCGCCGCGAGTTCGAGGAGGAAACGGGGGCGCCGATCGACGGTGACTTCCGCGCGCTGAGTCCGCGACGCCTGAAGAGCGGCAAGGTTCTTCACGCCTTCGCGGTCGAAGGCGACGTGGATGCGACTTCGCTGCGCAGCAACCTCTTTTCGCTCGAGTGGCCGCCCCGTTCGGGGCGACATCAATCGTTCCCGGAGGTCGACCGCGGCGCGTGGTTCGGACTCGACGAGGCCCGCGAGCGGATCGGCGCGGGCCAGCGCCCTTTGCTGGCGGAGCTCGAATCGCTGCTGAAGTCCTGACCGGATCGGAAAAGCGAAACGTTTACCGGAAAAAAATGCCTCAGGCCAACGCGCTGCGCAACTCCTGCTTCTCGGCGTCGGAGAGCGACGGACTGAAGTGCAGGAGAGGCTCTCCGATGTCGGCCGTCTCGAAATAACTCCCCGCGCACGCAAGGTGGATGAATCCCGAGGGGCTGAACTGCCCTTCGTCGTAATACACGAGCCGGATCCGCCAGTCGCCGCGCGGGATCGGCTTGCGGCAATGGCGGCAGGTCGCCTGCCCCTTGGCGCGCTCGGCGCCGTCGATGCGCGGCAGGCGCGGTCGGGCAAGGGTTGCCGTCGCCGCGTGCTCGAGCGCCGCGCGATCCTGCCCGGAGTGCGCGGACTCCGCGAGCGCCTCGAGCATCGCTTCCGGGCGCCTGTACGCCGCGCACAGCGGGTGGAACCACAGCGTCATCGCGCCCTCCGCGTAGGGGTTGGGCAAGCGCTCGCCGAAGCGAACTTCGCCGCGTGCGAGCGCGAGGCCGCAACCGCGGCATTTGGAGCGGCCGCTCGCGGCAGGCTCGAAGACGTGGGGCATCCACCGACTATACGCGTCTGCCGAAGATTCCCCGCGAAACCGCCGCTTGATCCGCGTCAAGGCGCCCGAGCGCGCGTCCGCTAGCATGGACTCGAGGCAACCCATCCGAAGAGGGCGAAAATCGAGGCACTGCGCATCATCGAGAACGAGCACCGGTCGCTGGCCGCGGTGCTGCACGGGATGCTGCACATGGTTCGCGAGATCCGCGAGCACGGCGCGGAACCGAGTTTCGAAGCGCTCGGCGCGATGATCTATTACATCGACGCGTTTCCCGAACGGTTCCATCACCCGAAGGAGGACGGCTATCTCTTTCGCGTGCTGCGCGCCCGATACCCTCAGGCCGGCTCCCTCATCGACCGGCTCGAGGACGAGCATCGGATGGGCGCCCACAAGATCCGGACGCTCGAGCAGGCCCTCGCGCGCTACCAGAGCGGCGGGAGCCGGGAGTTCACGCAATTCGCCGCCGCGGTCGACGACTACGCCGAATTCCACTGGAAGCACATGCGCGCCGAGGAAAGCGAGCTCATGCCCCTCGCGAAGGAACAGTTGACGGCGGAGGACTGGGCGGAGATCGACGCGGCCTTTGTCGGTAACGCCGACCCTCTGGTCGGCATGGAGGCCGGAAAGGAATACCGGGCGTTGTTCACGCGGATCGTCAATCTGGCGCCGGCACCGATCGGCCTCGGGCCGGCCGCGCGGCGTCGCGATGGGAGCTGAGGCGGCACGGCCGGCGCTCGCTGACTTCGTCGCTGAAAGCGCCTGCTTCCACTGCGGAGAGCGCAACCCGCCGTCCTCGCCGTGGCGGGCTGCCGTCGATGGCGCCGAGCGGCGGTTCTGCTGCCCCGGCTGTCTCGCAATAGCGAGGACGATACGCGCCGCCGGCCTCGACAGGTTCTACCACCAACGCGAGCGGGCGGACACGACACCCGTCGAGCCGGCGAGCGGCGAAGCGCTCGCGATCCTGGCGGATAGCGCCGAAGCGGGCGGTCTCGTGACCCACCTTGCCGGGGGGCTGCGGGAGACGTCGCTCCTGATCGACGGCATTCGTTGCGGCGCCTGCGTGTGGCTCCTCGAGAGCTATCTTGCCGGGCAGCCGGGAGTCGTCCAGGCGAGCGTCAACCTCGCGACCCACCGTGCGCGCATCCGCTGGGACGCGCAGCGCGCAACGCTGGCCGGCGTGCTGGGCGCGATCGAGGCGATCGGTTATCGCGCCCACCCGTACGATCCCTCGCGCCGCGAGGCGCAGATGCGTCGCGAGTGGCGCGCGCTTCTGGCGCGAACCGCGCTCGCGCTGCTCGCGATGATGCAGGTGATGATGTTCGCGCTCCCGGCCTACACGAGCGCCGACGGCATCGAGGCGCAGCACCGCGCGCTGCTCGAGTGGGCGAGTCTCGTCCTCACGTTGCCGGCGGTCCTCTATTGCGCTTCGCCGTTCTTCGCCGGCGCCTGGCGAGACGTGCGGGTTCGCAAGCTCGGCATGGATGTCCCGGTGGCGATCGGCATCGGCGGCGCCTTCGTCGCGAGCGCATGGTCGACTATCGGCAACGGGGGGCCGGTCTACTACGACTCAGTGACGATGTTCATCGCGTTGCTGTCGCTTGCACGCCTCTTCGAGCTGCACGCCCGCCGGCGCGCGGGCGAAGCGATCGAGGCGATCGCGAGGGATCTTCCGGAGACCGCCGACCGGCTGCTCGATCCCGCCGACGCCTCGCGGACCGAGCGGGTCGCTGCCTGTAGCTTGCGGCTGGGCGATCGCATCCGCGTTCCTGCGGGTGCGTCGATTGCCGCGGACGGGACTGTCGTCGACGGACGCTCGAGCGTCGAAGAGGCGATGCTGACAGGGGAGAGCTGGCCGCGGGCGAAGAAAGTCGGCGACCGCGTGCTCGCGGCCTCGATCAATCGCGAGAGCCCGCTGATCGTTCGTGTCGATGCCGCCGGCGAAGCCACCGCCGTCGCGGCCCTTGCGCGCATGGTCGAGGACGCTGCGAACAGAAGGCCTGCGATCGCCAGGACCGCCGATCGAGTCGCAGGGCACTTCGTTGCCGCGCTGCTGGCGATCGCCGCGGCAACGGCGGCGGCATGGTGGTATCTCGAGCCCGCACGGGCGCTGGCGGTGACCCTCGCCGTGCTCGTCGTGAGTTGTCCCTGCGCATTGTCGCTCGCCACTCCGGCGACGCTCGCGGCAGCGGCCGGTGCCTCGGCGCGCCGGCGTATCTTCGCGGTTCGCAGCGATGCGTGGGAGACGCTCGCGCGCGTCACCCACGTGGTTTTCGACAAGACGGGCACGCTGACGAAGGGGCGACTCTCGCTTTCCGGGGTCGAGCCGCTCGCTGGCCATTCCCGGACGCAGTGCGTGGCGCTCGCCACCGCACTGGAAGCCGGGTCCGCGCATCCGATCGCAGAGGCGTTGCAACGCGAGCTCGCGCCCGCGCGGGTCGCGGATGGCATCGTCGCCGTCCCCGGCAACGGCGTCGAGGCGATCGTCGGAGGAAGGCCGCATCGGTTCGGGCGGCCGGAATGGGTCGGCGCGTTGCATGGGCAGCCCGTGCCGGCGCTCGCCGATGCCGTAGCCGCCGATGCGATCGCCGTTGCGCTCGGCAACGACACGGGCTGGATTGCCTGGTTCACCTTCGCGGACGATCTCCGACCTGGCGCGGCGACGCTCGTCGGCGAATTGCGCGAAATGGGCCTGGCCGTGTCGCTCCTGTCGGGCGACCGCACGGCGACAGTGGCGCACGTCGCGCAGGCCATCGGCATCGCGGACTTTCGCGGTGACGCGCGGCCCGCAGCCAAGCTCGAGACCATCGCGTCGCTGCAACGCGCCGGAGCCGTGGTGGCGATGGTCGGCGACGGCATCAACGACGCGCCGAGCCTTGCGCGGGCCGACGTCTCGCTGTCGTTCGGCAGCGCCGCGACGCTGACGCAGTGGACGGCGGACGTGATTCTCGCCGACGACGATCTTCGAGGCGTCGTCGACTCGATCTCCCGTTCGCGCAAGACGCTGCGCGTCATCCGCCAGAACCTCTGCTGGGCGTTCGGCTACAACGTCGTGGCGATACCACTCGCGGCGACCGGACATCTCACGCCTCTTGCCGCAGCGATCGGGATGTCGTTTTCGTCGCTGCTCGTGGTGGCGAATGCGCTCCGGCTCGCGCGCGTTGCGCCGCGCGAGGCGGCGTCCGAGCGCTCTGCAGTTTAGCGCCGGCTCCTCGATCGGCATTCGCAAATGGAAATTCTTTATCTGCTGATACCGCTGTCGGTGATCCTCGTCTTCCTCATCGGCGCGGCGTTCTTCTGGTCGGTGAGATCGGGCCAGTTCGACGATCTGGAAGGCCCCGCGCATCGCATTCTGTCGGACGACGACTCTGCCATTTGACCTGTATCAACCGGCCGGCGGCGATGCGCCGCTAGTATCGCCCGGACGGTTCGACGCGAGCCAATGAGATGAGGAGAGTTGTGCAATGAGTGCGAGCAGGGCAGCGACATTCAACTACAAGGTCGTCCGCCAGTTCGCGATCATGACGGTCGTCTGGGGGATCGTCGGGATGCTGGTCGGCGTCATCATCGCGGCACAGCTCCTGTGGCCGGACCTGACGTACGGCATCCCATGGCTCTCGTACGGCCGGCTGCGCCCGCTGCACACGAACGCCGTCGTCTTCGCGTTCGGCGGCTGCGCGCTGTTCGCCACGTCGTACTACGTCGTCCAGCGCACGTGCCAGGTCCGCCTGTTCAGCGACGCCCTCGCGGCGTTTACGTTCTGGGGCTGGCAGGCGGTGATCGTGCTCGCGGCGGTGACGCTGCCGCTCGGCTTCACGTCGTCCAAGGAATACGCCGAGCTCGAGTGGCCGATCGACATCCTGATCACGCTCGTCTGGGTCGTGTATGCCGTCGTCTTCTTCGGCACGATCTTCAGGCGCAAGACGCCGCACATCTACGTGGCGAACTGGTTCTTCGGCGCGTACATCCTGACCGTCGCGCTGCTGCACGTCGTCAACAGCGCCGAGATGCCGGTCTCGTTCTGGCCGATGAAGTCGTATTCCGCCTACGCCGGCGTGCAGGACGCGATGGTGCAGTGGTGGTACGGACACAACGCCGTCGGCTTCTTCCTGACCGCGGGCTTCCTCGGGATGATGTACTACTTCGTTCCGAAGCAGGCAGGGCGGCCGATCTATTCCTATCGACTGTCGGTCGTCCACTTCTGGGCGCTGATCTTCACGTACATGTGGGCCGGTCCGCACCACCTGCATTACACAGCGCTGCCTGACTGGACGCAATCGCTCGGGATGGTGTTCTCGCTGATCCTGCTCGCGCCCTCGTGGGGCGGGATGATCAACGGGGTCATGACGCTCTCCGGGGCCTGGCACAAGCTGCGCGACGACCCCATCCTGAAATTCCTGATCGTTTCGCTCTCCTTCTACGGGATGTCGACGTTCGAGGGGCCGATGATGTCGATCAAGACCGTCAACGCGCTCTCGCACTACACCGACTGGACCGTCGCGCACGTGCACTCGGGCGCGCTGGGCTGGGTCGCTTTCATCTCGATCGGCTGCATCTACTACCTGATCCCGCGGCTCTTCGGCCGCACCGAGATGCACAGCGTGCGCCTCATCAGCGTCCACTTCTGGGTCGCGACGATCGGGGTCGTCCTCTACATCTCGTCGATGTGGATCGCCGGGGTGATGCAGGGTCTGATGTGGCGGTCCGTGAACGCGGACGGCACGCTCACCTATGCGTTCGTCGAGAGCGTCAAGGCGACGTATCCGTACTACTCGATCCGCGTGCTGGGCGGCGTCCTCTTCCTGAGCGGCATGCTGATCATGGGCTACAACGTGTGGAGGACCGTCGCCGGCAAGGAAGCCGTCGATGCGCTGATCCCGGCCACGGCCGCGGCGCACGCATGATCCACGCGCTCAACTCTTCCCCCACGAACCTCATCGAAGCGCAAACCGCATGAAGCTGACCCACGACGCGATCGAACGAAATCTCGGCCTGATGATCGTTCTGGTCATCCTGGTCGTCAGCGTCGGCGGCCTGGTCGAGATCGTCCCGCTGTTCTACCAGCGGTCGACCACCGAGCCTGTCGCCGGATTGAAGCCGTACACACCGTTACAGCTGTCGGGACGCGACATCTACATCCGCGAGGGCTGCAACAACTGCCACTCGCAGATGATCCGGCCGTTCCGCGCCGAGACGGAGCGTTACGGTCACTACTCGGTCGCCGGCGAGTTCGTCTACGACCATCCGCATCTATGGGGAAGCAAGCGCACCGGCCCGGACCTCGCGCGCGACGGCGGGCGCTACAGCGACGAGTGGCACCGGCTTCACCTCGACCAGCCGCGCGACGTAGTCCCGGAATCGAACATGCCTGCGTATCCCTGGCTGGGCAAGACATCGCTTTACGCGGGCGACATCGAGACGAAGATGCGGGCGTTGAGGACGCTCGGCGTTCCTTATACCGACGACGAGATCGCCAAGGGCAAGGGCGAGCTCGACGGCAAGACCGAGCGGGATGCGCTCATCGCGTACCTCCAGGGGCTCGGCACGGCGCTCAAGAACTCGAAGTAGGGGATGACGACCAATGGACATCGAAGATCTGCGCGCCGCAATGACCGTCGTGTCGTTCGCGGCTTTCCTGGCCATCGTTGCCTGGGCGTACGGGCGCGGACGCAGCGCCCGCTTCGACGCGGCGGCGCAACTGCCGTTCGACGACGATTCGGAGCCCGCTCCCGCGTCATCGAGCCGCGCGGAAGGCTAGGGCGATGAGCGACTTCACCAGCAGCTTCTGGGGACTGGCCGTGACCGTCGTCACGCTGCTCGGCATCATCGCCTGCGTCGTGCTGCTCAAGACGCAAAGCGTCGGGCGGTCGTCGGGGGCGAAGAAACCGGAGCTCCACGGCCACGTGTGGGACGGCGATCTCGCCGAGTACAACAATCCGCTGCCGCGCTGGTGGATGTGGCTCTTCTACATAACCGTCGTCTTCGGGGTGATCTACCTCACGCTCTACCCCGGCCTCGGCAGCTACGCGGGCGTGTTCGGTTGGTCGTCGCGCAGCGAGCACGAGACGGAGACGAAGCTCGCCGAGACTCGTTACGGTCCGATCTTCAACAAGTTCGCGCAGCAGGATCTGGCGCTGGTCGCCAAGGACCCCGAAGCCCGGGCGATCGGGCAACGGCTCTTTCTCACGTATTGCGCTCAATGCCACGGCTCGGATGCGGGCGGCGGCCCGGGCTTTCCGAACCTGCGCGACAAGGATTGGCTCTACGGCGGCGAGCCGGACGCGATCAAGGCGTCGATCATGGAGGGGCGCAACGGAATGATGCCGCCACTCGGCCAGGCGCTCGGAGGCGAGGCCGCGGTGAAGGAGATGGCGAATTACGTGCTGAGCCTGTCCGGCGCGCCGCACGACGCCGCGCTCGCCGCCAAGGCGAAGGAAAAGTTCGTG
>Ga0070675_100003764_pt1 | contig 11517 bp, 14 predicted proteins | sample KBSM43metaG_FD_65343 | JGI IMG/M metagenome (GOLD analysis project Ga0070675, IMG submission 65343) | Miscanthus rhizosphere microbial communities from Kellogg Biological Station, Michigan, USA - KBS M4-3 metaG | ecosystem: Host-associated > Plants > Roots > Rhizosphere > Soil ...
GTCGCTGTTCCGGCGCATCGACCCGGACTATCACTACCCGACGTTCGGCGACGACTCGGTCGTCGAAGAGATGGGTCCGACGCTCGGCAAGATGTACGTGAAGGTGTCGCACGACGAGAGCTCGGCGATGTGGGGCAACTTCAAGATCAACTATGCGGACAACGAGCTGGCGCACGTCGACCGCGGTCTGTACGGCGGCAACCTGCACTATCAGACCCCGAGCACGACCAGCTTCGGCGAGCAGCGTCTCACGGTCGACGGTTTCGCGGCTGAGCCCGGCACGCTGGCGAGCCGCGAGGAATTCCGCGGCACCGGCGGCTCGCTGTACTTCCTGCACAACCAGGACATCCTGACCGGGTCCGAGCGCGTGCGCGTCGAGTTGCGCGACAAGGATTCAGGTCTCGTCAGCGGCGTGGTCAATCTGCGGCCGGTGCTCGACTACGACATCGACTATCTGCAGGGCCGCGTCGTTCTTGCAGAGCCGCTGAACTCGACTGTCGATGATCGCTTACTCGTGCGCAGTGGCGCAGTGAGCGGTGACGCGGCGTACCTCGTGGTCCGCTACGAGTACACGCCTGGATTCACGGAGATCAACACGCTTGCGACCGGCGGCCAGGCGCACGTGTGGATCAACGACTACGTCAAAGTCGGTCTCACGACCAACAGCAACGAGGAAGGCGACACCGAAAGCAATCTCGGCGGTGCCGACGTCACGGTGCGCATGAGCGCGGATTCGTGGCTGAAAGTGCAGGGCGGACGCAGCGAAGGTCTGGTGTCGAGTGCCATGTACTCGGACGATGGCGGCTTCGGCTTCGTCAATCCCAATACGACAGGCTTCCAGTCTGCAGATGCCGATGGCTATCGCGCCGACCTGAGCGTCGCATTCGGCGACGTGTTCCCGGGCGTACCGGGCCGTCTCACGGTTTATCAGCAGTCGCTCGGCGCCGGCTACTCCGCACCGGGCATGGGTTCGCTGACTGACCTCGATAACGTCGGTGGCACGTTCCAGGCGCACTTCTTCGAGCGCTTCGACGTGCGCGCGAAGGCAGACAAGAAGGAACAGGACCAGGGACTCTTCTCGGACACGCAGGAGTTGAACCTGGGCTATCAGATCACGGATCGCTGGAACATCAGCACTGGCGCGCGCAAGGACGAACGCGAGTACACGGGTCCCCTCGTGCCGCTCAATCGCGAGCAGGGTGAGCGCACCGACGGTGTGTTGCAGCTCGGCTATGACTCCGGCGCAACGTGGCGCGCGTACACCTTCGCGCAGAACACACTCTCGAAGAGCGAGGAGCGGCCGGATAACAATCGCTATGGCGTGGGCGGCTCGTATCGCATGACCGAGCGGTTCCGCGTCGACGCCGAAGCGTCCGATGGCGATCTCGGCCCGGGCGGTCGGCTCGGCACGAACTACCTGTTCTCCGATCGCACGACGCTGTATCTGAACTACGCGTTGGAGAACGAGCGCACCGACAACGGCCTGCGCAGCGGCCGTCGAGGCAACCTGATCTCAGGCATGAAGCGGCGCCTGTCGGATTCGAGCAGCATGTTCCTGGAAGAGCGCTACCAGGAAACCGATACGATGTCCGGCATCACGCATGCGACAGGCATGACGCTTGCGCCGAATGAGCGTTGGAACTTCGGCGCGAATACCGACATCGGCACGCTCACCGACGAGCTGACCGGCGCGAAGATCGATCGCGAGGCCGGCGGTGTGCGAATGGGCTATGGCTGGCAGGCGCTGCAGCTGTCGAGTGCCGTCGAGTATCGCAACGACAAGACCGAGCAGACGGATGCGTCGCTGTCCGAGCGCAAGACGTGGCTGTTCCGGAACAGCTTCAAGTTCCAGCTGAATCCGGACTGGCGCGTGGTCGGTAAATACAACCACGCGAAGAGCGAGAGCTCGCTCGGACAGTTCTACGACGGCGGCTACACCGAAGCCGTGATCGGCTACGGCTTCCGCCCGGTAGCGAACGATCGCCTCAACGCGCTCGCGAAGTACACGTATTTCTACAACGTGCCGACGACCGAGCAGGTGACGCCGACGAACCAGGCGGCGCAGTTCGTCCAGAAGAGCCACGTGGCGGCGCTGGATCTCACGTACGACCTCACGGACAACCTGTCGCTCGGCGGCAAGTACGCTTATCGCCTCGGCCAGTTGAGCCTGGATCGCGAGAATCCGCAGTTCTTCGACAACCGCGCGTCGCTGTACATCCTGCGCACGGATCTGCGGTTCGGCGGCTGGGAAGGCCTGGTGGAAGGCCGCATGCTCGACATGATGGATCTGAACGAACAGCGCACCGGCGCGCTGGTCGCGGTGTACCGCTACGTCGGCAAGCACTTCAAGATCGGCGGCGGTTACAACTTCACGGACTTCTCGGAAGACCTGACGGACCTGAGCTTCAGGAGTGAAGGCGTGTTCATCAATATGATCGGGTCGATGTGAGATGAGGATCGTCGCGGCCTGGTTGTCGGCGGTGATTCCGGCCGCGGCGTTAGCTGACGGGCTCGTGGGGTCCACTATTCCGCCTTATCCCGCGGGGCTGGTGAACGAGCAGGGTGCCTGCGTTGCGGGGACACTGGGTGGCGTCGCGAGTGAATGCGACTTCTCGATCGGCATCCTCGAGGATGCGAGCAGCGTTCCCAAGACCCTGTTCGGCGCGCGACTGGCCGGTCGCGATGACAACGGAAGAGCGCGTTGGACGATCACGGACGTCGTGCCGTATCCGGTATTGCCGGAGGGCTACTTCCTGGCGATGACGACCTGCGAAAGCGACGGCAAGAAGGATGAAACGATCGTGGCCGTCGTTCGCGGGATCGAAGAAGAAGAGTGGCTGGAGGATGTGCTCTGGGCGCGTCGTTACGATCTGGATACGCAGAAGTTCGTGGAGCAGCCGAGCCGCGGTCTGCGCTGCCTCAACGAGGGCTGGGGGCTCTGAGCCGATCGCAGTTGCACGGTCGTCGCCGCGGGTGTTATTTAGCACCGATACGAAAACAAGCTGGGCGTGAAAGGACGCGAGCGGCGAGATGATCGGCGACGTCGTCGGAGAAGTTGCTGGTGGCGCGCTGAAGTTCATCGGCCGCCTCTTCGTCGAGCTCATCTTCGAGATTCTGATCAAGGGTGCCGGTTACATCCTGTGTCTCCCCTTCAGCAGGAAAAAGCTGGATCCCGATGGCGGGCTTGTTGTGGTCGTAGGTCTGGCGTTTTGGGCTGCGGTCGGAGTGGGCGTCTATGCCATCAAGCGTCAGTTCTAGCTCGTCCAACAAGCCGCTGGCTCCGACTCGCAACGGCAAGGCGCTGTTGCTCGCGGCACAGCGGCGGCGTTAGACGGCATGAAGCGCGCCCCATTACTGTTCCTCGCTCGTGTCACTTGCGTGGCGCTGACCATGGTCGCGGCTTCGTGCTCAGACAGATCAGCGTTAGATGGCCCGCCGGGTGCGAAGCTCAGCTATAGCCAAGTCAAAGTACTTGCGGAGCAGACCGCGCGAGCGAATGGAGTGCCGCTAGGAAATTATGACGAGCCAGTTTTGAGGTACGAGGGAACGAACTCCCAGGATGAATGGCTGGTGTCCTTCCAGATGAAATCACCAGCATCGCCAGGTGGTGACTTTCTCGTAGTGATAGATGACTCGACATCGAGAGCCACATTTCACGGTGGAGAGTGACGCAATGCCGCTTAACAAATCGCTGGAACGCACGCGTGGAAGATAGAGCGCCACGACCAAAGTTCAGTGCGCGCGGCGCTCAGCTCAATCGTTAGGCGGTGCAGATGTTTCATATGAAGGACTTGGCACAAGGTGCGCTAGTAGCGTTTCTTGGGTTTGCCTTGATTAAGATCGGCACATATCTCGTTCGCCTGTATGAGCGCTCAATGCGAGTGGATCCGAGAAAGCTTATGTCGTGGGATGTCTTTTCGACGCTTGCGGCAGGCCCGTTCTCACCTGCATTCACTCTTGGTGTCTTATGCATCTACGGCGGAGTCATGGTCATGATCGTCGGCGGACTGCTCTTCATCTTTTCCCTATTTCCGCTGTTTGTGTGAGTAACCCGATTGACCACAGCTGTGTACATCGTGGAGGTGCGTGAGATCGCCCGCACGAGCATAGCCACTCAGATTGCGGTTCCCGCGCGAGAGCTCGTCAATCCAAATTAGGTAGGTCCAAAGTAGGCGGTGAGGCAAAATCCGGAGAAGGTTCGTGAACTGCTTAGGTGCCGAAGGAAGACTCAGCAAATGAACACTGAAAACAAACGGTACGAGCTCGGCGAGGCCGCTCTTTCTGCGATCACGGGGGGCACTGGCACTGCCGTGGTGGAGAGCCTCAAGGACATCGCCCCTGATTTAGCAGAATGGATTATCTCGTTCTCGTACGGCGACGTAATGGCGCGTCCGGGGCTGGACAAGCGGTCGCGCCAGTTCGCTACAGTGGCGGCATTGACTGCCATGGGCACGGCCATGCCGCAGCTTAAAGTGCATATCCACGGTGCGCTCAACGTCGGATGCGAACCCAATGAGATCGTCGAGGTTATTCTTCAGATGACCGTGTTCGCTGGGTTTCCTGCAGCCATCAATGGGCTCAATTTGGCCCGTGAGGTGTTCCAAGAACGTGGTGTCATGGTCGGCACCTGACAATGCCTGGCATCGCCAGCCTCCGTCCGCAAATGAACTCAAACGGTAGGACGCAAAATGGGCATCTTCTCCAGAATTTTTGGTTCAGAACCCGAAATCGTCGCAAAGCCGGTTGAGCACGCGGTAATTGTCAGCTTCGCGTATCTCGGATCAACTGACCTCGACCCACTATTTGCGCTTGAGGCTCGGCTGGAGTCGGCTATTAACGGTGCGCAGGTCGGGGAATACGATGGAAACGAGGTGGCGGTCGATGGAAGCGATGGGACTCTCTACATGTACGGTCCTGACGCCGACAAACTTTTCGCTGCGGTCCGTCCCGTGCTCGAAGCGTGCAGTTTCATGAAGGGCGCAGCTGTAAAGCTCCGCTATGGCCCGCCCGCCGATGGCGTACGCGAGCACACAGTGCAGCTTGCGTAGGAACCCGAATGCGCGCACTCAAGTATTACGTAGCCTGCACAGTCGACGGTTTCATAGCCCACGCGGATGGCTCGTTCGATGGATTTCTGCCCGACGGCGAGCACGTCGCCGACTTCGTCGAGTCGTACAAGTCATTCGATACCGTGTTGATGGGGCGCAAGACGTATGACGTCGGGCTGAGAGAGGGTAAGACGAACCCGTATCCCATGCTCAAGAGCTACGTCTTCTCGCGAGGCATGAAGGCCAGCCCCGATCCGAACGTCACGCTCATCTCGCAAAACGCTGTCGAAGTGGTCCGAGGTCTGCGCAGTGAGGCCGGCAAGGACATATGGCTGTGTGGGGGCGCCGACCTTGCGCCACGCTTTGCAAGGCGAGCTTGATTGACGAGCTTGTGCTGAAGGTTAACCCCGTGCTCTTTGGAGCAGGTATCCCGCTCTTTGCCAGCGCGATTCAGCAGAGCGCATTGCAACTGGTCGACAGCAAAGTCTATGGCAACGGCGTCGTGTTGCTGCGCTATCGGTTGAGGGGTTGAGGGCCACCGGCGGGAGCGATACATGCTTAGGTTCCTGGGCATCTCTTTTCTAGTGCTCGTCGGTTGCGCTGTCATGTTCGTCATCTGGGCCAGCCAGCAAGACCGGAGCGCCAGGCGCTACGTGTCGTCTGCCGTCCCGGCCATCTTCAACGAGTGGGACGTCGAAGCGTTGAACCAACGAGCGAGCGACGACCTCAAGAAGGAGCCGCAGTATCACTCGGCAGTGCCGCGAATGTTTTTGGGGCTCAAGCACACTCTCGGGCCGCTCAAGAGCGCGGAAGAGCCGCAAGGCAGCGCGGGCTACAACTGGGGCAGCGATGCTCCGGTGCAAGGGGCGTATGGCGATTACCTGATTCGAGTGCGGTTCGAGCGAGGCGAGGCAGAGGTGCGGCTGATCGTCGTGCGCGAGCGAGGGGCCTGGAAGGTCAGGGGATTCAACGTCGGTGCGCCGGTACCGCTGAGGCCGCGCAACGATGTGCAGACGACTGCTGCGTAAAGTTCTACTTCACGTGCGCTTCAGCGAGGCCACTCATCCAAAAAGGTGATTGCGTCGGTCCCCGGGTTACGCGCAAATTAACGCTCGCTCAACCTGGGAGGCTGCGATGGCGAAAGTCACTGGAATCGGCGGCGTATTTTTCAAGAGCACTGGCGATAGCGCCGCGCTGGCAGCCTGGTATCACAAGCATCTCGGCATGCCGTTGGAAGCCTGGGGCGGCGCAATTCTCAGGTGGCCCGAAGATCGCGCAGAGGATCGCGGCCTCACTGTCTGGCATGTCGCCGAAAAGGGCACCCAGTGGTTCAGTCCGAGCGGCGCGTCCTTCATGATCAACTACCGGGTCGACAACCTCGTCGAGCTGCTGGCGCAGCTGCGTGCGGGCGGCATCGAAGCGCTCCAGGGACCTGAGTCGCACGAGAACGGCAAGTTCGCGTGGATCCTGGATCCGGACGGGAACAAGGTCGAGCTCTGGGAACCGATGAACTGGGACGAGAAGAACAAGAGTGCCTGAGGAGTCAGTCATGACGCACAAAGGTAGTTGCCATTGCGGGCAGATCAAATTCGAAGTCGAAGGCACCTTCGACACGGCAATGGAATGCAACTGCTCGCATTGCAGCCGCAAGGGTTACCTGCTCTGGTTCGTGCCTCGCACCCAGTTCCAGCTGCAATCGCCCGAGTCAGCGGTTGCGATCTATACGTTCAACAAGCACGCCATCAAGCATCATTTCTGTCCGAAGTGCGGTTGCGCGCCGTTTGGATTGGGCGAGTCGCGCGGTACGCCAATGGCGGCGGTCAACGTGCGGTGCCTCGAAGGTGTCGAACTGGGGTCCATCAAGCGGCAGTTCGTCGACGGGCGCTCGTTCTAGCATCGCGTGGTCAGCCGTAGGAAGAGTCGTCAAGGGCGTCGCCGTTCCGAGCGTACGGCGGCCGGTACAGTGCGCGTGAACGTTGCAGCGCTGGCTCCGAACAACAGCTACGGTGCGCCGAGCTTCGTCGAGCGCGGCTACTACAGAGACGAACCATTCACCTGCGAAGGCTGTGGCGTCGCGCAGGTATGGACGGCGTGGCAGCAGAAGTGGTGGTACGAAGTGGCGAAGGGATTTGCATACTCGATCGCCAAACATTGCCGGGCGTGTCGCCGTCGCGAGCAAGCCCGGAGCGCTGAGGCCCGGCGAGTGCATCTCGATGGAATTGCGCGCAAGCGCGCTCGAAAGATTTAGATACAGGAGATACGGCGTGGCGCTCGAATGGAAACACTCCAACGATGGAGTCGATTGGGAAGAGCTTTCCGCGCTCTACCGCGCGGCGCCGCTTGGCGATAAGAAGGCTGCACATTTGCAGAAGGTCTTCGCCAACAGCATGTTCAAGTGCTTCGTGTACGAGAACTCGAAGCTTGTCGCAGCAGGTCGCGCGCTGGCTGATGGCGGCGACTGCTCGTACATCTGCGACATAGCTGTCTTGCCAAGCCACCAAGGCACCGGGCTCGGCAAGCAGATCGTCGGCTATCTCGTCGAGCAGTCACGTGGGCACAAGAAGATCCTGTTGTACGCCGTACCAGGACGAGAACCGTTCTATCGGCAGTTCGGCTTTCTGCGGATGAAGACGGCGATGGCGATCTTCGAGAATCAGCAGCAGCAATTGGAGCGCGGCTATTTGAGCGAGGACTGACGTACGGACTAGCGGACTTACATGGTTCGTTATGAATCCGTCATGTTTCTGTCCATCGGCTCGCTTTGGCGCGAGACTGCGTTTCCTCGACCGAACGTGGAGTGCACACGTGACCACCACATTCGTCTATGCCATCAAGTACGTCTCGAACATGGGTGCCGCGGTTCGCTTCCACAGCGAGCAGCTCGGCCTGAAGTTGCGGTTCGAGTCGCCACACTGGAGTGAATTCGAAACCGGCAGCACGATTCTCGCGCTGCATCCGGCATCGCCCGAGCGTCCCGCCGGGAGCTGTGAGTTGGGTTTTCGCGTGGCAGACATCGACGAGTTCTTCGCGAAGAAGGGCGGCAAAGGCATCGACTTCATTTCGCCTCCCGCTGTTCTGCACGGCCAGAAGCTGGCGAAGTTCAAGGACACTGACGGCGCGCAGTGCAGCCTGAGTGGGCAGCCGTCATGAAGAGCATCATGTTGCGAAGTGCGCTGCTGTTGGCGACGGCGATTCTGCTCGCGCTCATCGCCGGTCGGGCATTCTGGGTATGGCTCGGCGAGAGTCCGTTCGGCATGACGGGAGCGACGTACGTCGACTTTTTTCAACACCTGGACAGCCGGATCGCATTCCCGATCGCAATGATCGGAATACTCGGGCCGTTGCTCGCCGGCCTGACTGCAGCACTCATGAGAGCCGATCGACCCGTGTTTTACTGCCTCGTTGCAGCGTGCCTGCTGGGCGTCATCGGCGTTCTGGTAACCGTGGCGATCAACGCCCCGATCAACGAGCAGATCGCCGACTGGAAGCCGGCCGCGCTGCCGGCAGGATACGAAGACGTCCTGCAGACATGGTGGACCTGGCACATCGTGCGCACGATCGCGGACATCGCGGCGATGTGCGCGGCGTTCCTGGCGCTGCTGGCGGCGTAGGCGTCCTGCTGCGATCGGGATGACTCGCAGCTCGGGACCCGGGCCGAGGCGCACGGTCCGGATCTGCACCTTCCCTCAATATCTCTGCGCCGTGCCTCGCCTTACCATGCGCGCCGATGCTGGATCGGCGTTTCCCAGGGTTTCGCACGGTTCGCGGCCGGATGCTGTTCTGGATCCTGGCCGCGACGATGCCGATTTACGCCGGCGCTCTATATATGTCGTACCAGGCGACGGCGCAGCGTCTGGAGCACGATGCCGAGCGCGATGCCGACGAACTCGCTGCGCGCCTCGCGGCTGGAATGGACGCAGTGATCCGGCCGATCGAGGGCGGCATCCGGACGGTGGCCAGCCAGCTCGAAGAGATCGATCCGCCGCAGGAGCAATATCCAGCGCGAATTCGCGGCATCCTGGCCGCGTGGCCGGATGTTTACGGCTCGACTATCGCCGTCGAAGTGGCGAACGAGAAGGCGGCCGCCAGGCAACCCTACGCGCCGTATCTCTTTCGGCGCGGCGGCGAAGTCGCATATTCCGATCTCGCCACCGCTAGCTATGCCTACGCTACGCTTCCCTGGTATCGCCGCGCCGCTGACTCGCAGCTCCCAGTCTGGTCGTTGCCGTACTTCGACAAAGGGGGCGGCGAGGCGTGGATGGTCACGTATTCGGTGCCGTTCTTTCGTCGGTTGGCCGATGAGCGCGTGCTTGCCGGCGTCGCAACCGCGGACCTGGATCTGAACTGGGTGCGCAGAGCTGCAGCGGACGTGCCTCTCGGATCCGGCGGCATGGGCTGGCTGGTGTCACCGCCGGCGGCGGATTCCTTTCTCACGCCGATCGGTCCGACGCCGCGTCGTCTCCAGGCCTTCGACGCATCGCTCGATGCGAACGCAGTTCGCGTGATCGGCGAACAGATGCTCGCTCACGGCGTCACGTTTCGCTTACTGCCGAAAGGCGTCACGGCGCAACCGGCGTATCTCGCAGCACGCAGTCTGCAGACGCTCGACTGGCGTGTGGTTCTGGTCCTTCCTCAGTCAGAGCTGCTCGCTGAAGCGCGGCGTTTGCTGCGGCGACAACTCTGGTTGGGCGCCGCCGGCCTGGTGCTGTTGATCGCCGCGATTTCGTTCGTCGCTGCTGCGATTTCGCGCCCGGTGCATGCGCTCGCCGCGGCCGTCGGCACCGCGTCCGAGGATCATCTCGGCTTTACGCTGCCGGACTCGCCACGTCGAGACGAAGTTGGCGTTCTCACGGCGGCACTGCGTCGCATGCGCGATTCGCTCAAGAATCACATCGAGCTGCGTGCCGCGAACCTTGCCGAGCAAGCACGACTGGAGCACGAGCTGCAGATCGCAGCGAGCATTCAACAAGCGATGCTGCCGAAGCCCGGATCGCGCGAGCTTCCGCCTGAAGTTCGGACCGCGGCGGCGCTGACGCCGGCGAAGCAGGTGGGCGGCGACTTGTACGACTACTTCACCGTGGACGACACCCACGTGCTGTTCGCCATTGCCGATGTCTCGGACAAGGGAATTCCCGCAGCGCTCTTCATGGCCCGGCTCGCCGGCCTGCTTGGAGTCGTGGCGACGAGCGGCAAGTCACCCGATCGAATTCTTCACGAGATCAATGCGCGGCTCGTCGAGGACAACGATGCGTGCATGTTCATCACGATCGGCTGCGGACTGCTGGACATCCGCAACGGCCACATTCGCTATGCGAGCGCAGGGCACGATGCGCCCCTGTTGCGCACGGCGGAGGGCTCGGTCGCATCGCTCGCCGTCGAGAACGGTGCGGCAATCGGCATCGATTCTTCTGCCGAATACACTGCCATGGAGATAGTTCTCGCTCCTGGCGACACGCTGGTGCTGTTCACGGACGGCGTCACCGAGGCATGGATGGCGGACGGCGCGCAGTTCGGCACCGAGCGTCTCGTGACTGTGCTCAGCGAGGCGAAGGACGGCAGCTCCGATGCGCTGCTCCGTCACGTGGTCGATACGGTTGCCAGCAGCGCTCGTGCCGCCGATGATCTAACGGTTCTCGCACTCAGCTGGACTCCGCGCGGCGTGACCTGGAATAGAAGCGAAAAGGCGATGCGTTGGCTCATCGAGCCGCAGATCTCGAACGTCGGCGTCGCGCAGACACAGCAGTGGCTGCGCTCGATTCTTGCTGCTCGCGCCGTTGCAGCCGATCTAATCAATGACGCCGAGTTGATCGCGGAGGAGCTGCTGACCAACGTCGTGCGCTCGCTCGACGCACGCGGCTGCGACTCTCGCATGTCGCTGGACTGCGAGCTGACTCCAACGCAGATCGTCATGACTGTCCGTGACGATGGTCCGCCGTTCGATCCGCTCGCGCTCGCTGCACCCGACCTCGACGCCGACATCAGTGACCGCTCGGTCGGCGGGCTGGGAGTTACGCTCGTGCGCCAACTGGCCGACAGCTGCCGCTACTCGCACGTCGATGGTCACAACGTCATGGAAATCCGTCTCCACCGAACTACTGTCTGACGAGGAAGCACCATGCCTCTCGAAATCGTCGCAGAGCCTTCGAATCCCTCGACCCTCGTTCTCGCGGGTCGCCTCGACAGCACCACGGCACCCGAGCTCGAAGCGGTGCTGGATCGTGTTCTGAAGAAGGCGCCGCCGCGTCTGGTCTTCGATCTGAGCAAGCTGGAGTATCTCAGCAGCGCAGGCATTCGCTGTTTCGTTCGCGCGCGCAAGGCGCTCGAGCCTGGCGGAGGCAAGGTCGCGATCGTGAATCCGCAACCCTCGGTTCGCAAGGTGCTCGACATCGTCAAGGCGGTGCCCGCAGGCGGCATCTTCAAAGATATCGCCGAGCTCGACGCCTACCTCGATGAGATCCAGCGACAAGTG
>Ga0070675_100003766_pt1 | contig 11516 bp, 8 predicted proteins | sample KBSM43metaG_FD_65343 | JGI IMG/M metagenome (GOLD analysis project Ga0070675, IMG submission 65343) | Miscanthus rhizosphere microbial communities from Kellogg Biological Station, Michigan, USA - KBS M4-3 metaG | ecosystem: Host-associated > Plants > Roots > Rhizosphere > Soil ...
CAGTAATCGAGCGTCGTCGACAGGCCCGGAATCGGCTCCCAGATCACCCCGGCGGTCCAGGTCTTGGCCGTCTCCGGATTGATCTGCGGGTTGCCGACGTTGATGGCAAGCACCGGTGCCGTGCAGTCGACCGGCAACCCCGTGACCGGGCAGCGCACCGGGTCCACCGCCACCGTTTGTCCCGACGACGTCGAGTCGGTCGATTCGTACAGTCCCGGCGCGCGGAACGCAGTCGTGAAGGTCCCACGCAGCGCGAGCTGCGGCATCGCCGTCCACTTGACTCCGATCTTCGGGTTCACCGTGCCGCCGAAGTCCGAGTAGTGGTCGTAGCGGGCCGCGAGCGTAGCCTCGAGGTTGCTCAATATGGGCGCGTAGAGCTCGGCGAACAAAGCGTTCACATTCCGGCTGCCGTGCGCAGCCGCGTACCCGAGACCGAGGACGTTCCCCGTGTCGGTGCCAGGCACCCCCGGATTTTCGAGCTCCTCGCGCCGGAACTCGTATCCCACGGCAAGTGCGAGCTGGCCGCCGTCGAGCTTATAGATGTCGCGCGACGCCTTGAGGTCGACGATCGCGTTCCTCGACGTGATCTCATAACTGCGGTCGGGTGCGAGCCATGAGTACACCGCGGGATCGTTCTGCGCGGCACTGGCGCCGATGCGGTAGTAGCCGTAGGGTCCCGTGCCGGCAATCCCCTGCTGCAACCGGTCCCAGCTGATGAAGTTTCGTTGATCGACCTTCGTGCTGCTGTCGATGTAAAGCGCCGCGGCGTCCCACTCCCACGCGCTCGTCGTTCCTTTCGCGCCCACGAGATATCGCTGCGTGCCGGTCTCATAGGTGGCGCTGCGGGCCCCGAGGCCGGCATCGGCGTAGGAGAGCCGAGCGAGCCGGTTGCTTGCGTTGAACGGATTGTCGGGATGTCCGACCGGCAACGCAAGGCTCAGGCTGTTGATGGTGGCGGACGTCACGGGGTCGTACCAAGCGGAACGGAACAGTTGGGGAATTGTCCGCGTCTGGGTCGTCACGCGGAAGTACGAAAGCTCGGCATAGCCCTGTATGGCGTCGGTGAACGCGTACGTGCCGCGCGCAAACGCGTTGAGCCGCTCGACCTCCGGCTGAATGTCGAGATAGTCCTTGGCCTCCCAGCGACAGAATCCGTGCGACAGGTTGCCCTCCGCGCACGCTCCAGGCAGCGACTGATAGGCGCCCAACGCACCGGTTACGGGGTCGAACGGGCGCACATTGCCGAGCAGACTCCCGGTCTGGCTGAACGGGTCCATCGGGTCGCCGGGACGAGTGTCCGGCAAGCCCATGAACGTGAGGTTGTTGGACCCCACGTAAGCCTTGCCGCGATTCATGGGATTAGCTCGCTGCTTCTGGTAGTCCAGCGTCACGAATGCGTTATAGCGATCCCGTGTGAGGTCGCCCAGGCCGCCGGTGATCGCCGCGCGCCATTGGTCGCCTTCGCCATTGGCCGTGGTGCCTGCCGATGCCATGGCAGTAACGCCGGTGAACTGCTGGCGAAGGATGACGTTGACCACGCCCGCTACCGCGTCGGCGCCATAGATCGCCGACGCGCCATCCTTCAGGATCTCGATACGCTCGACCGCGTCGAACGGGATCTGTTGCAAGTCGACGAACGACACGTGGCCGTCGTCGGCGAGACCGAAGTTCGCAAGCCTTCGGCCGTTGAGCAGCACGAGGGTGTTGCTGGCGCCGAGGCCACGCAGTGACACGCCGGACGCCGACGCGGCGAAACCGTTGAAGAACGACGGGCTGATCGAGCCGTTGTTGTTCGCCGTGATCTGCCGCACCACGTCGGAAATGGTCGTGAGCCCCGACGCCAGGATGTCCTCGCGCGTGATCGTCTCGATGGGCGCCGCGGTCTCGGTGTCGGTCCGCTTGATGTTCGAGCCGGTGACGTTCACGCGGATGTCCTGCGCCGGGGCGCCTTCGGCGCCAAGCAGGGCGATGCCGACCGCAGCGGCCACTTTCCTTCGAAACATCCTTACATCCCCTTGAACAGGTGCACGTACGACTCGCTTACCGGCAGCGATTCGTTGCGCTCCTTGAGCTTGACGCTCAGATGCCCGCGAAAGTCGCGGGTGATTCCCGCCATGTAGTTGAGGTTGACGAGCGTCGAGCGGTGGATCTGCCAGAACACGTCCGGGTCGACGACCTCGGCGAGTTCGCGGATCGGTCGCCTGATGACCGCTTCGCGATCCTTGGTGAATACGACGGTGTATTTGTTGTCGGCGCGGAAGTAGACGATCTGCTCGACCGTGATGAGCGACGTCGTGTTGCCTTGGGACGCCGTCACCCAGCGCAGGTATTCCTTGCCGTTCCGGGTTTTGGAGGCAAGCAGCGAGAGGATGTTATCGAGGTTGGCGGGCCGCTCGCGCAAACGATCCTTGAGCCGCGCTACGGTCTCCGCGAGACGCGCGGTGGAAAACGGCTTCAGCACGTAGTCGACGGCGCCCTGCTCGAAAGCGGCGATGGCGTACCTGTCGTACGCCGTCACGAACACGACGTGGCACTTGCCGCTTGCAATTCGCGCGACCTCGAGCCCCGTCATGCCGGGCATCTGGATGTCGAGGATCAGCACGTCGGGTGCATGCTCGGCGAACGCACGCGTCGCCTCGACGCCGTCGGCGGCTTCAGCCGCGATGCGAAGCTCGGGCCACAGGGCAGCGAGCCGCGCGCGCAGCTCGCCGCGCAGCACCTCCTCGTCTTCAGCGAGGACGGCGGTGGGTGCGTTCATAGGGGATCTCCAAAATGGCCTGGCTGCGTTCGCCCAGAACCGGTTGCAACGTCAGCGTTGCACGATCGCCATACACGGCGGCGACGCGCTCGCGCACGTCCCCAATGCCGCCCGGTCCCTCGAAAGAGGCGAAGGCAGGTCCCACGACCGTTACGCGAAGGCGATCCTCGTTGACGGCGGCCGAGACCAGGACTGCGCGGGCGCATTCGGTAATGCTGCCGACCGCATGCTGCACCAGCGGAAGCATCACCATCGGCGGCATGCGCGCGTCTCCGGGCGCATCGACCTCGGGCATGGCCAGCAGCATGGTGTCGCCGGAGCGCACCCGCATGATGTCGAGCCAGGTGCGGACGAGGTCCATTTCCACGGCAAGGGTCGACGACGTGGCCTCGATCGCCGGAAGCGCGGCGCGAAGGTGAACGATCAGGTCGTCCAGCACGCGCGCGCCGAGCTCGTTGTCGCGCTCGTAAAGACGCTCCGCGTCGGCAAGCGTTTCGAACAGGAAGCGCGGCTCGACCCGCGCCTGCAATGCGACCAGCCTCGCTTCGTACGCCGCGCGCGCGAAGCGCACGTGCTCGAGCTGGAGGTCGCGCAGGACGCGGGCTCGCCGGGTCGTATCGAGCCAGTACGCGTAGCCGAGTGCCGAGAAGAGACCGGTCATCATGAGCGGAGGCAGGCCGACCCACATGGCCCCCGCCGAATGGGTTGGAACGTTGAACAGCAACTGCATCACAAATTCAAGGATCGCGAACGCCAGAAGCGAGCAGCCGACGCCGACGCTTGCGATCGCGACCCGGGCCGGCACCCGTCCGAACGCGCCATGCTCTGCTGCGGTGACGCTCGGCAGGAGCAGCAACGCCAGCACGACATTGAGGAGAATGTTGGCAACGAAATTCACCGCTATGTGATCCATGGTCCGAAGGGCGTCGCTGATACCGGTCACGGAGCCGAGCGCTGCGCCGAGCAGAGCCGCCATGCCCGCGTGGCGCCACGTTAGTGCGCGCAACGCTCGTCGAGCCGCGCGCCACGCAGGGAAGTGCGTGCGCGGTCGATCGATAACGTGAGTAGTCATGCGGCCAGCGGCTGCATCGGCGGGTCGAGGGGCAGGTCGATGATCGCGATGACGCCACCCTTCATCCCGGAATGGAGCGCGAGATCGGCCCTGGTCCCGTATTGCGAATGAAGCCGCGCGCGAATGTTGGCGAGGCCGACGCCCACGCCCCATTCGTCCTGCAGGCCTCGTCCGGAATCGGCGACCTCTATCCTCGTTCTCGTTCCTTCGGTGCGCGCGCTGATCCGAACGCGGCCACCCTGCGGCAGGGGCGCGAGTCCGTGGATGACGCAGTTCTCGACCAGCGTCACGATCATCATCGGCGGAACTTCCGTCGCTTGCATTTCCTCCGGCACGTCGACTTCGATCGAAAGTCGCGATCCCATGCGAATCTTCTGAACGTTGAGGTAGGCCACCGCAAGCGCTACCTCGCGCCCGAGCGTGGAGCGCGACTCGCGCAAAATGGGCAGCGACGCGGCGAGGTAGCGGGACAGGTGCAGCAGCATCGATTTGCCGGCGACGGCGTCGGTCTCGTACAGCCGGCGAATGCTGGCGAGCGTGTTGAACAGGAAGTGAGGCTCGATCTGCGCCTGCATGATGGCGACCCGCGCCTCGGCGTGTTCGCGGTCGATCTGCTCGCGGTCGTGCGCCTTACGCTGCAGTGCCGCGGCGGCGTCGGCGCTGCGCTTCAGGTAGAACGCGAATGCCGTGGCCATGGCGGTCAGCACCAGGTCTGCGCCCGCGAGACCCGCCCAGCGCAACGCCGCGATCCAAAAGCTGTCGTTGGCGAAAGCCCGGAGGGGCACTGGATTGTCGAAGAGCAACCGGATTACCCAGCCAAAGAGCGCGACGCCGACCGCCGCACCCAGCACATTCGCGGCGGCAAGCCACACGAACAATCGCCATCCTTCGCGGGGCCCGCGGTTGGCCACCATCACGACCGCCAAGAAAGTGGGAGTGAACCGGAGCCAGGTCAGGAGATAGCCCTTTCCGGTCCCTAACGCGACGGCCGCCCAGCCGGCGCCGTTGATCAGCGGCGCGACCGTGGATGGCCGGCTCAGGGCAAACGGAAGTAGCAGCAGGCAGTAGATGGCAAAGCGCGACCAGGTCAGGCCAGCGAAGGTCGCCTCAAGCCATCGTTGAGCGCGCGCAATCGCGCTACCGCCGGCCTCCGGGCCGCCTGGCTGCGAAGTCATGAATGTCGCTGTCCCCTGAACGCTGCGCCCGATGATAGCCTCACGCACTCATTCGCGTGCCGGAAGAGCGTAGACCAGCCCAGCCAGTAGCCCAGCGACTTGCGACGATTCCGGCCAAATCCGGTGTCAGGGCGGGCGAGGCGGCGCGAGGCGGGCGAAGTAGTGCCGGCCTTCTGTACCTGAGCGCAGACGCCGCCGACATGCACGACATGCTCGAGACGGTCGACGCGCCGCCCAATACGCCCGGCGACGCCGACCTCGCGCCGGGGAGCGCGGCGCTGGCGTACGTCAACCAGTCGCTGCGCTGATCCGCTTCACTGGAACGTGTACCGGAATCCCAGGTTGAACTGCGTTCCGGTCGCGCCGGAGAATGCGTAGTTGTAGTTGTAGTTCACGCTGTTGCCGGCAATGGCCGGGTTGAACGGCGCAATGCGGTTGAACACGTTGATGATCGACCCGAAGATCTGCCAGTTCTTGAAACCGCTGTACCGCGCGGACAGGTCCAGCGTCGTGAAGGACGACACGTGGCATTCCGGTCCGTCGAGCGGGCTGAAGCAACGGCCGCCGGGCTCTTCGTTGGCGCCGCGGTACTCTATCGATAGGTAATCGCTGACGTAGCGCAGCGTTCCCGTGACGTTCCATGGGCCGCGGCTCCAGCCGACGATGAGGTTGACGCGATCCGACGGTGTTCCCGGACTGCTACCCACGCCGACGTTGCCTTGCGTGCCGTCGTAGCGGTACGTGGTGCCGTCCTGGAACGACTCCGAGTAGCGGAACACGTGCGTCCACTGCAGCTCGGTGGTGAGGTTGCCCCAGTCCTGGAGGCTCTGGCGCCAGACGACGTCGAGGTCGATGCCTTCGGTCTTGATGTTGTCGGCGTTCACCCACGGGTTCAGGGTGTAGAGGATCGTGCCCGAGTTGGGAATCCCGGGAAGGTCGTTGGTGTCGCGCACGATCACGGGTTCGTTGGTCGTCGTGATGCGACCGTCGACGCGGATGTTCCAGTAGTCGAGCGCGGCACTGAGCCCGGGCATCGGCTCCCAGATCGCGCCGACCGTGTACGTCGTCGACGTCTCGGGTTTGAGATCTGGGTTGCCGACGAGGAGACCGAGGCCCAACGTACTCCCGCAGTCGGCCGGCAACCCGGTCACCGGACAACGCACGGGGTCGACGGACGACTGGCCGAACCCGGCCCCTGTGGAGCCGGTTTCATAGAGAGACGGGGCACGAAACGCGGTTTGCCAGGTGCCGCGAAGCACCAGCGAAGGCAGTGCGGTCCACTTGACGCCGACCTTCGGGTTGACGGTGCTCCCGGCGTCGGAGTAGTGGTCGTATCGCAAGGCTGCCGTCACTTCGAAATTCCTGAGCAGCGGCGCGTACAGCTCGGCGTACAGGGCGTTGACGTTGCGGGAGCCGAAGGCGACCGAATACCCGATACCAACGACGTTGCCGGTGTCCTGGCCCGGCATGCCGGGATTTGCGAGCTCCTCGCGCCGGAATTCGTAGCCCACCGCCAAGGCGAGGCTTCCGCCGTCAAGCTTGTAGAGATCGCGCGAGGCTTTCGCGTCGAACACCGTGTTTTCCGAGACCGCCGTGTACGAGCGGTCGGGTGCGATCCAGTCGTAGATGGCGGGATCGTTCTGCGACGCGGCCGCGCCGATCCGGTAGTAGCCGTAGGGCCCGGTTCCCGCGAGACCCTGCAGCAGGCGGTCGTAGCTGTAGATATTGTGGCGCATGACGTCGGTGTCGCTGCGGATGTAGAGGCTCGCCACATCCCAGTCCCACCCCGAACTCGCGCCTTTCACACCAGCGAGATACCGCTGCGTGCGCGTCTCGAAAGACGTGTCGATGCCGCCGAGGGCGCCGTCCGGGTAAAACAGCCTTGCGACCTGGTTATTGGCGGAGAACGGGTTGTCCGGATGCCCGACGGGGAGGTAGATGTTGAGCGACGACCTGATGGAATTTGTCGAGGGGTCATACCAGATTCCCCGCGGGCTCGTCGGCGGGTTTCGCGTGTCCGTGCGAACCTCGAAGTACGACAGCTCCGTGTAGCCTTCGATCGCATCGCTGAACCGGTACGTGCCGCGCGTGAAGACATTGACGCGGTCGATCGCCGGCTGGAGGTCGGTGAAGTCCTTGCGCTCCCAGCGGCAGAACGGCCCGTCCCGGTTCACGGCGGCACAGTCGCCCGGCAGCGATTGGTAGGGGCCGGCCATACCGTTCGGGTTGCTCGCCGCCACGGGACGCACGTTGCCGAGCAGCGAGTTGGCGGAGGTGACATCCGGCGTGCCCGGGCGCGTGTCGGGCAGTCCCATGAACCGCAGGTCGTTGCTGCCGATGTAATCCCGCCCGCGGTTCGAAGGAAGGGCCTCCTGCCGCTGGCCGTCGAGCGTGACGAACAGGTTGTAGCGGTCGCGGGTGAGGTCGCCAAAGCCGAACGTAAGCGCGCCCTTGTATTGGTTGCCCTCGCCGTTGCTCGTGGTACCGGCCGTCCCCGTCGCAGTGAAGCCCGTGTACTGCTGGCGCAGTAGCACGTTGATCACGCCTGCCACCGCGTCGGAGCCGTAGATGGCCGACGCGCCGTCCTTCAGCACCTCGATGCGCTCGACCGCATCGAACGGGATCTGCTGCAAATCGACGTACGACGCATGCGCGTCCTCGGCGAGACCGAAGTTCGCGAGACGGCGCCCGTTGAGGAGCACCAGCGTGTTGTTGGGGCCGAGACCGCGCAGCGACACCGCGGACCCCGAGGCAGAGAACCCGTTGGTGAACGAGGGACTGACCGTACCGTTGTTGTTCGCGGTGATCTGGCGAACCACGTCGGAAATAGTCTGCAGGCCGGACGCCTGGATGTCCTCGCGAGTGATCGTTTCGATCGGCGCCGCGGTCTCGCTGTCGACGCGCTTGATGTTGGTGCCGGTGACGTTGATGCGCATGTCTTGCGCTGACGCAGCGCCGCATGCGGCGGTCCCCAAGGCAATGCAGAGGCTCGTGCGACGCAGCTTCATTCGTCTGTCTCCCTCGACGAACTGCGATTGTTGTGAGTTGCTACATCTGCTTGAACAGGTGCGCGTACGTCTCGCTGACCGGAAGTGTTTCGTTTCGATGCTTGAGCTTCACGGACAACCGCCCGCGGAAATCGCGCGTTACTCCGGCGATTGCATTGATGTTGACGAGCGTGGACCGGTGGATCTGCCAGAACACGTTGGGGTCGACGACGTCGACGAGTTCCTTGATGGGGCGGCGGATGAGCGCCTCGCCTTCGGCGGTGATCACCATCGTGTACTTGTTGTCGGCTTGAAAGTAGAAGATCTGGTCGACGGTGATCACGTTGACCTTGTTGCCCTGCGACGCCGTCACCCACCGCAGGTGATCGGTGCCTTTGCGGGCCTTCTCGAGCAGGCCGAGAATGCCGTCGAGGTTCGCCGGCTTGTCGCGCATCCGCGCCTTGAGGCGCGCGACGGTTTCGCCGAGCCGCCCGCCGGAGAATGGCTTCATCACATAGTCGACCGCCCCCTGCTCGAAGGCCGAGACGGCGTACTTGTCGTAGGCCGTCACGAACACGACGTGGCACTTGCCGCTCGCAAGGCGCGCGACTTCGAGCCCGGTCATGCCTGGCATCTGGATGTCGAGGAACAGGATGTCCGGCGCGTGTTCCTCGAGCGCGCGAGCGGCCGCAAATCCGTCGGCGACTTCCGCGATAATGTCGAGCTCGGGCCATAGACCGGTCAGGATCCCGCGCAGCTCGTTGCGCAGCACGGTTTCGTCCTCAGCGATGATCGCGGTCGCTGCGCTCATGCGGAATCTCCATCGTGGTTCGCCGAACGGTGTCGTCGTCGGAAAGCTCGAGCGATGCGCGCGAGCCGTACAGCGAATGCAGCCGCTCGCGTATCTGGGCCAGGGTCTCCGCGCGCCGATCGTTGGCAACGGGATCCGTTTCGACAACGGCAATGCGCACGCGGTCGTCAACGACGCACGCTGAAATCTCGATGAGCTTCGGGAACCCGGACCGCGCCATCGGCTCGGCGGCACGCTCGAGCAGTGGAAGCAGCAGCATCGGCGGCATCCGGATGGCGGCCGCGTCCTCCGGTGCCGTCACGGCGAATTGAAGCCGGCCGTCGAGCCGGACCTTCGTGATATCGAGCCACGCACGCGCTAGGGAGAGCTCGGCTTCGACCGTCGACGTCGACTCGTGCAGGCTGGGCAGGGCCTTGCGCAGGAACACGATGAGATCGTCGAGCATCCGCTCGGCAGCGTCGGCATCCGTCTCGTACAGCGTCTCGACGTGCGCGAGCGTGTCGAACAGGAATTGCGGCTCGACCCGCGCCTGCATCGCCTGCAGCCGCGATTCGAACGTGCGCCGGGCGAGCTTCGCGCGCTCGAGCTGCACGTTGCGGAGCGCGTCGGCGCGTAGGCGGGCCTCGTGCGCGAACATGAACCCGACGGCGGCCAGCGACAGGAAGATCAGCATGCGCGGCCAGTGGATCCATATACCCTGCAGAGTCGGCATCGTGAGCCCCGGCCACTGGGTCCAGTCGTCGGCGAGCGCGACGAGCGCCGGCACGACGGCGAACGACATGAACGCTTGGTTGACCACCCACGCCGCACATGCGGCCAGGATGTACGGCACCCACCGCGACATGCGCTTCGTCCTGATCCGCGCTGCGACGGTGACGCAAAGGACGAGTGCGACCGTCGCGACCAGCGTGTCCGTGAACTCGGAAAGGAAACTGCGCCACCATGCCGCGTTGATCTGGACGAAGGCTGCGCTCGCGCCATGGAGAACGCCCAGCGCGACGGCAAAGGCCAGCGCGCTGCGCAAGAACCGGGCGTCGAGCGCGCGCCAGGATTCCCACACGAAGGTGAAGGCACGCACATACGGGGGCGGGCGCACCAGGAGGTGGGCGGGGGTCGACATCACGCCGGCGCGGTATCGGACCATATCGGAATCTCGAGCGTGGCAGTCACGCCGCACTCGTCCCCCGCGGCCAAATGCAGCCGCGCGGCATCGCCGAACGCCGTCTTCAGCCGCGCCCGTATATTCGAGAGTCCCACGCCGGCGCCCCACGTGTCCTTGAGGCCGCGCCCGGTGTCCGCCACGCGCACGAGCAACTTCCCCGAGTGCTCCTCGGCCGATATGCGAATGCGCCCGCCGGCGGGCAGGGGGCTCAGCCCATGGATCACGGCGTTCTCGACGAGGGTCGCGAGCATCATGGGCGGGACGACGGTCGAGCGCAGCCGGTCCGGCACGTCGATGTCGAAGTCGAGGCGCGTCTCCATCCGGATCTTCTGCACGTTGAGGTAGGCCGTCGTCAGCGCGACCTCGCGCCCGAGCGTGGAGCGCGATTCGCGCATGCTGGGGAGCGACGCCGCGAGGTAGCTCGTCAGGTGCCGCATCATGTTGCGTCCCGCGTCGAGGTCGATGCGGTACAGCCGGCGCACGCTGGCGAGCGTGTTGAAGAGGAAGTGCGGCTCGATCTGCGCCTGCATCACCTGCAAGCGCGCCTCGGCGCTTTCGCGCTCGCCTTGCTCCCGCTGCACCTCCTCGCCATGCAGTCGGGCGGCGACGCGCGCCTCGCGCCGCAAGTAGTAAAAGACCGCGACCGCGGTGCCGCTGTACGCGAGACCACTGAAGAAGAAGGCGGCCCTGACGCGCCAAACGTACGCGTTCTCGGTCACGCCCCAGCGGATGCGGAAGAAGCCGTTGGGGTACAGGTAAGGGAGCGCCGCCGCGGTCAGGGCGGTTCCCACGGCTTGCGCCAGCACGACGGCGACAGCCATCCGGACAGCGCCGGACGTGCCGTCGGAAGAGCTGCGATTGTCGACCGCCACAGCCGCGAGCAGAACGGGGAAGTAGGCGAAGAACGACGTGACGAAGGCCTTCGCGAGCCCCTCGGCACCGGTCGGCATGTGCCGAACAGATCCTGTGACTGCGGTGAACGACACGATCGACTGCAGCGTGACGATCTCGACCACGAGGCAGAAGAGCGCGAAGCGCTTCCACGTGAGACCGTGGAACGTCACGGCGAGCCACCGCAGGCCGGCGCTGTGTTGTGAAATTATGGTCGACTCCGTCCGTGAGGGAGGGCGTGGACCATCATATCGCCCGTGCGGGTCCATTGGGCAAGCAGACGCGGCCGCCGCCCCTGGCAAGCGACGAACGCGTCAAAAGCCGGAGCAGGACCGGCCCACGAGGAGTGAATTTGTAGGCGCTTCGGGCGTCAGGCGCGCCAACCTGGCCGCTATTCGATCAGGCGGTCCGCCCGCAGCAGCAGCGGCTGCGGGATCGACAGGCCGATCGCCTTGGCGGTCTTGAGGTTGATGACGAGCTCGAGCTTGGCCGGTTGCTCGACCGGCAGGTCGCCCGGGTTCGCGCCCTTGAGGATGCGGTCGACGTACGCCGCGATGCGCGCGTAGATGGCTGTCCTCGAGGGGCCAAGCGCGATGAGGCCGCCTTCCTCGACTTGGTCGGGCCATTCATACATGGCGGGCAGCTTGTAGCGATTGGCGA
>Ga0070675_100003768_pt1 | contig 11513 bp, 6 predicted proteins | sample KBSM43metaG_FD_65343 | JGI IMG/M metagenome (GOLD analysis project Ga0070675, IMG submission 65343) | Miscanthus rhizosphere microbial communities from Kellogg Biological Station, Michigan, USA - KBS M4-3 metaG | ecosystem: Host-associated > Plants > Roots > Rhizosphere > Soil ...
GCTCACTTACCGCCTCTGCGGAGATCTCGAAGCACTGAAGCTTCCCGAGACGCGCGCCGCCGCGCGCACGGACGGACTCTGGCGTCACACGTGTTTCGAAGCCTTCATTGGCCACAGCGGCGCCGGAAACTATTGGGAATACAATTTTTCACCGTCAGGCGCTTGGGGCGCCTATCAGTTTTCCGGATATCGCGAAGGTATGGCGCCGTTGCTGAAGGGCGCACCACCCGAGATCGTTCGCCACACGGCTGGTGAGACCCTCGAACTCGCGGTATCGCTCGATCTGTCGTGGCTGACGAAAGCCTTCCCGGTGCGGGGTCTGCGTCTCGGTTTGGCGGCGGTGATCGAAGACAAAGCGCAGGTGCTGTCATACTGGGCGCTCAAGCATCCCGCGGAGAAACCGGATTTCCACCATGCTGGCAGCTTTGTGGTCGAGCTCGACTGATCGTGACTTGAGATATCCCACGTGATCCAGTTCGGCATCGATCGCCTGATAGGCGACATCAAACTGTTGCGCGAGCTCGAAGGCCGGCGCGTGGCGTTGCTGGCGCATCCGGCATCCATGACCGCCGATTTCGAGCATTCGCTCGATGCGCTGCGCGGCGTGCGCGGGCTCGACATCACGGCGGCATTCGGCCCGCAGCATGGGCTGCGCGGCGACAAGCAGGACAACATGATCGAGTCGCCGGACTTCCGCGACCCGGTGCATGGCATCCCCGTCTTCAGCCTGTACGGCGAAGTGCGCCGCCCCACCGAGGACATGATGGCGCACTTCGATGTGCTGCTCGTCGATCTGCAGGACGTCGGTTGCCGTATCTATACCTTCATCACCACTCTTCTATATGTGCTGGAAGCGGCAGCGCAGCATGGCAAGACCGTCTGGGTGCTCGACCGGCCCAATCCGGCGGGGCGCCCCGTCGAGGGAATGGCCCTTCGCGAGGGATGGGAAAGTTTCGTGGGCGCAGGGCCCATGCCCATGCGCCATGGCCTCACCCTGGGCGAACTCGGAATCTGGTTCGTCAGTCACTTCCACCTCGCGGTGGACTATCGCGTGATTCCGATGCGTGGCTGGAAGCCTGAAGAGGGACCCGGATTCGGCTGGCCCATGGGCGAGCGCACCTGGGTGAACCCGAGCCCGAATGCGGCGAATCTCTCGATGGCGCGTGCCTATGCCGGCACCGTAATGCTGGAGGGCACCACTCTTTCGGAAGGGCGCGGCACCACGCGGCCCCTGGAGTTGTTAGGGGCGCCTGGCCTCGAGCCAAGATCGCTGCTCACGGCGATGGAACGCATCATGCCGGCCTGGCTGAAGGGCTGCCGCCTGCGGCCGTGCTGGTTCGAGCCCACGTTCCAGAAACACTCGGGCAAATTGTGCGCCGGATTTCAGATCCACGTCGAAGACGCGGCCTACTCACACGGCGAATTCCGTCCCTGGCGCCTGATCGCCGGTGCCTTCAAATGCATCCGGCGCCTGCGCGGCGAATATCCTTTATGGCGCGACTTCCCGTACGAGTACGAAACCTCGCGCCTCGCCATCGATCTCATCAACGGCAGCGACCTGCTGCGTCAGTGGGTGGACGACCCGGCGGCGACTCCAGCCGATCTGGACCAGATCGCCGCCCGGGACGAATCCGCCTGGGAAGAACAGCGCAACGACATCCTGCTGTATCGCTGACCCTGATTAACCAAGGTCGCGGGTGTACTTGGTGTGCACCGACGTCAGCATCGGCCGGTCGATACGGCGCACCGCGTCGGCGAGCGCCGTATCAAAACACTTCCTGGCGGCGATACCCTGGTCGAGCGTCAGCCGGCCACCGTCGTTGATTCCACATACCCGGCGGGCAGCGGTCTTGAGCTTTCGATACACCTGGGCAGTGCCTTCGGTGGTGCCGAACGCCGTGTCCGAGTAGTGCACGATGACCTTGGCCGGGGCGGCCTCGCGCTCTGCGGCACGGACATCGAACGTGAGCAGCGTGAGAAGGGTGAGTGCGACCGCAGCGGCGCCAGCGGAAAGACGCTCGGATGCGCGGCGCAACACGAGGGCGGAATTGGGGCGAGTCATGGCTAATCCTCCGGTTAATTGAGCGGAAAACCTGCGATGACGCGTGCCGACTCATCGCTTGCCGGCGTGAGAGGCGAGTTCGAAACGTGTCAATCAGTAACGCTGGTATAGACGCGTGAGGTAGCGAAACGGTTGCAAAGAAAAATGCGACTTGCGGCGAGGCGTTGAGAGTCGTCGCCGAAAAGAAAAGTGTCCGCTCGAGTGTCCGCACCGGACACCTGGGGCCGCGCCCTGTGGGCTAGCTATTCGGCAGATTCGGCGCCGGCAGCCACGAATGCGAGGTCGCTCAAGTTCACTTTGCCGAGATCGAACTTCTTCGCCGAAGACACCATGCGCAGCAGCGCCTGCGCGATCGGCATGACGGGTTTCTTGTCGCCCGCCTTGATCTTGTGGAAACGTACGGGGTTTATACGTGCCACCACGTAACTGCGCAGATAGGGCGACTTCATGCCGCGCGCCTGCAACTGCTCGACGATGCGCTTCACCTCGGTGTCTATCTCCTGCAGGCGCGAGGCATAACCTGCGCGTTCCCGCAGCGCAGCGGGCAGTGGTCTGGTGGTGAGCCTATCTACCTTCTTGAGCACCGGGCTGTAGGCGCCGCCACCGAAGCGCAGGTTTTGCTCGTAGACCAGCCCGAGCGTCAGCAGCTCGGCAGCTTCGAACTCGGCCGCGAGTGATGCCTCGGTGCGGGTCGGCTCGCGCTTGGCGAGATTGCGCGCCATGCGCACCACTTCGAGGCTCTTGTCCTTGAGGTTGTGCGCCTTCTCGGTGTTCAGCGCGAGAATGCGGTAGGAAAGAGTTTCGTCGGGTGAAATGAGTACGGTGATCTGCTTCAGGCCCAGCATCTTGGCGGCGGCCAATCGATGGCGTCCGTTCGGCGTCCAGAACCGGCCATCTTCTCCACGAACCACGATGAGCGGATCGAGGAAGGCGGCCGTGGCTTCGATGGCCCCCGCCAGGCGCTTCGCGTGAGTCGGTGAAAGGTCGCGCTGAAACGGAGTCGGTTGCACCGCGCTGAAAGGCAGCGAGGCGAGCAGCAGCGGGCGGCCCCCGAGCGGTTCGCGATATGCGCCGAGCGGCGCGCCACCGGCCTTGTTCACCAGGTCGACCACCGCGGCAATGTCGGCGTGATCCAGGGCCAACGCCACTTCGGTGGCCGAGAGCCCGCGCTTGATGGCATTTGGCGCGAGCTTCGTCGCGCGTTTGCCTTTTGCCCTGCCCCTGGAACTAGTTGGCCTGGACGGTGTTTTCTTCCTGGCGGCCATGCGTTTGCTTCCCCGTTTCGTTGCCAAGAATAATGCGCGCTCCGCGCGAATGCGTGAAATAGGCCCAGGCCCAGTTGATGATCACGATGAGCCGGCTGCGGAACCCGACCAGGAAATAGATATGCAGCGCCACCCAGAATATCCATGCCAGCAGACCTGAGAATTTGATCCCGGGCAGCTGCGCGATTGCGGAATGGCGGCCAATGGTCGCGAGTGCGCCAAGGTCGGTGTAGTGGAATGGCTTGGTTTCGCGGCCATCGATGCGCGCCAGGATGTTGTTAGCCGCACGCGAGCCCATCTGCTTGGCGGCCTGTGCCACTCCGGGCACGGGCGCGCCGTCCTGGTCGATGCTCGCGAGATCTCCCGCGACGAACAACTCGGGGTGCGAGGCCAGGCTGAGATCGGGCCGCACTCGCACGCGTCCCGCACGGTCGAGTTCGGTGCCAAGTAGTTTGCCGAGCGGTGACCCGGCTACGCCCGCGGCCCAGAGGAGGGTGCGGGCGGCGATGCGCCGTTCGCCGAGACTGACGAAATCGGCGCCGATCTCGGTCGCAGGTGTATTGGTGAGGATTTCCACACCGAGGCGCGCAAGTTTCCGCCGCGCGCTGTCGGCCAGGCTTTCGGCGAATGTCGAGAGGATGCGCGGTCCGGCTTCGATGAGCAGGATGCGCGCCTTGCGCGTGTCGATGGTCCGGAAATCCTTGGCGAGCGTGTGTCGTGCGATCTCCGCCAGCGTTCCCGCCAACTCCACGCCAGTGGGTCCCGCGCCAATGACCGCGAACGTGAGGCATGCATCGCGCTCTGCCGCAGTGTTGGCTGCCTCTGCCCGCTCGAACGCGGTGTAGACGCGGCGCCGGATCAGGAGTGCGTCGTCGAGTGTCTTGAGACCTGGCGCGAACTGCTCCCAATCATCGTGTCCGAAGTAGGCGTGTGTTACGCCACTCGCGACGACCAGGTAGTCGTACGGAATCTGGCGATCGGGCAACGACACAGTGCGGGCGGACGTATCGATGCCAAGCACTTCGCCCATGAGCACGGTGACATTGCGTTGGCCACGCAGGATGTGTCGCAGAGGCGCGGCGATCGACGGTGCCGCCAGGCCGGCGGTAGCCACCTGGTAGAGCAAGGGCTGGAAAAGGTGATAGTTGCAGCGATCGATGAGGGTGATTTCAACCGGAGCCCGCTTGAGCTCCCGGATTGCCCGAAGCCCCGCGAATCCGCCGCCGATGACCACGACCTTCTTTGCTTCCGTCATAGGCGCAGAACTTAACCGAAACGAAGTGCATGCGCCGCGCTAAAATGTTTTCAGCTTTGAATTCGAAATCATGAAAACCATCAAACAGCAGGACCTCATCGACAGCGTCGCCGACGCCTTGCAGTACATCTCGTACTTCCATCCACCGGACTACATCCGTGCGCTGGGCAAGGCTTACGAGCTCGAACAATCGCCCGCGGCGCGCGACGCCATCGCGCAGATCCTGACCAATTCACGCATGTGCGCCGAAGGCCGCCGGCCCATCTGCCAGGACACGGGCATCGTCATGGTGTTCGCGAAGGTCGGCATGAATGTGCGTTGGGATGCGCAGCTCGGATTCGAGGAGATGATCAACGAGGGCGTACGCCGCGCCTATCTACATCCGGACAACAAGCTGCGCGCGTCGATCGTCGCGGATCCCAACTTCTCGCGCAAGAACACACGCGACAACACGCCGGCGGTGATCCACACGCAACTGGTTTCAGGCGATGGGCTCGAGATCATCGTCGCGGCCAAGGGCGGCGGCTCGGAAAACAAATCGAAGTTCGTGATGCTCAACCCGTCGGACTCGCTCCAGGACTGGGTTCTGAAAACTGTGCCGCTCATGGGTGCGGGCTGGTGTCCTCCAGGGATGTTAGGCATCGGCATTGGTGGCTCGGCCGAAAAAGCCATGTTGCTCGCCAAGGAAGCGCTCATGGAGCCCATCGACATGGCGGAGCTCAAGTTGCGTGGCCCCTCAAACAAGACCGAAGAGCTGCGCATCGAGCTGTACGAAAAAGTGAATGCGCTCGGCATCGGGGCGCAGGGGCTGGGCGGTCTGTCCACCGTGCTCGATGTGAAGATCTTCGAATACCCCACGCATGCGGCCTCGAAGCCTGTCGCCATGATTCCAAATTGCGCCGCCACGCGGCATGTGCATTTCACGCTCGACGGCAGCGGCCCCGCGAAGCTCGTACCGCCGAAACTCGCTGACTGGCCGAAGATCGACTGGGCGCCCGCGGCCGACGCGCGTCGAGTCAATCTCGACACGCTGACGCCAGCGGAAGTGGCGACCTGGAAGCCCGGCGAACAGCTGTTGCTCAATGGCCGCATGCTCACGGGGCGCGACGCCGCTCACAAGCGCATCGCCGATTTGTTCGCCAGGGGCGAAGCGCTGCCGCCCGGCGTGGATTTCCGCAATCGCGTCATCTACTACGTCGGTCCCGTTGATCCGGTGCGCGACGAAGTCGTAGGTCCCGCCGGTCCCACCACTGCGACTCGCATGGACAAGTTCACGGAGATGATGCTGGAGAAGACCGGCCTCATCGCGATGGTCGGCAAAGCCGAACGCGGGCCCGCCGGCATCGATGCCATTCGCAAACACCGCGCGGCCTATCTCATGGCGGTCGGTGGCGCCGCCTACCTGGTGTCGAAGGCCATCAAGGCCTCTCGCGTGGTGGCGTTCGAAGAGCTGGGGATGGAAGCTATCTACGAGTTCACCGTGGAAGACATGCCGGTGACGGTCGCGGTCGATGCGAGCGGCACCTCGGTGCACCAGACCGGCCCCGCCGAGTGGAGCCAGAAGATCGCCGCAGGCATCTCGACGCGCGCCAGATAATTCACGGACGCCGCGCTTTGGCGGCGTTTTCCGACGTGGCCGTCAGGCCTGACGAGGAAACCAGCAGCGGACCACGGTGCCGCGCGCCTTCGCGCTCTCGATGCGCAGCGAACCGGCCATCATCTGGGCGCGGTAATGCATGATGCGCAGGCCGAGTCCTTTCGAGTGATGCATGGCCGGGTTGAAGCCGCTCCCATTGTCCTCGATGCACAACAGTCCCCGATCGCCGTCGCTGCGCAATTCGATCTGAACGTTGCCGGAGTGCCCGTGCTGGGCGGCGTTGGTCACCGCTTCCTGGGCAATACGGTACAGATGCAGCGCGTTGACGGACTCGAGACCGCGATCGAGCGTGTGATCCGCTACGCAGCGCACATCGATGCGGAACACGGCAGAGAGGCGACGCGCGAGTTCCTCGAGTGCGAACGACAGGCCGCCACGGTCGAAAGTGACCGGTGACAGGCCGCGCGCCAGCGCGCGCGCGGTGAAAATGGCGTCGTTGACCAGCAGCGCGACTTCTTCGATCGAAGGCGACAGCGCCGGCGCTTCGCGCTCGGCACGATTCTCGAGGCCGCGCAGCAGTAACGCGATGCCGGTGAGCTCCTGCCCGAGCCCGTCATGCAAATCGTTGCCGATGCGCTGCTGCTCGCGGTTACTGACTTCGAGTACTTCACGTTCCAGCTGCCGCCGCGCAGTGGCGTCCTGCAACATCGTCAGCCAGAAACGATCGCCGCGAAGCACCAGCGAGGTGATGGCGGCCTCCACGAACAGCACATCGTTGCCATCATTCGCGCCGCGTACGGTGAGCTCGCTTACCAGCGGAGCGCCAGAACGGACGGCGATCTCATCGGCGGATTCGGCAATGCGCCGGTCGAGCGGCGGATGGCAGGGGACCTGATCGAGGTGTCTGCCGATCAGCGAGCCGGCGACGATTCCAAACATTCGATCGAAAGCCGGGTTGGTCATGCGGATGATGCCGCCGCTGTCCGACAGCACGATGCCCTCGTGCATGACTTCGATCGCCAGCGCCTGGCTGCGCAACACTTCTTCGTTGGCCTTGCGGTCAGTGATGTCGTGCACGACGCCGATGAAGCGGTTGACCTTGCCATCGGCGTTGAACAGCGGCTGGTTGGCGAGGTGGACCCAACGCGTCTCGCCGCGCAGAGTCTTCAGCGCCAGCTCCGTGACGGTGCGTTCACCGCGGCGTATTCGCTCGCGCCGGTGTAGGGCCGCAGCGTAGTCCGACGGGAAGAACACATGGCGCCATCCAATGCGATTCAGCTCTTCGAAGGTGCCGCCGAAGAATTGTTCCCAGCCGGGGCTCGCCCACACAACCTGCGCCTCTCCGTGTTCGTCGACCGTGGATTCATAGACGAAGCCCGAGGTGAGTTCGGCCACCGTGCGATAGCGGAATTCGCTCTGTCGCAGCGCGTCCGCGGCCTGTTTGCGTTCGGTGATGTCGATAGCGACGCCCACGAGACGTGTGAACTTGCCGGTGGAAGGATCGGCGATCGGGCGATTCTTCACTTCGACCCAGCGCAGCGCGCCGTCGACGCGGCGGATCCGCGTGGTGAATTCCACGGTTTCGCCGCGCAAGTAACGTTCGGCGCGCCTGAGACTCTGTTCGCGAAGTTCGTCACCCTCGACAAAGCTCATCCAGCCACGGCGACGGTATTCCTCCTCGCTGCAGCCATAAACTCGTTCGATGCCAAAGCTCCATTCGAGCTCGTACGCACCCCGCGCATCCATGAGGTATTCGTACACCGCCCCTTCGGACAGATCGGCGACGGTGCGATAACGCGCGTAGTTGAGAGACAGGCTGCGCTCATTGGCCTTGCGGCGGCTGATGTCGCGCGAGTGCGCGATGACGCCGCTCACCGCGGGATTGGCGAGCGCATTGACCGCCACGCTCTCGAGCCAGCACCAGGTTCCGTCGCGATGGCGAAAACGATATTCGAAGCGATTCAGTTCCGGCGGCCCGTCAGTCGCGCTCAGCAACCCACGAAATCGTTCTCGCATCGCGTCGGCATCGTCGGGGTGAAAGAACTCCGCGGAGTTGTGCCCCACCAATTCGCTGACTGAATAACCGAGATAACGCACCACCGCTTCATTGGCGTAGGTGAAAGTGCCGTCGGCGTTTTGCACCGTGATGATTTCGAGCGCGTGTTCGGTGAGCGCACGCAGCCGCGCATCGGACCCGTCCAGCCGGGGAGCGGCGCGGTCATCTTCATGGAGTTGCGCGACCATGGCGGCGGCAATTCTATAGAGAGTGCCTCATCAAAACGGCGGTGCAATTGACCCTGCGCAAAAACCGTGGATCTCACTAGGAACTTGTGGTTAGCGCGCGACACGACATGTCGGTGTCTACCTACAATTTTTGCTACGCGCGCGTAACCAGATGAATCTGATGAAGTCTTGAGTAAGAAAAGCTAACCATCGGTTCATCGCAAGCAGTGTTGTTGCAAATCCACTCGTGCTAGTCTCGTCGCCATTGCAGGAGTTTGAAGCGTTTCGTGAGTAGTTTGCGCCAGGTCCCAGTCCGTCGGGGCGGCGTCAGCTGTCCCGTGTTCGTCCATCGACGCGCGCGACCACAACGCGATTCTTCTTGTAACCCGATGCGCGGTGCGCACTGGGAACACCAAGTAATGGGGATCTAACAATGACTCGTAATCCGAAAGTCCGCCGGGCCGTCCGCCTCGCGCTTTTGATGGGTGGGACCGCAGCACTGCTAGCCAATCCGGCGGCATTTGCGCAAGAGCAGGATCAGGATGCCGCTGAAAAACCCATGGAGGAGGTGGTCGTCACCGGATCACGCATCATCAGCACGAACCTCGACTCGCCGTCGCCGGTTCAAACCATCAGCTCCGAAGACATTGCCAAGACGGGCACTGTCAACCTGCAGGACATCCTGCTCAAGAATCCCACGTTCGGCACACCGACCCTGAGCCGCACGAATTCGAACTTTCTGACCTCGGGCGCGGGCGTCTCGACCGTCGACCTTCGCAACCTCGGCGTCGATCGCACCCTGACGCTGGTTGATGGCCGCCGTTTCGTGTCCGGTTTGCCGGGCTCGGCCGCGGTGGACTACAACACCATCCCGGCGCAGTTCATCGAACGCGTCGATGTGCTGACGGGCGGTGCTTCGGCCGTCTACGGTTCCGATGCCGTCGCCGGTGTCGTGAACATCATCTACAAGAAGAACTTCGAAGGCGTGGCCTTCGACGGTCAGTACGGCGAAAGCGCCGAGAGTGACAACCAGGAAACGCAGTTCGGCATCACCTTCGGCACCAACACCGAAGATGGCCGCGGCAACATCATGGCGCACATCGGCTACACCAAGCAGGGCTCGGTGCTGTCGGCCGATCGCGAACGTTCTGCCATCGACCAAGTCTCGACCGGCGCCGCGCTCTCGGGCGCGCCCGAAGACATGTTCGACATCACGCGTCCTTTCTATTCGAGCTTCGCGCCGCAGGGTCGCTTTTACTACTACGCCACTCCGGGCGACCCGGACTCGTTAACGTCGACAACTTACGATGCGAGCGGAAACGTGACTCCGTGGAGCACTAACGGAAATGCAACGCAGGCCGCCACGGGCTTCAATCGTTCGGCCTTCCGCACGATTGCCGTGCCGCTCGAGCGTTATCTGTTCGCCGGTCGCGGCAGCTTCGAGTTCACCGAGGGCCATGGTGCGTTCTTCGAAGGCACCTATGCCTCGTCGAACTCGACCTCAAAGCTCGAACCGTATCCGCTCGGCGCCGAAGACATTTATCCCGCTTCGGGCGGTCAGACCCCGGTGGAATTCGACGTCGGCGGAGTGCTGGTGCGCAACCCGGTCGTTCCGGATGTGATTTTCAACCGCGCGGACGATTCGGACGGCGATGGGCTGCGCGATTTCTACTTCACCAAGCGCATGGCCGACTTTGGTACGCGCGGCAACAACGCCAAACGGGACACCTTCCGCGTCGTGGGCGGCCTCGAAGGGGCGTTCGCCTCCGACAAGTGGCATTACGAAGGTTTCTACGCCTTCGGCCAGACCAAGGAAGCCCAGACCTCGGACGGCCAGGTCAACGTGCTGAACTTCCGCAATGCCCTCGAAGCCATTCCGGACGCCGATGATGTCGACGGCGACGGCAATACCACCGAAGCCATCTGCCGCGACGCGAACGCGCGCGAGCAAGGTTGCGTTCCGGTCAATGTGTTCGGCTTCAACTCGATGTCGCCGGCCGCTGTCAATTACATCCAGGCTCCGGGTTCACTGGCCACGTTCACCTCGCAGCGCGTGTTGGGCGCGAGCTTGACCGGTGAAGTCTTCGACTTGCCGGCCGGTCCGTTGGCGATCGCCTTGGGCGCCGAGTACCGCGAAGAGTTCAGCAGCAGCGAGTTCGACCCGCTGACGCAGGCGGGCCTCAACGCGGGCAACGCCATTCCTCCGACACAAGGCGAGTTCGATGTTCGCGAGGCCTACCTCGAAATGAACGTGCCGATCCTCAAGGAACTGCCGTTTGCTGATCAGCTGTCGTTCCGCGGCGCGATTCGTGCGTCTGACTACTCGACTGTCGGTAATACGCTGAGCTGGAACGCCGGCATCGAATGGGCGCCGATTCCCTCGTTGCGGTTCCGCGCGATTCGCGCCTTGTCGACGCGCGCGCCGAACATCAATGAGTTGTACTCACCGCCGAGTCAGACGTTCCCGACTGGTGTGGTGGACCCCTGCGCCGGTGTCACTGCAACTTCGAGTGATCCTGCGTCGGTGGCTTGCCGCGCGGCGCCTGGTGTCAACGCGAACATCGCCGCGAACGCCGGTGTGTTCACGCTCAACCAGGCCGACTTCCAGGGCATCTCCGGCTACGATCGTGGCAATCCGAATCTGACCGAGGAAGAAGGCAACTCCTGGACCATCGGTGCGGTGATCCAGCCGGAAGACATCGCGGTGCTGGACAAGTTCGACTTCACGATCGACTACTACAAGATCGACATCGGCGATGCGATCGTGTTTACGGATCGCAACTTCATCCTCAGCCAGTGCTACGGCGGCGGCAATCAGAGCTTCTGCGACTTCGTTACGCGCCGTCCTGCGGCGGTCGGTTCGAACAGCGCCGGCTCCATCGAGTTCCTCGATGCCGGCGTGACCAATAGCGGCGGTGAATTTGCCGAGGGCGTCGACCTCACGGTGGGCTTCAATACTCCGATCGGTTCGGGCAAGTTCAATGCGCGGCTGTCGTACACCCACCTGTTGGATCACTACCAGATCCCGCTGCCGGGCGAAGACAAGGATCAGCTCAGCGGTGAGATCGGCGATTCGGATGACAAGGCCTATCTCCAGCTGGGATACAACAT